>Ga0247758_1002088_pt1 | contig 12094 bp, 7 predicted proteins | sample UWRJL156409C4_FD_180950 | JGI IMG/M metagenome (GOLD analysis project Ga0247758, IMG submission 180950) | Plant litter microbial communities from Arlington Agricultural Research Station in Wisconsin, United States - UWRJ-L156-409C-4 | ecosystem: Environmental > Terrestrial > Plant litter >...
TAGACCGCTGCACCAAAACACTGCAAAAGTGAATCCACTGATACTAGCATTTAGTAACAGCGACTACATCCGTATTGTTCCACAAGCTAGCATTACCTTGGCAAGGGGTTGATAAAACAAACGGCACCGCGTAACTCGAGGGTAGGGTGGACGGGCTCATGTTGGAAGACGTATCTGCTATTCCCTAATAAAAGCCCGGTCTCAGTGTTTAGCTTCCTATTGCTGGAACTCCGCGTGAATCCTCTCGGAACTGGATTTTCCGCCTGTTGACTTTCACTGTTCTAGTAATTCTTTACACTGTTCCCCTTCTTTCCTCTCTACACTAGACACTTGAATATTCTATCTCGCATTCAGCGTCTCTTTCCTAACCCTACAACTAGGTCTCTCTACATCACCCGACATCGTAACGCAATGCCCTTGCACCGCTCTCCTTTTCAAACCGGTCATAGTACCCGGTCCGAGCAGGCAGTGGACCGCGGAGAGCAAATCGGAAAACAGCAGCATGTATTCCAAGCAAAAGTGGTTTCAACTACTGTACGGCAACATGACTGCGGGAGTGCGCTTTGCTTAGCCATGGAAAGGCGTCTTCCTCAATTGCACTGCTCCTCGAGGCAACTTACTTTATCACGTCAAGAGCGGGGCGCGGTAGACAAGCGACGACACAAGACGAACAGCGACACTTGCTGTATAATATATTACCCTAAATAAGACTCGAGTAGTGTGAGACAAAGAGATTGTCAGCACCGCAAGACCCGATTCAGGGCGGGTCACGGCTGCGACCAATGGCCCGTTTAGCCTGCACCGACCCCAAGACTAAGTAGGTACCCTCGCGCAAGACATCAAATGGGACCCCTTTCCGACTATATCGCGCGGCAGCCTCTGCCCCGGCGCTCTCGCGACAGGAGCGTGTGAAATCACGCATGATCCACCAATCATCACATATAGCTAGTTGAGACCCGGCCGTCAAGCGGGTACAGCACTCGCGTAGAAATTAAACACAGCCATACTAAGAATCCAGTTCCACAGATTGGAGATGCCAAGACGAGTCTTGTAGTCAACCACTGTGTCAAATCTGGGTTCCGACTTCCGCGAGGGGGGGAAGTGGTCCCTGTTGCGCTGGTAGAAGTTGAGCCTCATTTCTTCTTTCCACCACCTCACCTTCCTTCTCGGCCCGCCCCTGTTTTCTCATCAGTTCTATTTGTCGTTTTCTAGCCTAATTTGAACGACAAAGTCACAATGAGATCAGCTCTCCCCCTGTTGGCCCTGGCGAGTGTGGTACTCTCCGCACCGCCACCACCGCGGCCGCTGCGGACTCGCCGCAACCCTCCTCCATCAAATACCTGATAACCTTGTAACAACCCCCGTCCACCTCTCCCAAACAAAACTACCGCCAAGACCAAGACAGGACGAACTAACACCACCCAAACTAGCGGCGACTCGTACTCCCAGACGGGCTTCAATCCGGCGTCGAACTCCCCCCCCTTCGGCCGGCGGCAACCCGCTCCGCAACCCGCCCCTGCCGGGGTGGGCGGCGTCAGGCGGTTCAGTTAGGTCGAGCTCCTAGTGTCGCGGCGCACGGCTACCAGCGTGTTGTCGTACAACTTTGTCAACGGCGGCGCGACGACCGACGCGGCCCTGGTCGCGCTGTGGAAGCCCGAGGTGCGCAGTTTCGGCGACCAGGTCACGGAGTTCCACGCCGTTAGTGACGGTATTGAGAAGAGGGTACCCGGTGGGAAGGATGGGTGGGAAGGATGGGTGGGGGGGTGTGCTGGTCGGAGTTTGGATGGGGGTTAATGATGTTGGGAACGCGTGGTGGCGGCCGGCGGACGAGTACGCGGTGCTGGTCGGGAAGATCATGGATCGGTACTTTGGGGAGAAGGGGTTGGAGGGGTGTATGCAGAGGGGGTGAGGCGGTTTGTGCTGCTGGGGGTGCCGCGTGAGTTTTTTTTTCTTCTTCTTTTTTCTTTCTTTTTTTCTCCCATGTTCTCCTCTCCTACTAGCTAGACTCCATTGGTCATTGCAGTGCTTCCTCCCTTGCTTGTCTCGCTTCGAGGGTAATGGCCTTGCTGATCGCACAAAAAAAAGCAATCCACAAGACGCCCCGGTCCTGGCGCAGACCCCGGATATGCAGGCGGGCGAGGCCGCGGCCATCGACATGTACAACGCCGCGCTGGCGGCGAGACTGGAACAGTTCAAGGCGGCGCATCCCGAAGTCGAGGCGGTTCTCGTCGACACCGCACCGGCGTTCAACGAGGCCTTGGGCAATCCCGCCAAGTAAGGCGCGCCGAATGCGACGTGCTACAACGAACAATGTTTTGTGTCTGTGGTTCAACGACTACAGCCCCGGTATGGCCATCAAGGGCTCGCCGCCGAGGCGGTGACTGCAGGTGCGGTATGGCATCCAAATGTAAAGTACCTAACCACAGTCCCCGCTGCAGACTCATCCGTGCGACTTATCCTAGTGTCATCCCAGAAATCACAACCCTAGTCGCAAGATCCTATATCTGATCCAAGTCTGTTACAAGCATATTGTTGCCTCTCAATCAGCTCAGGAATTAAGAACTTCTCCATTACTTAAATGTCCTCCTTGGACGGGCGACCATTGAAATAGACTCGATATCCCACCTTTCTGCCTTTAGCACGACAGATACGCAAGACTTCCACACCTAGGCCAAGCCCTTTATAGCCTCCCTTAACTTCCTCAATAGGTCCGTGGTGAATGTTCTCTCAAGCCTGCGGACTATAGCTTCCATCACTCCGCTTAATATAAACCAGTCCTTCTCTTTATCACTCTTCTAAGCTGCCCTTTAAGAGTTTTCAAGGTACCACAAGTAAGCTTGTGGTCTTAACCGCTAAGACGTGGTTTTTCTTCTATTCTAACCTCTAACTTAGCTACTTGTATAGTCTTAGAGATATTGTGGGACAGTGACACAAACACAACTATCGCGAGAACACGGAAATGTAGTGGCAGCGAAGATTGGTGTTGATTGTGGTTGTCTGAGGAAAGAAATCTCCCTAGAGTGGAAAACTATGTTATGAATCTATAGTGGTGGGCTGCCATTCACTGGGGAGACCCACTGGGAATCCCCATAGATATGCTCTTTAAATCTTTCACTAGCTCTTCTTTAGCTCTCGTGGTTAGTTAATCTAGCGTTCAGGCCCAGACCTTCTCGGTGTCAGGCACCATTGGTTTCAAACCAGAGCTTGCACAACTATGCCAAGACTGATTTTTTCAAGGCCGCTTTCCCAATTTCGGCAGCAAATTTGCTAACCAAGCCGGGAAACCAGCCTAACAAAGTTATACAAGCCCACAGCCCCTGTAAACCCCCTGGAGCTAATATACCGAGCTAATGTAAGCCGCAGCTAACTGTATTTAACCATAAAACCCTATAGGGCAAATACACTGGTTTCTACCAAACTAGTAGTCTGTGGAAACTAATGTAATCTTAGTAGTCTAAGACCACTGTGTTGCTAAGGCTCTGGTTTCAAGTCGAAAGAGTAATAAGAGTATACGTGAGGTCGTGTAAGGGTTGTTAAACTAGTTAGTACAGAGTTCTCCTGTACAAGGAGAATACTGGTATACCTAATAACTTGTTATAGCAACTCGCTCGTAAAAGAGTTAGCTGGGCTTAAAGAATTTTTAAGGAACCGTTTGGCAGACAGTTCAATCGAAGGCAACCCACTATGACGAAAGGATTCAGAGGGCGACAAAATCAAACAATGTTGCGTTCAGTCTATCTGTTAAAATTCAAGGGGCTCTAAATACAATCTCTTCATATTTGTCCGCCGTATCCCTTCTAGTGCCCCTGCTGTGTTTGTTGGTATACAACAAGCACATGACCGAAAAGAAGGAAAAGCCTCAAAGATAATTCTACTTTACAAGCCCACGTTCGCATCACTTCCTTAACGCTTCCATTTGGATATCGTTGAGCCGCTCCTCCGACGATGTCGGCTGAGCGCGCTTCAACCCGGGAGGCGGCGACGACGACGACGACGACGATGACGACGACATTGTGCGCCGCACATCCCCGTCGATGAACGGGCGGCGCAGCCCCAGTCGCAAGCGCGGGAGCGACTCCATGCGGTCAACCGCCTGCGAAGGGATGCGCAGGACCGTCTCCCGATACAGCGTGCCCGTCGTCATGTCGAACGAGCAGGCAATCGCGCGCTTCATGCCGCCCTCGGTGCCGCCAACCACGAGCGTGGTCGGCGGGCGCACCGCATAGAACAGCGTCGCCGTCATGCTCAGGGTGTCGACGAGGGTATACACCTTCATCTGCCCCATTGCACTGCGGCTCATGTCGTGGCACGACGCCGCCGTGGGATGGAAGCGGCAGTACCGGCTGGCGCTGCTGCAGGCGTCGCATGGGCTGCACGGGTCGATTGTCTCGATGGGGTACGTGTGGATGGATGACACTTGCGGCGACGGCGGCACTAGCGGCGCGCTCTCCTCGTCGCCGCCGTCCTCGCCGGCGCGGTAATACCGCACCGTGCGCTCCTGCATGACACGCCCCTGGCAGTGGCGCGACAGCGGCGATCCCGCGGCGCTCCAGTGCATCCGGCTCGTAAAGGTGCCGAACAGCTTCTCCTCAATCACCTCGAGCGGCACGTACCCCTCGATGCCAAACAGGCATGGCTCCACCTCCCACAGCTTGCCGCCAAAGACCTGCCACAGCAGGTAGGGCGCCGGCAGGACGAGGAGCACGAGGCTGAGGACGACGATGGCGATGCCGGCGCCGTAGACGGGGTTGTAGAGCACGACCACGGAAGAGGTGCTCCCCGAGAACCCCTGCGGCAGCGGCGGGGGCGCCGTCAGTGCCGCAATGACGGCGCCGATGATCAGGACGAGGGGCGACCAGACCAGCGTCTTGATGAAGAGCCAGCGCTTCAACGTCATGCGGCGCAGCGTGCGCACCTTGGTGAAGCCGGACCACTGGATCTGAGCGCCCTTGGCGCCGTCAATGACGACGGTGTCGTTCTCGCCAATGGCGCACACCTGCGTGTCGGGGTAAATGTCCCAGAGGCTGGCGCGGTACTGGTCCTCGATGCGCTCCCAGCTCTGGGCCGGCGACGGCGGCAGCAGGCAGATGAGGCGCTCCATCAGGCGGTCCGAGTCCTGCGGCAGCGAGAGGCGCGCAAACGCCTGGAACGACGAGTCGGTCTTGTCGATGGGCGGCCGGATGCGCAGCAGCCCCATGAGCACGTAGACGCGGTCGCCCGGGTGCAGCTCCCGGAACCGCCGGCTCATCAGGCACTGCAGCGCCGTCTTGACCAGCTCGAGCCGGCTGAGCCGCAGCGACAGCGCCGCGTGGTGCTCGACGAGCTGCCGCGCCACGAGCGGGTCCGGCCAGGCGTGCGTCGGGAACACGGTCTTGGGGATGGTGCGCGTCTCGCAACGCAGCCCCGTCGCCTGCCGCCCGCAGTGCCAGACCGTCACGGCGTCACCACGGCTCAGCACCACCTCGGGCAGCGTCCACACGCGCTCGCCCCACTCGCGCAGCGCGTTGTCGTCCCACGCCCGCCGCGGGTTGCCGGCGGCAATGACGACGTGTTGGGCGCCGCGCAGGATGTCGCTGATGGCGTAGGTGTCCTGGTTTGCCAGCTCGTCGCTCTCAGCCGAGTTGGCGTCGATGCGGTGCGCGTTGCCGGCCTCGTCCACCCACAGGTTGGGCGGTATGCAGTTGGCCGACACCCAGAAGGCGCGCGGCGCCGCTTCGAGGCTGTGGTTGTCGCTGGGCGTCAGGCCAAAGTAGTGCGCCGCCGCCTTGGTGGCCACGCCCAGCAGCACCTCGAGGTCGCCGCCGCCGTCGGTGCCGCCGTCCGAGATGGCAAAGTGCGACGAGGCCCAGGCGACGACGATGTACGGCGTCACGTCGTCGGCGGGCACCGGACGGCGCTCGTACGCAAACGATGGTGCCCCGTTGCGCTCCCGGCGCACCAGGTAGTTGAGGAAGCGCGGGCGGAAGGTGCGGTAGTTGCCCAGCCCCTCGCTGTTCCACGCCGGCGAGGTCTGCAGCTGCAGCGCGACGGGCTGGCGGTTCTCGAGCAGATTGCGCGCGAGGCGGGGGTACCGTAGGCCCTCGTACATGGTCGGCAAGTACTTGTCGGGGGCCTTGCCCGGGGGCGGACTGGTGTCGCCGATGAAGAAGAAGGACAGCACAAAGACGGCGACCGTCGGGATCCACATGGCGACGACGGTCGCCCAGTCCTCGGACGTGTAGCGATCGCGGTACTGCCGGCGGTCGCGCGGCACGAACATGAAGGGCAGGTTGGCAATGCGCAGAGCCATGGGCGCCACAGTGCGCACTGGCGTGCGCTTCCATGTGCCGTTAGGCTGGGTGCGGCCGAGGCTGCAGATGGACGCCGGCGCCTGCACGTACAGCGTCTCCAGCTTGCCCGTCACGGGGTCGACGTGGCACTCAAACGGCTGCGTAAAGGTTTTGTTGCGGCCGAGCCCGTCGACGACCGAGAACGGGGCCTGCTCGGCGTACTCGAGGCCTGCGCGGAAGTACAGCTTCGGCCGGCCGAACCAGCGCCATGACCAGCCGCCCGCCCAGAAAAAGGCCCACCAGCTCGGCAGGTCGCCGTAAGGATTAACATAGCCACTTGCGCCATCCGCGCCGGGCCGGCCGGTCGGGGGACTGCGCACGGCGTCCGCCGTGGACTGCATACTGTCCTGGCCCTCGCTGGACCTCTCGATGAGACTGCGGGGCAACGGCGGGCCGGGGACCGGCGGCGAACTGGGAAGACTGCGGGACATGCGATAGCGCTTGTGTTTGTTGTGGTTGTTGTGGTTGTTGTGGTTGTTGTGGTTGTTGTTGCCGTTGCTGTTGTTGTCGTTGCTGTTGTGTATCAGGCGGTGGGAGGTGTGCCGACGCGGCGTGTAGTTGAGCAGGGGGCTGGGACGCGGGGGCTGCGGGTGCGGGTGAAGGTGCAGGCGCAGGAGCAGGATCTTGTTGCGCCGGGTTCAACTCGCGATCCACCCGGTCCAGCTCTTTCTGGAGTCTTGTCAGTCTCTCGAGGGCACCCGCAGGCAGGCCACCGGGATGATGCAACATACCATCCACTCGTCGTACTTGTCCTGGTCTGGATCCTTGGAACCGCCGTGGCGAACTCGGAGAGTGCGAGGCTCTTGGCTCTCGTTCTCGGCCATGTAGCGTGTCTCTATGTCTCTGTGGTCTGCTCGAGAAACGCAATGTGGGGTTTCCCAGCCCATGTCTCCTTCGACGGGGCGCAACGCGACGGGTTTAAGTATCCCGCATTCTCTAGTTACCTTGTAGTGTCCGCGATGCAGCCTTGCGCCCCCTGCAGTTTCAGGGGCGCTGTCCTGAAGCGCTGTGGCTTAAAAATGGAGTTGCAGCATATCGGGTCTCCTGTTCGTGTGTGTGGTACCTTCCGGCAAAGCTATTGGTCGACTTGCCCCCCTATCTCCACCGTGATATCGGAATGGCGCCAATATTTGCCTCTTGTGCGACCTCGCATGCAACAACGCACAGGAGCAACCTCCAAGGCGTTTCTAAATAAATTTAAAAAAGAAATTTAAAAAAGGGGGGTTAAGAAAAGGCGAAAAGGGGTCGACGCCTCTCAGCCGCATCGAACGTGTCTGTAGCCTGCCCAAATTTGCCGTAGGTGCGCTCTCCCATGCGCAAGCATTATCAACCCGTTTATGCTTGTTCTCTCTTCTCCGATACTGCTTTGTGCCGGCCCGCAGATGCCAACGCTATCGCCATGCCCCGAGAGAAGAAGTTACCCGAGTTCGTCCAGTTGTGGAGGCGACAAGGTGCGTCGGCTCACGACCAGTCCCCTCGGCTTACTAACTTGAGCAACACACATAGTTCCTTCACAAGATCTCCAGAGACAGGCACAGGGGCAGCCAAGTAAGGGACTAATCCAATCAACAGCGGACAACAAGCCGGAAAAGTGGGACGAGCACCACGACCTCGGCATTCTGTACGCGTCCATCTGACGGGCCACTCGCAATGCTGCTTACTCATGGTAGAACATAGATTACTCGCCTGTTTGGACGATTGCAACCCCTATAATAACGAAGGCGTCGACAGCTTCGATGACCAATTCGAAATCCCCAAGGAGGTCGTCGCCGAGCGTCCGAGGCATGTGTCGCATTCATTCGGCAGTTGCGTCGCAGACGACGAGGATGGGTACGAAACCATTTGGATGCGCCTCCTCGCTATCGTCCCGAGTGTTCACGACCCGAGCAAGGGGCCGGACTGGATCAAGACGCTGCTCATCCTACGGTGGAAGCCCAAGCCCGGGGCCACAAACGGCGAGCACGTGGTGACCCTGATCGCGTACCGGCCACCGGCCGTCCTGCGCACCGCTCTGTTTAAGTTCTGGGACGACGAAGACGCCTGGACGAGGGCCATCTTCGATCCCTACGTGCTTGTGAGCCTAGCTCTTGCCTCGTGGTACGAGCGGTTGGACCAGCTCGCCTGGGACATTATCGACCTCATTCACGCCGAGGAGAAGGCCGTGTTCGAGCAATCCGCGGGGACAGGCCGGGAACCCATCACTGACATCAACCTGCAGCGCCTGCACAACCGGGCCTCAAACGCCATCTTCGCCATCGAGGCCCTGGACGCCGCCATCCGCGTCGCCGACCTGGCTCTGCAGCACCACGAGGCCTTCTCGCCCGGCACCCGCACAGCACGTTGGCACAACACGCACAGCGCCCTCGGCTCGCCCGGCACCCGCACAGCACGTTGGCACAACACGCACCGCGCCCTCGGCTACTGCGCCGAGCTGTTCCAGACGGCGCGTCTGCGCACCCTCAGCTCGGCCGCGCGCGTCGACAACATTGTCAACCTCGCATTCCACCTGGGTTCGGCCTACGACAGCCGCCGCGGCCTTCGCGACAGCCGCAGCATGCGCATTATCGCCATTGTCGGGCTCTTCTTCCTGCCTTTTACCGCCATCACGAGCATCTTTGGAACCCAGTTTTTCGTCGCCGTCGATGCCGACGAGGGCCGGAGCCCGCACATGAGCGTCAACCCGGATATTTGGCTGTTGTGGTCCACGGCGCTGCCCATTACCGGCACCATTGTGGCTGGTTGGCTTGCCTACGAGAACTGGTCTCATATGCGGTCCTTTGGGTTGAGAGTCCCGAGGCTGAAGGGGCCGCGAACGGCAAACTACAGCGGGGAGATCGAGATGCAGCCGATCCTTGGGGCGCACCAATAATTAGACGGGTGCTAAGTTGATGACAGTCGGAAATGTTTTCAGGTATATTTCGATAGGCTAGAACTAGCGGATTCCCTTGCCCACTATAACAACACCAATGCCAGCACCACAATCCCCTGCCAAAAGCCCTCGACTGACAGTCCTTCCACCCCCCCCCCCAACGCCGTCGTCGATGTCGTAGCCGTCACACTGACTCAACCGTTCCCGTCCGCGTAGACCCCAGTCCCAGTCAGATTCAGTCCTAACCAAATTCATCGTCGAGGCTCCCCGCCCACAGCCAACAAATGGCGGAAAAGTCGTAACATCAAAGATATGGCTCTCAAACGCCTTGTTCGTGAGACATTGGTCACTGCCAAACGTCAGAACACTCACCATTAGAAAACCCATGATCACCGGACACCCACCAATGAATCTCATTCCCGTCAACACCCCTCTCACAATCCACTCCCGAACAGTTGGTGTATAAATTATCGCTTCTACAGCCAGCAAGGTTGCTCTTTGTGTTGCTGTTGGACTGTAATGGGGACTGAGGGCGTGCGAGATAGAAGGGGAGGCTAAGAGGGGAGGAGCTGTGATTAGCTTTGCTGTGAGACTTTCCCGTTGGGCGAGGGAGAGGCGTTGAGCAGAGTTGAAGGGCGAGGAAGAGAAATGAGGCATGAAGGACTTCTAGAGTCTTGATGCCGAGAGTCTGGTTCTTTTGTAGCGTCGTCCACATCCCGCCATCAGCCTCTTCGTTTGAAGACTGTACCGGTATTGATCTAGTTAGGGTCACAAAGCCTTGCGATGAGTGGAGACCAGCTAAAGAAAGGCGGTGCACTATCCATGCGGCATGAGGTACGCCAAGGGCACCAAGAGACAAGGCTTCTGGCTACTCACAAGATATGAAGAGGCAAGGAATATTGTAGACATTTCCGCAGGTGGACCGGGTCGGAGATATCTTATTTACAGAGTGGCAGCTGCGGATGACACATCTTGTTGGGTAGATTTATATCCAGAGTGTCAGGTTTGCTTGAGACTAGAGGAGGAGGCATTCCGAACTGACTGAGCGTGCCCGGTTGCCGGAGCCAAGTTTTAGGTTGCTTGGCAGTTGTGCACCCCCTGTCATTCGACAGAGGGGCTGTTCCAAAAGCAGGGGTGTTCCAAAAGCCGGTCACTTGACTTAGGTGCCGCCTGTCGGCGATAAGCCACATATCCCGATCCCTTCCCTACTTGAGAGGGTCATACTCTCTCCGTGAATTCTGGGCCGTGATGATGGGGAATATCGCCCGTTTTGAGAGCTTTGATACCTCGGCAGTGATAATAGGAGATCGAAGAGTCCCTTTTTCAAGCTCGAGGTAGCTGTTCACTGTCTTGAATATGCTTGCGATGTCAGCAAGGTCCGTCGGGTAGACTTCTATCCCACGCATCTCGCGCACAAATGCGGCCATAGGTTCGCTCGAAACTTGAAGAATAGCACAGAAGAAGTCGTAAAGGTCAGGGTGAAGTTCGCTTAGGTCTCCAGTTTTGCGTAAACCGGGTGGGGCGTCCCAAACGCATTCTGCCGGAGAGACCAAGTCTTCCTCGGCGTCCGCAGATTAAGGCGGGATGTAAACCAAGGGGGAATGTTCAAATGCCTTCTGAAACAGATGCCAGTCGGCTTCAGAATAGTGAGATGCGAGATACCGAGAATCGCTAAGTCGGCATGAGGTCAGTGGGCGGCCGCTTCCATCGAGGAAATCCCTTGGTACATATTGGAGTGAGCTTGGAATGAGTATCTTATTCGACATGGATCGAAGAACTGGCTGTTGTACAAGCAGATCAATAATTTGAGCCTCTAAATCAGAAAAGAAGTCTGAAACATGATGTCGGGGTGATAGGAATCAAAGCCAGGCACTAGGTTCGTTGCGGCTCTTGAAGACCGTCACTATAGTGAGTATAGCGGCAGGGATAGATCGCAGTATCGCTTGATTCCATGACGACGATTCGTCAATACCCCCTCTGCTGGTAACAAGCAGGAAGTCTGCGTGAGGAAGGAACTGTAGTTCAATTAGTAACACTCCAAAGATTTGTGAAATCCATCAGTCAAGGTACACCCACCTTGAAGCCGTAATCCCTGATTGGTAGGAAATTGTAAACTTTTTGTGGGTTGATATTGGGCAATGCCTGATCCTCAGATCCCTGGTCCCCCAGAGGGAAAACCAGGAGTATCTGGGATGCTGTGCATCCGGGTCGTCTGGATTCCGCGAGGAGTCCGACCACTCTATGATGTAGAGTGATGTAGCGGAGGGATGTCGTATCATGTTGCAGTCGCACAATTTGGTAATTGTCACAACCCGGGGTGACTTCATCATCTCGAGCTAAGGTTGCCTGCCAGTTCGTATTATCTGGTTCGTCAATGCGGAGACTCAGATGTCGTAATTGGCGCAGGATCCTTGGGTCCAACGCCCTCATCTCCTAAAGCAATTCCGACCGGTCGTAATCGGATAAGAGTTCAAGGAAAATAAATGTCGTGCCGGCGTACACCTCGTCGGGGTTTGGCGCCCAAGCGGGTGCTATCATGCCGAGCTTCTCCCGCTTGTCGAACATGAAGGAATAATACCCTGACCGAATCCAGACAACCTGAGCCACTCTGAAAACGGACTTGAACCCGATACTTTTTGTGGCTCTCGTAGGTGTTATCATTAGAGTTCTGCAGAATTTCATGCAAGAAGTGGGTGGGCCGCTCATAAACTGATCAGAGAGCCTGTTATGAAGACCCAGTTAGCAATAGTTCCCCAAACAGCATTCATTCCATAGTCACTGATAATTTCAATTCTAAATCGAGATGTGCTACAATTCTTCATCCCTCTTCAAGTCCTTTCTCCCTCCGTATTTGCTGGATATGAGCTTTTGCTTCCTCTTCTGACTGGGAAACTTC
>Ga0247758_1002090_pt1 | contig 12088 bp, 11 predicted proteins | sample UWRJL156409C4_FD_180950 | JGI IMG/M metagenome (GOLD analysis project Ga0247758, IMG submission 180950) | Plant litter microbial communities from Arlington Agricultural Research Station in Wisconsin, United States - UWRJ-L156-409C-4 | ecosystem: Environmental > Terrestrial > Plant litter >...
CCCCCCGCGTTGGCGCTGTTTCTATCCCTCCCCTCCGCTCCCCTCCCGTGGACTGCCATGGGTTAGGAAGAAAATGTGTAAAAAGGATGGGTTCTGTCGCTTCAAAGGTACCGATGCGTTCAACTGCAGTGCCGCGGCCTGTGGCGTGCAGACATCAAAATGAACCTTGCGCCTGGTCTGTCCAATGGCCCGGCCGCCTGTCTTGAACATTGCAGGTGGTCCGCAGGAGGCCATCGCCCAGCCCGCGCCTTCCTCCTTCGGTGATTGGGCCGTCAGTCGAGCATCGATGCAAGCTCCGCTTTCCTAATAACGTACCCAGGCAGGTGCGTTGAAGTGGTGTAAGAAGGCCCGCTGCTGCGAAGCTTTTCTGGACGGCGAGCGAGGTTTGGGACCCTGGCTGCGACATCCACATCACTCACCACCCTCAATGACGATATGTGTGTAACCTGACGTGCGGACCTTTCCGTCTTGGAGGCGTTGTTGCCAAGCTCCAGCCGCCAAAGCTCCAAGACAGCCAAGCCGAGCTGGGCACACCAAATGCCCAAGGCAAGACACCAATCGCGATGTGCGCACGTCGTGTGTAGCCCCGCCAGGCCACCCCAAGAGTTCCCGTTGGCCAGATTTTGGAGGCTTCGACCACCCCTGCCGGCACTTGTGCTCCGCGTGGGGTTAGCCCTCGATGCTTGTCTCACACAACCTTCCCATCTCGACCGTGAGGTGCGGGTTGCGGGACAGCCTTTGGACTCGGATGGGATCCGGCCATTTATGGCGCAACGATAGCAACCACGACGACAAAAAAAGGGCTGGGGAAAAAAGAAACAACCGATGGGGCCCGCACGCAGCGGCCAGATCGCCCATCGCGACTTCCGTTTGTGGCCATGATTTTCATAGACAAATTGAGCCCCGAGAGACATACAGGATTCATATCACATCACATCGCATTTCTTGTCCTGCTGTCGCCCGCCACTGCTTGCCCTCTCATCCCCTCGATCAGACACCCGGCACACCACCGCGTGCATATTTTTCACAATGACGGGATACCCGGCGCTGTCGACGACTCGCAAACTCATCGGAAGGACGTGGCCGACCAGAAACCAAAACCCACACCCCCTCGTGCGCCCGCCAATCGCAAGTGCAGTTCACCCCTCAATTGGACCGGCTGCCGGCGTTGCTTCATGTGGCCTGCGACGTTTTTCCTGGTGTTTTCTTTTTTATCACTTTGATGTCTCACCTTCCTGTCAGGGGTTCCAAAATCTTTTCACCTGTCTCTTGCCGCCTCCTGCTCAGCTGGAAGTTTGCATGCCTGCTGGGCTTTACGTCTCCGACTCGGGCCCCCGCATTTTGTTTGCATCGACTGTCGACTCCGAGTCATTGGCGCTGGATGCGCGGGAAAAAGATGTCTCCCATTGGACTTGGCCAATTGGCTAATTGACGGGATGGAAAAGGAAAGAAACCAAGTCTGGAGGATCGTCCTGCCTACTCTCTTTTACTCCCTGTGCCTTCGGTCGTCTGATATGCTCGGGCCGGCGTGTCTCACAACCAGATGCCCAAGAAAGGGCCCTGATCGCTGCGTTTGCAAGTTGGGGGTCACTACTCGCTGCTTTATGTGTCTTCTCGCATCGTGAATCCAGAACGATATTAGGCATGCTCACTCCCAGGCCGAACTCTACTGTGGGTCTTGGTTTCTCTTTCCCAGTCGCGTTGTTCTCTTGTTGAGAAGTTCTCTTCCTCGTTTTCGTCTTTCAGGATTTCGACCTTCTGGTCTCAGGCAGGTCCCTTATCCTTAACGAATCGCTATTTTCTCCTGCACTTCGAAGAGCCTCTATTATCATGGCTGGCTCGGATTCCTCCGGCCCTCCGCCACCGCTTGGCCCCGGCCCGTCGACCGTGCTTTACCCAGGACAGTCAGCGCCTCTTGCAACCCTGACGCCAACAGATCAAGGCGGTGCTGTCGCAATAGGGGCCGCTTTGGCTTTGGTCTTTGCCCTCATATCCATGTTGATTCGGCTCTATGTTCGCCTCCAGTTCCAGCGCGACGTCGGCTCGCGGGATGACGTCGCTTCTGCAGCCGCCACAGTAGGGCGCCTCCCCATTCCCATCTTTTTGGGTTGCATTTCACTAAAAGTGACTAGGTATTCTTCATTATACAGTCCGGCTTGGTCTTCGGACAAGTCCACCAGGGGCTTGGCAGGACGATAGGGGATGTCTCTGTAGGTGGTCTTGTCGCCCTCCAAAAAGTGAGTACCTAGACACAGCTTCTTTTGACCCATAGGTCGCGAAAAAACTAACACTTGTCTCGACAGAGCGAATACGCCAGCGATATTTTCTACCTGCTGAGCATATGGCTTACAAAATGCTCCATCGTATTCTTCTTCATCCGTCTCTCGCCAGACAGGAGCCACGCGCGGGTGGCATGGATCTGCCTGGCCATGGTCACACTGTTCACTGTTGCGTCTATATTGGCCACTTGTTTGCGGTGTAACCTCTTGGAACCCTGGATATTCATCAACGCACACTGTCCAGGTCTGGTGAGTTATCTACGAATGCAGTAGATGGGCCCCCGCTGACCTCTTCACACAGTTTGCTCGATGGCAGACCGCGGCAGCCTTTGATATCATCACAGAGGCCGCCCTGTTTGGTGTCGCGGCGTACTTGACTCAAGGTTTGAAAACCACCGTATCCAAGAAGGCCGTTGTGCTCCTCGCTTTCAGCCTCCGCCTCCTGTATGTCTCCCTCATCTTAGTCTCTTACTTGCGAAGCCTGACCCTTATTTAGCGTCATCATCCCGATCCTCCTCCGGCTCTTTTATCTCTCCAACGAGATCTCCAGCCCCGATCCCACCCTCGATGGGGTGATGACAACCATCTGCACGCAGATTCACATCGCCTACGCCATCATCGCCACCACCGTCCCCTGCCTCCGCCCCTTCATGACAGCGCTAAGCACCCACTACGGCGGTCCCAAAGAGCCAAAGACCCCCAACTCCACCAACAGACTCAGCAAAGTCACTGGCGGAAGCAACTCCAACAACTCCAAAAGCCAGCAGCGGCGGAAGTCACACACCGAAGAGACGCTCGGCTATGCCCTCGAGGAAATCACCGTTGTCGACGTCGACGAGGGCATCAAAAAGCCGAAGCCTACTGCGAGGCATTGGGACCAAGAGCGCTCTGCCTATCGATCTGCTGTGGTGGTGTCGACGGGCGGCGAGGATGCGGGCAGTACGCAGAGCAGAGAGAGTCAGCGGATGATCATCTCGAAGAACACGGAGTGGCAGGTTGAGTATCAGGGCGGTGGTACGGATTTGGAGAGGTCGCAGTACGAGGGGCGAATGTAGGTTATGTGTGTGAGTGTATTTTTATGTTTAGGTTGGGTACTGGTTAGGAGGGGATTGGGTCGGAAAGGAAGATGGGAAATAGGTATCTGGAAACGAGGTGTTTGGGTAAAAAGGGGCCGGATAATTCAATGACAGGCATGACTGGGTTATGTGTAGGATGATATTGGGCCGCGAGGTTACACGGTATAATGGGCGTTTCTCTGGTGCCAAAAGCTGGTAGCACAGGTATGTTGATGAGTTATTTTTAGGATTGATGTTGATGATGATGGTCAGATAGATACTATACCTCAGATATTGAAAGAGGTCTCATTGGAAATACATCTCATTCTATCTCTTGATCTCGTGACACGTGAGAATAACAACAAAAGATCGAAATCATAAGGTTTGCGGTCGGAGAGATGTATGCGGTTAGATCAACCCAAACTACACCCCCATGCCCTCAACAACGCGCACAAAGTTTCTCGCAACCTAGGTAGATAGGGTGGGTACCTATATATTTCGAGCATCTCGTCACTTGACCCGCACAAACGCCTTCTTCCAGACATCGAAATCACACCATCTTCCACATTGCTAACCTCTTCTATTCTCGACCTCATCACCACCACTCAAAACTCGAAACTCAAAACTCGAAAAAAGAAATGACTCGCCTATACCGACTCGACGATCGCGACCCCCAAGCACGCAGCTCCGTCCTCGTCGCCGAAAGTGCCACTACCACAGCCGCCAACACCACAGCCACCGCCGCGGCAATGGACTACGACACCCAAACCCACCGCATCCGCGCCAGCCCAACCATCCACGACGCCTACCTCCGCTGCAACGGCCACTTCCAGCACGTCGTCTACACCCTCCTCAAAGTCGCCCGTTACAGCGACAACACCACCACCACTAACAAACCCCCCTCCTCCCCCTCCTCCTCCTCCTCTTCCTCCCAAACCACCAACCCTTCCCCTTCCCCTTCCGCCTCCCCCTCCCCTTCAACCTGGACCTCCCCGCGCTTTCCCCCCTCCCCTCTAATGGCACACTACCACCGCCTCCAAACCTTCGCGACCGCCACAAACGCCCACGTCCCCGCCCTCCCGCCCGCCATCGGCCCCTCCAAGTACCGCCGCTCGCTGGACCTCATCCTGCAGACAGACTACGACCTGACCGCCATGGCGATCAGCACGCTGGACGACCTGACTGCAGTAGTAGACGCTGCGCTGCGGACGGCGGGGGGGATTGAGAAGGAGATCCAGTGGCAGGAGAAGGTGAGGGAGATTCGGGGCCAGAATCAGAATGGGAAGGAAAATGAGAAGGGGAAGGAGAAGGGGGGTGAGGTGTGTGATGCCCGTGGGGAGAGGGGGACAGAGTGGATGAGGGTGTTGGTGCAGAGGAGGGATGTGTTGCTGCGGCAGGTGGGAGAGAGGATGGAGACGTTGGAGACTTTGGAGGGGGTGGTGGCGAGGTTGAGGCAGGGTAGTGGGGAGGGGGATAACTGATGGACGGGAGTTTGGGAATGTCTTCGGGTTTGGTGGTTTTGGGTTCCAAAGGGGGGAAGGAGTTCTTCTGGTGTTGGAGTTGTGCATGGGGTAATATGGGAATTGGGGATGGCGGCGGACAGGCGTTGGTGTTTGGCATGCTTCTGGGGGTTTGGTGTTTTCTTTCGGATGGGTGCATTGTAAAAAGGGGGAAGGAGTTCTTCCGGTGTTGCAGTTATGGATGGGGTAACATGTGCATTGGGGATGGAGGCGAACAGGCGTTGGTTTTTGACATGCTTCTGGGTGTTTATTGTTTTCTTTCAGGATGAATGCTTGGGAAAGGAGTTTACGGGGGACTGACTAATGACGAGAGCCTGGGGCGTTGGACTTCTTCGGATTTGGGGACTCCATTGGCTGTTCGACTGTTTGGACTCGGGCGTTACAGGTGTTGGACTTCTTTTGGATTCAGGGGCTAGCGGGATTTGCCCGCGTTGCTTCACTAAGATACTCCTCTGTTTAGAACCCGTTTGTAGATTCTCAGCGATTGCAGACATACAGTAAACAATACTAAAAAATTCAAACCTCAATTAACACCCCCCGTCATCCATCATCACCATCACCACCACCCAACACCCACCCCAGATGCCGCCACCGCCACCCAAAACGTCACCCCATCCGGCCAAACCTGCCCCCCCTTCCTCACCTGCGACACGATCCCAAACCCCTGAAAAAGCACACACAGCAACGTCCCAACGCTCTTCGTCCCCCCCAGACAAAGCAGCGTCCCCACAGCAACATCTACCAGCGGGATAAACCTCGTCGACGCATCATCCGGCGCTTGCCCGACCTGGTATCGATAAAAAGCGGGTGTGTACCGGCCGTGGGTGAAGCGGCTTATGGCGCCGAGGAAGGTGAGGCCGATGAGGGCGAAGCGAGGGATTTCACGAATGGGCATTGCTCGTTCATTAATACACAGATCAATATATGTCTATTGCCGAGAACCGAAGCGATTGCGAGCCAAGAGATTGGAATGGACCGCGTACGCACGGGGGTAGTGTTAGGGGTTTCTTAGTTCTTTTTCTTTTGTTGGGGGTGGGGAAGGGTAGGTAGCAGTGACGAAGATTTAAAGAGCAGGAGAGCAAGGTTGGTGGCGAGGGCCTAGCGGCGGCGTCAGATTGAAAAATGATGGAAGCTTTTTGGGGAATCCTTCTATAATGCCGGATTTGAACTAGGGCCAATCTATGTGCATTGACGGGCGGCGGATCCCACGTAGGCGGGCATTAGAACTAAGCTTTCACGTCTTGATTGGTATGGTAGCTGCTTGACAGGTCTGTCACGGTTGTGACGTGTTTCGGGAAGGATAGGTAATATAAATCAAGTCAGCACTTAGCTTCCACGTGCTCGTCAACTCCTTTGGGGTTCAAGAGGCTAAAGAGACGACCCATCGTCCTAGACTCTATCTCCTTAGCTCATGGCTGTTTTTTTTATACCTGGCCCTGTGTTAGCTCAGTCTGAGCAGGGCATTGAAATGCAAACGACATTTGGCTATGCGAAATGACTTTACAACCTGAAACTCGTAGCAGAGATGAAGAGAAGTTTTGAACTCCACAGATCAAATCAAACCGAATGTCTTGGGAGCTCTCTGGGTTTGATCTAGGGGCTAGCTTACCTTACTACCGGTTCTGATGTGCAGCCTCATGGGGCCCAGGAACGAACTGCTCCGGCGTGCCAACCTCCGCATCGGTTTCGAATGGACGCTTGATGCAATGTTACCCCGGACCAAGCTATTTTTAAAAACACGGATACCGGAAAAGAGAGCCGTCCGAACAACGCGCAAAACACACTGCGGGCGACAGGGCCCGAAAGCTGAACGGATGCAAGACTTCATTGACGCGTCGGCGTGTCATCTACCGGTGTGGCAGATATATCTACCATGAAAATACATGTGGCAACCCAAGACTATGGTGTTTCTCTGGTGCCGAAAGACTCGCGGTACGCTAGGTAAACATTATGACATTGGCGCGCGCTTGGAGTCACAGACAGCCGGACTCCGGTCTGGGATCTTAGGTGACAGTGAGCCGAGGCGGCGCGATCGCCCATCGTGGTGCCCTCTCTTGGGACATCACTGGCGATGTACCGCTGATCAGTATCGTGGCTGCCAAAATGGGGCGCGGCAGGGGTGTTTGGGAGCTTACCTGCTACTGATTCATGTTCATAGGTACTCATTCACATCGCATGCGGCTGGTCTAGCCAGGCAGGACGCTCGAGCGCGGTTGCTTGGAGCGAGCCTCTTCTTGGTGGAGGCATCCGGGAAGGCGGGAGCTGTGAGCTCGAAGATGCTGGCTTCTGCCAAATTGGATCTTCGGAATCCCGCCCCGGGCTGTGCCGGGCGGCGTCGAGAGAAGTGCCCCTGCGGCTGTGCGAGCTCGATCCCGCCGAGGCTTGCGAGTGCGACCGAGAGGGCCGAGAGGCTCGTGACTGCGACCGAGGGGCAGTGGACTTGGCGTACGCTGCCCCACTGCTCGATGGTCGGTCGGGCAGGGGGGTCGTGTCGTAGTACGTATCGTTGATCTGGAAGGCGACTGGAGGTATATCGGCCGGGGCGCTATGAGAGGGTCTCCGGCTGCGGCTCTGCCCCGATCCAGATGCATGGTGCGTGCTTGCACTTGACCGCACCGAGCTCGCTCGGCTCGGCATGGGGCGCGAGAAGTTGGACCGGGTCGAGTTATGGCGCGCTGCCGGCGGCGGTTCGCTGCCGGAAGCCGTCTCCCACCTTCTGATGGGGTCCCAGCTCGCAATCGAGGCATTCGTCCGGGCCGACACGGTCCTCTCCAAGGCCCTGGGGCTCGGGTTGGGGAAAGCGGGCGGTGGCCTCTGGACCCAGGGCGCCTTCTGCTGCCGTGCGATGCGTTTCTCCTCGTCCTGGGCCGGCGTGATCCATCCCCGCCTTTCAGAAAATGACCGCATGCGAGCCCGTCCGTTGTGGAAGAGACTGATTATCGCCACAACTGGGATCCACGCGAAGCAGATCACCAGCGCGATGATGACTAGGGTAAGCGTTATGCTGCCCTGCCACTCACCTGCGGCCATGTTGGATTGGTATTTCGACCTTATGTCGCTGAGGAAGAACTTGAGAATGCCTAAGGGCCCGAGGTTTCTAGAGAGCGCCGGCAATCAAGACTGCCTGTTACCAGTCACAGGCCGTAGCCCCGCGTGTGAAGCTTTTGAGGCGTGCCATGGCATCATCATTCTCAGAAACCCAGCACCTGCCCGCAAGCAGACTTTGTGTGGGCCGAGGGATCCCGCCAGCCCGCAGCAATATACTCTCGCGTTTGGGCGAGCGGAACTGCCAACTGAGAAATTCGTGAACTGAAGCCAAAAATGGGCCGATGCAGAGACTCCCGCGGCAAGCCGTTGCCGTCAGGGTCGAGGCAAAATTGGAAGCTGCTGGTGAAGCGTGGAGAGAGCGTGGAACCCCGCAGAATGCTTGACAGCCGATGCGGGCCCAGATGGCCGGAAGGAGCTGCCGTCATTATGGATCCGCAGTTTACTCAACCTCCATGTCGTTCAGAGCAGGCGCGTTGGAGGGTCGTTGAGATCACGAGCTGCAGCTGCAGCCAAGCGCGGGCCAAGCGACGGCCTGGACTGCCGCCCCACAACGCCCGAATGTGGGGTCACAGGGGACAGGGTAGAAGGGACAGGGGAAAGAAAGAAGCGTTTGGCAGCATGACATTTCAATCTCTGCAAATTGCCAAAATTGCGGCTTTCCTGGTTTTCATGTCTCACGTCAAGCGGTCTTGATTGCGCGCTGTTGAGCCTCACGGGCTCGTCGTCTGATGATCCACGACATGCCATGATGAAAAATTTCGCGAGCCCGGAAATTTCTTCCAGAATTCTTGGGTCCAAGGGTCTACTGCCGAGCAGGAATCACAACGGGATTGTCGGGCTATCCCCGACAACAATAACGCGGGGTGCTTGACCGTTGAAGGATTTCGCTGTGGGGAAACCTGGAACCTGGAGCCGCGGCGGATGGTCGAGTGTCCGAGCTCTCACTACAACTCTCTCGACTCGACGGTGATCTCCATCGCGCACGAGTGACTCGTCGTGGGAAAGTGGTGTGGATTTGGATGCGATGAAGACGGAGCGCGCCGCCGAGCGGCATTTCGGTGCGCGTTGCGCAGCGCAGCGCCTCACCGCCAGCGTTGGTTCCTGGACGACGCTCATCACAGAGCCGATCAGCACATCTTGGTTGCATTCGGTGCGGCAGCCTCCGTGGAACCCCAACTTCCCCTGAGCTTCCGTCCAATGGGCGGTAGTTGCCCCTGTCGTCGTCGGCTAGCTTCAATCTATCCCACCGCTCGGCTCCACGATTTCTGTGTCGAAGCACGCTTGCCGCGTGACATCGCGGCTACGGACCCCGGCCTACTGACCGTTGCGGTGGACCTTGCGATCTCCATCAAACCCCCTCCAACTTCGTCTTCGGCCTCGCCACGAGGGGCGCCCGCACACCCACCCCACAGAAGCTTGCCCAACGGGTGATCAAGGGCAGGGCCGAGGCCGTCTCGGCGTCGTCTTCGGCCTCGCTGTCGCCCTCGCTGTCACCCTCGCCCGCGGTGACGTCTGTGTTGCTGCCCACTCTTTCTCGAGACTGGCTCGCAAGGGTCCCGGATGCGCCGCAACGCTATGCTCCATGGGCGGTGGCCACTGTAAGTCCGAATTCTCGTTCGAGCGTCCACGGCCCGGCTGCCGCTTTGCTATGGTCATGATATTGTCTTTGGTGGCGCTGGCCCCTGCTGAGTTCCGGGAGGGTGCGGGCTGCTCCACAGGGCCGAAATTCCTACTTCCTGCGGCTGGGTGTGGCAGCGATGGGGAGATTATCATCTAGATGTAGCTCTGCCTCTATATAACAGGAGATGACGACCCTCGAGAAACCGACTCTCTTCTTCTTCACCCACCCGCCCTCAGTCAGCTCTACACCTGCCTCTCATCCAGCCCGGTTTCGCTAGATCTTCGCCATGTACGCCAAGTTCGCCAAGTTCGCCACCCTCGCTGCCCTTGTGGCATCCGCGACCGCCCAGCAGGTTTGCACCCTCACCACTGAGATCGGCCCTTCCCTTCAATGGGCTAAGTGCACGGGCAACGGCAACTGCTCGCCCGTCGCGGCTAAGGTCACCATTGACGCCAACTGGCGTTGGACCCACGCTCTCTCCGGAGCCAACAACTGCTACACGGGCAATGAGTGGAACACCACCATCTGCGACTCCAACGCATCATGCGCTGCCAAGTGCTGCGTTGACGGTGCCGACTATAGCTCGACCTACGGCATTACGACTACCACCGACAAGCTGAACCTCCAGTTCGTCAAGAAGGGAACATATTCGACCAACGTTGGCTCCCGTACATACCTCATGAACGGCGACAAGTACCAGTGTATGTCATCGGGAGTGTGAACGTTAAGAGGGGTAGTACTAACATATTCGCACAGCCTTCGAACTTCTCGGCAACGAGTTTACCTTTGACGTCGATGTGTCCAACATTGGCTGCGGTCTCAATGGCGCTCTTTACTTCGTTTCCATGGACCTGGATGGTGGTCTTGCCAAGTACTCTGGCAACAAGGCTGGTGCCAAGTACGGTACCGGCTACTGCGATGCGCAGTGCCCCAAGGACATCAAGTTCATCAATGGCGAGGCCAACATCGAGGGATGGGCACCCAATGGCGGCGATGACACCAACGGCGGCTCCGGTGGTTATGGCACGTGCTGCTCCGAGATGGATATTTGGGAGGCCAACAACATGGCCACTGCCTATACTCCCCATCCTTGCAAGGAAGTCGACCAGACCCGCTGCAAGGGCAACGACTGCGGTGGCACCTACAGCGATGACCGGTATGCCGGTGTGTGCGATCCCGATGGTTGCGACTTCAACTCTTACCGCATGGGCGACAAGGAGTTCTACGGCATTGGCAAGACGGTCGATACTACCAAGAAGATGACCGTCGTGACCCAGTTCCTCAAGAACTCGGCCGGCGGACTCGCCGAGATCAAGCGCTTCTACGTGCAGAACGGCGTCATTATCCCTAACTCTGAGTCGAGGATTCCCGGTGTTGTCGGAAACTCTATCACTGAGCAGTGGTGCAAGGCTCGCACTACTGCCTTCGAAGACACCGACGACAGCTTCCACCGCCAGGGCGGCATGGCCCAGATGAGCAAGGCCCTCGCGAAGCCCATGGTCCTTGTCATGTCCATCTGGGATGACCATAACTCCAACATGCTCTGGCTCGACTCCGCCTTCCCCGTCGACAGCACCAAGCCCGGCAAGGAGCGCGGTGCCTGCGCGACTTCGTCGGGCAAGCCGTCGGACCTTGAGTCCCAGGTCCCCAACTCCAACGTTGCCTTCTCCAACATCCGCTTCGGTCCCATCAACTCTACCGTTGCCGGCCTTGTCAACATCAACCCCGGCAACCCGATCCCCAGCAACTCGGCCACGACTGTTCGCCCCAGCTCCACCACCTCTGTGAAGACCAGCTCCGCCACCTCTGTGAAGACCAGCTCCACCTCTGTGGGCACCACCTCCAAGCCGGTCACCAGCCCCACCACCGTCCCTACCACGGGTGCTGAGCACTGGGCGCAGTGCGGTGGCATCGGCTTCAACGGCCTCACCACCTGCAAGGCCCCTTACAGCTGTGTCGTCAGCAACCCTTACTACTCCCAATGTTTGTAAGGCGTGCACAGCGTCCGAGTGATGAAAGTCTCGGTTTGCTTGCAGAGGAAAAATAGTGCAAAGTCTTCTCTTCTTGGTTGTACATAGTTTCTGCATTGGCGGTTTTGGGCGGCTCATTCTTTCTCTTCTCTTCATCGTACATAAATTGATGCATCTTCAACTGAATACCTGGTTCCCATTGTGCATCTGATTTCCATTAATTTTATGTCTGCCGATCAAGAGCGGCTTAACCAGTGCTCACAATAGTAGTTGTGCTTGTGTTTGAGAGCCCCACTCCTTGAGCAGAGGCAGAGGGAATGGTTTGTGAGCGTAGGGCTCCAATCATGATAAGTTACTAGGTAACCAGCCTTGACTCCTTCAAAACCCAACGCAATTCCGAATTATCGATGTAAGTATGTGCTCTCTCACTTGGTCATTACGTAGCGCCGTATATCACGCCGCCGTCCCGTATGTACGCCGCTTTTCTCATATCACATCACTCCGAACTTGCAACTTGCAACTTGCGGTTACGTCAGTCGTCCCTGATCACATTCCAACCATCCCAATAACTCTCCTCATCCCTCATCCTCAAAGT
>Ga0247758_1002094_pt1 | contig 12078 bp, 12 predicted proteins | sample UWRJL156409C4_FD_180950 | JGI IMG/M metagenome (GOLD analysis project Ga0247758, IMG submission 180950) | Plant litter microbial communities from Arlington Agricultural Research Station in Wisconsin, United States - UWRJ-L156-409C-4 | ecosystem: Environmental > Terrestrial > Plant litter >...
TCGGGCTCGAAGGCTGGCGCCGATTGATGGCCGGCGTATTGCAGGCCTGAGCCATGCGCATTCTGGCGATTTGCGGCAGTCTGCAGGAAAAATCGAGCAACCTGACGCTGCTGCGCGTGGCGATCGCGAGCGCACCGGCGGGCGTGGAAATTCAGCTCTATGAAGGCCTCCGGCACCTGCCGCACTTCAATCCGGATCTTGCTTCCGACGCACCCGAGAACGAGCCCCGTGCGGTCGCGGAGCTACGCCGTTGCGGTGGCCAGCGCGGACGCGCTCTTGATCGCGATGCCAGAGTACGGTCATAGTTTGCCGGGCTCGCTCAAGAATGCCGTGGACTGGCTGATCGGCACGGGGGAGCTCGAGGGCAAGCTGGTCGCGATCACGAGCGCCGTCGCGGCGCCCGAACGCGGTCGGCTGGGCTTGGCGGCGCTGCGAACCACGCTCGGCGCGGAGAGCGCGCGCATCGCGTTTCAAGATCCAATCGCGCGCGGCCCGGATTTCGAGCTGCAGATCGAAGCGATGTTGGGTTCATTGGTCGCCGCGGACCTCGCCGCCGAAGGCTGAGACGCCGAGCGACGTGGTACATGACCATCAACCAACACCTCTATTCGGGCCGATGCGAAGCTAGCGCGCGACTGACGGCGCCGCATGGACAATTCCGGGCTCGATAACCACGATCGCGCCTGTCGCAGCGTCGACAACTACCTCCCGCGGATCGCCGACGCCCGCGCTAGCGAAATCGAAGGACCAAACCAACGCGAAACCATCGGCGAGCTGGGCGATCATCAGGCTGCCGACTGGCGCACGATGGTTCGATGGGTCGCGCTGCCAGGGCCATTGCCGGACCCCGATTGCCTTCAGGGCATTCTGCAAAGCGGCGGCGGAGGTGAGCCGCGGCGGCGGAAAATTGGGCAGATTGGGCGCCACCTTGCCGTTGCCGCTTCGTAGAAAGCCGTTTTCGGTCGAGACGAAATAGCCGTAGCCGCGTACCGGGTAACCCTGAGTGTATTGCTCGTAGCTCGTGACGAACTGATTCTGCCTCGACAAGCTAGGCCCGCCCTTGCCCGAGGAAACGAGGTCCAGATCCGAGATGCCGATCTCGCGCTGATAGCGAAAAAAAGCTTCGTCTACGGTCGAGTTGATGCCGGGGCCGACCCTGAAAAGGCGCAAGCTCGTGAGCGAAGGATCGTGTCCCACGTCGGTCAGCTCGCGAGTCGCCGGGGTGTTCGGGTAGTCGTTGACGAAGAAGGCAATTGCGAGGGGGTTTTGCAGACAAAACCCCCCGGCCGCCGCGGTCAGCTGGAACTCGTATTGGCAGCTTCGCTTCAAGGGCTGGCCGGGGCTGAGCGCGAGCGCGCTCGGGGTGAGCGCGGGATCGAACAGTAAACCCGCGTTCGAGGGTGCGTATCGAATCGTCGCTCCTGGCTGGCTCATCAACCGGCGTGCGACGAGAGTTCCGGCGATGCTCCCGCCTTCGAGGTGCACGGTGGCCTGCGGCGCTAGAATCGAGCCAGGAATGTGGATCGCATCGATGGACAAGGCGCGAGTGGTCGGCAAATTCCAAAGCAAATTCGGTGCCCGCACCCCGCTCAAGGACAACACCTTGTTGCTGAACTCGACGGAGGTGCCGTCGATCTGGACTATCGCGGCTGCGCCTTTCGGTACGCTGATTTGCACCGCTTTGGCCTGAGCCAGCTCCACCGTCGTCAGCTCGAAGGTATTGAGGCGCTCGTTTTGACCGCTCAAGATGAGGGTGTCCGAGCTCAGCGTCGAGCTACCGTTCGCCTCGTGGTTGCCGAGCAGTGTGGAGAGTGCGCGGAGGTTCGGGAGCGCGTCCGCTGCGACGAACGGATGCGGGCCGCGATTGATCGAGCCCCACACGCTTAGAGGATGCAATGATGACGATACTTTGGCGGTGACTGCGGCCCCGCAGCGGCCGTTGGTCTGCGCAGGCACGAAGCGGCCGACTACGTCCCGCGCTTCGATCGCGGTATCGAAAGCGACGCTGACCAGCGTTTGCTGAGCAGCGCGTTTGCCGCTGCTGAGCGTCTCGGCGAGGGTCCACAAGCCATGCAAATCCCCCTGTACATCGAGGATCTTGGCGCCGCCGGTGCAGGTCGAGGGCTTTGGCGCGCCGCTGCTGGCTGCTGAAACCAGCGGCGTGCCGCTGCCTACGGCAGGGATTTTCGCCCCGCCGCTGCTGCCTGCCGGGATATTCGCGTTGCTGCGGGCTGCAGACGACGTACCCGAAGGCTTGCTGAGTGACGCACGCGGCTCTGCGCTTTCGCACGCGCACGCAACCAGCAACCAGCAACCATGCGCCCAACCACACTTCGACATTCAGCTCCCTTGTGGGCGGGAGAACGCCGCAGGGTGAACGTCTATTCGGTTACCGACGCGAATCGGTAACCGAGGCTAGCGCGGGCTCACTTGGGCGGATTGCCGACCACTGTATCGCAGCCGAAGAGCACCTGGATCTTGCCGCCCTTGTCCGCCTTCACGTCATCGCAGGCCTTGCCGCACAGGTTGATCGTGGTCTTGTCGGCGGAGTACTGCCAGCCGCTGCCGGAGGCGCAGGGCGTGTTGGGCGGATCTTGCAGCACAGGCGTGACGGTGCCAGCGCCGTTGGTGTAGCTCACGTTCACTTTGCCTTCCACCAGAGTCTGACCCGTTGGCGGCGCCGGGATCGTGTACGAGCAATCGAGCGCGGTCGTGCTCCGAATGCTGGCAAGTGCAGCGCTCAGCTGAGACGCAGCGTTCTGCGTGGTGTCGACCAAGAATGCGGTCTTGGTGCCGCCGTTTGCGGCGATCGAGTTCAGGTTTGCCAGATCCGGGCCCACGCCGAGCACGTAAGTGGGGATGGCGGGGGTGCCCAAGGCGCCCCTGAGCGCGACCGCAGCCGCCTGCTCGACGGTGTTGGTGGCGCCGCAGCCGTTGGGCTGCCCGTCAGTGGCGTAGACGACGGCGACGCGATGGGTAGGATGGGCTTTGGCCCAAGCCGTTGCGTGGTCGATCGCAGCGGTGAGCGATGGCACGGTGGGGGTGGTGCCATTCGGCATCTGCGCGCTGATCGCGGTCGTCAGCGGCTGAGCAGTCGTGGACAGTGGCCCGATCTCGACGTTCGGCATCGCATAGGAATTGGCGTTGCACGCGGCGCCGCCGTTACCGCCACCCGGACTGTTGCCACCGACCGGGAAGAAGCGCAGGCCCACGCCCAGGGTCTGGTTTTGCGGATCGGCGACGAACGATTTGAGTGCCGCGCTCACCACTGTCCAACGGGACTCGCCTGAAGCGGGCGGGCCGTTGGCCATCTCGCAGCGGGTCGTTTCCGGCACGGGACAGTTCATCGAGCCCGTGATGTCGACCATGAAGTACAGATCGACCTGCGTCGGTTGCCCGTCCGCGGAGCTCTGTGCACAGGCGGAGTTCGGATCGACCGAACCGGCGCCACCGCCCGGATTGCCCGTGGTAGAGCCGCTACCGACGTTGATGCTGCCGGTGCCGGCGTTGTTGTTGGTGTTGATGTTTCCGGTCGCAGCCGAGCCGTCGCCGACCTTCGACTCATCGACGTTCGAGCCACAGGCCAGCGCGATGAAGATGCCGAAAAAAATTGGGGCGACTTGTCCTGAGCGCATCAGAGAGACCTCCGAAGTGTGGGGCCAAGCCCGAACACCGAAAACAGCATGCTAATAGTGGTCAATTCCCTAATAGTGACCGATCCTGGCAACATGAGGCGGAATTCCGGAAACTCGATACAGTTCGAGTACGAGTATATCTCTGCAGCCCTGCGCGTTCTGCGCCGAACGCGGAAATCGCCTTGATTTCATGAGTGATGACCGCACCTTCTCCCACCCTTAGGCCATACCAGCGCGAGGCGATCGAGGCGGTGCTCGATGCCCGTCGTTCGGGCGTCCGGCGGATGCTGATTTGCCTGCCCACGGGGGCGGGCAAAACCGTGATTTTCTCGCATTTGGCTCAGCTCGCGCGGCGTCAGGTGTTGGTGCTCGCGCACCGCGAGGAGCTGCTTTCCCAGGCGCGCGAAAAGCTTCAAAACGCGCTGCAAGGCACTGCCGTCGTGGCGCTCGAACGCGGGGCGGAGCGCGGCGCGCGGGCAGGCGACGCAAAGGTGCTGGTGTGTTCGATTCGCTCACTCCACGAGCAGCGCTTGGCCGAGGTCATTCAGGGCCGAAATGTCGGCCTGGTGATTTACGACGAATGCCACCACGCCGCCGCCGAGGACAACCTGCGCGTGCTGCGCCAAATTGGGGTTTTCGATCCGGCCTGGCAAGGAACCTTGCTCGGCTTCACGGCTACCACTGCGCGGGGTGACGGCAAAGGCCTGGATGAAGTCTTCGAGCGCATCGTCTACTCGCGCACGCTGCCGGATTTGATCGACGCTGGCTACTTGTCCAAGTTACGGGGCTTTCGGATTTCGACCGCGGCAGACCTGACACGCCTGTCACCCGGCGGCGCTGATTTTCGGGAAGAAGAGCTCGCCGAGGCCGTCGATATCGAAGAGCGCAACGCGCTGGTCGCGCGCTCGATTCAGGAGCTGGCCCGCGACCGGCGTACGATCGCCTTTTGCGTGACCGTGAATCATGCTCGAAATCTGTGCCGCTCGCTCAACGTGTTGGGCGTGCCCGCGGGCGTGGTGCATGGCGCGATGCCGAGTGAAGCGCGTGCTCGTGCGCTGGCAGACTTTCGCGCGGGCACCACGCAGGTGCTGTGCAACGTCGCGGTGCTGACGGAGGGCTTCGACGATCCCGGCGTGTCGTGCGTGGCGATGGCCCGACCCACGCGCTCGGAGGGCTTGTACGCGCAATGCGTCGGGCGCGGCACGCGGCTCAATCCGGGCAAGAAGGATTGCTTGATTTTGGACTTCGTGGATCTGTCCGAGCTCAGCTTGTGCAGCCTGCCGTCGCTGTTCGGCGTCCCGCGCGAGCTCGACTTACGAGGCGAAGACGTGAGCGAAGCGCGCCGGATTTGGCAACAAATCTTGTTCGACCGGCCCGGCTTCGAGCTGGAAGCCGGGGCATTCACGCTGCCCGAAATTCAGCAGCGCGCCGCGAGCTTCGATCCGCTCACCCTCGAGGCAAATGACGAGGTGCGCGCGATCTCCGCGAACGCTTGGTTTTCGCTCGGCCGACACGGTCTCGGCCTGCACTTCGAGCGCCGTCCGGGCACGCCCTGTGAAGTCGTGATCTTGCGGCGTGCGGCGCGCGGCAAGCGCTGGGAAGTGAGTCTCGATGGCGCGTCGAAGGACCGCTTCTCGAGCATCGAGGCCGCGGTCGAAGCGGTGGACTACGAGATCTCCCGCATGGGTAGCCGAGCCGCCGCGTCAGCACGCGAAGAAGCCGATTGGCGTCGCGCGCCCGGCTCGCGGCTCTCGGCGGATGCGCTGCGCCTTGCGGTGTGGCAGCGCGTGTTCGGAAAGTAAGCTAGGGGGTATTCGTCGTGCGAACTGCTCGTTATCCACTTTTCGTTGTCCACCAATGAAAAAGTACCTCGTCATCATCTTGCTGCCGTTCTGTCTGGGCAGCAGCGCGCGTCAGGTGCACATCGTCGATCTCCACGCGAGCTTTCGTGAAATTTGGTTGGGCCTCGAGCAGTCGGGCACCGGGAAGGAAGCCGAACCCACCGAGCACGTCACGCTCCACTTGGACTCGCCGACCTCCGGCAACGTGAGCGGGCTGGAATTTTTCCCAGTCGCCGGCCAAGGCTGCGACGGCCCAATCGTGGCGGCAGTCAGCCAAAAAACGATCGCAAACCGCCTCGAGCTGGCACCGCAGAAGCCCCTTCGGCGTGGCTGTAGCTATGAATTCGTGGTGCCGGAGAGCGCGCCCATTGCGAGAAACGGAGCAAGTCTTGCTACGCCCTTGCGCGTTCGTTTCAGAGTGGCAGCAGCGGCCCTGACGCCTGCCCAGCGCGAGCTAGAGCCCTTCGCATCCGATCCCGTGACGAAAACCCTCAGATCGTTTTCAGCGCGTCCTGGCATCAATACTCCGGTGCGCGCCGCGCTCGAACGCTACCAAGACGAGATCGGGATCCCCGCCTCCGATCTGCGCCCGTTCGCCGCGGCCGCGATGCCCGCGCTCGCAAGCAATACCGAGGCGAAGTCCTATGATCAGTACTATCGCCAGTATCGCGGCGCATATCTGGTCGCGGGCTACGGGTACATGATCTCCGCCCGAAACGACACCTTTGGCTCCGCGTTTGGAAAAGTGATGCCTAAGTTGCCCGCGTTCGGGCAACCTCGCGTGAGCGAAGCGGCCGCGCTGAAACGAGTGGCGATCGAGCTAGCGCCTGCGGTGTTGTCCTGGGACGTTCCGGATAGCCACATTCAAAAGCCGCGCGGTGTGCTCGAATTGGTCCAGAACCCACCCAACACCCCCGGTGCCCCCTTCGTACCGGTGTGGCACTTCGATCTCCCCAATTCCGGCACTGATTGGAGGTACGTCGAGGTCGACGTGCGGTCAGGCAAGGTCGTTCGCAAGGAAAAGATCCAGATTGTCGAATGAATCGCCGCGTGAGCGTCGGCACTCGGCGGATCCGCGCAATTCGAAGGCTATTTCCGCGGAACCTGAGCGCTTTCCACCCCTTGCGGCTTGTCCCGAGGCGGGCTCTGTGCCCAAGGTCCCGCGCTCGGAGAGACGACACGAATGCTCGAATCGCAGACCATCGACAGTGCACGCATCGAGGGCGGTAGCGAATTCGTGCTCGCGCGTCACGATCAAGAGTGGATCGTGCGCGTCGACGGCCGCGTGCTGATGTCGAGCCGCATGCACGATTCCGAGGAAGCGCTGGCCGAGCATTCGCTCGAGCGATGTAACGATCCCGAGGCCGTGCTCGTGGGCGGCCTGGGGCTCGGCTTCACACTGCGCGCCGTGCTCGACCGAGTCGCGCCTGATGCGCGCGTGACCGTCGCGGAGCTCGTGCCCGAACTCGTGGAGTGGAACCGCACTCATTTGGCCGAGCTGCACGATCATGCGCTGGACGACGAGCGCTGTCAGATCGTGGTCGGGGACGTGTTCGACACGATCAAGCGCTCGCCACGCACCTTCGACGTGATCATGCTCGACGTGGACAACGGCCCCGTCGCGCTGTCCAGCGCCAAGAACCAACGCCTATACAGCGAGTATGGCGTGCGCGCGTGTCACCAAGCGCTGCGCCCTGGCGGCGTGCTGGCGGTCTGGTCGTCGGGTCCCAACGCACGCTTCGAGCGCAGGCTTTCGGCGGCCGGCTTTGCCGTTGATGTGATGCGTGTTGCCGCCCGCAAAGGATCGCGCGCGCGGCACGTGATCTTCATGGCCGAGGCCTGAGCCCGCGTCGCGCCGGGCGCTCGGTCAGGGGTTGCTCGGCGTGCTCGACGCGGGCGCTGGTTCGCCCGAAACACTCGCGGCCGGTGCCGGATCGAGCGGCGCCATTGGAACCACGTCAACACTGGGCGCTGGGCTCTCCGCAGCCGACTGCGCATCGACCGGCGGGGTGCTCGTCGAGCTGGCCGGCGTAGCGCGCTTTGGGCGCCGCGCGTAACGCGGCGTAACCGACTTGGCGGGAGCGTGTGGCGCAGCGGGCTTCAGCGTGCTCGCGCTGGGCGCGCTTGCCTCGGACGGGACTGGCGTGGGCGTGGGCGCAGGTTCAGGTTTAGGCTCGGGTGCAGCGCTCGGTTGAGCTGCTTGGGGGGTAGGCGGCGCGTCTTTCGCTACGGGCGGCGAACGCACCACGAAGAGCGTGAAGGCGGCCGCCAATGCCGCCGCGCCGAACGCGGCTCCGAGCACCACGCGCCGCGAGCTCTTTTGGTCGGCGCGCCGTTCGTTCGAAAGCAGCTCTTCGATCTCGCTCCACGCCTCACGGGCCTGCCACGGATCCGCAACCGCAGCCTCGGCGGTCGTCGGCGCGAGCGAACTGGGCATGGCCGGCTCCGCCGGGAGTGGCGTGGCGATCGCCGGCACAGGTGTAAACCGAGCCGACTCTACGGCCTCTTGGCTCAGGGGGGCGGTGTCTGCGGGGGGCGGACGAGAGCCTGCAACCAAGCGCAACTGCGGGACATCCAACACCGCCGTCCAATCGTGCATGCCGATGCGCCAGACCAGCGACTGTTCCGACAGCGTGCCTTTACGCAGGCCGTCGATCACCTCCAAAGTCGTCATGGGCAGCACGACGTCGTCCGCGACATTGACCAACCACCCGCCGTGATTGGCGCGATTCGTCATGCGTTTGTCGCGGGGAGGGGCCACGGCGCGCACCATAGCGAAATGGCGCTGAGCTTGCCAATGTCCCGAGCTATCATCCCGCAATGATTCTCGAAGAGTCGGTAGTGGAACTCCAAACGCCGAGCGGCGTCATGAACACCCATGTATCGAAACCGGTCGCCGCTGGTTGTCGCCCTGGGATCGTGTTGTTCTCCGAAATCTACCAGCGCACGGGTCCGATCCGGCGTATGGCCGCGATGCTCGCCGGACAGGGGTTCGTGGTGCTCGTGCCGGAGATCTTTCACGAGCTCGAGCCGGCGGGCAGTGTGCTCGCTTATGACGCCGCGGGCACCGAGCGTGGCAATCGGCACAAAGTCGGAAAAACAGTCGCCGCCTATGACGCTGACGCGCGCGCCTGCCTCGATTATCTGCAAACGCGCGATGACGTCGATGGCCGGTTGTTCAGCGCGGGCGTGTGCATCGGCGGTCACTTGGCCTACCGCTGCGCGCTCGACCCACGCGTACAAGCGGCCGCGTGCTTCTACGCGACCGATTTACACAAGGGCTCACTCGGCTTGGGCGGTGACGATTCTTTGGCGCGAATGCCCGATATTTGCGGAGAATTGCTGATGGTCTGGGGCCGCCAAGATCCGCATGTGCCGGACGAAGGCCGCGCCCTGATTCAAGCGCGCCTGCGCGAAACCAACCGTCGCTACACGTGGCATGAGTTCAACGCGGCCCACGCCTTCTTGCGCGACGAAGGTCCGCGCTACGATCCCGCGCTCGCGCTGCTCTCCTATCGCATGATGATCGAACTATTTCTGCAGGTCTGAATGTGCGAGACGGCGGCGCATGCCGAGCCACTGCCGGCTTGGTTCTTGGATCGCAAAGCGCTCAAGTCACTCGCGCTCACCCGGCGCGACGCTTACCGCGTGGCGCGTCCGTTCCCGCACGCAATTTTCGATGGCTTCTTGGGCGACGCTCGCGCGCTCGCGCTGGCCCAGCGCTTCCCCGGACCGGAGCACAGCGCTTGGATGCGACGCGACTACCGCGAGCAATCCGCGCGCATGGGCCAACTGCAGCGCACCGGCTTCGAAGGTGTCGATGCTGGCCTGCGCCACTTGCTCTCCGAACTTTGCGCCATGGCGTTCTTGGACTTTTTGGGTGCATTGACCGGAGTCGAGGGCCTGATCGCCGATCCGCATTTTCGCGGCGCAGGCCCGTCATTGACTTTGCCCGGCGGTCACCTCGCGCTACACGCCGACTTCAACCGCGATCGCACGCGCCACCTCGAGCGCAAGCTGACCGTAATTTATTACCTAGGCCTCGACTGGCAACCCGCGTGGGGCGGCGCGCTCGAACTCTGGGACGAGCAACGCACGCGCTGTGAAGCCAGCCATTTGCCGCTCCTCGATCGCCTGATCGTGATGGACCACGGCGACACGTACTGGCACGGGCACCCGCAACCCTTGGCTTGCCCCGCAGGCCGTTTCCGCGCCTCGGTGTCCGCCTACTACTATGTGGCCGCGCCGTCCCCCGACGAGGAAAATTCCCACGGCGCGATCTGGGCAACCTGAGCGCTAGATTTTTGATGGTCACGCGTCGTGTGCTTGCCTCGGCGCAGCCTTCGGCGTCGAGTAGAGAGCGGCATTGCCGCCTCACCTGGTGATGGGCGCGGCTTTTGCAGATGTTCTACGCATGACGATATCCATCACCGGTCTATTGGTTCTGTTGATTGTCGCCGGCATCTGCGGCGGTATCGGTCGCGCCATCGGCGGGGGTACCGGCGGCGGGTTTTTCGTGTCAATTGCCGTGGGTTTCGTGGGCGCCCTGTTGGGTACCTTCGTCGCTCATTACTTCCATCTGCCCGAGCTGTTGATGGTGACCATCGACAATCACCCATTCCCGATCTTGTGGTCGATCATCGGCGCTTCGCTGTTCGTCGCCTTGGTGCATCTTGTCTCGGGCGGGGCGGCAGGCCGCACCTGGCGCTACCGCTGAGTGCACGCTGCCCCGACTGCTCGAGCCATGCAGCGGCCAAAACCACGCCGCCGCGCTTAGATCCGCCACGGCTGATCCCTGGGGCCGGCGTGCCAATTGTCGTGTCGCCCGTCCCAGTAGATCACCTTCACGTCCAAAGGATCTACGTCGTCGAGCGTGTTGTAGTTGATTGACACGAAGTCGCCGCCCAGCTCGGCCAGATGACCTGCGCCGAAGCAGTGCACCCCGCAGTGCTTGCAGAACGAGCGCTTGCCAATCTTGTGGCCCCAAACGTAGTCAGTGATGCTGTCGGCACCGGACAGCAGCTGGAAAGCGTCGGGTTTCACGGAACTGCCGAGCTGGCTGATCTTGTTGCAGATCGAGCAGTTGCAGCGCCCGCCTTGGGTCGTGTCGATCGTGACCTGGAAGCGCACCGCGCCGCAGTGGCAGCCGCCAGTGTGAACTTTCGGAGCGCTCGTCGGGGTAGGGGAGGTGTCGGAGGCCGGGTTGCTCATTGGCTGGTTTCCTTTTGGTTATTCGGTAGCGACGGAGAGCAATCTGCCAGGGTCAAATGACAGCATTATGTCAGTTATTGTCGGCCCTGGAAAAGTGCCCTGGTTCGCGCGGCTGGCGTATCCCGCGCGGCTGGCGTATCCGGTTTTTCGATGGCCGTGACCGTCTCGCCCCCCTCCACAGCCTCGGACGCTCAACGCGCGGTGCACGCGGTGTTTCGCATCGAATCGGCGCGGCTCATCGCAGGCCTGACTCGCGTGGTGCGAGACGTCGGGTTGGCCGAAGAGTTGGCGCAGGACGCGCTCGTCACGGCGCTCGAGCGTTGGCCGGAGTCGGGGGTGCCCGACAACCCCGGGGCGTGGCTGATGGCGACCGCCAAGCGGCGGGCGATCGACGAGCTGCGGCGCGGTAAGCGCTGGCAGAAGAAGCAAGACGCGATCAGCCACGAGCTCGACGCGCGCGCCGAGTTCAGCGCAAAAGATTTGGACGCTGCGCTCGACGATGACGTGGGCGACGATCTGCTGCGGCTCGTGTTCACCTCGTGCCACCCGATCTTGTCTACCGAAGCCCGCGTGGCGCTCACTTTGCGCTTGCTCGGTGGGCTCACGACGGACGAAATCGCGCGCGCGTTCCTGGTTCCCGAACCGACGATTGCGCAGCGCATCGTGCGTGCCAAGCGTCAGCTGGCCGACTCGCAAGTGCCCTTCGAGGTGCCGCGCGGACCGGAGCTCGCGGCGCGCTTGTCGTCGGTGCTGGAGGTCGTGTACCTGATTTTCAACGAAGGTTATTCGGCGACCGCTGGCGAAGACTGGATGCGGCCCGGGCTATGTGACGACGCACTCCGCCTAGGCCGGATCTTGGCCGAACTCGCGCCCACCGAGCCAGAAGTCCACGGTCTGGTGGCGATCATGGAAATCCAAGCTTCGCGCGCGAACGCGCGCACGGGGCCCAAAGGAGAGCCGATTTTGCTGTTGGAGCAAAACCGTGCGCGTTGGGACCAAATGTTGATTCGCCGCGGCCTCGCCGCCCTCGCGCGCGCTGAAGCGCTCGGCGGTGCCCAGGGTCCATACGCATTGCAGGCGGCGATTGCCGCCTGTCACGCGCGGGCTAGTCAGGCGAAGGATACGGACTGGGCGCGCATTGCCGCGCTGTACGCGGCGCTCGTCGAACGCACACCCTCGCCGATCGTGGAGCTGAACCGCGCAGTGGCGGTGTCGATGGCAGAGGGACCCGCAGCGGGGCTTTCGATTATCGATGAACTGCTGTCCGAGCCCTCGCTCCGCTCGTACCACTTGCTGCCGAGTGTGCGTGGGGACCTGCTCTACAAGCTGGGGCGGCTGTCTGAAGCGCGCTCGGAGTTCGAGCGCGCCGCTTCGCTCACGCGCAACGAACG
>Ga0247758_1002099_pt1 | contig 12056 bp, 16 predicted proteins | sample UWRJL156409C4_FD_180950 | JGI IMG/M metagenome (GOLD analysis project Ga0247758, IMG submission 180950) | Plant litter microbial communities from Arlington Agricultural Research Station in Wisconsin, United States - UWRJ-L156-409C-4 | ecosystem: Environmental > Terrestrial > Plant litter >...
CATCTGCAGCCCACAGTCCGCTCATTGGATACCGTGTTCCAGGGCAGATCCAAAGCCAGGGGTCTCCATCTGGGAGGATCTACGGACCATGTACTGTTGATTGTTCTTACAAATGAAAATCACATCTGGCCTCCCACAAACATCGGATGGTGTATCGCCCCTCTCACATGAGATTGATAAGATAGATGTACTACAAAGACATGTCACTAGTAAAGATATAACGCGTGCCTGGTGCTTGGCACCCTGAGAGATTAGCTAATTCTCTTGGGTACCACTGGTGTAATAGCGTGCAGCGCTCAAACAACAGCCGCCCAGTCAGGAGCAGCCCCGCAGCCAGTAGTGTGCCTCGGCAGTGCACTCACTTATACCGCTGCGCATGGCATCGCCCCTGAGAAATTTCCCCATGATCAAGTCAGACAGCGCAACGCGGGTGGGGGCTCGCACACCACAACTGCCGGGACTAGTGCGCTTGCGGCAGCCGATGAGATCAAAGGGTTGCAGCGGGCCGCCGCATAACAACGATAAGCAATGAGAGGCCCGCCGTACCTGCCTGATCCAGATCTCGCGCAACCGCCAGACTGCACCAGTGGCCCAAGCTGCTTGATCGGGAATGCTCCATGCTTCGCTTGCAACGCTCCGTGCTTCACTGCCCGTAATATTGCTTTCGGGCTATTCTGCAGACGGGGCTAGGTTGCTTTCACACCCAACACCCTACCATTGGCTGTGGGCTAGCGGCCAGGAAATGGCTTCTGGAAGGCCACGGGCGAGCCAAGCGGCATCGCGGGATCGCGGGCATCGTGGAGGCAGAGCGCGACCTGCCTTGTTGGAATAAGTCTCCTTGCTACCTCCCAAGCTGGCTACCTACCCGGCAGTACTAGTCCCCTCCCAGACGGTGGCGTCATATGGAAAGAAAAGTATTAATTACCAAGTCCAAGCATCCCTCTCTCCCCCAGTGGTGTCACTGCGAATCACAGCTCATTCCTTGTTCCTTTCAAGTGACTCTCCAGACACAGACGCAATCATGCAGCTGCCGACACTTCTCGCTCTGGCCGCCAGCTCGGCTTGGCTCGCCGCCGCCGCACCATCCGTTGACGGCGTCGACAGGAGAGATGTCCGTCTGATCAAGACCTCCCCGCAGGACCCCGGGAAGTGGGTCACCGAGGAGGAGAAGATCTCCCAGTACATCTCCAAGGGAAAGCACTTTATCGACATTACCGATATCAAGGTAGAATCAAACAACTCGCCCTCTTCCCAAGACAGTAAATCTAACACTCTGCCAGGACGCCGAGGTGCTCCGCGTCCTCTCAACTCCTGATGGCGAGCAGTCGCCAATCTCGGCCCGCGCAATCACCTACCCCACGAGCGCAACCCACCAAACCACCGCCAACCCGCTCCTCAGTTCAGTCTCGACCACTAACCCCCAGGCCTGGCTCCAGAGCTTGACCGGGTAAGCACCAGACTCTAAGCTCCTATCATGTAAACAACCACTAACCCCTCTCCCAGCTTCTACAACCGCTACTACAAGGGTGTCAACGGCACCGCCTCGGCCAACTGGCTCTTCTCCACCGTGTCCTCGGTCGCGGCCGCCAACCCCAAGATCACCATCTCCAAATTCACCCACTCCTTCAACCAGCCCTCCATCATCGCCAAGCTCCCCGGCACCTCGTCCAACATCATCATCGTCTCGGCCCACTACGACTCCACCGGCGGCTCGGCCTCCGCCCGGGGCCCCGGCGCCGACGACAACGGCTCCGGCTCCGTCGTCATCCTCGAGGCCCTCCGCGTGCTCGCCAACGCCAAGTACGCCCCCAAGAACACGCTCGAGTTCCACTGGTACGGCGGCGAGGAGGGCGGTCTCCTCGGCTCGGCCGGCGTCTTCTCCAGCTACAAGTCGGCCGGCAAGAGCGTGCTGGCCGTGCTGAACCAGGACATGGCGGGGTACAGCCCGAGCGGCAAGATTTCGATCTACACCGATTATGTGGACACCAGCCTGACAGCGTATGCGCGCGTGGTGGCGACGGCGTATACGGGTGCGACGACGAGCGATAAGTGCGGGTATGGATGCTCTGATCATGCTAGTGCGCGGTCGAATGGGTTCCGTGAGTTTTTTTCTCTTTGTCTCTCTCTGTTTAATCCGTCGCTAATATGACCAAATAGCTGCTGCGTATGCGTGCGAAGAGGTGATGAGCAACTCGTCGCCGTATATCCACACTGCCAACGACGTGAGTCCCCATCTTTCCTTGTCCGCCCTGAGCCAATAATCACGAGTTATCAATACTGACAGCGCATAGGCGTACTCAACCATCCAGTGGCCCACCATCCTCAGGCACGCCAAGTTCTCCACAGCGTTTCTGGTAGAGGCTTCATTCCTTTAAGTTGGAATAGCTGCCTGAGTGGAAGGAATATGGGATTTAAGGGGAGGAAGGAGGTCATACGAGATGGCAGCGATATTTAATGTACATATTTACCTTTAGCGTGATCTCATACCGTCATCGACCTGTTCATATGCTCCATACACAAACAAGAATACTGTTCAATACAGGACTCCACAATGCTGATCTGAGACAATGGTGCCGTGGATGCGCCTCGCAAGTCTTGGCATCACCAGTACGTCGATGCGGTCAGACGGCCGGCGGCTCGCCTCCGTCTTCGCCGACGGCCAGGGTTTCGCTGGCGGTTTCGCTGGCTTCGCCTGGCTGCTGAGGGCGGCGCTGGCCGTCGGCGACCAAAGTGACACGCGTTGACTGTGATTTCCCCAGAAATCCTGAGGACGTTGATGGCAGCGGACATCACGAGACAAGCCATCGCCGAGGCGCAGCACAACAGTCTGAACTGCGTCTAAACCAGGCATTATCACTACCTATTATGAAGTTATTAACGTCAAGACCTCTCCCGGTGGAATCTTCGTGTCCCAATGAACCCCGTCTGAACAAGACGTACGCGCCCGGGGTGACTCGGAGGCAATCCCGATTTTTTTGTATCCATGTGCTGACCTCCTCCCAGCATTCGACAGCGACACAATAAACCCTCCAGCTACATCCACTCCATGACCACGCCGGTCAGAGCACCAGTCCAGCGACAACCACGCAGGACCGCGTCAATGGTTGGCATGTTAGACGCCTGGCACGCACCAAGTGTGGGCTGAAGGACCAGACATATCAAGAGCTTAACCGCCTGGCCATTCATTGAGAGCCTGGGTGATATCAGACCACCTTGAGCAAACCGGGAGTCCTGAAGTCCCAAACCTGCAGGTGACAAACACAGCTCGCCAACGCGGTGACAGCCCACAACAGACGAGCTGCAGCAAAGGCTGATCGACTTCAGGCCCCAATATCCATGGGTGACCGCTGGCATGCTAAGTTCTCGCCTCACCACCTGTGTATTGCCTCCCGACAATACGTCCTACATTCCCTCCATCAAGGCTGCGTCAGCCCCGGAAAAAAGAAGTTCTGATCCATGTCCGACAAATACTCATGGGATGACACAGCGTCCATCTCCAGGATATTGAAGCTCGGCGACGTCTCCACAGAGTCAAATTGATGGCCATGGTACATGGTATGGAGCGCCATCTCCTGGGCCGGGGTTTGCGTCTCAGCATCACTCGCGCTACCCAGAAGGCTGCCTGAGACGCCAATGTGCGAGAACCCCATCGCCTGCCCGGCGCGCCCGACTGGCGACTGCGTCATGTCAATGTCCTGGAGACTCTCGTCCATTTCCTGCAACGCGGCGGCTACAAAGCTCACTCCCTTTGCCCGGACCTTTAAGCTCCAGCGGAAGTCTTCAAGCTTCCGTCGGTAGAACTCGGCCTCGGCTTCCGTGGAACTTGTGGCCCAGAGCAACCCACCATATGTCCGGATGAAGGCAAGCGATTTCGGGGAGGCGAACCACCAGAAGGCTTGGAGATGCTCAGGCCGCAGCGCCTCGACGAAGTTGATCGCTCGTTCCAGACGTGCCTTACCAGCCTCTCGACAGAGTTCGCGTAGGGGGTCTGGCGTACTTGGAGTCAGGCTGCGTATGATGTGGCGGTGGATAATGATCTCGGTTACGAAGTAAGACAGGTGTAGATATCCATTTGAGCACAGCTTTCTCGTCCTGACATCGTCCATTCGCAGATCCTGGGGCATACCATTTGCCCACTCTTTGAGATTGACAGCCATTGGCTTGACCAATTCAAGGAGTCCCTGAACCCCGGTGGTCGCAATCACTTCCTGGGCTCTGGTTTGGTCGGGGCTGTACAGAAGCTCGAGAGCCTGGGCCATGATCTGCGTGAGTTTGGTGAGGTGTATAAACAGCAACCTCCCTTTCTCGACTTCTGTGCTACCCTCTTTGTCGTCCTCGTCAGCAGCGGACTCGGGGAAATCGGCCAGAGACACCCGTGGCATCTGCCAGTTCGAGGAAACCACATGGGATGGCCGGCCATGGATAAGAGCGCCCCATTTATCCTGCATAAAGATAGCCCAGGCAAGCCGTCGCCGTAACCCTTTCTCCCATTCTGGAATGTTCCACGTAGTGCAATCTAAATGGAGCCCAAGCTCCTCCCCAACGGCGACTACCTGGGAGGTGAGCACCCAGGAATCGCCCCCCGACCGCTGGAGAAGCAAAAGACCTGCCTGAACGGATGAGAGTTTCGGCCGGTGGATGACACCCGTCAGAGCCTTCATTGCCGTGCGTAGCAGGGACTCGGCATCAGGCTTCTTGTGCGATGACAACTCCCGGTCGTACTCCCACCAGTCCATGGCCAGCAGATACACAGCTGCCAGTAGTGGCGGCGAGAATTCCCTGTAGCTGCGCGCATATTTCTCGAGGAACACTCCTTTGTGGAGGATGGGATAGCTCGGATGGACCGTCCGGAAGTATAAGTCTACCAGGCCAGGCCCGTGAGGCCGTACGGCATGCTCGATCGCATCGAGATCGCCGTCAACATCGGCACTGAAGAGGGTATGCCGATCGGATTTCGATAGAAACGTAGTCGAGTCGGCAACCCGACGGAATTTGCACCCATCCTCCCCATTCCCAGACTCGTAGAACCGGTGTATGAGATCGAGCAGCCGTTCCTCGTGCAGGGAGCTAGAGCCGATATATTTGAAGTGGGTCGTTCGATGCAAGCCTAGCGTGCGGTCGAGGAGAGATCGAACGGAAGATGACGTGGTGGGGTCGGGCGGGATCGCGCTATCGTCGGTCTGTGTTCCCCTCGTCTTTTTTCGAGGAGGCCTGTAAGCTCGGCATTTGTGTTAGTCAAAGGAGCTGAGCTGGCGCTGGAGGAAAGTAGACAAGTCCAAAAATATGCCGACCTTCCCTCGCTCTCCCCAGTCCCATCCACGCTTGCCGCGCCGTCATCAGGGAAGTCTGCCCTCTTCCGCCTCGGCTGGGGCGCGTCATTGTAGGTGCATTCCCGGTTGTGGAAAGTACAGAGGACGCATCTCTCCTGGTCGGGTTCTTTTGCGCATCGCGACTTGCGCTTTCGGCAGATATCGCAGGGCCGGTCGGCGCGCGGAGCCTTTCGTGCCTGTGTCTGCACCGACGCAGCGTCTGGGCTTGAGTGGCTTGACTCCGAAGCATTGTCCATGGTCGAGTGCGCGTCCAGCGTTCGGTGCCGGGCTCACATACCCCGTCTTCGAGGCCCAGGAGGTAGACTTTGTTACCGACACGTTGGGTGCGACCCTGGCCACCGACGCCAGCTTTGGTGGGCGACATGCATGGAGCTTCGATTCCTTATCGCGAGCGCTGACAGCTGCTTTGATGCGATGGCCGATCGCATCGTGGGGTGATTGGACGCTTGGACGGCCCAGGCCCTCGCGCACCCCCCCGTCGCATTGGTGGGCGGCATGTTCCGTCACCAGTCATTTTGTTTCCTGCATTCGTCCGAGGTCTTGCACGAGAAAGAGCGGCAGAAGTGGTGATGCTGATTCGGGATGAAAGTGCTTCAAACTTGCTGGCGAAGGGGTTGGGATGAAGTGGAACACGGAGCAGAAGCTTATCAGCGTTAGGCTTTGGGCCAGACCACTGGCAGCTCCCTGCTCGCGTCGCAATTGGGTTGCAGTGCGTCAGGAACGCAGTGACGTCACGAGGCCCGCTGCCGCCTCCCAGGTTCCCGAAGACCTGGATCGCTACTCTTCCATACATTCTTGCATAGCTTTTATCATTTTACCTAAAGTTTGACCTTGAGAACTGAACAGTTTACAGACGCTCCAGAATGCAAGTGGAATAACCATGAGCCACGTCCTACGACGGCTCCCTGGCCGGTTGATCGGGACTTCATGGAGAGGTCTATCATCACCCCTCAAAGTTGCCTCGAACTGCCAGCGTTTGAGCTGGTCGCCCTGCTTGTCCCGACTTCTCTCTACATCCACAACGCGCCTTCATGAGGACAAGTACGAAAAGGCTGCCAAGGCCTTAAACCAAAAGGGCTTGGATGAGCAGGAGCAGAAGGTCAAGGTACGCCAACACCAAGTTCAGCGGCCCTGGCACCGGGAAGATGCAGACAGGCCGACTGTGGCCAAGGAGGGCGAGGAGAAGGAGGCGTCAACGCAAGGCAAGTCAACACATAGGCATCTATGGTCCCGGGACATTGGCTGACGAAGAGCAGGAAAGCTTCTGACGACACCAACACGGCTCCTGAAACTCATCCTTCCGCTGCCCATGAGCGTCGAAAAGGACAAAGGGAACAACAGTCACGACTACGGTCGCTCGATTTCTGCCAACGACGAGATCCAGCCGCTGGCGCTGCTTATACACCCGCAACAACCTCTCTCCTACGTCGAGCGTCTGATCCAGGCCGAGATCCCCCCAGTATTGGAAGATGGCAAAGAAAAGATCCCCAATGTGTACTTCCGCGCCGAAGATACCGACCAGCACGACAACAAGCCTATATCAAGGTCGGAGGCAAGGGAGGGAGTCAAGCAGAAGGAGCGCGACTTGACACACGTCGCGTCATATTCGGGTCTCGGGCACGAGGGTCCGGAGCGGAAGGGATCGGAGAAGAACTGGGTTCGCTGGAGTAGTAGCACCGAGATCGGCGACTTTATACGAGACGCGGCTCGCGGACGGGAGTTTGCAATCGAAGTCGAGGGATACAACTTCGAGATGCGCGTGAGTGTGCCGTCCTTCAACGACCGAACACACTACATGCGCAGCCGCCTTCGCAGGATGAGCCACGAGCTCAACCAGCTCTCGCAAATCAAGCAGGAATGCGACCTTTTGGCCCACCGCGCGGCGCATCGGTTGGCAAAGGCGGGTTTCGGCTTGCTGGCAGGATGGTGGGGTGTCGTGTACTACTGTTCGTTCCACACGGACGCCGGATGGGACCTCGTCGAGCCGGTCACATACCTCGCGGGGCTGACGACGATCATGGGCGGATACCTGTGGTTTCTCTACATTAGTCGGGATTTAAGCTACAAGGCGGCCATGAACGTGACAGTGTCGCGTCGGCAGAACGCCTTGTACGAAGCGCGTGGCTTCGACATCCACAAATGGGAGCAGCTGGTGGGCGAGGCAAACGCTCTGCGCAGCGAGATCAAGGCGATTGCGCTCGAGTACGACGTAGAATGGGACGACGCCAAAGACGTTGGCGAGGAGGTGAAAGAAGTGCTGGACGACGAGAGGACGAAGCGAGAGGACAGGAGGCGGTCCTCGGAGAAGGAGGAAGACGAAAGCTTGACAGAGGAGAAGAAGAGAGAGGACAAGGATAAGAAGCACAAGGACTCGTAGCCAGGCATTTTCTGCATGGGTACGAAGTACTTTGGAGAAGCGCGGGGGTGAGGGACCCATCGCTTAGTGGTCCGTGCCCCGTAGAAGTTGATTGCTGGCACAAGACCACGCACGACAGAGCAAACGAAGAGATGAAATGCGTACAACTATTTCCATGTCGCATGCCGTAGAATCCCCTGACGTTCTCGGTGCTACCCTGAAATGGCCAATCAACCTCAGTTGAGGACAAATGCAAGAGTGGCGTCACACAAGCCTCAAGAGTGGGGTGATTGGCAAGGTCTCGGGAAAGGAGCTTTGGCCATACTGCATGACGCGGAAACACGAGAGCTTCTGCCCCTCCACTGCCCCTCCGCTTCAGCAGCGAGAGCACGGCAAGCGAGGACACGCGATAATCTCGTGTCTTCTCAGCAGACCATGACGGTTCAAATGCGGTAGCGGCCTTCTCGAACGTGCCCTCGGTTCACGGCACAGCCGATCCCAAGCCGTCCGCGGCCATTTAACGTCGCGATAACCGCCGATAGCACCTCGCCTTCACGATAGATAGCCCCCGCGCTCCGTTCCCGATTGCCATTGCGCCGCGCTCCCCCGGCCGAATACCCCTCAATGGCTCCCCAAATGATCTACCTGCCCGATGGGCAAACCATCACCGTCACGCCCGTCTTTGCTGGCCTGTTCTTCAAGTCCAACGAGCTCAGCACACACCACAACGCGTTTCCCGTCGGCTGGACCATCGTCATCCACACCGAGGACAGCAAAGGTGGCGAGGACAGCGATGCTGAGGAAAACAAGGGCCCCGCCGTCTCGGTGCAGGGCCAAGAGACACGGCCGCACATCCACTCGTTCACGAGGCCAACGCTGCACCACGACAGCCTGTTCATCTCGTCCATCTCCAGCCCGTCGAGCAACGACTTCAAGCCGCCAGCAAGCCCCACCCGCCAAATGGCCATGATACTCTGGGCTACCCTGTACTGGTACTTCCATCAGCCCGCCCCCCCGACCACCTTGACGACAGATGACTCCAAACACACCCCCAGGGCTGGTCGGCCGATGGGCAATTGGCGGGTCCGCATAAAGAGGGACGGCGTGCTTCGCGGGAGGAACCTCCTGCCGAAGCTGGAGCGGATGGGCTTGATCGCCAGTCTCGACTCGTCCGTGGGAACGTCAGTTCTCGACGCCGGCGAATCCTGGGACGACATGTTTGTCTCCCAGAAGATGTTTTGGCAGATCCCCGGACGGCTATTCTTGTTTAGTCTTCAGCCAACCCTCAAGGGCTCGGGGTCGTATCCCGCATCGCCATCGAGCAGCCGTCCGGAGTCTCCTTCGGCCAGCGAATTCTCACTGCGCTCTCCACTGGTACATCCGGATTACCTCGACCCCCCTGGAGTCCTACCTCCATTGGCGCTCACAAGCGTGCCGTCTTTCCCCATTGGCCCTTATTTCAGCACTTCCCACCTTCCCACATACTACCCTCCCGCACCGCTACAGTACACGTTTACCAACCATATCCGCCACCCTGTCAGGCCAAAGCCGCCGCGGATGGGAGAAATTTTCTACACCCGCTTCGTTCCATCTGTGGGACAGTACCTCTCATTCCGCGTAGCATCCCTGACCCCTGATCCGGTGCCATATATGGGCCCTGTCGGTCCAAAGCCACCCGCGCCACTAAACTACAAAGCAATGTCGGACGTAGATTTGCTGAAGCGCTGGCACTCCAATCCGCGGGTCTCGGCGTTCTGGGGGAAGTTCTCAGACGAGTCCTTGGAGGCAGCCTTGAAGAACCGACATAGTTTCCCCGCCATCGGTATGTGGGACGGCGTGCCTTTTGGGTACTTTGAGATGTACTGGGTCAAGGAGGACATTCTCGGGAAGTACCTCGGCACGGCTGACGACTGGGATCGCGGCGTCCATGTCCTTATCGGCGAGGAGTGGGCGCGGGGCCGTGTGCAGAGCTGGATCACGAGTTTGGCTCACTGGGCATTCAACGCTGACAATCGGACGATGAGTTTGTCCTTGGAGCCAAGGGTGGATAACGCAAGGTATGCTGAGTTTCTTAACCGGTGATAGACAAAATGCTGACTTGGGTGGGCAGATTTATCCAGCATTTGGAGTTTGCGGGCTTCACGAAGGAGAGGGAGATTGCATTTCCGCACAAGCAGGCGTGGTTTGGTCGGCTAAGGAGAGAGAACTGGGACGGTCCGGCTTTGTGATCGGGTGATTGTAGCGTCATTTGAGCGAGCGGTGTGTAACTTGCGTTGTCTATACTGTCCATAGATTTGAGTTTGTCTGCAGGTGCTTAATTGAACATACCTTGCGTTGGACTTTTGTTTCTCAGATGCTACATGTGCTGCCGTGCTGCTGTTTTGCAAAACCTTGTCGACTTGCTGGTGGTAAGGGGGAATTGAGAGCTCTGATGGCGAGTGGTCTTGGCATGTGATAGTAAACATCTAGGGGTTGTGAAACAAATGTTAAAAAAGGGGGGATGAAAAGCATGCCGAGTTACAAGGCTTGTTTGCAAATCAAGGGAGGAACCTTACTATGGTGGGTGGGCGAAGAAACCTCGAATAGGACGCTGATATTTTAGGGCAGAAGACTTGCAAATAACAGGAAAGGGGTGGAATGGAAGCATTATCAAGCGTGAACTTTGCTAGCAATCGGGCGAAGGAAACTCAACGAAAAATGATAGTTCAGGGACGAAGGCACGTAAAATGAATAAAACAAAAAAGAGGAAGAAATATCAAGAAACCTTGTTCCAAAATACCAAAAAGCTCACCACCGATGGAGGTCGATGGCTACGAAAAACCGCCCTTTCGGCCGGTAAAGGGGGGTTTTGCGGAGGGAGGAGGCTAAAATGAGAGGGAGGATGGGGAGGGGTTGAGGTGTAGATAGATTTTGGGGGATGTTATCCCACGTGGAAGTTGAGGGGAGAAGGCTGTCATTGGAGAGAGGGGTGGCTTTGTGGTGAAATAGGCTTTATGCTGCCAGGAGGGATAACATACGGTCTGACAAACAAGCGAGAGTTGTGATTTGACAGAGCTTTCAGTTACTTCACTCAGTGGTTCAGATTTCGCTTACTTGCTCATCAGACATTCATGTTATCCGCAGTCACAGTAAACAAGGTACATTGTTTATAGTTAACCCCCTCGCTTTACGTCCTTCTTCGTTGTTATGTAAAAACGCGAGACAAAAGTAGGCAACTGGCCAGAGGAGAAGTCTTTAGTTGTGAGGTTACAGCTTGTGTATTACCAAAACTGGTTGATTAGCATTCTCTGGAAAAAGACGGGCTTCGGCTTGGTCATTACTTTGTTGTCGAAAGCACTACATGAGAATGAAAACAAGAATGAAAAACAGACGTAGTACCTACTAGCACTGCTGTTATTTAAACGGACTATGAAGAGTTCTGTAGCTGTTCTCGTCTTCCGGACTTGACGGCATGCTGTGAGGACCTTCTAACTCCGGTGGGCTTTATGTCATGGGAAGGTGATTTGTCAACTTTTCAGAGGCTGGAGGTGCTGGAGGAGACCTGGCTGGTCCGGAATGTTCTATTCTGAATATTTTGACAGGTCTGTCCATCATCACTGTTCGCTTCCCACAGACTGGAGGGACAGGAGGGGGCTGGCTTGTCCGGAACGTTCTATTCTCGTAGAAACGCGGGTCTGCTTGTTCCAGGTCTGTTTATTCAATAATCACTTCCGCAATCTTGACATAGCAACAGCCCGGATTTTTGAGATCTTTTATGAGTTCTCTGGTGTATTAGCAGCGATTTTCACCGTGAGGTCCTTCCCGTTTTTGCGTCAAGCGTGCCACTTCCATTCTCAAGCTACCACAACCCCGTAAATCCTCAAGGGTCAAGCCTCGGCGTTTTCTTTCCGCTCAATAAGCTCCCAAGTCCAACCTGTGGTTTCACTCTTCAACCAAGAGTGCTTCTTGACTTCTCTCGCTCTCTTTCTTCGGCAAGATACCGCTCCTCTCGCCGCTTTTTAACCAAAAACGCGTTGTTCAAGATGGCATCTCCCTCCCTCAGCACCAGCTCCAGCCCGGCCCCTGCCACCAACCGCCCCAAGCGCCTCCTACCCTCGCGCCCTCGCACGCCCAGCGAGATTGAGAAGGCACAAGACCAGTGGATGGCCCACAACAAGGGCAACATCCCTGGCCTCTGGGGATACCCCCGTTGGACAAAGCGGCCAACAGCGGGGGTGGCCAACCACCTCCTCCGCTACTATCTGTGCAGAGGTGTGCTGTCCGTCTCCTCGGAGACGTACTGCGTCACGTTTTTCGCGGACGGCAGCAACCACTCGCTGTTCCGGGTGCACTTTGGCGGCGACGACGACAACGCCGGGACCTCGGCCCCC
>Ga0247758_1002101_pt1 | contig 12053 bp, 3 predicted proteins | sample UWRJL156409C4_FD_180950 | JGI IMG/M metagenome (GOLD analysis project Ga0247758, IMG submission 180950) | Plant litter microbial communities from Arlington Agricultural Research Station in Wisconsin, United States - UWRJ-L156-409C-4 | ecosystem: Environmental > Terrestrial > Plant litter >...
TTAAGGCCTCTTTTTTTTTTTTTTTTTTTTTTTTACTAACTTCCTTTCTTAACAGTGCTTGTTCTTATAGATACACTTTTTTACCACGCACTGTTACATAACTGGTTTGGGAGACCTTAGGGTATACTAGATCGTGTCCTGTAGGCTACTAGTCTGTAACGTCTTAGTTCTCTATACTGCGTGTGCGACTCGTGTAGAGCTTACCGGGAGCTCTAAAGGCCTAGCCTCCTTATTAGGTTTAAGGTCCTTATAACCCTAGCTAAGGGTTTTAATAAATATCCTTCCGTTCCTACTAAGGAGTTTCCTGCCACTTCCCAGGCTCTAAGTCCCATAGAGGTCTTACTCTTTAATATGGTAATTTAAATGTTAGATCTTATTTTATTTCTAGTTCTTATTATTAGTTTTAGTCAGTCTGGATTCTTCTAGTGGAACTTTATAACCAGGTCTAGGTATTTAAGATTTTTTATTAACTTTTATAAGTTACTTTTAAGGCCGTAATCTAGCTATTTAACGAGATATTTAAACATTTTCTTCCCCTTCTGTAAATTTACAACTTCCTTAACGTTATACTTATCTTTATTAGTGTTAATCTTAATCTTTTTTTCCAAAGGAACTCCTTTTAAGGCGGGTTTTAAAAGTGAGACGTGAAAAACCTTAATCTACACCTTTATATTAACAGGTAAGTCTAATTTGTAATTAGAGGTGGCGACCTTTTTTTTAATTTAAAACAGTCTGTACCTTTTAAAGTTAAGCTTCTTATTAAGCCATTTCAAATTTAAGTTTCGTGAAAAAAGGTAAACGTGGTCCCCCTCTTAAAAAGTCGGTCCTTTAACTTATTCACTATTATAATAAAGTCCTTTCTTAAACACTAATTACTTAGTTTAATATTTATTAATAAACTTCTTTATTCGTTTACGTGTGAACTTAAGTTCAGTTTACAGGTAGTTATATAGCTTTTACATCTAATCTGTATAGATTACGGCTTAAGGGGCGCTGGTAAGTGGGCCTTAACGGAGCTTAGGCTTTTTACTATAATTAGTGAAAAACGGTAACACACCTATTAACTTAACTGGCATTATATTATAAGTTATTTATACTGTGGGTAATAGTTTAAGTTAATTATCTTATTTAAAGTTAACGTAAACCTGGAGATACGTTATAAGTATTTAGTTAACTTACTCTATTTAGTTATCCGTCTGTAAGTAAAAGGCTGTTAAAAGCTTACTTCTCACACTTATTCTCTATATTAACCTTTATTAAAACTTTAACATAATTAGCTTATCTTAATCCGTGACGATATTATCTAATTAAAGGTATTATAAAACTACCTTTTTCTTAAAAATATAAGCAAGTTACTCCACTATTATATCCTTTAAGGTTAGTAAAAAGTAAGCCTATTTTATTAATCTGTCGACAATTATAAGGATTTAGTTATAAATAACCCTTATAACAGGGTCCCTAGACTTTAAGATCCTAATAATAAAGTTAAGTAAGATTAAACTCTATAATACCTGTGGTACAGGGAGTGGTTTAAAAAGCCTATAAGGCTTATAGTGTCGATTCTACTTACAGTAACAGATATTATAATTATTAACTACTTCCTTAACTAACTTTTTTATTCCTAGGAAGGTGTACATTTACTAAGCCTGTGTAAGAGTCTTAGCCTAACCTATATATCTTTTAAATTAAGACTTATAAACCTGTTAAACGTACTCCTTCTATTTATTTAAATTATAAATATATAATTTCTTTTAATATTAAAACCTTACTTTTAGTTTAAGCACACTATTTACACCTTCTAATAGCTGTTTTAGCTAATAACTGGTTTCTTTATAGTTTAGATGTATTAGGTACTCTTTTCTACAGTCCTGTACGTGTTTTAAGAAATCTCCTAAAGAGCACTTATACTTACAGGTACCTTTTATTAACCTTCTTACTTAAAAGTCTTATTATTATTAATAAATATTATACTTTATTTATAAGTTTATATAAACGTTAATAGTTTATTCTAGTGTTTAATTATCTAACACTTATAACGTGTGTTTTAACGTACTATTCTTAACTTTATTAAATACAGTAATAGGGATTAGGATTAGATTAATATCTTTATAATCCTGTCTCTAACTAAGTGTATTAACTCGTTTATTATCTCTTCCTTTAACATAATAGATCTGGAAATAAAACAGGGCTATTAACTCTACCTATTATGTTTACTATAGGTTAAGTTCCTTTATTAGGAAGTATTAGAGGTTATTATAGTCTGAAAAGACCTAGACTAGTTCTTCTATACCGCTTAGATACAATACCTATTTAGTAAAACACTGAATAATTACTATTAGTTCCTTATTATAGATTAGGTATTATAGGGCTGGGCCGTGGATTCCTTTTAATAAAAAGGTAACTAGGTGGTGTTTCCCATTATCCTAAATTTAGTTAAGTTCTCCACTAATTATAAATTTTAAAGAGTCTGTTTCGACTTAAAAGGGCTTTAAGAAGTTAGGGAGAGCCAGGATTAGTGTTATAATAAAGGCGTATTTAAGGTCTTTAAACACCTTTTACTATTTATCAGTCCACTTAAACAGTTTACTTATCCTTATAAGCTTATATAGTAGTTTTACGATTTTTATAAAATACTTAATAAAGTATTAATAAAAGTTTGTAAAGCTGATAAAGGCTTATAACTCTATTTAGTTCTTTAGAGTAAGTTAATTCTTAACTGCCTTTATCTTCTCTGGTTACATTTTAAGCTTTTTAAAGGTTATTTTAAACCCTAAATAGTTTAATTCCTAAATATGGAAGTGGCTTTTTTCCAGGTTTACTATTAGCTTCGCTTTTTTAAAAGCTGTTAAAACCTACCGTATATACTTTTAATATTTTTTTAAAGTTTTAAAATAAATTAAAACGTTATTTAAATATACGAAGATAAACTTATTAAGGAAGGGGCGGAGAATACTATTAATAAGGCCTTAAAAAGTTACAGGGGTGTTTATTAATCCTATTAATATAATTTAATACTAATAATACCTATTACAGGTCTGAAAAGCCATTTTATATTTATCCTTTTCCTTTACTTTAATATAATTAAACCTTATAGGGAAATTAAAGTTAAAGAACTAGTTTACCTTAATAATCTGTTCTCACATTTCTGTAATAAGTGGTAATAGGTAGTGATTCTTAATTATATCCTTATTTAACGTTTAGTAATTAATAATTATATATAACTTACCGTCTCCCTTCCTTAAGACAAATAACATTAGGTACCCTACCAGGGACTGGGACTTTATAATAAATCCGTTCTTTAAGTTTTTATTAACGTACTCCTTTAAGGCTTTAACCTGTTAGGGGTTTAGGTGATAAGGCTGGAAGCTGTAGAGTTTCACTCCTGGCTTTAGTTTAATTTCGTAATCTTATAATCTATAGTCCAGTAATTATAATATGTTTTTTTAAAATAAGGTAAACTTCCTATACTCTACAGGCACCTTAAATAAGTTAACTTCTTTACTTATCTGTAAATTAGCTTTTTACTTCTTTTTACCTTTTAAATCGTTATTTAAGTAATATAGTAAACTCTTTAATCCTTTAACCGTCTTAATAAACTTAACCTAAACTGTACTTAATTTTAAGGGTTTAACGTGCTTTTAAGTGCTTTATACATCTCTAAAACGATTTAATACCTTATTAGCTTTTTTTAAATAGTAATTATAGCTGGGGGACTTATTAAAGGTAAGGTGGCCAATCCTTTAATTAATTACAGGGTTATACTTTTCCAGTTAAGGTAAACTTAAGATTATATTATACCCTGTTATTAGTGTAACGTTAAAGTCTACTTATTATTTATCCCTGTCTACTTTAATTAGGAGTGGTAAGTGGTGGGTAACTTTACTATTATTATACTGGTATAGGCCTCCTTCTCCATTTTATATAGGAATGGCGTTTTTATATTCTTAATTAGGGAGTTTCCTTTAGTTAACTAGTAAGGGGTGTATTAGGTTAAAAGCACTCCCGTTATTAATTACTGCTTTTACCCTAAACAGCCTCCCTTTTCCGTTTATTAAGTTAATACTAACGGAATAGTGTTTATACTCTTTTAATATCTAAGTTATAGTAACTATTTATCCTTAAGGTCTTATCCAGCTTAACCTCTAAGTACCTCTCCTTCTTTTTAGGGTTTTTACTAATTAGTAAACTACTGGTTTTCAGCCCTTCTAGAGGGCCTGTAGCCTTTTCTTAATTCCTTCTGGAAAAATAAGCAGCTTTAATAGACTTAGTGATTAACCTTACCTGGGTTCTTACGCTTTAATGTCTAGTTAACTTTAAATGGTTTAATATTTTTAAAATCCTTAATAAGTTAATAATACGTTTTATAAAACTAGATTATATTAATGTCTTTTTACTTTTAAATCTGTTAATAGTCCTCTCGTTTTTACCACTCTTTAACCTTTCCTTTAAGGTGTAGTAAGCACGTTATAACTGGGTAGTTATTAAGTACCCCTCCTTATTAGCATATAGTGGGAGCCTGGTTAACTACGGTAACCTTTTATTTGCTGCTAAACTCTCTTATTAGGGAGTAGAGGACTTAGTAATGGGCTGGTTTTAACTTTACCCTTATAACTGTATAATCCTGTTTTTACATGTTAGGGAAGTGGTTATACAGGACCTTAAGCCTATTATATTAGTTAAGAGTATAGTTATTATATATATAGTTAATCCACAGTACGTCTTTATAATTAGGGTGGTTAATATTAACTGTAAGTGTTATAGTTATTAAGTACGGAACGGGTGAAGTGGTGCCTTATTTCTTTTCTTCTTCCACTTACCTCCGTGTGCGCTGCTTCTCCTAAACTTCTTTCTAAAACTTAGGTAGTAATAACCTAACTTATTCTTCCACGAAATGGCCTTCCTTAATAAGTTAGTGTTTAAATTAGTTAGTGAAGTAAACTCTATTATAGAGTTATAATCTAATTTTTATTACTTTATCTTTAAACGTTACAGTAAGGCCTTTAACTTATAAGTCCTCTACTTCGTTTATTAACTCTTAATGTTTCTCCTTTAGCTCTTAAACCCTTTGTTAATGTGCTTACTTTATACCTTCCCAGGGGACCCTTAAGGTACTAGTCTAGGGCACACCAGCTTTAATACAGGGTAGTTATCTAAGCTGTCCTTCTTCTAAGGAGGTAAGGGTGTTAATCCACTTAACGTGTTTAAAGTGTTTAAGAGTCTTAGGGGGTATAATTAAGAAGAACTTTCGTTTTTCTAACTTAATTCTTTCAATTTACTCTTTCTCACCTTTTAAGGCTTACTTCACTGCTTATATAGCCTAGAGGGCTAGTTTTTTAACTCCCTTAACTATCTTAATAAAGTCTAAGTTAGGGTCTTTTTTAGACTTTCTTAATTCCTAAGCTTACAGGGTAAGACTTTTAAGGCTTATAATAACTAACTGGAATATCTTTTCCTAAAGTCGGTCTTTTATAACCTATATCTTTAATAGTTTTAAGTTTCCACCTTAAAGTTAGTTTATTACAACCTACACCTCTGTAACTGACTTTTTTAAGACACCTTTAAGGATTAGGTATATTATATCCTGGGGTTTTTTCTCTTCTTCCTCCTTATCTCTTAAGTTACATTTGTCCATCCAGGTGCAATCCTTTTCGTTACCTGCTAACCTGACATGGATATCTCCTAAGTTAAACTTAACGTTCTTTCCTCTTTCCGGAACTGGTTTCTAACTAACTTATTTTAGTGACAGGTACTGTTACGCCATGTGGCCTTTCTTACTGCAGTTAAAGCACTAGACTTAAGATAGGTCCTTAGAATGCTTTTACTGTTATTAAGGTTTGTCGCGGTTGGGTTAGTTCTGGTGGTTTACCATGCTAATATCCATTGGTCCAGGGTGATAACCTGTTACGGTTAACTGGTTCCCCTTTTTAAGTTTACTTAGCTGGTAGGGAGTTTGTTCCTTTTAGAAGTTTTTCTAATAATGGTGATTATAGTACCGATTGTTAGCCTTAATGGCTATCTTAACCAGCTTTTATAGCCAGTCTGGTTAATCTTCTTAGTAAAGGTCTTAACTTAAAGGATATATAGGCTAGACTAAGACTCTTACGTAAGTTTAGTAGGTGTACGCCTTCTTTAAGATAAAGAAGTTATAAAAAGTAGAATTAACGTTATAAGTTTTACAGGCTTCTTAAACCACTCCCTGTATTACAGGTATGATAAAGCTTTATCTTACTTAACTTTATTACTGGGATTTTAGAGTTTAAGGACCCTGTTATAAGAGTTACTTATAATTAAATCCTTATAGTAGGTTAATAGGTTAATAAAATAGGCTTACTTTCTACTAACTTTAAAGGATATAACACTAAAATAACTTACTTATGTCTTTAAGAAAGAGGTAGTTATATAACACCTTTAGTTAAATAATATTATTACAGATTAAGATAAACTGATTATATTGAAGTTCTAGTAGGGTTTGATGTAAAGAATGAGTGTGAAAAGTAAACTCTTAACAGCTTTCCACTTATAGATAGATAATTAGATAAAGTAAGTTAATTAGATACTTATAACGTATCTTTAAGCTTACGTTAACTTTAAATAAGATAATTAGCTTAAACTGTTACTAACAGTACAGATAGCTTATAATATAACGTTAGTCGAGTTGATAGGTGTGTTACTGTTTTTGTAAATTACAGAAAGGAGTTTAAGCTTTGTTAAGGCCTGCTAACTGGCACCTCTTAAGCTGCAATCTGTGTAAACTGTATAATTACCTGCGAGCTGAACTTAAGTTTACACGTAAATAAATGAAGAAGTTTACTAATAAATACTAAACTAAGTAATTAGTGTTTGAGGAAAGACTTTATCACGATAGCGAATAAGTTAAAGGACTAACTTTTTAAGAAGGGGATTACGTTTACCTTTTTTCACGAAACTTATATTTAAAACGATTTAATAAGAAGCTTAATTTTAAAAGGTACAGACTGTTCTGAAATAAGAAAAAGGTCGCTACCTCTAATTACAAATTAAACCTGCTTATTAACATAAAGGTGTGGATTAAGGTTTTTCACATTTTACTTCTGGAACTTGCCCTGAAGGGAGTTCCTTTGGAAAAGAAGATTAAGATTAATACTAATAAGGATAAGTACGATGTTGAGGAAATTGTGGATTTACAGAAGGGAAAAAACACATTTAAATATCTTATTAAGTGGTTAGATTACAGCACTGAAAGTAATTTATAGGAGCTTATTAAAAACTTTAAGTGCTTAACCTTAACTATGGAGTTTTACTGAAAGAATTTAGATTAATTAAAATTAACGATAAGAATTAAAAGTAAGATAAGATCTGATATTTAAACTGTTATATTAAAGAGTAAGATTACTGTGGGATTTAAAGCTTAAAAAGTTGTAAGAAACTCTTTAGTAGGTATGGAAGGACATTTATTAGAACCCTTAGCTAAGGTTATAAGGACCTTAAACTTAATAAAGAGGCTAGGCTTCTAGAGTTAGTAAGCTTTATACGAATTGCACGTGTGGTAGTACGGAGAATTAAAACGTTGCAGACTGGTAGTTTACGGGACAATTTATCCCCTGTAGTTAAAGGACTTACGTTTCACTGTAGGTTTAAGGAAGGAGTTAGAGGGTAAAAAGCGATCCGGTACGTCTTAAGGTCTTCTGAACTAGTTATATAGCGGTATGTAGTAGAAAAGCGTGTCTATAAGAACGAGCACTGTTAAGAAAGGAAGTTAGTAAAAAAAAAAAGTAAAAAAAAAAAGCCGATAAAAGTTTAGGACTGGACCGATTAGAGCAGTTAGGCTAGGTTCTGGACCTGTAGCGGAAGACCCTTATAGGAGTCGAACTTACAACCTCTTATTAAGGAAAGCGAGTGTGCTGTTATTACATTAAAGAGCCGTTTCGTTTATTAAAAGAAAGAAGTTACCAATTAAGTTAAGAAGATATTGTAAGCTGTGGTGATTTACTGGAGGAAAGACTAGTAAGGAAGGAGTCTTAGTCCTAAGAGGCTGGCTTAGTATGAATTAAGTCCGATACCTCTACTTACTTTTAGAAGGATAAAACTTAAGCCTTATAGGAAAATACCTTTATTGCCTTCATTTTAATAGCGTGCTGCTAGGTTTTGACACGCTGTAACTTTGTAAGGGAGTTATGGTACTTAGCGACCGCTTAGTTATATAAGGTGTCCAGCTTTTTTTTCTTATTTACTAACCCTTTAATAAACTTGTTAGAGTAACTGAACGCGTCGTATGAGGAAGGTATACCTGCGGACTAACACTTACTGTAACTGTTAGATTACACTGCGATTTAGTATAATAGGGACTTAGTTTAGTAGTAGGTGTAGGGAGATATCTGCGAGTTAAAGGTGTTGAGAGATTCCGTAAGGTGAATACGACGGTTATAAGGAGCCTTTTCCTATTTTCTCTGTTTCTTACACTTCTCAACACGGTTAGAAGACATGATGGAGGATAAGAAAGGAGGGAACCGACTTAATAATTCTTTATAGGAAAAGAATGTTAAAGAGGGGAAGTTATGTAACGACTTTATAAGCTGTCACTTAAGCCGGGGCGGCTTGACAAATCCCCTGTAGGAGGAACAGTGTAGGAAGAGAGTGCACACTGTCTTACGTACTGGGCTAGGGGTGTAAAGACCCGAAGCCCTTACGATTAGTAAGAAAGAGCTTAGTAACCTATAGGGACTGATAACACTAAGCACAGTGGATTAAGTAAGGTATAAGGTACCTTTTAGTTAATTAGTATAGATAGCTATAGTTGTGCCTACAATTACCGTGAGGGACTTTAGTTCCTTACATTAGTATTTAATGATTTATATATATCTTACTGTTTAGACTTACCTCTGTGCATTATAATGATAACGACATACAGTGACATTAAACCCCCGTCTAGGAGTGCTAGCTTAATAAGCTGTCTTCGGAACGCCCCCTACCTGTTAGCGTCCTGCTATACGTTCTGTCTTAACCCGCGCTAGTCCTCTTAAGGCCTGTGTCAGGTACAGGTTGTAATATTATATTAACTTAACAAATAAGCATAGTTAGTAATGTAGTCTGTAGTTTGTAGTTACTAACTGTAGTTACTGTAGTTTAGTCAGTTATAGTCAGTGTTTTTACTAACTACATATAGTTTTGGTCAACCTACTGACTGACTACAAGTAACTACATTAACTATACACTTTAATTAATTAATAATTAAATAACTAAATTGGATAATAATAAATGGAAATTAGTAACAGTATCTTTGAATTATGCCAGAATTTAAAAAAAAACTGCCTCAAAATCAAAATGTTAAGTTAACATAATACATAATTATATTAATTTATTATTTTTGAACTTACATTTTTGTTTTACTTTCATCTGTATATAGAGGTTTGTAAGGTTGTTAAAGCTGAATTTTAACTATAAGTTTACCTAGTCTATTATTCTGTTTATTATTCTATTTATTTATTTTTTATGATTATTTATAGGGTACATGAAGAATTAAATATAAATAACGGAAATTCTCCAGCTGAGAATATTTACGATGAATCGAACGACGAAGACAAGTTCTATTTCTAACTAAATCCAGAAATAAAGTACAGAGCTTATTTACAAGAGCCTGTTATTAAGAAAAAAGTATTGTTTTCTTATTACTTTATTTATTATCTTATTATTATATTCTGTTTATTCTGAATTATAAGATTATACTAATTTTATTATAGATTTATCCTTTAGATTACTGGAAGTCAGTTTCTACTAGATTCTCTGTTTTGAGCCTTATGGCCAGGAGGTTTTTAGCTATTCCAGCCACCTCGGCTCCAGTGGAAAGGGTATTTTTCTATTAGTGGAAATATTATTAGTAAGAGCCGTAACCGAATGGCTCCTGAAACTGTTAAAAGAACGGTATTATTAAAGAGTTGGAATATTAAGGAATTGCGAGAACTGGAGGAAAATTTTAGGAATCCTGCAATAATAGAAGAAGGACAATAGAATTAACCTACTTTATTTCTTTTTTACTTTATTTTATTTATATCAGTTTTGTTAAGTTTAATTTAGGTTCATTTAGGTTTTTTTAATTTATATTATATTAAGTTTATTTTGTTTTTATTTTATACAGTTTATTTTAATGCTTTATACTATTATTATTTAAAAGAAAGAAACTAATAATGAATATTTTAACTTCTTATAAAGTATAACATTATTAATAGATTTTATAGTTAATTAATGAGTTAACTTAGTATTAATTTGTACAAATATAATTTAGCCCCACTTTTATTTACTGACTTGTAGTATTGTAGTGTATACCCCTCTTCTTAATATTTTAATTAATCCTTTATATAATCTTTACAGAGGTATTATTCTTTGAGTTTATATTTACAATTATAAGCTCCTTAAAGGCCTTCTTAAGTACGTAATATATATAGGTCGCGTTTAGGGTTAAGGTAATCGTGTTTCCTAATTAAAGCACCCTGATATAAGTGTAAGCTTTGTTAAGTTTAGTCTTTTAATTAATCGCTTTTTCAATTTTTGTTACTTTTAAAGATCTTTTTAATATTCGCGTTAGTAATACTATTAGTAATAATAATTAGATTAACAGGTATCTTTAAGGCGTTCGCGACGCATTTACGTATCTGCTCTATCCTAAAGACAGTTTCAAAGTAAGCCCTTACAACTTTGAGGATCGCTCTAAACGTACACTCTTTAGCTCCCCTACCTGTCATAACGTCTTGGAAATTTTTACAAAGATTTTCCTCCTAATTATTCTTCTACTTCCCCTTCACGATCGGTCCATAAGTATACTATAAGCACTACAGCCCGCTTAACCTACTTTTCTGCTGAAAATTTCCTTATCGGTTCGGATAGACGTTTTCGCCCTTAAAAGAGGGATTATCGCCATCGCTAACCGCGCCTTCAGTGCACAATCAGTGCGATATAGCTACGCAGGGCAGTTTAGGTCGCTATTTCCAAATCCGTTATCTAAACGGTTTTTAAGGTTTTTATAGCTTCTTAATTAATGTTTTTTTTAAAATAAGTTTATTATAATAGGTAATAGTAAATAAACTATAGATAAACGTATACTTACGTTTTCACTAGTTTATTACTAAGTAATTTAACCTTTTAGATTAGTGAGACTGTTAAATATAATTAAATAACGCTAAATAAAGTCTAAGCGCGATTTAAGACGTTAGGCTTAAATAAGCAAAGCGATATTAGCTTATAAGCTACTTGTAAGAGTGGTAAGTAAAGATACTTAAGTAGTTTAAGCTAGTATTATAAAACTGTTACTAAGACCGTTATAAATTATAACAGATAAACCTAAACTTAAAGGAGTGGGAGAGATGCTTTAATTACAGCTTAAACGCTTAGTAATGTACGGATTAAGGTTTTTCATATCTTACTTCTAGAACCCGCCTTAAAGGGAGTTCCTTTAGAAAAGAAGATCGAGATTAACATTAACGAGGATAAGTACGATGTCGAGGAAGTTATAGATTTACGAAAGGGAAAGAATATGTTTAAATATCTTGTTAAGTAACTAAACTACAGCCCTAAGAGTAACTTATAAGAACCTGTTATAAATCTTAAGTGCCTAGAGTTTTACTGGAAGAATCCAGACCAATTAAAACTAACAGTAAGAACTAAAAACAAGATAAGATCTGACATTTAAACTGCTATACTGAAGAGTAAGATTACTGTAAGACTTAAAGCTTAAGAAGCGGTAAGAAACTCCTTAATAAATACGGAAGGACATTTATTAGAATCTTTAACTAAAGTTACAAGGACCTTAAACCTAATAAGGAGGTTAGGCGTTTAAAGCTCCCAGTAAGCTTTATACGGAATTACACACGTAGCAGTACGGAGAATTAAGACGTTACAGAGTAGTAGCTTATGGGATAACTTACCCCCTATAGTTAGAGGACTTGCGTTTTGCTATAGGTTTAGGGAAGGAGTTAGAGGGTGAAAAGCGATCTAGTATGCCTTAAGACCTCCCGAACTAGTTATATAGTAGTGTGTAGTAGAAAAGTGTGTTTATAAGAACGAGTGCTGTTAAGAAAGGAAGT
>Ga0247758_1002103_pt1 | contig 12031 bp, 6 predicted proteins | sample UWRJL156409C4_FD_180950 | JGI IMG/M metagenome (GOLD analysis project Ga0247758, IMG submission 180950) | Plant litter microbial communities from Arlington Agricultural Research Station in Wisconsin, United States - UWRJ-L156-409C-4 | ecosystem: Environmental > Terrestrial > Plant litter >...
TTAAATCCTTTTTTTTTTTTTTTTCCAACAGCTTGTCAGCCTCCACAGGTTTTAGCCCCCCTCACAAGCCTTACAAGATACCATATATTCCCGCTAAAGGTACTGGATGTCTGCGACATAACGCCGTCGACGCTTAATAATCTCCGTTCAGCTGGAATTAACTCACGACTGATAAGCCGTAGTAACGATAAACTCTGTCTAACTAACGGTATAAAACTGTTGACTATAAGCCTGGACACGACTGCAAGGTACCGCTTTACTGGCTCGGCATGCAGCCTTAATGTACGGTCTTACCTAGGTCGGCTTGCGGTTCGCGAACCACGAGCACGGCATACAGGGGTGAAGGCACAAGGCACAGCGGTCCGTGTTGCCTATCGTATCAGCTTGTCTACAATCCCGCGGAAACATCACGTCCCCCTCTCCAGCAGCGCCGCCAACGCCGCCTCATCCGCCCCAACCACAGCAAGCGACGTCGCCGGCTCATCCAAGGCCAAGGCCAGGGAGTAGGCAGCCGAGTCGAAGCAGAGGGCTCGAGAGGCCGTGGCGGGGGCTAAGGAGGGCACCTGGCAGGCCGAGGGGGAGGCGGAGGGCGCTAAGGTAAGCGCCACAGCCATTGTCAGTCCCACAATTTCCGCAATTTCTAACCAATGGACGGACCATGATTCGTTCGATGCGCGGTCCCTTTCCCCTCCACGCGGGGTTTCTGCGCCAAGGGCAAACAGAACTGACGCCTAACATCTGTCATCCCATCTCGAGTGGCCATACCATCTCAAGAACGTTCCTCGGGGCATCAGCTGAGGGCGGTTCGCGCCATCTCCTGCGGCCACCATGAGGCTCATCGACGTGCAGGACTACGGCCTCATCGACGTGAACGGGCCCGATGACTACCCATACGCTATTTTATCGCATACATGGACGACGGGAGAAGTGAGCTTCGATGATCTAAAAGATCTCGACGTCGCCAGGGCAAAGAGTGGGTGGTCCAAGATCGAGCGGACCTGTGCTCTCGCACAAAGCCACGGCATCCGCTACGCGTGGATTGATACCTGCTGTATCGACAAGAGCAGCAGCGCCGAGTTGACCGAGGCTATCAATACCATGTTCCAGTGGTACAAGAATGCGTTCAAGTGCTACGCCTACCTCTCGGATCTGCCCGTAAGCCAGAACGGGAACCCGGCATCCGACCGTGCAAAAGAACAGCTGCGAGCCGACCTGGGCCGGTGTCGGTGGTTCAGCCGGGGCTGGACCTTGCAGGAACTGATCGCGCCCGAAATTGTTGAGTTTTACGACAGCGGTTGGGTGTATAGAGGCACAAAGGCAGACTTGCGATTTGAGATCGCTTCCATCACTGACATCGCCAAGTCGGTGCTCTCCAACAGCGAGGAGCTGTCGACAATCCCGGTGGCTCGCAAGATGTCATGGGCCGCCAGACGAGTGACGACACGACCGGAGGACGCTGCATATTGCCTTCTGGGCATCTTTGGCGTCAACCTACCCCTGATCTACGGCGAGGGTGCCAGGGCCTTCATCCGACTGCAAGAGGCTATCGCCAAGTCAACAAACGACCTCTCTCTCTTTGCCTGGTCTGAGGATGAGCATAAGCCGAGCCCACAGACGTACTACGGTGTCTTCGCCCAGACCCCACGGCAGTTCACCTCGTGCCGCCAACTGAAACTCATCGCCGACCCGCTCCGCCACGACAGCCACTCCTTCACCATCACCAACCGCGGCGTTGAGTTTCAGACCTCGCTAAAGATGGACTACAGGAAAGGCGATTACTTGATGCATCTCTACTGTCGCGATGCTGCGGTGCAGCGCCCGGAGGGGCGTTTCGGCATGATCGCGATCCGCCTCGTCAAGACATCCTCTGGCTTTGCCCGCCATCTTGCACGAAGGGTCTTTGTTGACGATGACGACACCACCACCGCCGCCAGTCCGGCCGTCGATGCTCCACGCAACTGGGATCCGTTCCTGAGACCGGTGCACGTTCCCGAGGTCATCACTCCAGCCGAGTCGAAGCGTCTAGACCGGCGCTTCAATGACGGCTTCCGGTTCAAGCTGCAAGCACCGCCAGGAGTGACATGCGAGCTGGTGACGTACGACCCCTGCCTCCAGAAAGCCGGTCGAGACCCCGGATCGCTGCGGCCATCGTACTGGGACCCCGTCATGTCCGTCTTCCTGACCGAGGGTTACGAGTACTTTACCGGCATGCTGTACGTTACCTTCTCGTCACGCCCAAAGGAATATTTTGTGCTTCTGTGCGGACTCATGCCGCGGGCAATACCCCCTTCGACGTCTGGGAACACCAGGAGCAGCTCAGAGGCTCGGCTGGATGCTTGGCTTGCTCTTCATCCTCCTTCCCCTTCGTGGTCTAACAGCGGCTCTGCTCCGTCGACGAGCCCCGAGAACGCCGTCGTTGACCTGAAGGAACTCATATCCCAAAAAGCACACATGCATTACCCTCGCTTCCTGGCACGACTGGGGCAGACGATGCGTACCAGCGTAAGTGACGGTAAAGTGTTGCCCAATAGGGCAGTGATGAAGTACCATCAGAGGCGCGGCGGGCTTGACGAGGGGCCGGAAGAGGATTTGCCGGCTTGCTACCGGTTTGTCAGCGTCTCAGGCACAACCAAGAAAACTAACACGGAGCGCATTCACGAGGTCCTGATTACTCTAGAGGAACAGGTGGATTCTGCAGAGACTTTCAGGCTACAGCCGGGGATTTGAGACTCAGAATGGCTTAACTAGGCATCTAATTATAACTCGCTTATAACATTCGTTACTAAATTTTGGGGCGACGTTGTGTGCATTATCAGGGTGTCCCACATAACATGCTACCCTGGGTTGTGCCTAGCAGCAACATAGAGCTTCGTGGCCAACTCCTGGAGTCAGAAAGCAAGCCACGCGACGGAATCTGACCTCGCCGAGTGCGCAGGGCAGTCCGCACCCGGCCATTTCGAACGGTCCATCATTGTGAACGAAAGAAAGAACGCCACCCTCCTTGACTACCGGCTTGAGACACCGTTGAGCTGTGCCATCCACGTCGCGATGGGTGAGAAGCTGCCCTGAACTCGGGCGTGAATTCCAGCGCAAATCGCTCCGGACTCGTCCGTAAGCCTGTCGACCTGTCGTCACCTTCTGGCCCTCTTCCACCATCCTCAGTCTCATCCACGAAATTTGTAGTATCTTGCGAACTTACTGTCGGCCAGGTCGGTAGCCTCGCGGGTACGGTTGGAGCCACAGGCCATGGCGGATCTTGATATATGGTGGGTGCTTGTTGTGAAGTCGCTGTGTCGTTGGCAGGTGCTGACATGCTCGAGTCTACCGACGGCGCCGAAAACTCATCCACAACCGGAGGTATCACTGGATCGGCCTCGCTTCTCCGGCCCAATGTTGACGTCGCCGGATGCGATGGTGGTCTTGGGAACGATATTGATCTCGAGTTCGATGGTGGCGAGCGCGGCGAGCGCGGCAAGATGCCCATGGCTTCGGCTTGGAGCGCCACCAGGCTTGTGGTGAACATTTCGACATCTTCAGATTGCGGAAACCTCAGCGTCAGAACTTCACAGGCGTGCCTTTTGAAGTAACGCCAGTAGGACCCGGGCCGGATGTGGCAGACATTCCAGGATTGCACGTCCTGGACCGCGAGGGTATGAACGTCAAATGCCTTAAGACTCCCTGACCTGAACCCAGAGGAGGAGCCGCATGAGATCAGGTCCAGCTTCCTCGGATCATCTGGCAAGGGCCGGCATTGTAGGTCAGTAACTTTGCACCAGGGCATCAGCAAGACGTCAAATGCGAGTCTTTACAAGAGAGGAGAAAACTCACTGTCCACCCTCCACATGTGGTACGGCTTGTCGCGGCTATTCAACGTCGCCGCTTTCCCGAACAAGACAAGCAGGGGTGGAGGTTCGGCCATCGTGACAGAAAGTTCCCTTCCTTTAAGGTCCGTATACACGGAAGCTTTGCGAACATGAACGCTCGGAGCGTACTGGGCCGAAAGCACGGATCCGGATCCCGATATGGACCGATTCTCAGTGCTCGATCTTGTGGTTGCCGGAGTGAGGGGTAGTGGTGATTCATCGAGTGGCGCGTGCTGTTGAGACCACGACCATAGCTGAATTTCCCCGACGCTGTCAATCTCGGTAGCCTGCCTGATTTTGTGTTGTTCGAGGGCGGAAGCAGAGACGTTGCTCAGTCTCCAAGACGGCCAATATCCTGTCACGAGCTGTTGGAAAGTGAATACGTCTTGCTCGCTGAGCAGCTCATAGTCAATGCTGTCAAAATCCTTGCTTTCCGCTCCGTAGATGGCTTCGATCTGCCATCGCGCCGTCACATCCGTTTTGTCGTTGATGGTGTAAAGCAGAAGAACGGCGTCTTTTGTCAGGTCGAGGCGCCACGTGTCCAGATGAGGGTTCGTAGGCCCGTTGTGGTAGATCTTTTTTGTAATTTTGAGAAAAGCGTCACTGGAACAACAAATCACCAACTCCTCCCTCTCGCTAGTAGACGAGAAGAGCTGAACCGTCTCAGCCGGCAGTGGAGGGAGAGCCGTGCGAGACCCGCTCCTGCTGTGGCTTGACATCTTTGAGATCTTCGCTGGAGCTGCGGCGATGCGGCAAACACCCGCCCGCAGATATGGGATGCACGGATCTTGAAAGTCGGCAGTTGTGTAGTGGATATGGGGCTGGAAAGGAAAATCACAGAGAACGGTGCGCATGTAGGCAGCCGGAAACCTGCACTGCGGCTCGCCGAGGTGATGCGTGGTTCGCGGCCGGGCTTGTCCATGAATTAGACCGGATCAAGGCAACCAGAGCACCGGCCAAAATTGCTTTTTTTCCCTGCCCGGTGTGCCAGCTTTGACTGGGGTTTCAGCTTAGCGTCGTGCGGGCTATGTCCCGCTGGCAATGCGTGATTGGGCATAGCGGTGGCTCGGTCAGGGCCTGAATGCGCTATTAAAACGGCAAGGCAGTGCATGACCTGACGCCATCGACGGCCTGGCTTGCCGTTTACGTTCTCTCGCATCCACTAAGAGCGCCAAGGCATAAAGAAAGGCAGCCTTGAGAAGCCCGCCTGGTCGAACCAAGTGCCAGGGGCGTTGACGAGGCTCTCGCAGCAATGCGGCTCATACAATAAGTTGAGTGCCCAGGGGCTTGCCATTCGTCTTCCTCTCTTTAATCCCAACTGGGCGGGTCAAGCGCCATTCAGAAACACTGCGAGTCAGTTATGGCCCATCTGCTTGATGGCCACGGCGCCTTGGACGCGCAGTTCGGAGGAGAGCAAGCAATTTCGCTCGAAGAACTGGTCAGGCAGCAGAGGGAAGAGCAGGTAAGTGTCATGATCCGTTGACGCATGCGTGCCGGCGCTACCGGCGCTCTGTCAAAACACCTCGGCTTGCTAATTCGTCCTCAACCTCTACCTAGAAGCGTGTTGAAGTCGGAGCAACGGCGAAACAGCGGCTTGGGCGACTCACAGTGATCTGTCTTATACTTAATCGCACTATCGGTGTGAGGGGCCGAGTAAGGTGGATACCGTTACTTGGTGACTGAATCGATTATGGTTTCTATGAAGAAGAAGATCAAGAGTAGATACAGGAGCTGCGCGGAGCGCAGCTATATAGGCGGAGACCCGCCTCCATAGGAGCGGTAGTCTGGGCTCTCAGCCCAGACCCACTTTGGGGCCTTAGCCCCGTAACATCACCCCCCTACTAGAGCCCCACTAGGCCCATGCTCTCGCGCGCGTACGCGTGGGCGCGTGTAATCCACCAGTAGATAGTAATTTCTTCACGCAACTGCCTTCGTTATTTTTCTTCTTCTTTTCTTCTTCTTTAACCGTTACCCAACGTAAATAATCCCCCCCGTTCTTAAGGATTCCGCACAGCGTTCCTTACCAATTAAACCGCTTACTGACAAGCAGAGTTACCAGTTAATTATCAAAAAGTATAGACTCCACCGCCGTAACTCCAGTCACTCCTACTTACCGCGCCGCCGCTTTACCTACCAGCTCTATACACTCCTTAAAACGCACTTAAAGACTCGCCCCCTCGCCCCTCCTTCCCGCTACTATAAGCGTAAACTTGTCAGTTTCAACCGTTACTCTTATAAGTAAGCGTTTTAGTAAATTAGTAGTTATTATACTAATTATCGTAATGTAGGAAAACATTTTTACTGATACGTCGTTCACCCTATTACCACCTCCCCTTACCTCTCTTAAAGAGGAGGCTGTCCTCTTTAAGGTAAAGCTCTCCCCTCCCCCGTCCCCTTTATTACGTACTAACTCTTTAAAGTTAGATAATAAATCTATAACTATAAAGACCCCTTATCACTCTCACGTGTCGGATACTCCCACTTAAGTGTATTTATACTTTACTGTTAAGTATCTTATAAGTGTTATCCCCACTTTTTAAAGGATAGAGTTTAACTAACTATTATTATATAACCCTTTAATATAAACCTAATACTTTACGCCTGTTATACAGGATTAGACTTCTCCTGTAAAGTCTATTCTAGACTTAAGAGTAACATATACCTCTATTACGCTGCAGATTAGCACTTTTATAAAGACGCTACCCTAAAGGTGCTACTACATTACCACACCACTTAGATCGTGGCCGGCCACTTTAAGGAAGGTGCCCCTTAGGTAAACTTCATTACCGCCGTAATAGTAATAAACGGGCTTTGTTAACTTATTAAGCACTAGGCGTACCCTATCCTGTAAGTCCCCTTTTATAAAAGCAGTTTCTTAAATGCAGTTAACTCTTATATACGCTATAAGCTCCCTAGACCTAGTTCTCTCCAGAGAGCTATTAATAATTATACTGTTATTATTACTATCCCTTACTCCCTTAACCCTACCTGCTCTTACAGTCCCTACTCCTACTCTTATTAATGTAAAAGCCTTCGCTACCGTTTTAATAAGGCTCTTAAGCCTTAAGGAGGCTTATAACGCTTTAATATAAAGAGGAATTTAGTAATGTTTTTTGCTTTTTTATTTTATTAATAGTTTACTAACTGCCCACCTTACTAAAGGGGCTCTCCACTCCCCTGTAAGCGTATTATCGTAAACGCCCTTTAAGGCTGAAATTAATTCAGCCACAGCTTTACTACTTTCTAGCTGTTTTTACACCTTCTTCTCCTAGCCTATAAATCGTTCCCTTAACCTGTCCTCTGTTATTATAAAACTGTAAAGTTCCTTATACTCTTATAAGGTAACAGTACCTTTAACGTTAATTATAAGCTCTTATGTAAGTATAATGTAACTAGTCTATTTAATAAAAGCTTCACACTGTAAGCCTTATCCTGTCTTATAAGTTCTTACGTAATAGATTTTATTAACATTATATATATTTAATACAACTATTAATAATTAAAAGTCTACTTATATTTAGCTGGGGAGGGGGTCTCCTTTAACCCTGTAGAGGAGGTCTATATAGAAATAAAGGTAAATCCCTTATAATATATCTTAAAGTTCCACTATATAAGAGCCCTTTACCGCTAAAACGGTAAACTTCACGTAAAACTAGTTAAACTTCTTTTTCAGCCTTATAAAGGTGTAATTATGTAAATTAAACTACACCTTATCCCTTACTATAAACTGTTAAGTAAGTATATGTTTCTAATTAATATACCGCTCCTAATTAAGCGTAACAGTAATTATAACGGCCTTATATAACTTTATAATATCTTTTATACGTTTAACGTAATTCTTAGCTAACGTTTTAAAAGCATTAAAGCAGTACTCTTCCATATACACGTTACTAATAATCGGTATTAGGGAGGCTGGCTTATAGCCATATGTTACTAAAAAGGGGGATATACTAATAAAACTGTTTATCCTACAGTTAATAGCTAACTAAGTAATAACGTTATACGTGTCCTAATTATCTTAATTCAGAGCGATATAAGCTCTTAAGTAAGCTTAAACCTCTTAGTTTATCCGTTCTAAGCCTCCATCTATCTAAGGGTAATAAGCTGTACTTAACTGTTATTTAATATTTAACAGCTTACATACGTACGCTTAGAACTTACTAGTTTAATTTAACCCTTAGTCGCTAATAATATATTTAAGTTAATTATAGTAACGTACTTAACAGAAAAGGAAACGGGCTGCATACTCCTCCACGTCTATAAAGACAGTAAGTTTTAAAACAATATACTTACTAAGGCAGTCTTTAATAACCTACAGGTTTTAATAACTGTTAGTTAAAAGGAAGTTGGTAATAAAGTTTATTTAAATATCTGTAAAAAAACGCTTTAATATTAAAAGCAGCTTTAAGAGGCTTTTTTTATATTCTCTCCAGATTTTATTATAACTGCACACGTTATAATTACAGAGGAAGTAACATACGTAATAATAAAGTAAAGGCCAGTAAAACTACTTACTAACCGTTATTAAAGTGCCTTCTCTCCTAAAGTAGCTTATTACATTAAAATTATAAACTGCCTATATAAGCCGAGTTCTAAGTGTGTTCTACTCTAATAACTGTAAAGGAAGTTCTTATTCTATTTATTTAGAAACTGCTAACACTTTAAGGACCTAGATCCAGTCCCTGTAAGTTAAGCACTTTATTTTATCAATCTTACAGTCTGAGATTTAAACCTTAAAGATTACTTTATTATTTAAAATGCAGTCCCCTTTCTTTATTACGTAATATACGTCTCTGTAAAGGGTATCTATTTCCACCACTCTGTTCTAAAGTAACTGTAATTCTTCGTCTTTAAATACCTTAGTATAAGGAATCGGTTCTTCTGCCGTCTCGGTTACGGAGATCTATATATAGTTCCAAAAGGCACTCTTAGGAATAAGCTGCATATCTTATACTTCCCAATCTTCTGTAATTACTCTGTCCTAATCCTTATAAAAGAGAGCGTTTAATATTACTGTTTCCTTATTAAAGCAGTATTTTAGTTTAAAATTAAAACGAGAGAGGTATTTAGCTTAATAAGCTTACCGTTTTAAGAGGTTCTTTTATATAGTAAAATATTCTAAGTTATAGTAGTTTGTAAGTATAGTGAAGCCCTTATAGCTACAGAGTTTTACTAATTACTGTTTTAAACAGCGGATAATTACTAACATCTCCTTATCGTAAATAGGGTAGTTCCTCTTAGCTGCTGTTAACTTTTAAAAATAAAATATTACTGTAATATGCTTACCTTCTTCCCCCTGTGTAAAGGCGCCACTTAAAGCGTAACTATTATAGTCTGTCTTTAAAAACGTAAGCTTATTAAGGTCTTATTACGTAAGGATAGGAGCTTGTGTAAAAAGAGTCTTTATTAATTAAAATATATACTTTTACCTCTCCCCTTACATATAAGGGACCCCCTTCCCTATAAGCTTTATTAAAGGAGCGGCTACTTATAAGAAGCTGGGGATAAATATCTAGTAATAGTTAGTAAAGTTAAGAAAGCTACGTAAGCTTTTCGCTATTATAAAAGCGGACTAGTCTAAGATAACGCTAATCTTTATAAGGTCTATTTAAATACTAATGCTAATATTAATAATAAATCTTAAGTATTTAACCGTTTTAACGCTAAATTTACACTTCTTAAGGTTAAGGTGTAGGCCTGCCTTCTTTAAGCAGGTTAGAACCTTCTGCACTTATATATTATACTTTTCCCTTATTCCGTTTATATAAATAAAGATATCGTTAATATAAGTAATTACAAAGTCGTTAAAGTAGTTATTAAGTATAAAGTTAATATACTGTTAAAATGTAATTAAGGCTTTACTTAAACTGAAAGGGGTTACTAGCTACTTAAACAGGTTATACCTAATGTAAAACGTTATTTTCTATTCTTTACTTAAAGCGATTTAAATCTTATAGAACGTTTAGGTTACGTTAACTTTTATTACCTATTTAACGTTAGTAAAGTTATAAAAGGTCTTCCTAATTAGTAGAAAAGGGTACTGGTCTGTAATTATAATAACGTTAAACGCTTTATAGTTACAGTAGAATCTTAGTCCTCCTTTTAACTTCCGCATAAATAAGACTAAGGCTTTAGCTAAGGAGCTATTAACTTTAATAAATCCCTTATCTAGTAAGTCTTTAAGTATTTTCTTTAAGATTAAGAGTTCTTCTTATAATATACTGTAAAGTAAATTAAATAACAGTAGGAGTTCGTTCCCATTAGTGTCTTTCTTAATGTGGATTTCGTAGTTAACGTTAGGTTTATAAGGGTTAAGCGTGTTAGCTCCCCGCTTTAAGAAGAGCGGGAGCAGGTTATGGAATTCCTTAAAGATCCTAGCTTTCAGTTCAGCTTCAGCCAGGGGGTGTTTCTTTATAAGCGTTTATTCTATATCCTTTATAAAGAGAGCAAATATTAAGGTTCTAAGTGCCTTACCTCCTTAAAAGCAGAGTAACTTCTTTACGTAGCCTTTCTAAGTTACTGTTATTACTTTTACCGCAGAACGTAACTCTTTTAACTGCAGTGTATAGGCGATATTAACTTAATATTACACGTATCAGCACACAAAGTTAATCTAAAGCCTCTTTTTAGCTAGGTTAGATTTCACTCTATATTACTCTATCCACAGTTTTCCTAGGATTATTAAGTTACTAAGTTTAGGAATAACGTATATATAAGTTAATTATATTTAACTAACCACTTTAATAAAGAAGTACATAATCCCTTACATTACCATTACAGTTATACTTTCAGCTACCCCTTTTACTAAACGTAACGTTATAAGGATAACAGTAAGGTTTAATTCGTTCATTACCTCTTTACTAATTACAGAGTAATAAAGGTAGCCCTTATTAATAAGGGTTTAGTAAAGATCATTAAGTCTAATTACAATTAGAATAAGTGTAAGTAAGCTTATTATATAACTATTCTTTATAAAATTCTCTACCTACCTAACTACCAGTTCTTTTAACTCTAGACCCCGTTTTTAGTCTAAAGCTACACTTTTCCTAAAGCGGAGATAACGTCCTCTTTTAATTCCTTATCTTTAACTTTATCTTTTAACTATAAGGTGAAGGAGACTTTATTAACAGTTAATTCCTTTAGGTATACTACTAGTCTGTAAGGGCAGGCTGTAAGCTTATAACTAGACCCTCTGTAGCGAATACAGCAGCTATTAATCTTACGCTCCTCTTACTCTGTTATAGTTACCTATTTCGCTTAGGGGGCTATAATTTTAAGCTTTATAAAGGTTCTTATTATAAAGCTGTATTATCCGTAGTTATTAAAGTAGTTTTTACTGTTTTAAAACTTAATAAAGGATATAATAACGTCCCTATTAATATCTACACAGGATTAAGTAAATAACACTCCTATTTATATAACAGAGTATTAATAAGTTACTTAATAACAATTAACCTTAATAATCTTTAGACTTCCCCTATACTTATAAATTAGTAATTTAAAAGCTTTAATACGTTCTTACCGTACCGTTATAAAAGAGTATTCCTAAATTAATAGCTTTAGTTCTATAAGTAAAGTTACTGTAACTAACTCCTTTAAAAGTTCTTTTAAAAGGCGATTAGTAAACTACGCCACTTTAACTTTATCATTCTAGTTATTACTGTTAGCCTTTACTAAAAGGGTAATCTAAAGCTGTATAAAGTTATAGAAAGTCTAACCCTCTCCTTAATACGTAACGATAAGTTTATTACACGCCTTTTCCAAAGCAGTAACAGTATTACTAAATGTAACCTTAATATAGTTAATAAAATCCTTATAAAATAAAGCTTTAAACCTTTAGTAATCCTTTACTAAATAGTACTGTAAGTTTAAAAGGTTATTAATAATCGCGTACGTAATTATAACGTTTCCACTAAATAAGTCTACTCCTATAAAGCTGTTAACTTCTATTTTCTGTCGGAGTTAGTAAAGATAAGACGTAAAAGTAACGTTATCCTCACCATCTTATTTTAACTAACTTAATAGTTTTTAATAGTGTTTATTAAGTTAAGTGACCGGCTTTTGGAACACCCCCGCATTTGGAACACTAACCCCCATATATAACCCTGAAAACCAGGGTCGCGTAATTCATTAAGCGAAACTACTAGATAAAAACTAAAATTGGTGAA
>Ga0247758_1002104_pt1 | contig 12023 bp, 20 predicted proteins | sample UWRJL156409C4_FD_180950 | JGI IMG/M metagenome (GOLD analysis project Ga0247758, IMG submission 180950) | Plant litter microbial communities from Arlington Agricultural Research Station in Wisconsin, United States - UWRJ-L156-409C-4 | ecosystem: Environmental > Terrestrial > Plant litter >...
CGAAGTTGTCCAACAGCAGCATACGAAGAAACGCATCGAGCCCCTCCGATGCGATATCTTGCTGAAAGACCCCACCTCCGTTTGTGATGAAATCAGCAAGCGGTATGCCTTGGGCGAATTCCTCAACCAGCACATTTCTGGTGCTGAACTCAGTATAGGGGAAGGGAAACCATGCGGTTGGCCGGTCCTTGAAGTTCTTGCGAAACTTGGAGAGATTCGCTGCCTCGATGCGGAGATCCAGCTGCAGCTTCATCATTTCCCCAAACTGCTCGACTTCATCCGGTAGAGAGAGCCATTCTATCGTTGGTATCGCGTTCAGCGCTGAGGCAAAGAACCACATGATCCGGAGGTCGCGACGCACGGTCCGTTCCACACCAGGATGAAGGACCTTGACGGCAACATAGGACGACGGGACGCGCTTTGGCGAGGCCTTGAAGACGCTTCCGACATTCTTCCGGACGTTTTGGCGGAGGTCGGTCTGCGGATCAAGAACGTCAATGTCGCCGGGCACTGCAAGGTCCGGCTTCAGCTTCGCCCGGTAGACCTGCGCAATCGCTCCGACGCCCAGAGGCTTCTCGTCAAACTCTTCAAAAATATCTTCGAAGCGACGCCCATCAAAAGCAGCCCGGACAATCCGCTTTGTCGCATGGAGAGAATGTGCCGGGGCATCCGCATGGAGCTTAGACATGATTTCGCACATCTCCGTCGGGAAAATATCAGACCTCGAGGCCGCCCATTGCCCAAGCTACACACATCTTGTTAGCCCTGAAACCCTCCGACAACAACCCATAGACATGCATACCTTAATAAAAGCCGGGCCAGCCCACTCCATAGCCTTGACCAAGAAGTTGTACCACCACAGCGTCCCCGTCCGCTCATTGTCCCTCTCAGGCTGCCTTCTCCCAATCCACATCGCCGGCACGGCCAAGATAACCGGCACGAAAATCACCACCAACTGCAAGAACCTCACCCCCGTACACACTGGCTCCCAGATATACACATCCAAAAATAGCACCACCTGGTGCCTTATTCTCGTAAGCCCCGTATCATTCTCATCCACCTCCTTCTTGATCTCCTTCCGCGACACCTCCAGCATCCGCCTCTCCGCCGTGTCCTCCGGCCCATTATTCTCCTCCTCGGAAAGCCGCACAAACGCCGCCGTGGCCAGCGCCCCATTGGCGCCCGCCATCAGCAGGATGCGCGACCCGTTGCGACCACCGGAGGAGGAGCGCCATTGTTTTGGCTGGGAGCGTGCCACAGCTGCCCGGGTAGAGAATGGCGAGGACGCGACGCGGGTGCGTCCGGAGGGACACCAGAGGGGTGTCCTGGAGGTGTTGCGCGCGAGGCGGGTGAGAGATGGCAAAGATGCGGATTCCGTGAGGCGGCAGGAGAGGCGGCCCACAGCGAGGGCCAGTCTCATGGCGTCGCGCCGGGGTGGAGAGGGCTGGATGAGAGTTCGAATTGGGGAGGGATGTTGGTACTGCTCAGAGGCATTCTCGGTGGTGATGCGACGGGGTGGTTTTCATGGGTCGTCGTGAATCCGGGCCAGTGGGTATCATGGCGCGGACTCGAGTTGGAGGGATCGGCTGGGTCGAGAGCTTTGTGACGTCGTTGAATGGCGCTTGCCGGAGGGGCAGGGGTTGTCCCGAAATTAACCGATCTGGTTCGGGTTGCGGCGGGCGCGATTCGAGATTGAGGGTTAGGGTCAGCGCTGCCTCTTCACGCCTCTCATTGTCAACACAAGGTCACGGTGCTAAGGTGTGCCAGACGATCCAACTCTAATTTGCAACGGAGATAAGTATATTAATTGCATCTTGAAAGGGAAAACAGACCCGCCCCCTTGTTTCTGACGCGAAAAAGCGGTAACAAACTCGGATAGTGCCAACATCAGACAAACTCAGGAGCAGCGCGAACTCTAAATCTGACATTTCCCGGGCTTTCCCAACATTTTTCTACAGCTTCTTCCATGCAATCACCACCGCTTCTAGATCTTAATTGCTACATGATTGAAGACGACCTAGTTCCCAGAGTTAGCAGTCGGCTCCATACGTCATGATGTTGCGACACTCACCTCGCCGTGGCAGCACTCGTTTACAATGGCGGGGCCCTCGACTGTTTTCCCGTCCAATGTAATCCTCACAGGGCCTGTGGTTGCATGGTCGAATGGAACCTCGAAATACGACACGGACGACCTGCGTTTGGTCTCGAAAGACCATTCGAGGTCCCCAATTACAACTGTCAAGCGGCGTGAGCCCTTCGTTATAGCTACAACGGAAACGACATCCCTTGCTCCCTTCGTAGCAGACTCGCAGCCGCCTTGGCCCCATTGAGTTCCTGTTTCGTTTTATGAGTCTGGATTGACAATGAAGAGGAGGGCGACTGGGACTATCTTACCGCCGTCAGGTCCCGCTCCAGTCGGCGTCGTCCGGTACCAGGCCACTGCTGTCTCTCCGGGAGGATCAATCTCGGGAGAGCCAGCCTTGAATGCGGCAATGAAGTACGGGAGTATGGCGCGCAGAGCAGTATGCGAATGCTCGGCGGTGTATTTCTCCGCCCCTTGCACAATCTGCAATGGCGCAGTATCGCAAATGTAGCTGGACTCGCCATAGTCGTTCCCTTCTTCCATCAGTTTCCAAGCAAACCTCAACGGAAAAATTACGCACAGGTGATAATCTGGACAAAATCGGGCTTCACTTCCAAAACCTGCTGCCACCGGTCGTACCAGAGGGATTCGCTGGAGCAGTACCAGTTCTTGTTCCACTGCGGCAAGTCTGACATCAAGAATTAGCATGCGTTAGGCAGCACCTGAGTTGGTGGCCATACTGGTATAGAAACAAGGGCTGACAGGCATCATGTACTTCTTGCCCCTGAGGTTTTCTTTGTACAGCCCGTCCTCGGTCGTCGTCATTGTTGTACATCCAGCTTTGGGCCATGCGTCCCAAGAGACTAATTCTGGTCAGAGCGTCCTGGTCAATGATGAAGAAGCAGCTTACAAGCACCGTCGATCAGGTCCAGCTTCTGACCAACTCCGTAGGGCCCGATGCTTGACCAGTCAGGGACCAGGAAGATGCCTCCAGTTTGATCCCGAACAGTGTTCCAATTGTCCGCCCAACCAGGGCCCTCAAAGGTGGACACAAATGGCTTTCCATCCATGAACATCTGCGCCGAGGAACACTTGTAGCGGTTGATGAGGTCAACCACTTGGGGCACAGCCCATTGGCCGGCAGCCATGCTACAGTTTCCAGCGTTCAGTCAGCCGCCTGGTAGAATATTCTAGCCGAAGATAGCAAAGTGTCAGCCATGGAATGCATACTCAAACGAGATGAACAGGACAAAGCCTCCAACTTGCTCTGTCATACGGTAAGCCAGATCAAGCTGTTCCTCTGTCCACGGGTCTGAAGGCCCAATGTTCAGTGCAAAGCCATCGATGCCGACTTCCTTGGCCGTTTCTACATCATGGACCCATTGCTCTGAGGATTGCCCGCATGTCAATCCAACCTGGATTGCAGATTGGTGTTCAGTACGGCCAGTCGACAGCAGTGAGTGTCCAGGGGCCTCACCATGTAGTGGGCAAAGACTTTGCGGCTACTGCTCCCGGAGCCAGACTCCTTGTGGACAAGGTCCTTGAGCTTGTCCATGAACCGCATTGTCTCGCCTTGACTGGAAGCTGTCCAGGGGGCACGGTGTGAAATCAGCAGCGCAGCCGGCAGGAAGAGGTCAAAACTAATGATGGACCCAACAATGGAAAGGATAGTTATCTGCAAAATACAAATCGACAAAGATGAAGACCCCTGATGAAGACCACTGATCACCACCTGTGCAGTTCTTGGCGCGCTAACACAGTGAATGGTACTCGGCGCCAGGACTCGGCGCCAGGAGGCCCTGGTTCACCCCGGATTCAACCCCGCACTTGCAGTGGCATGGAGTTGCGCGAAACGTTGTAGAATGATTGAAGTCCTAAAAATGTGTTTCTCGAATTTGCTTCAAGGGGAACGAGGCTCGTCAGTGGTTGTTGCTAAGGTGTCATGTTGCTGCCGCAAAGATAGCACTAGAGCTCGCGGGTGGATCAAGACAAGCAAACGGTGACCTTGGGATCCTCAATCCAGGCACAAGATGGATGCGCCGCTGGAAAAATGCGCAACGCCTTGAACAAACAGTTGAGCGCGGCTGACAGCAGCCTCAGCCCCACATGTGAATCAGCGCCGACCGCTTGGTGTGGGGTGGATTTTCTTTTTGGGGTTGGCGGGCGGTGAGCCTGGGCGGCACGGATTTAAAATATTCCCCGAGCCCTGGGAATTTGGCTCCGCACAATTGCAATTCCGCACGCTCTCAACATACCGCCATCCAAATTGCATCTGCGCCCGACCGACCGACGACACTTTTCGCACGTCACCCAACTCGATCAGTCGCAGAAATGGATTCCTCCAAGGCCCCCGTCAAGCTCGTCAAAGTTACCCGAGTCCTCGGAAGAACCGGTATGCGACCTCGCCGTCGACCCTCTGTCGAATTTTTTTGTGCTGTGAAGGCGGGCCACTGACCATGGTGGGGGGAATAGGTTCTCGTGGTGGTGTCACCCAGGTTCGCGTTGAGTTCATGGACGACACAACCCGCTCCATCATCCGCAACGTCAAGGGCCCAGGTACGAACTGATTGACATTCGCTGCCGAGCAGCAGTTTGCTAAGACCTGGATAGTGCGCGTCGACGATATTCTCTGCCTCCTCGAGTCCGAGCGCGAGGCCCGCCGCCTCAGATAAAGAGCGACCGGTGCGATGGGAGGGGAAGCAGCAGCGTGGGGGTTGGAGGGAAGGCACTGCCTGTATTGTTGAGGATTTGGGGAAACATTGCCATTTTTTGACTTGCGGTCGAGCCGGGGCGGAAAATCAAGGATGGGAGTTCGGTAGAACGGTATCGTCGTGATTCATTTACGTCCGCAAGAAATTCCACAACACGCAGCAGCGATTTTTGTCGATCCTGCGGAACCACCACCACCATGGCCGGGCAGCGCGAGAGGGCAAGGCATACCATGATGGCGAGAGAATGGTGGGGTTCGATACTTGCAGTCTGAGCTTGTCAACCCGAGATCAATACCCCGTTGCGGTTCCCCAAGCTCTGTGTTCACTTTGGATGGTGATATGTGTTGGTAGTGTGCGCTATGAGCGGGATTCTTGGATATGGGCCGGCTGGCCTGGTTGGAGGTCTGCCTTCGCGCATTCGAGCTGCAGTCCTTTCCAAGCGAGATGGCCATCCACTCCGAGTGCCTCCTTCGATCACATACGCCCTCGCTGGGGACCGCCGGAGTCTGCGTCGGGATGCGGGGTGCTTCGTGGGGTTGTCGTTCATGACGGGAAGCGAGCTTCACGCTGGGGCGGCCAACCAGCCAACGTGCAAGCTCAACGCTCGAACGGTGGATGAGGTATACTCATGTCCCCAGTCGTACAACATTCTGAGGAGCAAGTGCCCAGGTTCTGGCAAGGTGATAGGGTGCTGCTCACTCGGACATGGTCCCGCTCAGGTTTGCCTGACCTGTCTCGGGCGTCAGGATCAAAGACGCACCATTGGCTCGCTGAAGCTGACGTGACAACAGTATCCCGACAGCTGCTGCTCGCGTTGCTGACAACCCGAGTAGAACGAGTAATCCAGCTGTTTCAATCTTGAGTTCTCGACAACGACATCAACATCACGTGCGGTCATGACACCGCTCAGGCTCAGCGCCACACACCAAACATTGAGAAGTGGGAGTTTCTCCAGCGATTGTTCAATGTCGTTTCTTAATCCCGAGCACATGTCTTCAATTCGCTCTCCCTGCGACCGCTCCGCTCCGGCACCCCCCATGTTCGGCTCGGCTGCTTCCATGCCCTCCCAGTCACCGGATTCGAAACCGCCGCGTCGGCACCTAGTACCATAGAAGCAACTGCTAGGCACAGTTACTACCGTATTTCCGCTATTCAATGCGACTCTCTCCACTACTTACCTCGAGTCGAGGCTAGCGCTCATCGTTCCCCGGATTCCGCAAAACAACGGAGGGTACATCCCGAAACTTCTGCTAATCGCATTTCACGTCTCATTTATAACTAGCTTAGCGAAGCCGTCTTTCTCGGGCTCAGGAACGAGATCAAGGATCCATTTCGAAGATTGAATTCCTATGCCTTGTTTCCTATTTAGCTCCCGCGATGGTCTCAACATTTCCATGATGTTTGTCCCGTCTTGTTGGGTCTTTGAGAATTCGGTTCAGGTCACTCTTTGAAAACATGGGGTCCCTTTCGTTCGTACAGCTCTTTGCTGTGTGCTTGTCCCTTTTCGCCTCAGGGGTCCTGTCGGTCTTTGGTTACACGTCCTCGGGCGGTAACTTCATCATTGACGCCGGCTCAGCAAACCCGTTGATCTTCTCTGTGGCCCAGTCCAGCTGTGACATCAAATCAATCAAGTTCCGCGGCAATGAGCTCCAGTCCAGCGGCCAGGACACACACATCAACTCTGGGCTTGGTTCAGCCACCGTCTCAGTCAACCAAATCTCAGGGTCGTCCAAGTACATCAAGATCACCTGCGTAACATCGACCCTGACGCACTACATGGTGGTCAGAGAGGGCGACAGCACCATCTTCATGGCAACTTACATCACCGCCCAGCCCTCCATCGGCGAGCTCCGCTTCATCGCCCGTCTCCAGGCCGACAAGCTCCCCAACGAGCACCCCTTCGGTGTCGCCTCCAACACCAACGCCGCCAGCTCGACGGTCGAGGGTTCCGACGTCTTCGTCGTCAACGGCCAAACCCGCTCCAAGTTCTATTCCTCCAACCGCTACATCGACGAGGACTCCCACTGCGTGTTCGGCGGCAGCGATCTCATGCACGTCTGCATCATGACCCCCCAACAAGAATCGTCCTCCGGCGGCCCCTTCTTCCGCGACATCAACTCCAGCAATGCCGGCGCCTCCACCAACCTCTACAACTACATGAACAGCGGCCACACCCAGACCGAAGCCTTTCGCACCGGCTTCCACGGCCCTACCTCATGGCCTTCTCCCGCTCCGGCATCCCCTCCGTCAAGTCCGCCGACGTCTCCTTCTTCAGCGAGCTTGGCATCACCGGCTTCGTCCCCGCCTCCGCCCGTGGCACCATCTCCGGCATGCAAGGCGTCGTGCACTGGTTCAACCCCACGGCCCAATACTGGGCCAAAACCATCTCCTCCGGGTCCTTCACCTCGCCCTCCATGAAACCCGGCACCTACACCATGGTTCTCTACCAGACCGAATTCAAACTCGCCACCTCCACCGTCTCCATCTCCGCCGGCCAGCGTCTCACGTCCAACATCGCCGGCGCCGTCACCCCTACCAACCGCAAAACCCTCTTCCAAATCGGCGCCTACGACGGCCAGCCCACCGGCTTCCGCAACGCAGACAAGTTCCTGCGCATGCACCCCTCCGACTCGCGTATGAGTCCCTGGGGCCCCCTGACGTACACCGTCGGGTCGTCACAACTGTCTGACTTTCCAATGGCGCTGTTCCAAAGCGTGAATAGCCCCCTCACCATCAAATTCACCCTCGCCTCTGCACCAACTGCGCAGGCTACCCTGCGAATAGCCACCACGCTGAGCTTCGCGGGGAGCAGGTCGCAGGTGGTGGTGAACGGGTGAACGGGGCCGGCGCGGGGAGCGCTCGCGAAGATTGATAGTCGCGGGGTGACGAGGGGGGCGTATTGCGGGTGGGGGGATGTGTATGATGTGTTGGTTCTGGCGGGGAGGCGGGTTGCGGGGGCGAATACGGTGGAGATACGGTCGATTTCGGGGAGTAGCGGGGCGACGTTTTTGGGGCCGAATTTTGTGAGTTTTCCTGCTGCTGCTGTTTGGGGAGGGGGTGGGTGGGGATGAAGATACGAGGAGATTGCTAACAGGTGATACTAGATTTTTGATGCGCTTGAGCTGTTTACGGTTTGAGAGGTTGAGATGAGACATGAACAGGTGAGGTAGGTTGTGGTTGGCCGGCGTTTACTCTGAGTTTAGACATGACGTTGTGTTTCTCAGTAGGAGGGACGTATGTGGAATTACTAGTAAAAGGTGAAAGAAATTTTGTATTTCAACATTATCTCCACCCGACCCGACAATGTTGAGGGTCTTCGGCTGTCTGACAAGAAACTCAGTCCAACTTAAGCCAATCCGGCCAAAAAGGATAGCAAAGCAAATACTATGAAGAAAGCATAGAGAAATCACTAGGAGTTGCATTTTTTGCTTCCTAGGTACCTTTCGTTCTGAGTCTGCTGAGCTGAAGTATGAACAACCTTCTTGGCTGATAAGGTTGATGCCCCCGCTCAAGTTCTTATTTATGTCTGATGGAAAGTTGAAGTTGTCACTACGTCACATGCCTGTCCACAGCATTACCCTATTTCCCTATATACGCTTTTGACAGAAGACAAAACTACTCGTCCTCGTCCCTCTCCTGCGGCGCCAACCTTAGCCGTGCAGTCTCCCCATCTGCAGTGTCTCCTGACCCTCGCTCCGAAAGGTTGTCCATCGAAACCGATGGGCTGCCCCCAAAAAGCACATCCATGTCCTCAAGCGCGCGTCCCTTTGTCTCTGGATACAAAAGCCAAATTATGGGGACACATACAAGGTTGACCGCCATAAAGAAATAGTATATCTTTGATCCGATACGATGAATACCGATAGGCCAGATCTGTGATACCAAGACGGAACCGACGGCGCCGCCCGAGGCGGCAAGGCTGAGGCCGCGGGCACGAATGGCGGTCGGGAATATCTGAGCAAACGTCAGTGAAAGGTCACTTTCCGTGTGGATGGTGCACTGTTACCTCGGAGCCGTAAACCCAAGCAGCAGATCCAAACCCCATGCTATATCCAAAAGAATAGATAAAGACAAATACGACACACACATAGTCCGCAACCCGGTTGATATTGCCGGGGTAAATCTGTGGCAGAGCGCCGTTGATCTGCGAATGGACTCAGTTAGCCTCCTACAGAGTAATTCGGGTCGTGTTTCATACCAGCATAGCAAAAGCCATGACCGCGGCACCAGCCGTGAGCGTTATCCTCCGACCAACTCGGTCAATAATCAGCATATCCACCAGAGTACACCCAATCTTCATAGTGCTCTCAATACCGCCTGCAAGCAATGAGACACGGTGGCTCAGTCCCAACGCCTCGAAAAGAGCAGGGAGGTAGTACTTCATGGCCGTCGCGCCACACATCTGCGCCATGAACTGCAGCAGAGAAGACCTCCATAGCCGGGCGAAGAGACTGCGATCAGTGAAGAGAGATATCCAAGTCAAGCCCGAGGCCTTGAAAGAAGCAACCTGGTGCTTAATATCGCCCAGCTCGGTGTGCACCTCGTCGGAGCTGTAATACCCCTCTCGGTAGTACCGCAGTGTCTTCAGTGCCTCTTCATTCATCCCGTGTTCAACCAGCCACCGAGGTCTAATCAAATCAACCAACCAAGGTCAGCATCAATCAACCCTCCACCACACGAGCGGTCCAACTTACGAGTCATACATAAACGGCAGCCCAACCAGGAACAAAATAGCCGGAATCAACGACGCACCGATCGAGAACCGCCAGCCAACACTTCGTCCCCAGTCGTCATTCCAAAACGTCACGGCATATCCCACCCTTTCAAAGTCAGCGACAATATCCCTCCAATTTCAACAGACTCTTACCAAAACCCGCTCGCCAACCCCACAACAAACCCAACATGGTTCATAACCACAAACCTTCCGCGATGCTTCGGCGGTGCAACCTCACTACGCATTCAATCAGCTCCGCCCTCCCCTCCCCTCCCCTCCCAGCAGCAGGACAACCATAGGTACTCACCTCTGATAAAGCGGCACACTAGTCGAAATAATCCCCGTGCCCACGCCCGAAACAACCCGTCCCGCAAGGACCATCGCTAGCGCCCCCGCCCCGCTCGCGCCGGCCTGCAACGCCTGGCCAACACACATGACGCCCATGCCCACGAAGGCGGCATACCGGCGGCCGAGCCGGTCAGCGGCCGGGTGGGCGAAGAAGATGTAGCTGAGCCATGTCCCGACGTAGTACACGGCTGTGATGAGGCCGTGCTTCGAGGAGTTGAGGCTGCCGAGGGTGGATTTGAAGCCTGGGTGGACGAGGACGGAGGCGAGAACGCCGATGTTGTAGCTGGGTGAAGTGTAAGTATCAAGTGTGGTGGACGAAATATTCTAGTCTTACCCCCAGACGAATGAGCCGAGTGCTAGGAATAGGCAGAAATAATGCAAGCGCCAGGAGGCCTTGGAGAAATCGGAGATCTTTCCTATCGGCATTGTTGCGGGATTGCGGAGGGGGTTCTGGGAGGCATTATTGGCTTATATGATGAGGGGAGGTAAGATATTCGCGGGAAAGGTTGAGAGGTTGGAGGTGGGTGTCCCGGAGAATGGGCCGAGATTCGGAGCGGGATGGGCGAGGTCGAAGCTAGCAACCTTCCCCTCATCCGCGCCGAGTGTGCGGCTCACGCGGCAGGATCGAGGGATACAAGAGGTGGTGCCCCACCTTTTACGGCAGACTAGCTGCTGCTGTCTTTTCATTTTCAGATGCTCGGATGTGCTTTGAAGTTACCTAACTGCCAAGATTACCTACCTTAGGTAGCTCTCAATTTCCAAGTCTCATCAAGACTTAAATCAGCAATGGCACCAAGACAGTCTGGCTCAAATCCGACACAAAAGATCATCCACCTCTTGCCATCGCTCACTCCCCACGCAAGGTGTGCACCAAAACACATCGGAGGGGTCCATCTCGCGCTTGATCTTCAGCAATCGAGCATAGTTGTCGCCCCAGAAGGTCTTTTGCCAGTTTGGTTCATATTTCGACGCCTGAAAGTTGAATGTCAGCATGTCAATCCAAACATCACAAGTTCTATGTCTCGGGTCGGACTCACCTCGTTCACATACGCCCCCGTATTTGGCGCCAGCTCTCGCAACCCATCAGCATTCAGGTTGCTCGTTTTGATGGCCGCATCCCGCGCCGCCTTGTCTAGCGCACCAAAGGTTATGCTCGTCGCTATTGTGTTCCGTTAGCACCCGCCCCTTCAACCCATTTTCTGCCCTCTATCTCCCCTTTCCCTCAACTCTCAAAGACTCAAAGAAACACTCACTAGCATGCACATAAGTCCTCCTCCAAGCCGGATTCACCGCTGTCGCACCCCCTCTCGGCTTCGCATCAAACACGCCCTTCCCACTAACAATAAACACCGTCGCCTGCCCCCCGGCTGAAAACCGCTGCAGCCCTGTCTTCAACGCCGTCATATTCCCTGTCAATGCCTCCCGGTCCAACAGCCGCGAGGCCATCACACTCCCGTACCCCACCGGCGATGGATCAAAGTTATCCTCGTACCAGGCTGCAAAGTTGGCGTGGGCGGTAACGTTGGTGTAGAACTGGAACTGCGAGGGGTACGTGGTGTTGATGTGGTCGAAGAGGGGCGAGACTTGTTGCAGAATGGAGTCGCGGGAGGGGACGTCGAGCATGATGAGGATGCCGATCACGCCTGACACAAGCTCTGCTGGGTTGGAGGCGGAGGGGGCTGAGTTGAAGATGATGGGATAGCCAGTCACGCCGTCGTCGGCGAGGGCCGGGAAGTTGCTGACGAAGTAGGCGATGGCGTCAAAGGCGGACGGGTTGGAGGCTGAGGTGGTGAGTTGGAAGGTTAGGGTTACGACTGAGGGGGAGGGGATCGTTTTGAGGGTGATCGAGGTAAGGACCCCGAAAGTCGAGCCGCCGCCCTGTTGCAGTGTCAGTCAGCATCAGCATTGTTGACCTCACTCGCCCAGAAAAAGGGGGACAAAAGACTCAGCAAGGACTCACCCCCCTAACCGCCCAAAACAACTCCCCATTCTCACACTCATTCGCCACCACCACCTCCCCTCCCGGCGTCACAACCTCCACCTCAACCACCTGATCCGCCGCCATCCCATACCTCGGCGCCAAAATACTATGCCCCCCGCCCGTAATAAACCCCCCCAGCGCCACCGTCCTCCCATTCCCGCCCACCACCGTCCGCCCCATGCCCCC
>Ga0247758_1002105_pt1 | contig 12022 bp, 10 predicted proteins | sample UWRJL156409C4_FD_180950 | JGI IMG/M metagenome (GOLD analysis project Ga0247758, IMG submission 180950) | Plant litter microbial communities from Arlington Agricultural Research Station in Wisconsin, United States - UWRJ-L156-409C-4 | ecosystem: Environmental > Terrestrial > Plant litter >...
AGGGACCGAGCAGGGCAAAGAAGGATCCCGCGGGAACGACGAGGTCGAGGGACTTCACCGCCTGAAAGCCATTGGGGTAGGTCTTCGTCAGCTCCGTGAGTTGCAAATCACGGTTCGCATCGCTAGCCACCTGAGACATCGGCGAACTCTCCTTCGTACTCGCGCATCTGGTACTCCTCGAGCGCCATGAAGGCGTGCGTGGAGGCGAGGTATTCCTCGGTCGGGAAGATCAGGGGGTTGTCGACGAGGCTCGGGTCGATGTTCTCCATCTCCTCGCGGGCACCATCGACGGGGCAGACGTACCAGACGTACGCGGCTAGCAGCGCCGCAATCTTGGGGTCGTAGTACCAGTCAACCCACCGCTCGGCGTTGAGCTTGTGGCTGGCCATATTGGGGATGAGCATGTTGTCCGCCCACACCATCATGCCGTCGTCCGGGGGCAGGAACACGAGGTTCTCATCCTCGGATGCCGCAACATCGCCGGACCACGCGACGCACGCCGCGATGTTGCCGTTGGCGAGGTCGTTGATGTACTCGTTTCCAGTGAAGGCGCGAATCTGGCCATCCGAGCGCGCCTTCTTGAGCTTGTCCATCGCGTTGTCCCACTGGTCCTGCGAGAAGTTCGAGGGATCGGCTCCGTCGCTCAACAGAATCAGGCCCATGGTGTCGCGCATCTCGGTGAGCAACGTCACCTTGCCCCTGAGGTCCGGGCGCGTGAGGAGTTCGTCCATGGTGCGCACCTCGCCGATGAGGGACTTGTTGTACGCGATGCCCGTGAAGCCAGCCTGCCACGGTGCCGAGTATTCGCGCTTGGGGTCCCAACCCACGCCTTGCAGCGACGAGATGAGGTTCTTGTCGAGATTCGGGACGTTCGCTTTATCGAACGGCTGGATCCAGCCCATCTGAATCATGCGCGCTGCCATCCAGTCCGTGAGCATGAACATGTCGCGCTTGGTTGGCTGGCACGTGCCGAGCTGGTTGACGACCTTGGAAAAGAACTCCGAGTTGTCGTTGACGTCGGCAACGTAGGTCACGTCGATGCCGTACTGCTGCATGAACAGCGTCATCGTCGAGTCGTAGCCCTCGTCATCGCTGTCGATGTACTCGGGCCAGTTCGAGACGATCAGTTTGAGGTCGGTGTCCGAGAGATCGGGGGCCATGCACGAGAGCGGATTCTGCTGCTTACCAGGGGTGGAGAACAAGGGAAGCGTCGCGAGGCTCGCGATGCCTAAGGCCCCTCCCAGCAGTACGTTGCGCCTCGACACCCCGCCGCCGCGACCGGCCATATCCGCCACAGGTATCTCCCTCACCCCGGCACCGCCATCGGTCGCCGTTGATGCCGATACTGGCAGATGCCGGGGACCTTCACCATTCGAAACCGCGAGATTTCTTGCGTTGTGCCTGCAGTTTTCGCAAGATTTCACCTCCTGGAAACGCGGCGGCAACGCACCGCCCGCTCTTTGACGCCCGACGCTAGGGCGGCAACACTGGTGGCCATGGGTTCCGCTGTGGACGGCTATGGCGCCGTCTCTCTTTGGCTCGACACCTGCGGAGACGACCTCTCGCCGCGGCCCCCTCTCGCCGGGGACGTGACCGTCGACGTCGCGATCATTGGGGCCGGATACACGGGCCTGTGGACCGCCTACTACCTCGCCGAAGCGCGCCCGGATCTTCGCATCGCGATTGTCGAGAAGGAGATCGCTGGCTTCGGAGCGTCGGGCCGCAACGGCGGCTGGGCCTCGGCCCTGTTCCCGAGTTCGATGGCCACGCTCGCCAAGGAGGGAGGGCGCGCTGGCGCCCTCGCCCAGCATGCGGCGATGCGCGCCTCTATCGACGAGGTGATCCGCGTTGCCGAGGCAGAGGGAATTGACGCGGGCATCGCGAAGGGCGGGACGCTCACGCTTGCGAGGTCCGCGGTGCAGCTCGCTAGCGCGCGGGCGGCCGTCGACGAGGCGCACGCGTGGGACCAGCAGGAGGTCGAGCTTCTCGATGGCCCCGCCGCGCGCGCGCGACTCAACGCCACGGACACGATCGGCGCGATGTTCACCCCGGACTGCGCCGCGATTCACCCGGCAAAGCTCGTGCGTGGACTCGCCCGAGCGGTCAGCGAGCGGGGCGTCACGATCTACGAGCAAACGCAGGCAACCTCGATCACACCGCACACTGTCGTCACCTCCGGCGGCACCGTCACCGCGGACTTCGTCGTGAGGGCGACTGAGGGCTACACGCCAACTCTCGAGGGCAGGCGGCGGGCGATCGCGCCCGTCTACTCTCTCGTGGTCGCAACCGAGCCGCTGCCTGCCTCGATGTGGGACGAGATTGGGCTCGCGCAACGCGAGACGTTCTCGGAGTTTCGGCACCTGATCATCTACGGCCAGCGCACCGCAGACAATCGGATGGTGTTCGGCGGGCGCGGGGCGCCGTACCACTTCGGCTCGCGCGTGAGTCCCGAGTTCGACCGCCACGACCGCGTGCACCGCTCGCTCACCGAGGAACTCATCAAGCTCTTCCCGGTGCTTTCGAGCGCCACGTTCACCCATCGATGGGGCGGCAACCTCGGGATTGCTCGCGATTGGCATGCGTCCGTTGGACTCGATCCCGACACCGGGATCGGGTGGGCCGGCGGCTATGTCGGCGACGGCGTCACGACGACGAACCTCGCGGGACGCACGCTGCGCGACCTGATCCTCGGCAACGACACAGAGCTCACTCGCCTGCCGTGGGTGGGCCACCACTCTCGCGAGTGGGAGGTCGAGCCATTCCGATGGCTCGGTATCAATGCGGGACTCACCGCGATGACGCTCGCCGACACCGAGGAACGCCTGACGCACCGCCGCAGCGTGATCGGGCGCGCAATGTCGTCGTTCATGGGCGGGCACGGAGGCTAAGCCGCAAGGTGCGACTTCCAAGGGTCCTTGGTGCAGATGTGGCTGGAGTGCTCCACTTTCGCCTTTTAGCCGCCCCTTGCATCACTTCCCCATCAGCGACCCTTGTTTGTCTGCCCCACGGGCCGGTGCGAGAGACGCAAAAGGCCCGACAGCGTCGGGCCTCAAACGTGGCGGGTGAGGGATTCGAACCCCCGTAGCTCTCGCAGCTGATTTACAGTCAGCCCCCTTTGGCCGCTCGGGTAACCCGCCATGCGCCGCAACGCGACGCGCATGGAAGGATAGCAACATTCAGGGGTCGCACGCGAACCGCGATCCCCAGCGGAAGGAGCCAGACATGGCAGGCGACAGCAGCTTCGACGTGGTGAGCAAGGTTGACCGTCAAGAGGTCGATAACGCGCTCAACATGGCCTACAAGGAGATCCAGCAGCGCTACGACTTCAAGGGCGTTGGCGCGTCGATCGAGTGGTCCGGAGAGACCGTGCTGATGAAGGCGAACTCTGAGGATCGCGTCAAGGCGGTGCTCGATGTCTTCATCGCCAAGCTCGCGCAGCGCGGTGTGTCCCTCAAGGCCCTTGACCACGGCGACCCCCAGCCCTCCGGCAAGGAGTACCGGCTCGCGGCCTCAATCAAGGAGGGCATCACGCAAGAGACGGCGAAGAAGCTCACCAAGCTCGTCCGCGACGAAGGTCCAAAGTCGGTACGTGCTCTCATTCAGGGCGACGAGCTGCGTGTGTCGTCCAAGTCCCGCGACGACCTGCAGGCAACGATGGCGCTCCTCAAGGGAGCAGACGTAGACACCGCGCTGCAGTTCACCAACTACCGGTAATACCCGGCGCGGGCGCCGCCCGCGGCTCTACACTCTCCGCATGAATCCCAAAGGGTTGGCACTTCCGGAATCGATCCGACCCTCACGCGGAGGTGACTCGTTGCTGCGCGTCGAGTCGCAGGCCATCTACCTGGCCCTCACGTTGGGCGCTGTCGGCGCGATCGTGGGCTTCTTCGTCGCGCGCCAAGATCCGCATCCTCCGCTCGCTGGGCCCGGGTCCTTTGGACTCTTCGCAGCCTGGTCGGCGACCGTCGTCGTGGCGCTCATCTCCGCCGTCGGGTACTGGCGATCTCGAGGTCGTCCGGGCCAGGAGTGGAAGCTCGAACTTGCCCCGTGGACGGTCGTCGTCAATACGCTGTCCGTTGTCATCACCCACGCTGCGCTCGCATTCCTCGCGACCTACGCGGTGTATCTCCTCCTCGCTCAGGCCCTCATCGGACTCCCGGTGGCAGGGTTCCTCGGCGCGGTCCTGATGGCGCTCACGTTCGGCCTCGCCGCGTACGTGGTGTTCCCTTCCGTTGCGCGGATGACGACCCAACGCGCGGCAACGCTCCTCATGGCGTTCGTGTTTATGGGCGCGCTGACCTCGGCGATCACGACGTCGGACCCCGTGTGGTGGACGGAACACTTCAGCCAGCTCGGCACGTACAACGACGTCTCGAGCTGGATCTTCAACGGCACCCTCATCGCCGGCGGCCTTCTCGTCACGACGTTCGCCGTGTACATCTCGCATGACATGCACGTGCTCCTCGCTGCGGGGAAACTATCCGACAAGTCGTCACCGCGGATGGTCTCCGGCCTCTTCGTCGCAATGGGCGCGATGCTCGCAGGAGTGGGCCTATTCCCTGTTGACGTGAGCTTCTGGATTCACACCCTTTCGGCCTCTGGCATGGCCATCGCCTACATCGTGTTGCTTGTCCGCGGACGTCGCCACCTCGGCGGAATGCCTGCCACCTACTTCGTCGCGGTGTCAGGATTCCTCGCGGCGACCGTAGTGGCCATCGTGTTGTATCTCACCAGCAACCTCTCGCTCACCGGTCTCGAGATCACGGTGTTCGCGCTGATTTTTGGCTGGATAACGGTGTTCATCAGGTTCCTCGGCGTCGTTGGTGAAAGCGAGTAATGCCCGACGCAGGCTCGCCGCTGTTGGTGGCGCTCAGCGGGCTCCCTGGTAGCGGCAAGACGACGGTGGCGCGGGCGCTCGCGACCAGGCTCGGGGCGGTTCACGTGCGGGTCGACGTGATCGAGACCGCCCTCGCGACTTCGGATGCGGTGTCGCTCGCCGACCATCCCGAACTCGGGTACCGCGTGGCGTATGCGCTCGCGTCAGATCACCTGAGGAATGGGATTTCGGTCGTCGCCGACACCGTCAATCCCGTCGCGGTCACGCGCGAGGCATGGCGCCGGGTTGCGGCCGACGCTGGGGCACGCGTACTCGACGTTGAGGTCGTGTGTTCAAACCCAGCCGAGCACCGGCGCCGCGTTGAAGAACGGGTCACAGACATCCCTGGCCACGAGGAGCCGACGTGGGAGGACGTCGTGAGGCGCGAGTTTGAGCCCATAGCGCTCGGCCCCGACGCAGTGCGCGTGGACACCGCGCGCGGCTCCGAGGCGGCCGTCGAATCCATCACCCGTCACCTCGACGAGAGATAGCGCGACCGCCAGGGAACCGCCTAGAACCTACGCGTCGCCGTAGCGCATGACAACGCGACCGGTAATCAACCCCTTCTCCATGCGGGCGAAGATGTCGTTGATGTCGTCCAACCGCTCGACTGTCACCGTCGGGTGGATCTCGCCACGGGCATAGAAGTCGAGAGCCTCGACCATGTCCTGGCGGGTTCCCACGATCGAACCGCGGATCGTGAGCCGGTTCAATACCGTCGAGAAGATGTCGGCGGGGAAGCCGCCCGGAGGCAGCCCGACAAACACGACAGTGCCACGGCGCCGGCACATGCCCGTGGCCTGTGCGAACGCGTCGGGGTGCACCGCCGTGACAAGGACGCCGTGGGCGCCCCCCGTGCGCATGTGGATCTCGGCAACGGGATCTACGTGCGCCGCATTGACGGTGACCTCGGCTCCGTGGAGCGTTGCGAGCGCGAGCTTGTCGTCGTCGACGTCCACCGCTGCAACCCGCATGCCCATCGCACGCGCGTACTGCACCGCGATGTGTCCGAGCCCTCCGATGCCGGAGATCACGACCCACTGACCCGGCTTTACCTCTGTCTCCTTGAGGCCCTTGTAGACCGTGACGCCGGCACACAGGATCGGTGCGACCTCGTCGGGATCGCAGCCATCGGGAATACGGGCGGCGAAGCGCTCGTCCACGAGCATGTACTCGGCGAACGAGCCATCGACGCTGTAGCCGCCGTTACGCTGACTGACGCACAGCGTCTCCCAGCCCGTTCGGCAGTACTCGCAGGTTCCGCACGCGCTCCATAGCCACGCGTTGCCGACCTTATCGCCCACCGCGAGCGTCGTGACGCCGTCGCCCAACGCGACCACCTCGCCGTAGCCCTCGTGCCCGGGAATGAGATTGGCCTTGGGGGGCACGGGCCAATCGCCGCGTGCCGCGTGAAGGTCGGTGTGACACACGCCGCTCGTGATGACACGAACGAGCGCCTGCCCTGGACCGGGTACCGGTATCGGAACCTCGGTCACCATGAGGGGCGCGTCCGCGGCGACAACCACTGCCGCTCGCATGGTGCCCTCGGGTATCAAGCCGTGATCGACGCGCTCCTGCGCGCCTGTCAGGCCGCCCATGATAATCACTTCCTCTCACAGACGGACGGACGCCGTCCGTACCTTCGAGCGTACGCTCGCGCGCTCGACCGTGGGCCGTCGCGAGCGCCAAAAGGTCGCCTCGCCGCGTCAGCCCTTTGGGGCTCTGCCAGGGGTAACGCACGGGGCGCCGTCCGTTCGCGCCCGACAGGGACCTTGGTCCCTAGTCGGAGGTCGGCGAAGGGGCAGCGGACGGTGTGACCGACGGCGACGGACTCGGGCTCGGGTTCTTGAAGTCCTCGAGCGCCTTCTCCCACGCGGCGAGCGTCGCCGCGTCAACGACGCCCGTCTGCTCGACGTCGAGCGCCTTCTGGAAGTCCTTCACAGCCCCGGTGAGCTCATCCGTCCACACGCCGTCGACGGGGCCGTCCCAAAACCCGAGCAACGTAAGGGTCTGCTGGATCGCCGCGGTGGTCGCAAGCTCGTCCTTGGCCTCGTCGTGGCCCGCCTTCACGAGCTCCGCCTGCAGCGCAAGGATGGTCGCCTGGTCAACTGTGCCGGTGACGGGGAGGTCGTTGGCCTTCTGTAGGTCCTCGACGGCCTGAGTCGTCTTGGACCCGTAGATGCCGTCGACTTCGCCCTCGTAGTACCCCGCGTCCTTGAGGTCCTGCTGGAGGGCGGTCGTGAACGAGGACAACACCTGGTCGGCCTGCTCAAGCTGCTCGTCGGTTGCACAACCCGTGTCGACAAAGAGGTGCAGCCACGCGAGCTCAAGGCCCACCGCGGCGCTGTGGAACTGCTCCGAGGCTTCGTCGAGTGGCGTCACCGGGGTGATGCCCGCGACCGTGTTCGCGAAGTCCTTCTCTGCCTGCTTGACCTGATCGACGGTGGCCACTGGCGCAAGGGGCGCGAGCGTCGGGTCCGGGCTCGCCACCGGGCTCGGTGTACCGGAGACTCCTGCCTCGAGGCGCGCGAGCGTGGTCTGGGCGTCGGCAAGCTCTTGCTCCGCGGTGAGCACCGCCTGCTGGGCGTCGAGCGCCGCTTGCGCGCCGTCGTACGCGTCGTCGCGGGGCTCCGCGAGATCCGAGCCCGCATCCTGCACGTCGCCGACCGTGGGGGCGGTGGCGTGCAGCACGTCGCCGTAACGGTCAAGGGCGAGAACGTAGTCCTGCGCGTCGTCGCAGAACGCTTGCGACGCCGACGTGAACGCGGCCTCTGCCTCGCTCAGCGCCTGCTCCTTGGCCTTGACTTGGGCCTGGGCCTGATCGACGGTGGCGATGTTCGCGGAGCACGCGGCGAGCGCGACAACACCGAAAACGGCCACAACTGTTGCGGCAAGTCGCCTGGTCTCAAAGCGCCGCGCACTCATGACCGCTCCGATCGTCGTTGATCAGTGATTATTGCGCGCCATGGCCTCCAGGCGCGCGATGCGCTCCGACATTGGCGGGTGCGTCGCGAACAGTTTCGCCATCCCCTCGCCGCGGAATGGGTTGGCGATGAACATGTGGCTCACGTTCTCGAGCTTTGGGTCCTGGGGTAGCGGCCGCGCGGCGGTTCCTGCCTCAAGCTTGCGCAGCGCGGACGCGAGGGCCGCGGGGTCGCCGGTGAGCGTTGCGCCGTCCTCGTCGGCGTCATACTCCCTGGTACGCGAGATGGCGAGGCGGATCAGCGTTGCCGCGATGGGCGCCAAGAAAAGCATCGCGAGCGCAGCGAATGGGCCCAGCGGGCTGTCGCGGTTATTGCTGCCGCCGAACCAGAACATCATCTGCGCGATAGCGGTGATCATGCCGGCAAACGCCGCGGCGACAGCGCTGATGAGGATGTCGCGGTTGTAGACGTGTTGGAGTTCGTGGCCGAGCACGCCGCGCAGCTCGCGCTCGTCGAGGATCTGGAGGATTCCGGTGGTGCAGCACACCGCCGCGTTCTTGGGATTGCGGCCCGTGGCAAAGGCGTTGGGGGCGTCGGTGGGCGAAATGTAGAGCGCGGGCATCGGCTGGTTCGCCTCGCGGGAAAGCTCGCGCACGATGCGATACATCGCGGGCGCCTCGACCTCTGTCACGGGTCGCGCGTGCATCGCCTTAATAGCAAGGTTGGCGGAGTTCCAATACCCGTACGCGGTGCCCACTAGTCCGAGCCCCGCGAAGAGCCATAGATACGCGCCGCCCGCGACGAACGAACCGATCGCGAGCAACACAACCCACAGCACAACAAAGAGACCGAGCGTCTTGACGCCGTTGAAATACTTGGTGCCCACCAAACCTCCGTAAGTGCGTATTGCCATTGTAAGAACGGCTCGGGGTGCGCTTTGGGTTCCCGCCCGACGCTCCGCTCACCTAGGAGCGAGACGTGCGTCAGCGTCGGGCAGGCGGGGTTTGTTACGCCTTGGTGCGGCTCAGCGCGATGTCGGTCATGTCCTCGCGCGGGACAACCTTGACGCGTTCACGTCCAGCTGCCTCGCCGTTGGAGCGCTCGTGCGCGTCGAGAACCTCCCAATCGCGCCACTGGATGACGGGGACGCCGCGGTCCTTGAGGAGGCGCAGCACGTTGTCGGGGCTGAGCTGCTCGGCGCCCGCGCGGGTCTCGGTGTAGAGCGCCTCGATGTCCTCGACGATGTGCGAGACCGTCTCCGCGGCGTCGGACTTCGTGTGACCGATGAGCCCAACGGGTCCGCGCTTGATCCACCCAGTGGTGTAGAAGCCCTGGACGGGCTCACCGGCCTCGTCGATGACGCGACCTTCCACGTTGTTGATGACACCCTTGGAGTCGTTGAACGGAACGCCGTCGATCGCGGTGCCCCAATAGCCGACGGCGCGGTAAACGGCCTGGACCGGATAGTCGATGAACTCGCCGGTTCCCTCGACGTTGCCGTCGCCCTTGAGTCGCATGCGCTCCATGCGCACGCCCGAGACGTGACCGTCCTCGCCGAGCACCTCGTGAGGAGACTGCAAAAAGTGAAGGTGGATGCGACGCGAGGCGCCGGAGGGCTCGCGCAGGGTCCAGTCCGTGAGGGTCTTGACGAGCTGCTTTGTCTGGTGGCTCGCGTCGATCGCAGCCTGGGAGCCCTCGTCGAAGTCGTAGTCCTCCGGGTAGACGACGATGTCGACGTCGGGGACGTGGCCGAGCTCGCGGAGCTCGAGCGGAGAGAACTTCACCTGGGCTGGACCGCGGCGGCCAAAGACGTGAACGTCCGTCACGGGAGAGGCCTCGAGCCCCTCCTGGACATTGGCAGGGAGCTCGGTCGTCAAGAGGTCGGGAACGCGCTTCGCGAGGATGCGCGCGACGTCGAGGGCGACGTTGCCGACGCCGAAGACCGCGACCTCCTTGGCGTTGAGCGGCCACGTGCGCGGGACGTCCGGATGACCGTCGTACCACGAGACGAAGTCGGCGGCTCCATACGAGCCTTCGAGCTCAATACCAGGGATGTTGAGGTCCGCGTCATAGAAGGAGCCGGTCGCGAAGATGACCGCGTCGTAGTGCTCGCGCAGCTCGTCGAGAGTAATGTCCGTCCCGACGTCGACGTTGGCGAGGAGGCGGATGTCGCCGCGGCCCAAGATGTTCGCGAGCGCCACGATGATCTGCTTGATGCGCGGGTGGTCGGGAGCGACGCCGTAGCGTACGAGACCGAACGGGGCGGGAAGCCGCTCGATGATGTCGATCGACACGTCGATGCCCTGCTTGCTGAGGATGTCGGCGGCGTAAGTGCCTGCGGGTCCGGCGCCAATAATGGCGACGCGCAGCGGTCGATTGGTAGTCACGACGGTCTCGTTTTCTCACTCAATGGGGATTGGCGGGGCGGCGGCGCCCGTGTCGGCACAGAGTATAGACGGCACTCTGTGGACGAGTGTGTCCCTGGTCACGTTGTAGCCGGCGCCGGTCCAGTCGTGGTGCCAGCAAGGAAGAACGTCGGCAGGGTGGCAGGAGGAGGGTTCTCGCCTGCGCGCATCGCGAGCCCGATTCGAGCCAACAACTCCCCCTTAACCACGCCATCCTGATGCACCGACGTGAGCACATGCGGAGCGAGCGAGGGAATCAGGGTGGCGTCGTAACCCGTGACTGAGACGTCCTGAGGGACGCTCAGCCCGAGTTCGCGAAGGCCGCTGATGGCGCCCTCGGCGAGAGTGTCGGATTGGCACACGATTGCCGTGGGTATCGGGTCAAGCCGCATGAGCACCTTCACGGCCTCCGCTGCCTCCGCGGCAGCGGAGTGAGCGACCTCGTACACATACGTTGGCGCGAGGCCGCCCACGACCAGACCCTCGAGCCTGCCCCGAGTGATCGGGTTCTCGATCTCCTCGTAGGGCGACGGCGGCACGAGCCCAAATCTCGGCACGGTCGAGTACCGCATCGTGATGCTCGCGATGGTGCGGTGACCCAGTCCCAACAGGTGGCGGGCAACGTCAGCCATCGGCGGGATATCGTCCACCCGCACCATTGGCGGCGGAGCGTCCGGCCCGCCGCTCTCGAGATGGGCGACAGCGAGACCGCGCTCGTGCGCGGCCTTCCTAACACTGCTCGTGTCATATGCGGTGGTGAGGAGAAACACGACGTCGAGCGGCATCGCCGCGAACACATCGTCGAAGCGGTGGTTGTGAATCGGCGGGAGCAACATCAGCGCCACCGAGTTCTCGGCGAGCGTGCGATGAAGTCCCCTGATCACGTCTTGCGAGTGCGCATCCCTGAAGGTTCCGTGGATGGGCGTGTACGCCACGACCCCCGCGATGTTCGTTGACCCGGGCGCGAGCGGCCACGGGGGCCTGCCGTCGAGGCCGTAGCCGAGGTCGCGCGCAGAGTCGCGGACTCGAGCCACAGTGTCGTGCGCGAACTTCCCCTCGCCCCTCAGAATGAGCGACGCGGTTGAGGGCGCCACGCCCGCGCGAGTTGCGACGGCGCGCACGGTTGGCTTGGGCGCGCTCATTGCGTCACCACGGCCGCGGGTTTGGGGCGTGGAGGCCCGACGCTGTTGCCGGCTCTTGCCGTGAGGTACAGCTCGCCCGGGGCGGGCGGTTGACCGGTGAGCAACCTGCGAGCCTGGTCGGCGAGCAGGCGCCCTTTCTCGTAGCCATCCTGAGTCACCGAGGCGAGCACGAGGGGCGCGAGGAGAGGAATGTCGAGGCCGTCGAAGCCCGTGACCGACACGTCCTCGGGAATGCGCACTCCCGCGTGCGTCAACGCGGTGACCACGCCGACTGCGAGCAAATCCGAGTGGCAGACGATGAGCGTGGGCAACTCCGGAAGTGCCAGGAATGCAGCGGCGGCAAGCTCGCCCTCGTCCTCAAGCGAACGAGTCGTCTCGTACACCTCTGCGCGCTCGAGCCCCGACTCCTCCATCACCTCGAGGCGCTCGCGCGCAGGAACGACATCAACCCCGCCAAGGTCGGTCAAAGTGACGAACCCGCGATTGACGCGATGGTGCGAGAGGGGCAGCGAGACCACTGCGGCCCGCCGGTGCCCAACCCCAATGACGATGTCCATGAGGTCGCGGAACGCCTGGCGTTCGTTGGTGCGCACCGAGGGGGCGGGGTCGTCTGGCTCCGCTTCGAGCACGAGCACAGGGACGCCGCGCCGTTGGAGCGAAGCTCGAGTGCTGCTG
>Ga0247758_1002106_pt1 | contig 11999 bp, 5 predicted proteins | sample UWRJL156409C4_FD_180950 | JGI IMG/M metagenome (GOLD analysis project Ga0247758, IMG submission 180950) | Plant litter microbial communities from Arlington Agricultural Research Station in Wisconsin, United States - UWRJ-L156-409C-4 | ecosystem: Environmental > Terrestrial > Plant litter >...
CTTTTACTAGGCATCAACCTCTCAACAGTGGCTTCCAGCTGTTCGATTTTTCGTCTCTGCATAGCTAATTGGAAGTCCTTTTCATCAAAGGCCTTTTCAATCTTCCGAAACAAAAACCTCTCCGTTAGAGTGGGTTGGCCTAAGGGCCTCAAAAGGGCCTTCAGCTCCTTAGCCTTCTTAGGGGTTAAAATCCGGGGGCACGTGTAGCCATAATCTTCTAATTTAGCCCCATGGGGAGTTAGGGGCTTTATGGTGGCGCCAGAGTTGTTTTGTAACTTAAAGGCCTTATTATTTTCCACTAAATGCCGGCTTATTAATAGCTTACTTATATTAACTAGCTATAACCCTCTAACCTTCTAACCACTCCGAATATTCCGATTTAAAAGCCTAACCCTTTATACTTAAGAATAACACTTTAGAAAGATTCTTTTACCAGCCACAGATAATTCCTCCAGTCCTTCACATTACCAAACGTTAACTAGGTTCCGATACGCATTCTTTAATAAGCTAAACACACCTAAATCTAATAGTTACAGCACGTGGGAGTAATATATTAGTAAATAAAGGAGCTGGATCTTATTACTAAAACATTACTATATAAACTCGTACGTTATATAACTATAATGGCCGTTGAGAATAAGAAGGCGGCGTTAATTAGGATCTAAGGGGGTTATTAGGGGGATGAATTTTTTAACTAACCATTTAAAGCCGATTTTATTAGTAATCCACCCCTTTTACATAATTAAAAAATACCAGCCTTTATAAGGACCTTTAACCTTTAGAAACCTGTGACGACCCTGCAGGCCGTCACTTGGGCCGGAGCGACCTGACGGATCCCCTGTAGAAGGAACAGTGTAAGGAGACAGTACGCACAGTACTGCGCACTGGGCCAGGGGTGTAATAACCTGAAGCCCCTACGACTAACCAGCGTCTGCTTAGTCTTGGCAGGAGTGCTTACCTACTAAGTATCTGTGAGACCTCTGAGCAGAAGGTGCTTAATGGCAGGGTGCTTAGTTCCTAACTGAGTAACAGGCTATTAAGTAAGGTATAAGGTACTTTTAGTTAGTTAGTATAAATAGTTATAGTTATGCTTATAACCATTATAAGGGACTCTGGTTCCTCACGTTAGTATTTAATTATTTATTTATATCCTACTGTTTAGACTTACCTTTATGTATTATAGTGATAACGACTTATAGTGACATTAAACCCCCTGTTTAAAAATGCTAGTTTAATAAGCCGTCTTTAGAACACCCCTTACCTGTTAATATTCTACTATATGTTCTATCTTAACCTGTATTAGTTTTTTTAAGGCCTGTATTAGGTGTAGGTTATAATATAATACTAATATTTAAGTTCTGAACGCTGTTTATTAAATTCTTAGATATTACCTTTTTTCCACTAATATGTTAACCTTTAGAAAAGGTAAGGAGATTAAGGAGGTGTAAGCCTAATTTTAACTCCCTACTATTAATAAGTTAGCTGTATACTTTAAAGATTTAAACCTTAATTAATAAGGACTGGTTAAGGAACTTAATAAAACCTTCCCTAAAGATATTAAAAGCCGTATTAGTCTTATTAAAAAACTTTAGGCCTGATTTAACACTGTTAAGCTGGAGAATAACAACCTTAAAGGCTTATAGAAGAAATAAGTAAAGCTCCCCCTACTATTACGCTTTAAAGGGGACTTTACATAACTGGAGTCTTAAATAGCCTAGCTCCAGAGCTATATCACCTATTATAATAAACAGTTTTTTAAAGAAGAAGGAAAGGTTAGGTTTACTAGAGCCTTATTAAATAGAGTAGCTGCTTATTAGTATAAACCTTATGTGAAAATAATTAACAACCTCTCTGTAAACAGAGTGTGTAAGGAGGCACCTGAGATTTAGGCCCTTTTTAACGACTTTAATATGTTTATTAATTAACTCTAGACTAAGTTTAAAGAACTGGACGCCCTTAAGTGGGCTGAGTAACACCTTATAGCCTTAAGGTAGACATCCTTAGTCTTTAAGTTCTCTACGTGTTTTAAACTAGAAGTAGTAAAAACTAAACTTAGTTAAGAGGCCCTGGTAATGCTGTTTTAAAGCGGTCTGAAGGAGTATGTCACTAGAGACCTTTACTAAAAGGATTGGCTAGACTGCCTTTAAGAATTAGTTAAGATGGTTATTAAGGTTAATAACTGGTATTACGATTATTATTATTAAAAGAATTATTAAAAGGAGCAGACCTTTTACTAGTTAAATAAATTAAAAAAGGGGAACTAGTTGACTGTAACAGGTTACCACCTTAGATTAATAGATATTAGTATAGTAAACTGCTAAAATTAACTTAACTATAATAAGCCTTAACAGTAATAACAGTAAAAGCAGTTTAAAGACCTATTATAAGTCTAATGTTTTAACTGTAATAAGAAAGGATATATAATATAGTAATATCTATCGTTAAAATAAGTTAATTAGAAACTGGTTCTAAAAGGAGGGAAGTATATTAGGTTTAATTTAGGTGATATCTATATTAAAATAGCAGGTAATAAAGAAGATTACACTTAAATAAATAAGTGTAACTTAAGAGATAAGGAAGAAGTGGAAGAACCTTAAGACGTAATATACTTAATCTTTAAAGGTGTCCTGGAAGAGTTAACTATAAAGGTGTAAGTTATTATAAACTGACTTTAAGGTGGAAACTTAAAATTACTAAAGGTGTAGGTTATAAAAGACTAACTTTAGGAAGAGATATTCTGATTAGCTATTACAGGTTTTAAAAACCTTACCTTATAAGCTTAAGAATTAAGGAAGTTTAAGAAGGACCCTGATTTAGAAATTATTAGGATGGTAAAGGGAGTTAAAAAATTAGCCTTTTAGGTTACTTAAATGGTAAAGTAAGCTTTAAAAGGTGAAAGAGAATAAACTAAGAGAATTAAACTGGAAAAGTAAAAGTTCTTTTTAATAATACCCCCTAAAACTCTTAAACACTTTAAGTATACTAAATGGATTAACACCCTTACCTCCCTAGAGGAAAGATAGCTTAAATAGCTACCCTGTATTAAAACTGGTGTGTCTTAAACTAGTACTTTAAGGGTTCCCTAAAAAGGTATAAAGTAAGCATATTAATAAAGGATCTAAAAGCTGGAGGAGAAATATTAAAAGTTAGTAAACGAAATAAAGGACCTGTGGGTTAAAGGCCTTATTATAATGTTAAAGGATAAAGTGGTGGAAATTAAGTTATAACTTTATAATAAAGTTTACTTTACTAATTAGCTTAAATACCACCTTATTAAAGAAGACTGTTTTATGGAAGAATAAACTGGGTTATTTTTATTTAAGTTTTAAGAAAAGGTTTAGAAAAAATAACGTACCTAGAGGTAAGTGGAAGAAGAGAAGAAATAAGGTGCCACTTCCTCCATTCTATACTTTATAATTATAATACCTGTAATTAATATTAATTACTTTAATTATAGGGATATATTATAGATTAACTATGTGTATAATAACTGTACTTTTAACTAGTATTATAAACTTAAGGCCCTTTATAACCACTTTTTTAACGTATAAAGACGGGATTACACTGTTATAAAAGTGGAGTTAAAACTGGCTTATTATTAAGTCTCCTACTCTTTAATAAGAGAATCTGGTAATAAGTAGAAGGTTACTATGGTTAATTAAACCCTTATTATATATTAGTAAGGAGGAATACTTAATAACTACTTAATTATAACGTGTTTATTACACCTTAATAAAAAAGCCTGAGAATAGTAAAAGTAAGAAGATTACTAGTGGATTTAAGAGTAAAAAGATATTACTGTAATTTAATCTTATAAAGTGTATTATCAACTTATTAAGGACTTTAGAAACATTATACTGTTTAAAGTTAACTGGATGTTAAGGTGAGAGAACTTAAGAAAGGTTAATTATTAGGTTTATTAAAGTTACCTGTTTTTTTAAAAGGAGTTAAGAAAAGGTTACAGGCCTTTTAAAAAGGCTGGAAACTAGTAATTTACTAGTTAGTAAAAACCTTAAAAAGAAGGAGAGGTATTTAAAGGTTAGGTTAGATAAGACTTTAAATATAAATGGTTATTATAATTTAAATGTTAAAGGAGTATAAGTATTATTCTATTAGTATTAATATAACAGATGGAAAAGGGAGGCTGTTTAGGGTAAAAGTAGTAATTAATAATGGGAGTGCTTTTAACCTAATGCACCCTTTATTAATTAACTAAAGGAAACTCCTTAATGAAGAGTATAAAAAGGCTATTCCTATTTAAAATGGAGAAGGAAGCCTGTATTAATATAATAACAGTAAAGTCACTTACCACTTACCACTTTTAATTAAAGTGGATAAGGATAAATAATAAATGGACTTTAACGTTACACTAATTATAAGGTATAATATAATCTTAAGTTTACCTTAACTAGAAAAGTATAACCCTGTAATTAATTAAAGGAGTGGCCACTTTACCTTTAGTAAGTCCCTTAACTGTGATTACTGTTTAAAGAAAGTTAAGAAGGTATTAACCCACTTTAAAGATATGTGAAGCACTTAAAAGCACGTTAAACCTTTAAAGCCTAATACAGTCTGGGTTAGGTTTATTAAGATAGTTAAAGGATTAAAAGGTCTATTATATTACCTAAATGACGATTTAAAAGGTGGAAAGAAGTAAAAAGCTGACTTACAGATAAGTGAAGAAGTTAACTTATTTAAGGTACCTGTGGAATATAGGAAGTTTACCCTGTTTTAAAAAAAGATATTATGATTATTAGATTACAGATTATAGGATTATAAAATTAAGCTAAAACCGGGAGCGAAGTTTTATAGCTTTTAGCTTTACTATTTAAACCCCTAATAGGCTAAGGCTTTAAGGGAGTATGTTAATAAGAACCTGAAGAACAGGTTTATTATAAAGTCCTAGTCCCTAGTAGGGTACTTAATGTTATTTATCTTAAGGAAGGGAGATGGTAAATTACATATAGTTATTAATTATTAAACGTTAAATAAGGATACAATTAAAAATCGTTACTTACTGCTACTTATTATAAAGATGTGAGAACGGATTATTAAAGTAAATTGGTTTTCTAGCTTTAATTTCCTTATAGGATTTAATTATGTTAGAGTGAAGGAAGAGGATAAATATAAAATAGCTTTTTAAACTTATAACAGATATTACCAGTACTGTGTTATGTTAATGGGATTAATAAACGCCTTTATAACCTTTTAAGGCCTTATTAATAATGTTTTTTAACCTTTCTTTAATAAGTTTATCTTTATATATTTAAACGACGTTTTAGTTTATTCTAAAACTTTAAAAGAATACTAAAAGTATATGTGATAGGTTTTAATAGCTTTTAAGAAGGTAAAGCTGATAATGAACTTAAAAAAGAGCTATTTCCACGTTTAAGAATGAAATTATTTAAGGTTTTAAGTAACTTTTAGAAAGTTTAAAATGTAACTAGAGAAAATAGAGGTAATTAGGGATTAGCTTATTTTAAAGAATTAGAAAGAGTTATAAGCCTTTATTAACTTTATGAACTTTTATTACTGTTTTATTAAGTATTTTGTGAAAATCGTAAGATTACTTTACGAACTTACAGGTGAGGGAAAGCTGTTTAAGTGGTTTAATAAATAGTAAAAGGTGTTTAAAGAGCTTAAACACGCCTTTATTACAGCGCTAGTCCTGGCCCTCCCTGATTTCTTAAAGCCTTTTTAAGTTAAGACGGACTTTTTAAAATTCGTAATTAGTAGAGAACTTAGTTAAGTTTAGGACGATAGGAAATGCCACCTAGTTGCCTTCTTATTAAAAGGAATCCACGGCTTAGCTTTACGATATCTAATTTATAATAAAGAACTAATAACGATTATTTAATACTTTACTAAGTGGGTATTGTATTTAAGTGGTATAGAGGAACTAATTTAGGTCTTTTTAAACTATAATAACTTTTAATACTTCTTAATAAAGGAGTTTAGTCCACGGTAAGTATAATGGGTAGAACTGATAGTCCTGTTCTATTTCCAGATTTATTACATTAAAGGAAAAGATAATAGGTAAGTTGATACTCTTAGTTAAAGATAGGATTATAAAGATGTTAATCCAGTCCTAGTCCTTATTATTATATTTAATAAAGTAAAAAACGGTATGTTAAAATATATATTATAAGTGTTAGATAATTAAATGTTAGAATAAATTATTAACGTCTGTATAAACTTATAAACAAAGTATAACATTTATTAATAGTAATAGGACTTTTAAGTAAGAAGGTTAGTGGAAGGAACCTGTAAGTATAAGTACCCTTTAGGAGACTTTTTAAGATATTTACAAGACTGTAAGAAGGAGTGCTTAATGTATTTAAATTATAATAAAACTGGTTATTAGCTGGAACAGTGATTAAAAGGCGTAGACAGCATGCCTAAATTAAGAGTAAGGCTTTAGTATTAAGAGAAACTGTATATTTACAACTTAGATAAATAGAAGGAGTACGTCTAACAGGTTTATAAGTCTTAACTTAGAGGATATATAGGCTAGGTTAAGACTTTTATATAGGTTTAGTAAGTGTACACCTTCCTGGGAATAAAGAAGTTAGTTAAGGAAGTGGTTAATAATTATAATATCTGCCACTGGAAGTAAAACTGACGTTATAAGCCTTATAAGCTTTTTAAACCACTCCCTGTATTATAAGCGTTATGGAGTTCCATCTCGTTTAATTTTATTACTGGGATTTTAAAGTTTAGGGACCCTGTTACAGGAGTCACTTATAACTAAATCCTTATAATGGTTAATAGATTGACGAAATGGGCCTATTTCTTACTAACTTTAAAGGATATGACAGTGGAGTAACTTACTTATATCTTTAAGAAAGAGGTAGTTTTATAACACTTTTAGCTAGATGATATTATTACAGATTAAGATAAGCTGATTATATTAAAGTTTTAGTAAGGGTTAATATAAAGAATAGGTGTGAAAAGTAAACTTTTAACAGCTTTCCACTTATAAACGGATAGTTAAACAGAGTAAGTTAATTAAATACTTATAATGTATCTTTAGGTGTATGTTAATATTAAATAAGATAATTAACTTAAGCTATTACTGACAGTATAAATAGCTTATAATATAACGTTAGTTAAGTTAATAAGTGTATTACCGTTCTTTACTAATTACGGTAAGGAGTTTAAGCTCCATTAAAGCCCGCCTACCAGCACCCCCCGAGCTGTAATTTATATAAACTGGATATAAGAACTGTATAACCACTTATAAGTTAAACTTAAGTTTATACGTGAATAAATGAAGAAGTTTACTAATAAACACTAAATTAAGTAATTAGTGTTTAAGAAAGGACTTTATTATAATGGTGAATAAGTTAAGGGACTGACTTTTTAAGAGGGAGACCACGTTTACCTTTTTTCATAAAACCTGTATTTAAAACAGCCTAGTAAAAAGTTTAACTTTAAAAGGTACAGATTATTTTAAATTAAAAAGAAGGTTGTTACCTTTAATTACAAATTAGATTTACCTGCCAGTATAAAGGTGTGGATTAAGGTTTTCCACGTTTTATTTCTGGAACCCGCCTTAAAGGGAGTTCTTTTAGAAAAGAAGATTAAGATTAACGCCGATAAGGATAAGTACGACGTTAAGGAAGTTATAGATTTATGGAAGGGAAAAAACACGTTTAAGTATCTTATTAAGTGGTTAGATTACGGCCTTAAAAGCAACTTGTGGGAGCTAGTTAAAAATCTTAAATACCTAAACCTGATTACAGAGTTCTACTAAAAGAATCTAGATTAATTGAAATTAATAATAAGAATTAGAAATAAGATAAGATCTGATATTTAAATTACTATATTAAAGAGTAAGACCATTATAGGATTTAAAGCCTAAGAAGTGGCAGGAAACTCCTTAATAGGTATAGAAGGATATTTGTTAAAACCTTTAATTAAGGTTAAAAGGACTTTAGATTTAAGTAAGGAGGCTGGGCCTTTAAAGCTTTTAATAAGCCTTATATGGAAACGAGTATTATTAAAAGAAAGAAGTTAGTAAAAGAACCTATAAACCCTTGTAAAAAGGATTACGAACCAGGTTAGGAAGAGGTTATTAGCTGGGGTAACCCCTTAGAGAAAGAACCAGCAGGTGTTCCTATTAGAAAACCTCCTTAGTTAAAGGACTCGCTAACCTTAAGAGGAGTAGCTAAATAAATCTCCTCCTACTCTTAGAAACGGAGGACTTTAACCTCCTGACTAAACGTAGAGAAAGCTTACTCTTCTGTCCTGTGGTGCTGGATTTCGATCTGGTTAAGGCGGGTAGTGGCTTTACGGAGCTTTTAAGTTTTCAGCTCCAGGTTCCGTGTAGTAACGTCGTGCTTAATGTTAAGGTGACGTTTCTTAGAAAGGAGCCGTTAAAGGAAAGTGTTACTGTAATTAAACGTGTTATATAAGGATAAAGCCCTTATTAGTAAATATTTAGAGTAATTATCTGATTATATAGTAATAAGATAGGAAAGTAATTTTAAAAAATAATAACTATAAGGTGACATTTACGATTTAAAAGTTGAAATAAAGTCTGTAAGGTTATGGTAACGAGAGGTGCTGTTTTTTAAAGTGTGCTTTTACATACGGTTAGTAGGTATAGTTATGTTAAGAAAGAAGAAGCGCTTTTACCAGGATTTTTTATAGGAAAAGAATGTTAAAGAGGGGGAATTGTGTAACGACTTTACAGGCCGTTATTTAGGCTGGAGTAACTTAACAGATCCCTTATAAAAGGAATAATGTAAGGAGATAGTACGTATAATATTACATACTAGGCTAGGGGTGTAATGACTTAAAGCCCTTACAATTAATTAGTATCTGCTTAGTCTTAACAGGAGTATTTACCTACTAAGCATCTGTAAGACCTTTAAGTAGAAGGTGTTTAGTGGTAGGGTGCTTAGTTCCTAACTAAGTAACAGGCTATTAAGTAAGGTATAAGGTACCTTTAACTAGTTAGTATAGATAGTTATGGTTATGCCTATAACCACTGTGAGGGACTTTAATTCCTCACATTAGTATTCAATTATTTATTTATATCTTACTGTTCAGACTCACCTCTATGCATTATAGTAACAACAACCTACAGTGACATTGAACCCCCTGTTTAGGAGTGTTAGCTTAATAAGCCGTCTTCGGAACGCCCCTTACCTGTTGGCGTCCTGCCATACGTTCTGTCTTAACCCACACCAGTCCTCTTAAGGCCTGTGTCGGGTGCAGGTTGTAATAAAACCACTATTATTATATAAAAACCCCCTTATAAATAACGATTAAATTAAGTAATACCCTTAAGGTAGAGATACACTTAATAAAACTAATCCAGGTGCGCAAATTTAGCTTTTTCGATATAACTAAACGCCTTTCAGCACTTTTAATAACGTAGCCATTACTCCCCAGGCCCTCCATTAGGCCGGCTTCATCTATATTCCACCTATATTTAGGTAAAATCCTCTAAATAGCTGGAATTTAAAGGTAGTTAAACTATTTGTAAATAACCTCCCCTGTAACTACTTTCACACACGTAACATCTATCCTCCATGGCCTCTGGGTCTTAATAACTAAATACCTATTAATAAAATGTCAAACCCAGCGTTTTCCAATACAGTAGGAGTCTCCTCGCTTAACAGAAATTCTGGTGGCCAGCTCTCAAATCGTTACGTGTGAAGGGGGGTCGCCAAGGTCGTTCTGAAAAAGAATCCACTTGGCCAAAAGGTCCTCTTAAGGCATAGAAAGCCTCTGGTAATCTTAGTGTACCACTGTGTGTGGAAGGTGGCCAGCCAATCGGCCTCGGAGGGTAGTGTACGGAATGGCATACCGTCATGCAGCCTTTCAAATTAGTAGACCTGCTTTAACGGCTGCGCAGGCCGTGCGCATGTCAAATTCAGTCCACTGCATCTCCAATGGCTGCTTTTACTACGTGGAAAGAATGGAAAAGGTTGCATTCGAAATGGGAGAGAAATTAAGGTTCGTCGGAGGGGGTCGAAATAGCGGTGAGATTGGACACGGTGGTCGAAAACAGGGGTGGTTAAAAAGTGGGCCCCCGGACTTAGTGCCTGCCGGGTGCTTAACTGTGTAGATATTTTAGAGACTGACTGAGAGGGTTGGACATGGAAACCGCTAGTCCGATTTGGAGCAGTCATCCTCGAGCCGCTCAATTATTTATCATTGCCCCATTGAAGATTCATAACGACTCGGAGAGTTAACCGAATCTTTCATGGCCTAGGAGAAGGGCGGTGCTGGGTTCTTGCCATGCTGCCCAAAGTCCCAGAGGTCGGCTTCTTCATCGGCTACATTTTTGATGTCGCGAATAACTCCGGGAAGCGTTCAATTACGTGCGTCCTTAAGATGTTATGTACCTTCCTTGCCTGGTTTGTTGGCCCGAGACTTCTCGGCGGGCTCGAAGACATCTTGGCAGCTCAGGCCCGGCTCAGTCGTTGCTCAGAATTTGCTCAGGCTTACTGATTTTCGCTCACCCTAATTACGATTTTTGGCAGGCTACACCTCAGCATGCTGAATTGCTTCAACGCTAACCGAGTAGGCCTAGAACTGGGCCTCATATAAACAGATGGCTAAAATGCGTCCCCATATCGAAATTGAATATTTTCGCCTGTACGTACCTGTAGAATTTTTCGTGTTGCTTACCTGAGTGCTGGAGACGGAATGGCCTTATGCTTCGTAATGGTACCCCGTCACGCGCCGTGCTATGTCCCAGGGCATGGGTATCAACGAATCGCTCATCTTCAGCTGAGTGCTATCAAGCCCGTGGTAGAGTTTGAAGGCTCCGAGTAGACGAGGCTAGTAAAACGGTAAAGAGAACACCATCGGCACGCCAAAGGTGCTAACAAAACTCTCCGGTAGCATCAATGATCTCCGAGACAGGGTCTATCTTCAGAGCGACAAACTAGCCAGCAAAAAGGTATTTAGCGTTCAAGAATCCCAGTCCGGACTACGTCGAGAGGTGTTATACGGCGGAGACTGATTAGCTACTACCGGTCTTGGCAAAGACACTAAGACCAGCTATGATGTACCCTCACAGGGGTTTATCACTAACTGACAACCCAGTGGGCAACTATTGGCCGCACAGAGAGGTTGGGCCGCTAGAGCAGGCCAGAGCCCAAAGATAATGGGGAGGACGGAATAACCCATCCAGATTAAACTCATCTCGTAAGCCTTTGAGATGGCCTCGGGTCGGCTGTGCTAGAAGCTCACCGCCTTGGCAGATCTGCTTGATGAGTTTGCAGACCTTTGCTTTTTGTTCTGCGCTGTAAGATTGAACAAACGATTAGACTCGTCTAAAATGTAGAGAATATCGGATCATGTCCCCGCCATCAGCGTTAGATGACTGACTATTTTAGTACTCACGGCAGCATGATGTGGATCTGCTCTCGGACTTGTGCCAGATAGAGATCAATTCTCTTCTCAATGCGACCCAGGTCCTCAGGCGTCCCTGTTGTTGGCGATGCCACTTGTTCGAGATCATCCGTTCCCAGCGCTGTCCCACTCATTAGGAGGCATGCTCCGCGCGCCCGAGATATATTTTCGGCTGTAAGTCGATGAAAGTAACGAGATCTCCAGCGGACCTCGGCTCGGTCAGAAGTTCCACCATACTATCGCCCTCTCGTTGGTGATCCTAAAGGGTGGGTGAAGAACTATGGGTGTGCCTTTTGGTTTGGGCGAGATCGCTGTAAAGAGCGTCGTGTGGTGGTATAGTGCGAGTAGAAAGGCTTACCTGATCATGCAACGACCTGACTTTGGAACGGGTTTTCCACGAAAAACCCCACGTTTTAATAGCTTCTATCTAGTAAAATTAAGGGGAATATGCTATATGGATCATTCACCGTATCAACATATCTTTAAGGTTTTTATATTATTATAATAAAATTATATAAAAGATGATAAAATTATATAAAAGATAATAAAATTATATAAAAGATAATAAAATTATATAAAAGATAATAAAATTATATAAAAGATAATAAAATTATATAAAAGAT
>Ga0247758_1002107_pt1 | contig 11996 bp, 6 predicted proteins | sample UWRJL156409C4_FD_180950 | JGI IMG/M metagenome (GOLD analysis project Ga0247758, IMG submission 180950) | Plant litter microbial communities from Arlington Agricultural Research Station in Wisconsin, United States - UWRJ-L156-409C-4 | ecosystem: Environmental > Terrestrial > Plant litter >...
CTCCGAGACGACGAAGCGCTGCCTGCCGAGGACGCCCATGAGCGGCTGGCGAGCGACTTGCGGATCATGATGATGCGCTGCTTTTCCTCCTCCTCGAGCTTCTCAGCAGAGCTCATCTTTCTCCGCTTGTCGAATTCGGGGCGGGAGAGGTACGGCTCCTGCGAGCGGGCTTTGCCGAACTCGCGGCGGCGGTTGAAGTAGACGAAAGCCCATATTGTGAGGGCCGAGAGGAGGATGACGCCCGCAACAATGACGGGTATTACCCACGGCCGGTGGCTGACGACGTTTTCCCCGCTGCTAGCCGCGACGCTGTTGTTGAACGGCGTGGCTGTGACGTCCTCTCGGGGCTTGAGGAGGAGGAGGGACCCTTGTAGGAATGGAGCCATCGTGACGACGACACAACTTTGTGAACGAACAGAGAGAGCTGCAGGTGTTGACAGCTCCTCGCAGCAGCAGCAACAATCAACAGATTATGGATTAGTTTTACGGGCATGAGGGAAGCAAGACCTGCTGACCGGAACCCTTGTGGGGGACCGCGTCAGATCATATATCCGAATCCTTCAACTCGATCGCCCGACCTCTCTCACTCACCCTCCTCCTGCCTGGACGAGAGGCGCACGCAGCCCAGCAATACCTAACCTGGGGTGCCTAGGCTTTGGTCCTGATAGGGCCTGTGGCGCACATCCGGCTGGCCAACCATGCATGCCCCAACGGCTTCGGGTGCTAAAAATGGCCGGGACTCGCTCCAGCAACGCCCCCCACTTGGCAAAATACCCGGGTTGCACAAGCATGCATTCCCGCAGTCCCTCGCCGTCAACACCAGACCTCTCTGTGCTTGCGATAACTCGACCAAGGCGGCAGCGTGCACTTTGCCGTGACTGCCGTCACAGATTGATGATGGTGATGGAGGGCCAACTGGTTGCCCCTGCCAGCCCCCGAACGGACCCCGCCTCGTACGGAATTGACAGTGCTAGCGGTGAAAGTAGTGAGGGACAGAACGAACCACAAGAGGCGCAGTTGGCTCAGCACGGTTCCTTCCTTGTCTGAACCAACAGCCTTTTCCAAGTGGAGCGCAGATGGCACATCGTTAGTGCTGTTCATGGCACCGGGAGGAATCGGCAAAAATCGATGGCATATTATCCATCCTGCGGCTCGTAAGGCGGAAAAGCGAGACTTTGCCGTCGTTCTCGCAAGCTTATTGTTGTCAGCTCTTTCGTGCACTGCAGATCGGAGTTTGTGACGAGCTACTCCGTCGCGGCCACAGCTTCGCCGCACGGCATATTGGCAACAGCCTGCGAGCCTGCTTTGACGAGAGGGAGGACGCAGGGCGCAATCGAAGCTCGTCCGACGATCAATCGCTTTCCGTTCACCGCCTACCGCATCACTGGCGACGACGGCTCTTCACCGAACTGGCACAATGCTCCCTGACCGTCGGGCTTCATGTCTTGGGATGCGTCGTGACAGGGCTCGGATCCGTCGCTGGAACACGATCCCCCAATTGGACAAGCATGTCATGATGCCCAGCCTTTTGTCCGCTCGTCAACCGCACCCGAGATCTTAATCGCCACAAGATGCTTGCTTCCGTCCACAAACGTCGAGGATTCCCTTCTTGCTTTCTTTGTGGTTGCCTTTCGTGCGACGATACTCGACCATTCCCCAGCTATTTGGGCGCTATGCTCTCGCAACGGCAGCCTGGCACCATGCAAAGTCGAGTCCCCGATGGGAAGTGTGTGTCGCTGACTCTTGGCGACGGGACTGCGCCTCTGGGGGACACAGTGTCCGCCATCAGCAACGTGCATGGCAGTTGGTCAGGCCTGACGCCGTACAACCCCGATTCCGCGGTCTCATACGCCGATTCTTGGGGAAGCAGCGTCGAATCTGGAGCTCGCTCTCGGATTACACATGCTGATTTTTTCTCTAGCTCACCCAGATGTTTGCCATGCAGGTCAGACACGGTGAGCTGGAGCGAATCCCGCCATCTGATTCGTTGCACACAACTAACGAACTGCGAAGAGGCTTCCTTCCTGAAGATGTGTATGAGATAGATGAGATATTGCTAAAAACCCTCCGTTCAGTACTACGTCGTACCCGGTGCGGCTGGCGATTCCAGGGTAGGATTCGGGGCTTGCCTCATACTCCCGCCTGCGTGCTCGACTGTGGCTTCGCAGACTAAATCGGCATGACATCGGTACGCAATACTACGCTACCACCGGTATCTAATCGTGGGTCGGAAAAGTGATTATTCTTGGACCAAACGTCTCCCACCGCGAGATCTGTACAGCTTCCAGGTGACTGATTGTGGGGCCATTGACTCCTTCCGCCCCTACTTCGCACACACGTGCGAACGCACGTGGGGCCATTTCTCAGCACCTCGCCGGCAAAACGAAGCCGGCATTGCGAACTTTCTCAGCCCCTGGGGCTGGTGAACGTTACTGCTATCTCAATGACACATGCGGCCTCTGGCTGTGAGAAAACCTTGATACTGTTGAGGCCGAAGATGCCACACAACGCAGAGCAGTGCATAGGTATGAAGTCTTCATTACACACCTTTTGAACTGCGAAAGCACTACACCTTAAACCTTCCCCCCAACCAACCAACCAATCCAGTCATTGACTAGGCCGGTAATTTATACGGAGACTTACATCTTCTCAACCGCTGACTATTAGCAATAATCAGACCCGATGGCAGGCATACATGTCCTGATCAGCGCGACGAGAAGATCTTCAGGGTAATGTTGGCAACCTTGTTGTGTATCAACTAACATGAGGCCTGGCGATGGAATCCTCTTTTGATTATGAACTGCTGGTCATGTGTGTCTGTAAAGAAAGCACTAGGTGGGTCGGTTCAAGTTGGCAATGCAGTCTCTCTGGATAGCTATCTCCCCCGGAAGTAAATGAAAGCCATTCCCGGCTTGCTACTTTACAGTGCCATCAACTGTTGGTGTAAAACACCGTTGGCTCCAGTCCCAAGAGGCCTATCATACATTTACTGGGCACCTACCGGACATAACTCACCCATTATTTTAGCCCCTGAACACTTTTGAATTCATGTCAGGCTACATGCAAACACTGGCTTGAACGCCGAGCCTGCTTGTTTCATGGATCCTCCCAACGAATACATTCCGTAGCTGAGTGTCTGCCCTGCATTTATCCGGAAACCAGGAACCAGACGAGCTATGATGCAATAGACGATTCGGATACCTATAATTAGGCGCACTGCGGTGAGCCGCAGTCCGATGGAAAGCAAATCCCGGTACTTTCTTGCATTGCCATTAGAACGAGACATCAAAGCAGAAATGTTTGGTTTAGTGATCGTCTTACGGCCGCTCTGGTTTAGGGATGGGCGAAACACGGGATACAGCTGGGTCTTGGGAAATCTGACTTCTCTGATTGGTTATGACATTTGGCCACTAGATAAGTCCGCTGTCGAAATCTTGATCTCGGAGTTGTCTATCAACCTTCGTACAAATTGTACAATACACATGCTCAGGCTAAACTGTTGCGAAGAAGCATTATTAGACACAGCTGTCACCACCAGCACCGCTCAACATGATAGACGCAACCACCACTCTCAAAGCAGTGAATACAAGATACCTTTTCCCGTGGAAGCTTCCAGCCATCATCCACCAAATTGACAGTCTTGCTCTGCTGTGTCGCTCTTCGCCCTGAGAGAAACACACACTCTTCATCACAGGCTGAGAGACAGAAGCCAAAAATACGATCAAGAATCGAAGGATCGGAAAGATAATGCTTTCCCACTGCACGTGATCAAATCTTTCCCATTCACTTGCTTTTGCCAGACTAGGCCATTTCCCTAACTACCTAGGTTGAACTCGCCCAACCCCGCTCCTGGCTCGCCAACGCGAGAACAAACATTCTGCACCGTCAATGCTCGAACCAGAGACTGAAAGTCAAAGAGGAAACTATAACACATCCCAATTGGTTTCGTTACGCCGGTTGACTGAGAGAAAAAAACGAAAATCGTACAGAGATGAGCGAGAAGGGTGAAGGAGAGCCAAATCAGCTTTCCCATTATCTACCCACGAAATTCTGCTTCGCAGGTAAGGGGGACGAAGATCATCTCTGCCCCTCGGCTTCCAGCAGTCCTAGAAACCAGACTTCTTGTCTGCATTCCGCTCCTAGTGGTAGTTGTTTCCCCAACCGCGGGGAGGGTTTCCATAGTAGCTGGCGCCGCCACCAAATCCCTGTTGGCCGCCATAGCCACCGTAGCTGTTCTGGTGACCCTGGCCTTGCGCCTGACCGCCACTGGCGCTCATGCCGTAACCTCCAGCGGTCGATGGTGTTCCATGAAGGCCGTGTCCCTGGAGGTGGCTTGGGTATCCACCGTATGCGTTGCCACCAATTCCAGAGAGCCCACCCTGCTGAGTCGACTGCGGGGGAGGAAGCCCGGTTTGCGATGGGGCGTTGTTAGCCGCGGAACCGGGACGCGCCGCCGCGCTGAGGGACGGGCTCGGTCCGCTAGCACCCTTGGCATCGCCAAATGGCTTCAAGTCATCTGCCGCCGAGGGTCCACTTCCGGGCTGGGGTCCTGCCGCGTTGAAGGACTGACCCGACGGCGACTGATAAGCGGAAGCACCGCGTCCAAACGCGTCATGCATGCCTCCAAAGCCACTGCTGGCTAGACCTTGCTGCTGGGCCGACTGAGCAGGACCCGCGCGGGTATAATCGCCGAGACCCGCACCAACGCCGCTCTCGCGGTGAAGAGCCGATTGTCCAAAGCCTCCCGCAGGGGAGGTGCCGTACCCATGAGGCCCCTGGGGGGACATTCCGTATTGGTTGGGCTGGTATCCTATTCCACCCTTACCGTATGGCGCGCCGTAGGCGCCGTTATATCCACCCTGGCCGCCATAGCCCATGTAGCCCGAGTAGTACGCGCTGCCGTAGTAGGGGTGGTTGTACCCATACTCGCCGCCCTGCTGCTGCTGACCGTGCGATTGTGCCTGGGTCGTCTGGGCAGCCTGGCCTTGAGCAACCGTCTGGTTTGGAGTAGGAGTGGCGGCCGCCTGCGCTTCGACACCAGCAGCGGAACCGAAGCGGCCAGACTGGGTATGCTGCACACCGCTCTGCGGGTACTGGCTCAGGTTATCATTTTGCGCGTTATTATAGCTGAACGACCGCTGGGGCTGCGAGGACAGGCCCTCCTGCTGGCCCTGCGCGCCTTGTTGCTGGCCGAAGTTCTGGTTGTTGTAGTAGTGTTGGTAAGCTTCTCTGCTTTGGGCACCACCAGTGGTGTAATAAGCCGAGTACTCGCTCGGCGCGGAGCTGAAGGCGCCAGCGGGTTGCTGCTGGGCCTGGGGCTGCGCGGGTTGCACCTGGCCAGGGAAGCCGCCCTCAAACTGGCTCTGTGCCGCTGAGGCGCTCACCTGTTGCTGGGCAAAGGAATCGAATGGCTTGGTTGCCGGGAACGAAGCAGGCTCTTGAGGTGCTGTCTGACCAAACCGGCCAAACTGCTGGGCACTCGGCGCAGTAGGAGGTTGCACGGCTATGTAGTCATCGGTGGTTAGTTGACGAGCCGGAAATGATGCTGCTTGGGAATGGGGGTAAAACACACCCTGCAAAGGAGCGGGAGCAGTTGCTTGGGGTACGGTTGGTGTGGATACTAGAGCTGGGTTAGCCATGGCCATCATCGAGGGAGGGTAGTCCATACCGGCCGGACCAGTGGGAGGAAGTGCGGCTACCGGCTTCTGGACGACAGGGAAAGCCTCGGGAACAGGAGCAGGCTGGACAGGAGGGAGCGAGGTCCGGGGATGGGCAACTGGTGAGTCCTCCGGGGGCTGAGGGCGAGTCTCTGGCTCTTCACGGTCGCCATCAATGTCCTCGTCGTCCAAGCTGAAGGCACCGAACTGGACAGCGGCGCGATCGACCTGGTCGCGATTGCCAGGCATGCGAACAGCCTCGCGTTGCTCAAGGATTCGTCGTGTGTGGCTCGGTGTCCGCGTCGCGGCGCGCTCGGTGGCCTTCGTGGCAGTCGCTGCGTAGCCGCTTGCGGGCGCGCGAACGGCTTGGTGTTGCTGTTGTGAGGCTGACAGGGGAGTTGCGGTCGCACTGAGAGCCTGAACCCGGGGATCCCATGAGTCGTTTGCCTCACTACGGGCGGTACCTTCCGGGGCGGGCTTCGACTCGTCTACAATTTGCTCAAGATTGGTCTCTGTAAGCTGGTCCTTGGAGGGCAGAAGCGCAGCCTCAGGAACCACTACAGCTGGGACATCAGGGGTGGAAGGGTAGATGTGTTGTTCCTCCGGCTCAACCGGTGTAGGTTCGACGTCAGCGAAGGACTCGGATTCCGACTCGACTGGCGCAGGCTCGATAGGGGGGAGGGGTTCGATCATCGGCTCGGAAGGCGTGGGCGCGGATGCATCCTTGGGCTTGGGGGCAGGCTTGGGAGCGGTCGACTGTCTCAGCATGCTCGCCCAAGTCTTGGGTGCGTTCTCGGAGCTGGTAGGAGGCTTAGGGGCAGTGGCTGCGGCGACGGGAGCTGAAGGGGCGATCTCTGCAGCAACAGCTTCGGGGGCGGGGCTGTCCCAATCATCGGCAGGCTTGGTGTGCCATTCGGAGGACTCTTCGGTCGGGACTGACAGCTGGGTAGTATCCTTAGTACGGGTGCCATTGGTCGTCGCGACGATAGATTTTCCGCGAGCACCGCCTCGGCCACCTCGCTCTGTAGCTCTTCCGCGGCCGCGGCCGCCCTCAACGCGACCGCCTCGGGTAGGTCGCAATCCTCCACCGGGAGCGGATTCTGCGGTCGTCGTGGTGAAAGTGTCATTCTTCCCCTTGGGCCGGGCGCGCTCCTTCTTGGGCTTGGAGACTTCGCCCCACTGCGCGATCGTTCCTGGATGAGGAGTCAGAGGTCAGCCATTTGGTTCCTTTACACTGCACAATTGATGGCAACGACGCGAGACGCGAAAGCATCCATCAACCAGCGCTGCGCGAAGCTGCGCGGCTGAGTGGGATGCGCGACGGGAGCGGGATGCACGCAACAATCGGGGCGGGAAAATGAGCTTACCCTCAGCAATGCGGGTGACGGCAAGGTTTTCATCGCCGTCGGTCTCTCGCAAAGCGAACAAGATGTCGACCTCGGACCAATCGGGCACGATTTCCTTGATCAGAGTGACCTTGGAGCCGTATAGCTTTTTGAGTTGGCCAACCTCGCCCTCGTCCTCCAGGGTAGGCAGCGCTGAATCTGTGTCGTGCTTGGAGTCGCCATTGGGAGCTGCGGTCCGGCTTGCGATGCGGCTTCCGCCTCGAGTCGAATGTCCGCCGCCACGACCTCCACGACCAGAGCCTCTGCCGCGTGCAGCGGCAGGTCTGGACTGTACCTCAGACATTGCTGAGATGTGTGGTGTGGATGGAAAAGAATTTGGAGAGAAGTCGCGTCTCGACGACAGCCAGCACGAGCAAGCAGAGCGGGACGAGAGACGTGAGAAACCGACGGGGGGATGAGATGAGAGGTTTTAGTCCGCACTAGGCGAATCGAGTGCGATCCTGGTGATGGATCGAGCCAGGTGGTGAATGTGGTGCTTTGGGGAGAACGGCATGCGGGAGGGAGTGTTGGGAGGGAGTGAGCCAAGGAAGAACGAGGTTCAGTTTTTGACGATTCAGAATTGGCCCGCCCCAAAAAAAAGAAAGCTGAGGCCACCTGCAACGCTGCACCCACACTGCGCCAGGCCAGCAGGCCGCAAGGTTCCAAAGCACAGCGACCAAGGAATTGATTGTTGATTTGACAATCGGTCAAGACAAAAGGCCTGCAAACGGCAAACTCATACAGCAGGTCAATTCACCAGGAGATAGCTATGGCGCATTTTCCACCCGTCCCCCCCTTGAAAAGACACCATTCCTGAGGCACGAGACGCATTTAAGACCCAACAGGGGAAGAGAAAAAAGATGGCACGCCTACGGGCAGGGTTCGATGCTGCAGGCAACACGCACGCGCTGACCGAAGTCACGCAGCCCCAGCCCAGCCCTGCCCGGCTGGCTGTCCGTCCTGGGCTTAGAGCGAAGAAAGATGGGGAATGAAAGGGTGCGGCGAACGGCTGCGTTTGCCCCGACAGACAAAGAGAAAACGCCCAGCCGCCATGTAATTCTGTCAATGCCCCCATCACAGACGCAGCGGGCACCCCAATTGGCAAGCTGGTTTGAATCAGGACGTGTGCACATTTTCCATTTGCCTCCTGAAGGCGCCTGATCTAGGGCGCCACGAATTGGGCCATCCCCGGAAGCGACGACAAAGGAGGCGAAGCCTGGCCCGCCCGCTTGTTGGAGGTTGTCGAGCTGCCCTGCCCTGCTGCCTGGCAAGTGGTTGACAAAATAAAAGAGACTCCAAAAAAGTCTTGGCAAGTAGAATGGTCCGTGTGCACTATCAGCACCCCTAACAATTCTTCCTCATCTCCAGACCTATCTCCGATCGAAAATTGCTGGAGGGCTGTCAAATCTTTTGTTCGAGAAAATTTTCGGCTTGGTGTTGATATTTGTGATCTTGTGGTTGAAGGATGAAGGCGAATTAATCCGGTGATTATAAATCTCTGAATTGATTCCATGGTAGTGCGGATGCAACAGGTGTTAGAGAGCGAAGGAAACTTGACTGGGTGGTAGAGTGGGGTAGTTACCTAAAAATACTTAAACTTTCTAATAAAACAGGCCTATAATAAAGTATCTCAAGGTATGGAGTCTCTTTTATTTTGTCAACCGCTTGCCTGGCTCACGTCTCCCTGCGCGATGGTTGGCTGTTGGCAGTGGCGTTGTGGATTGGCGCATGCCCAAAGCCGTGGTGCAACACAGCGCCAGTGTTCAGAACGAAACGACGTCAGGGCTTCCATTTGCCAGGCACGGGTCTAAAGCGGTGTAGCCAGGAATCCCCAACCAGACAGCTGTCACATGACCACCACTGGCCATTTCTGGATCATACTTCGTACCTCTGCCGAAGTGCAGAATTCGTAAAAAGTAAAGTGGGATTTCCCAGCCTGCCCGTCAAACCTAAGTAGACTAGATTGTGTGGATAACTGGCACAAAACTCGTGGACCCCATGTGGAACCCCGCTCCGCAAGCTGTCCTGTTTGCGGCGAGCGTTGCACAACACGATCCCCAAAGCCCTATCTCGAAATAGCTGGTGTCGGCGGTGTACAGTTGAGCTAAAAACATTCGGGGTGTGTGGGATCGGATGGAACACCTTGAGATCGGCCACCATGAAGAAATTTCCCCAGTGATGAGGCGGAAGGAAGCAGCGCACATGTCGCAGACTCCATCGAGCTGGGCGTTTCAAGCCATGAAGTGGAAGCCGGGTCGTCGGACGGTTGGTATGTGCAGGCACGGGGCTAGTTATAAGATAATAAGGCCCGCCTCGCTAAACCAAAAGTGGGCCGATCTGGTTCCAGTCAAGCCGACTTCTGACCTCTCATCTCGAAACCACACCACACCACGTCGTCGATCGCGGGCGCAACTGCCAGTTAGCGACCCGGGGCACCCATACGTGTGTCGCACCATGCGCGATTGACTGAATCAATCGTCATTCTCTCTCATTCTCCCGCGAGACGGGAAAGATGTTCAAAACAAAGACTCTCGGGTCACTCAAGAGCTTCTTCCCGCCGATAACCCAACCGCTTCCCCTCAACGCCTCCGAGTCGCAGAGACTCCTGAACGCCCTAACTACTTCCTTCCGCGCCCGTTTGGACGAAGAACATGGCTTTTCCGATGCCCTCCCCGCGCGCCCTGCCGTCAGATATCTCCCCTCGGCCGCTGACCCCGCACCGCCGCTGACAGCACACAAAGCCGCCGCCCACGGCCGACCGACCGACCAACACCTGCAGTCTATTCTGAACAACCCCCTATTCAAACAGAATGAGACAACGATACCGGCCATGCAGCCGAACGAGGTATTCGAAAGGGCCGTGGCGAAGGGGTTGATGACCGTTACGCGCGCCCGGGGTTTTCTCCTCACCGTCCTCACCCGCATCAACAAGTCATCAGAGATATCGGTCAGTAGCGCCATGCGGGATTCGGGTGCAGGGCTCCTAGTTGTGCAATGGCTTCGTGCGTCTGGTCAAGAGCGGCAGCTCAGCTTCGCCGACGATCCGGCGTTCATGAACATACTTGTGCAGTTCATGGTGGCCGAGGGCCTTGAGGAGCTGGCACTCGAATGGTTCCGTATGCTTGTGGAAAGACATCGCGGAGTTACGGATATCAAGGCAGCAGCCCCGATGGTGCTGAGATCCTTGGTCTTATCCAAAGCCAAAAGTACCGGACACGCGAGCGGCGCGTACGATATCATCTGCAAGGCCGAAGACTACGTCAAAGAGGACCCATTGTTATTACAATGCCTCGTACCAGCCTGGCTCCGTACCGCCCGGGGTACAACAAAAAACGGCGTTCATACACCCAATCCGGCGTCTGCAATGTCTTTCGAGCGGTTCGCTGACTTGGGGAACCGCCTCCCACAACGTCACCTTTATCTCAAGATGGATCGTGCACACCTCGACCTTTATCACCCTACCAATCCTTCGCCAACGCGTGCTCTTGCATTCTTACGCGGTGACCCTGTCTGGAACGGGACGGTCTCTGCCAGCTTCAAGGGCTGGCGCTTGCTCAAAGACAAGATACAGGTCACTCGAGGATGGGATGTACAAAGTGGCAATGGCACTGTGCCTGCAAGTCTGTACATGCCTGTCTTCATGGGACACCTGAACTTGCTTGCCGTCGACACTGCGGACCACCTACTTCAGCACGGGGAGGCCAAACGGTCTGAGGAGATGTTGGCTCATATTTACCGTCTTCTTACCTCGTTCAAACAAGCTCTTCCAGACGAAATCGCGTGGTTGACTGCAGTGAAAGGCCACAGGCGCCCCGACAACCATATACATAATCTATTACGTGTAGTCTAACCAGCACTGACGTAGTCAATAGCTGGCGTCATGGGAGTACACGGAGGAAAGCTACGGAGATTTTGGCAGCTTTTTCACTTCTGTACCTTTCCTACGTAGGAGGTGACCGGACTTGCTACGCTTCCCATGACTGGGGCGCCTTTTTGCAGCAGGAGTTTCTCATTTAGCAAGGCGTTAAAAGGCAACGGGTGTTTTCCAACAGTACTTGTCTGTATCAAGCGCTTGGCAGAGTGTCTCATCTGTATCTATCGTGTCTAGGCGGACGGACACTCAGGGGTTTATGAGGGAAGGTCGCACACACGAACTTACTCCTCACTATTTCGCTTGGTATGGTGCTGCTCTTGATTACACGATATTACGAACCTAATGTGCTATACAATCATGTCCTCGCTGGTCTAAACGAAAGGGTATCGGGACCACCCAAAGCCACAAACCAACATGCTCAAACAACAAACCAACCGGCCTTACAACTCCTCAAAACCAGTCCAACTTCCATTTACCCAGTCAACAACCCCCAGCCCATTCATTCCCCTTTTGTTTGTTGCCAGTTCACCCCCTTCCATATCGCTCCCGCTCCTCCCTTGCTTCTATCCCCTCCACATGCTCCATCTCCTCCTCCAACCCATTCACAACCCTCAACGCCCTCCTCGGCTTCATGACAACATTAAAGAAACTCGGCTCCTGCCCATCCAACAACCGCTCCGCCGACGAGTAGCTCTCCGCGCTCTCCCCACTGCGTCTCGACTCATCCTCGATGATCGCAACAGCAGGCGAAACTCCACTCCCGGTTCCATTCCATGTCCCAGTCCCAGGCGTAGGCCGACTCCCACTCCCGCTGCTCTCGGCATGCCATGATGGACGGGCCGGGTACAGCCCGCCGCTGCCGCTGCTTTCGTGTTGCCACGACTGACGGCCAGGATAGAGGCCCGGGGGAGGCGACATGCTGCTGTATCCGCTCTCGGGGGTGGGTTCCTCGTCAAAAAGCAGTTTTGGCTCTGAGGGCGAGACGCCCCAGTTGGAGCCGGCGGTGCTTGTTGAGAGGCGACTGCGGTGGCGGGCAGCGATGGTGGGTTTGGCGGCGATATTTTGCTTCTCGGAGGAGCT
>Ga0247758_1002108_pt1 | contig 11995 bp, 12 predicted proteins | sample UWRJL156409C4_FD_180950 | JGI IMG/M metagenome (GOLD analysis project Ga0247758, IMG submission 180950) | Plant litter microbial communities from Arlington Agricultural Research Station in Wisconsin, United States - UWRJ-L156-409C-4 | ecosystem: Environmental > Terrestrial > Plant litter >...
GTCTCACACTCATGAGTTCCGTTTGCACTTGCCTACTTTTCGTTGATTCACTGAAAGAAGCAGTTGAACTCGGCTCCGCAAGGCGTGCAAACAGCGGTGGACCCATCGACGCCCAAGGAAGGCAGCTTGGGTCGGCCGGCGACCGGTGCAGTGGCTGCAGGACCACAACCACTTAAGATCAAGATTTTCTCTTGGACCCATATTTTCCGCCTCTCCCGGTCCACCTTCGACGCCCCCTCTGAGCGTTTGCCGTCAGATCTCAGCTCAGAGCATTGTTTGATCGATCAGAAGAATGGGCCAAAACATCAAAAGGGCCAATAGGTAAAAAGAGGCTGGCGGCCGCTAACTTTAACTGAGAATATTAGGATGCATCTCGGGAGAGTGCAGAGTCCATTCCTTTGCTGTGTTCCGGATTTTGGCACCTGGCCAACATGGTTTCAGTGAATGCCAGTACCCGAAATTATTGAATTGAGGCAAACACGCCCATTGTGGCGTGGCAGAGTCGGGTTCCTTACTTCTCATATCCATTGAGCCCCATGCGAGGGTGACGGCGTTGGCGCCTATAAAAAGCGAGATGCCCGACTGAAAACATCCATTAAACCCATGACATTCATCCGAGCAAGACTTTCCTCCAATCATGGGGCCCAAAAATCCATTACTGTTTGCAGAAGGCAAAGTCCTAAATATCTTCACAGTTACCGATGGATCGCAACGCAATCGCAGAGCTGGAAAACATCAAAATTAGAGGGACAGACCCCAGGAAGACACGCGCAGTACTACTAGCGCTCTGCGACGACGATGACGTCCGCAAGAAGGCGTCCGGCTATTTCGATCAGCTCCGGATTCGGGATCCGAGTCCACCACCTCGATCAATGAAACAGTCGCCCTATTCGATCAATTCGTCATTGAGAAACTACTTTTCGTAGCAAGACGAGAGAATCTGTGTCCAGTGCGAGACTGTTTTCAGCCATGAGGCCAACATCACAAAAGACTGTCGGTGTCACATCGGTAAGGCCGACCCCTATTCACAACCGCAAAATGTCGCATCTGATCTGACACATCGTGACTGGCAGGAGAATTGGAGCCGAACTGCGGTGACGACGCTTGGGCCGTCATCGTCGAAGTCTTTAACCTCCATGAGAATGACTCCGACTCGGACACCGACTCTCCTCGCGATAAGTACCCACAGGGTTCGACTTGGACTTGCTGTGGCAGAATTGGGACAGCGGGTGGCTGCAGAATGAGTCGCCATCAGGCGGACCCCGAGAAGAACAAGCGGCGCGGATTCGGTCCGAAAAGCCACTGGACTGGCACTGAGAGCGAGGGCGAGGACGAGGACGAGTGCCCGTGTTGTTACCAACAGGATGAGGGGGATTCACCCGATGAAACTGCCCCGTAGAGCACAGGTGGTGACGACGAGGACAGCGACGACGAAGACAACGATGACGGAGATGACGAACAGAGCGACGACAACGAAGACAACGAAAACGCAGACGACCACGAAGAAGAAGAAGACAACAGCCGGGCAAAGAAGCGGAAGAGAGTTGGAGAATGAGTCAACATTGAGCGTCCCTGACGCAATGTAGGTAGCAATCAAAAACCTAGTGTCCACAGTATCTCTGTCCACAATCCCCATCCCACCCTCCCCAAAAGCAAAGTCCACCCTGCCTAGATAGCCCTAATCCCCTCCCCTTTCACCCCCAGCTGGCAATACAGCCCCGCCCCAACCCCCGTCCAAACCACCACACCAATCACGACCCCCATCCCCCTTTGATTCCCACACAGTCAGCTCCCTCTCACTCAACCACACCAGGAAGGAAAACTGAACTCACCGAACCATCCCCGTGCGCTTCCAAATCGCCACACAATCCGCCGCATTCGCAATTGCCCCCACCAAAATCACCGTCCCTGCCTCTTGCCACCTCCCTGCCGACGCAAGCGCGAAGATTGCGACGCCGAGGCTCAAGTCGCGAAATCCTATCAGGGGGAGCAGGAGAGAGACTGAGAGGTCTGCGAGGTTGGCGTGGTTGGTTTTGCTTGAGTGAATGTGAGGGGGGTGTGAGTTGGTGTTGGTGCGGGCGCTGGTGTTGGTGCGGGTGTTGTTGCTGCTGCTGCTGCTGCTGCTGCTGCTGCTGGTGGTGTTGTTGTTGTTGCTGTTGCTGTTGTTGATGCTGCCGTTGCTGTTGATGGTGAAGGTGATGGTACCGTATTTGTCGCCGAGAATGGTTGTGAAGAGTGGCGAGGTCTTGGAGGGGGTGGTGGACTCGGAAGTGCCAGTGGTTGTTGCCAAGGCGAGAAAGAAGGACGCTGCGCGGTGAGGCCACAGAACCTCGAAGAGGCCGAGGAGGGTGTGGGTTGCTACCATGAGCAGGCCGAGGACGTGCCAGGTGGTCGAAACGAGGTGGAGCGGCATGTTGAGTGGCTGAGTGGTTGCCGAGAAGAGCTGAGGGGTGATGGGTCGGCCCGGGAATTGACGTGCAGGAGGGTAGAATGAGTGTGCAGCGGGCGGGTGCGCGGGAGGTGTGAATTTTGGATGATTGGGCTGATGCTGAGGTTTCCATTTGGCGGAAAATTTTGCAGATGGTTAAGTAGAATGTGTCATATGTCCTGGGGACAAGGAAGGTGCCCGTGGCGCCTTCCTGCCTTGCTGGTGCCGGGGCGGGATGGGTGGTCTGGGTGGAACATCACCTCAATTTTGCTGACCGAGGCGGTGAGGGGTGCGTTCCTCATCCTCAACCCCGAGTTCTTGAACGGCGGTGCAAACGATGTGGGTGAGGTTTGCCTGCAAAGTCATCTGCCGCGGGCTGTCAAAGCACCATCGGCACATCTTCCACGTATCCAGTAGAATATTGGAACTTGTCTTTTGTTAACTCGGTGGTTTGATTTGTGGCGTCCATGGTATCTGCTTTCCCTCATAAGGGGTCAAATGATTTCATGGGTTTTGACCATCCACTGACCTTGTTATCGCGTAGAAGTGAGGGCTTCAAGTTTGCAAGTCGGTGAGCAACCGGTGGCTTTGCCCCGCTTCTAACCGTCACGATCCATCAAGAACCCGAGGGAGTATCCAAATAGTGGAGCGTTGATACCGGAGACTCCCGAGGCCCGGGACCGAGTAGGTAGTCCCAAACCCGGAAGTCGAGATGAAAAGCCTTAGCCTTCCCCGCTGCCGCTGTTTGTATTCCACAAAGTTATTCGTGAACGAGCGATGGCAGTGCAGTGTACAATGCGAGTTTAATACAAAAACTAGATGCGAACCAATCCAAGCAAAAGGGTAGCTAGTGGATGTTACGCTGGAAACGCATGTCGTTCGTGCTAGCCCTGCGCCGAAGGAAAGAAAATTTCCCGTGCTGTCTTGCCGGCTCGATCGTCTTTCAGCAGCTGCATGCATCAAGTACGCCGTTTAATTGTCCTTAATTGCAGTGCATTAGTAAGGCAACGCTGCGAAGCTACCTAGTTCCTATCTTTGGGTAGGTAAGTATTGCAGAGTCGTCAGTTGACCCAGTTCTCTCGCGGGAGTCTCCATTTCCGGCCCAACGACCGATCACCTGGATTTGAGTTCCAGGCTTGGCTCTGTTCGCGGCTGGTCAATGAGAAAGTTCTCATAAATGGAGCGATGGATCTGCTTCGATCCTGATCCGTCGGACATCCGGGAACTGTACCGTGACACGACCTGCGAATACCTCTCTGGGCTGCGGTTTTCTCCTGCCAAGACTACGAGAACCGGATCGGTTAAATCGCTCCCAACCCGACTCATCGGGAGTTGAGAACGGGTTCAGAGTCGCGAGGATCCTCTTATTGTTCGAGCGTGACCAGCAATCTGCTGCATATTGCCGTCTACCATGTTGACCAACCCCTTGTCGCAGGCGCTCAGCGGGATGCAGTCGAGCTTTTCTGCCTGGCCGTTTTGTCCCGTCGATTCGGATCGCGGGTGTGGCGCGATACTGTGCCGGCAGCTAATAAGGGACCAGGTTCATGGATAGGGAATCGCCTGCAGGCACTTGCTATATCGCCGATAGTGATCTGAGACCGTGGTCCAGCTCGGGTAGAAATCCCCAATAGGCGAATTCGACCCACCTCCATCGCTTGTCCATCGCTTGTCAAACGACGGCAAATAAACGGCTGGTATATGACCCGGGCCATCTAGCCGGCCGAAGCGATCCGCCCCATGTGAATCACGGACCTTATCAGCCATTATCAGATACTCGTCCGATGCAGACCGAGTTGCAATACTCACAACAAATATCACATCATCCACACAGCCACGGTCGGGCAGTGGGGGCTGCACTTGGCTCGCGAGATGCCACCGTGGATTGGACCACCAGCGCGAGGGGGTTGGATTGGAGCGTATTAGCCGGCATCGCCCGGGTAGATCGGCCCACGCGAGCCTGGTTGACGGGGTGCCATTGAACCAAGACGGCCGGGATGTTGCAATGGACTCGCCAATGGTCCGGGGAGGTGCGTCCGGGGAACAGCAGGGACGGACCGAGCGTTCCCGTGTTGGAAGGCTACAGCAGGTACTTATACCACGATGTCAGCGCTCGAAACTCTTGTGTCATCCTCGGCAATAACCCAACTGTTGAACCCATACCATCACGATGCTTACCTCGCGATCAGCCCTCCTCGCCGCCGTCGCGTCCCTCGTGGCGACGGCACAAAGCCGACTCCTCGTGCACCTCCCCCTCAACGACACCTCCGGCACGCGAGCCACCGACTGGAGCGGGAACAACCTCGACGGCGCCTACGTCAACGGCGTCCAGCTCCAGGGCAACAACGGCGCGCGTCTCGATGGCGTCAACGACTACATCCAGCTCCCCGCCAACTTGCTGCGCAACCTCGGCGCCCTCACCGTGTCCATCGAAGTCAACGTCCGCGCAGAGCAAACCGGCCAATGGTTCATCTTCGGCATCGGCAACACCGCCGCGGCCACCGGCTACGGCTACGGCTACATCTTCGCCACGGGCGATCCCCAACTCCGCGTCGGCGTGACCCCAACACACTGGGACTTCGAAGCCGAAGTGCGGACCAACCGCGCCCTGCCCCGCAATACCTGGAAGACCATCACCTTCACCATCGAATCCGCTAACGGCGGCCGCCTCGGCCTGTACGACGACGGCAAGTACATCTCCGGCCGCACCAACACCGCCGCCATCACGGCCCCCGGCCTCATCACCCAGGGCACCACCCTCAACAACTACATCGGCCGCTCGCTCTTCGTCGCCGATAAGTACCTCGCCGGCTCGGTGCGAAACTTCCGCCTGTACGACATGGCTCTCTCGGCCAACGAGATCGCCAACCTCAACAAGCAGCCCACGGCCCCCACTAACCCAACCCAGCCGACCAACCCGGGCGGCCAGAAGCCAGAGGACCGCGTGACGGCGGCGCTGACGGGGATTGCGATTGCGAATGTGGACAATATCACAGGGAACATTGACCTGCCAGCGACATCGAACGGGCTGACGATTCGGTGGGAGACGAGCGATTCGAGCGTGGTGAGGATTAATGGGCTGGTGACGCGGCCGAGGGGGCAGGATGTCACGGTTGTGTTGACGGCGAGGGTTAGTACGGATGGGGTGAGCGGGGAGAGGTCGTTCTTTTTGACGGTGAAGGGGATGTAGGGACGGAAGAGGGAGGGCAGGGGTGATGAGATATGATTGATGACGGGGGACGGGGGGTAATAAGGCGCCCTTGACAGGTGGAGGTCTTACAGGAGAGATGGAAGCAGTGTCAAGTAATACAAATACATAATTTAGCAGCTTGTTTGAGTTCGAGTTGTGTGTCTGTGATGGAGGTGAAGTGAGTGGAGGGTACGATGTGCGACTGAGAAGCTCTGTGCAAACAGAAAGCTCATCAAATACCGGCGGTGTCGCGGGTATGAATTGTTCAGGTGTGACTCTCTCCAAGGCTGAGGAAGGTGATAGGACTGTCGGACAAAATTGAACTGTGATGTCGAAGAGTATCGTGATTGCTCCCATGTTGTAACAATACTCGATGAGAATCGCCCAGATACCGTTAATCTTAGCCCGACTCTACACCTCCTCGCCGTCTTCTCAGTCTCTTGGGGGAAGGTGCCATTGTCCACCAGATTTCCTCCAAACCATCCTGATTCTCTGTCCCTTCACCGTCCAATTCACCTGAGCCCTTGACGTTGCGCATGACTCTCCTCAGAGGCATCCGGTCCGAGTCAATCAACGGCCACAGCTCCTCAATCATGGTCTCCACAGAAACCTTAAACACAGGCCTGAACCACTCCCTCTCCTCATGCCCCTCCTCCAATCCCGGATCCGCATCGGCCGAGACAGCAAGCAAGAACGGTGCCGTCGGACGCCACCACGCCGCTTCCCCCGTAGGCAGATCATCCTCCTCAATTGACATGACAGACTCGACCGCCCCGGCCGAAGCACAAAGAAATAGACTAGTATGCGACAGCCCGTTCGCAAGACTAGGCCTCATGGCGGCGTACCTTCCCCTCAGCATCGCGGCCGTCGCCCCAGCAAGTTCCGGATCCTCCACCCAGCGAATCTCAAACTTGGGGCTTGCGTCACCGAACCCCTCAGGCGGTGGCGCGCTCTCGCTCGCAATGCGCTCAAACGGAACCTGAACAATCTTCTCAACCCGTGACTTGAACTCCCCCCAGCTCGCTTCCTCTCCCGCCCCATACAATGCCGTCCGAAAAACCACAAACCCCCACGAGCGGCCCTGGTGACGCCTCTCCCAGAAGCTTAACCAGTCCGGAGACGGTGCCACTTCAGCTCCAGGTTGCACTTCTTTGGGTTCCTGTTCCTTCCCGCGCGCCTGCTCCTCCCGAAACAAATGCATCGCGAGCGCACCGACGCTGCTTTCTCCCAATACGTCGCGCAGACCGGCTTGCATCTTTTCGAGCTCGCCTTCGGGAAGGGAGGCGCGATCGACTGATTTGGCGCGACTGAAGCGCTCGAAGTTCCATCCTGGTGGCCAGTATGAGCTGGACGCGTCGGAGTAGAGTGGTGTTTTGGCGGTGTTGCTAGTGCTGGGTGGTGGTTCGGAGGGGGATTGGGCGGGCTCTTTGTTGAAGTTTGGGCGTGGCATTTTGGTGGTTGAGGTTGAAGTTGAGAGTTGAGGTGTGGAAGATGCGAGGTGAAGGAGGAGAAGATGGAAGGTGTGGGTTGCAGTTGACGGTGTGTCTGATTTGCCAGCTGGCGGCAGTCGGCATCCGATTCCGAATGTACCATGAAAGGTTGTTCATAGTTTAGCAGCTTTCTCGGAATTCTCTTGATATGTATCGGAGGCAGCAGCAGATTCTGACGCTATATGTCGTATTAAATTTGTAAATGGCGTTTGGATTCCATATACACGAAGGTAGTCCCATGTAAACCAGTGAGTCCCCGACATTTGGTACCATTTTCCTCACAGAATTGGGTTTCTGTCAGCTTATATAAGCAATTGGAGCCATTCGCGGAAGTAGCCGGCTTGGCAATAGGGGACCCTGCAGGCCAGAGATTCTCTTCCACAGAACAACAACAATACACAACAATCACCACAATTGGCCATAAGTGCTAGATTCTGACAGTTTCACCTATTCTACGGCACGTGCATGGACGAAGCGATATCGCTCAAACTGGCCGGCTTTCCAAGGGTATCTCAAAGACTATACCTGTCAGAATCTAGCACTCATGGCCAATTGTGGTGATTGTTGTGTATTGTTGTTGTTCTGTGGAAGAGAATCTCTGGCCTACAGGGTCCCCTATTGCTAAGCCGGCTACTTCCGCGAATGGCTCCAATTGCTTATATAAGCTGACAGTACCAGTCCGAAGACATTTGAATTCCAAGTCACGATACCACGGGTACCATAGGTACCTAGGTAGGCGTTATCCAAAAACCTCCAGGAGCCCGTCGTCTCAAATAATTACCTCAAAGGTGCAAAATTATTTTCTTGGTAACAATCTAGGTAGGTAGGTAGATAGACAATCGGTTACATGGGAGCCCGACGGATGGCTAGCTCGGAGCCACTGCAGGGCTCTCGGTTGCTGCGCGCGACAAAGCGTGAAGGCGATCGAGGTGCTCCGTAGCCGTCCGCCGATAGGGGTGTTCTTCTGGCAGGCCGCGATTCAGCACATCCGCCACACGCTTAGTTAGCTCGACTGCTTTTTCGAGCTGCCCGTTTTCCTCATACTCTGCTGCAAGTAGCTCTTGGGACATCAACAATAAGGGGTCTTCCTCTGCCAATAGCCTTTCTCGCACAGCGACAACGTGTTCCTGTAAGCCAACTGCTCTGCTAACTTGCCCATCCACGAAATAGGCCTTTGAAAGTTGAAAGCACGCGTTCAGCCGGCTTGGGTCGTCCTCTGCAAGTGGTGCCCTTAGTCTCACTACGTTCTCTAGCAGCGTGACCCCTTTGGCTATCTGCTCATCGGCGAGATACGCTGCTGCCAGCCCCTGTTGGGAAAACAAACGAGACGGATGGTCCTCGGCGAGCGCAGTTCTCTGTCTCATCACATGTTCGAGCAGCCGAATAGCATCCTGAGCCTGCCCGTTTGAGAGGTAAGCCCGTGCAAGCTCGTGTTGAGTGCTCAGGCGAGAAGGGTCATCGTCGGCCAGCGCAGCCTCCTCCTTGAGCACGCACTCCAGCAAACCGATCGCTTGTTGGACCCGCCCCACGGCGTGATAGGCTCTTGCAAGCTCATGTTTTGTATCCCGCTTGTCGAGATAGTCATCCGGAAGTGTTTGTTCAGTTACAGCCATCTCTTCGAGGAGATTGATTGCCTTCTCTACCTCACGATTCCGGATGTATGTTCTTGCAAGTGCTCGTTTGACATACAGCTGGTCCGGTTCAGGCGCCCCCAGGTGCTGTCGCATTTTGACGACACACTCCAGCATTACGCTGGACTTTTCAAACTGTGTGTCTAAGGCGTAGATCATCCCCATTTCTGTTTCCACCTGCAGGCGAGTATGATGATGGTTGGCCAAGCGATGTCGCCACCGGCGATGCCAGTTCTCGCCACATCGCACCGCCTCGTGTATTCGGAGGTCTTGTCGTAGACATGCGAGGACGCGGTAGTAAAGCCGGGACACGGTGTCCGGCTTCATCTCGGCCCCGGCACCCTCAAGGACCCTAAGGGCATGTGGCAGATACTCCCTACATATCGAAGCATTGCTGGGATGGTTGACCGGGAATATATCAACCATATGCTCAACAACCCTGTGCTGTGTTTGCACTGTCAATCCGCTCTTTTGCACCCAGACCCGCGCAGCTAAGTGCACAAGGCTGTGCATGTCGTATGTGCCAGTCTGACCGCGTCTCGAAATGAACGAGTACATGTGTAATGTCCCAAGGGCCGAAATCAGCCGCTCGTTTTTCTGGTTGTCGGGTAGTATCGAGTATGGCACCGCTTTTGGTTCAAGTACAGAAATGAAGGCAAGCAGATCGGCTGCGGCAGGGTCAGACTGGCGTATCTTCTCAAACGACACCAACCAAGTTGTCGTCACGGCGCTCTGAGAGCCAGCGTATCGGGTTTTGTCTCTGAAGTCCCTGCTCATCAGGTCCACCATATTTTCCTCGGTACTGCTGAGAAGCGTGAGGTATTCCTCGATCGAAATTGGGTTCCTGTTCAGATAGGCGGTCGCTTGTGTGATAGCCAAAGGTAGATGGGACAACTCGTCAAGAAATGTCAAGGCTATGGGGTCGTCATGATCGAGGTCCTTGCCCAGGAGGCACCTGTTCAAGAACTCGATACCCTCTTGCGGCCCCATCCCGTGTAGGCCAACAATATCACTTCCCGCCACCGCGCCAGCTAGTTCCTTTGATCGCGTGGTGAACAGTACTAGGCCGCGGTCGTTCTCTGGGAGGTATTTGTCGATGCCCGATGTAGATGAGTCGCTTGTAGAACCGAATATGAGATCAGCATCATCGGCGTTGTCAATGATCATAAGCCAGGGTTTTGCAGTCGAGGAGCTCAGATGCTGCCGGACCAGCTCTTTCAGGTCTTCATCCTCCCCGCTTCTTCGGATACCGAGTTTCCTCGCAATCTCGGCGTAAGCCTGTTCAAAACTCCCAACACTCAGCGCTGGCACCCAAAAGACAGAATATTCGGTATTCTCCTTCGCCCAGTAGGCAACCTGGAGGGCCACCTGTGTCTTGCCGATTCCGCCGAGGCCAACGAGTGCAACCGCCCGGCAACCTTGAGAAAACAACTTCTCTTTCAGAGCATCAAGCGTGGCTTGTCGGCCAACGAAGCGGCTGTTCCTCGGCAGCGGTATGTAGTAGTAGGCTTCAACCTCTTCGAGTGTGACTAGGTGACAAGATATCAGCGCGTGAACACAGCGGATATGTTGAGTCAAGCAAATTCACTGACCGGGTGTAATGGTTTGCAATGATTTCCTCAAAACCCCGTGAATTGCGCGGTACCGTGGGTCTGACTTGTCTTGACATCTTGCCATGTCCATGTGGTTTGCATCGATCGACTCCACGGTCTCGAGCTCCGGTGGTAGGTCGAGCTTGGAAGATAGATCACCCACAACCTAGTGACATTTCCCCAAGTCAGTCGGACTTCAGTCGGCAAACAACTCAGGCAATCTTTGAAACACCCACCCACCTTGTGATGAAGTCCTCTCATCCCGCTTATCCCTCTACCCTCCTGGAAGGAGTGGATTTTGATGCCAAGCTTGAATACCATAGCTTTGAACCGCTTGTCAATATACTCCAAAAGCTCACTGTTGATATCCAGTGTCCTGATGATCCTCTTGTTCGACTCTCTAAACGCGAGCCGGGCAACGTTGGCAGCGATTTCGCCCAATGCAGCGTAAGAACTCCCACGGTGCGGTGTGCCAAGGAATATGATGAGTTTCGTTCGAGCCTGGCACGCCTCGGATTGACATAAAGCCTGTGCAGACTCCGTGTAAGCTTTTAACATCCTGAGCTCAAACAGATAGCTTCAGCTACCTCGGTAGGTACCTCGGCAGCAAGCACTGTATTCCACATCACCTACGTCTTTGAGTATGATGCCACCAAGGCTGTGCGCAACAAAAAGAATGGGATCCTGTCGAATGCGGCTGTCAGTACATGTGCATCCCAGCCCATCTCGAGCAGGCACCAACATGACCCAGTATTTTGGACTCACCTCGTTGTCAATGTCACGCTCCAGGCGGACAGCTAGGTCGCTGGCATGCTGAGACACGCCATTCTGGTTGCTTGCTTCAAATAGGCCTTTTAGAGCATCGGCGTTGTACCCGTACGTCCAAATTCTGGCTTCTTCAATGTCACACGCAAGATAGTCCCTCGGCCAGAACACTTTCGTTGAACTTGCCTCGGGAAGATCGGGGGGACTCATGGATGTGGATCTGAAGAAGAGGGACCAGAAGGAATCTCGCTTGGTCGATCTTGAACTTTCCACCTTGGTGCTTCCCACTGAATTCTCCCAAGTATGGCGCGGATGCCCTCGCAGGCCATGGATGAATATGATACTATTCGGACGTTGGTCAGTCGCGCTGAAACCAGCAGGAGGCTCTACCTCGGGTGAGTAGGTAGGCTTCAGCAGTTAGGGAACTCCTACTTAGATCGATACGGCCCATTCCTCGAGGCTCCTTTGCCGATGAGACGGGTAAACCCGTCGCGGCACACGTCGGCCGCCATTACGGCGCCGTCAATATCAATATCGGACCTCTGTGCTGACGCGGGGTCGGCGGTGACGGGCTCGGGTGCGGGGTTGAGGTTGCCGAGAAGCCGTGGAGGACACCTCCCGCATTTAACTGCAGCAAACCCAATCGCGGAACGGTGGGCCCTCGCCTCTGGCCTCATTGGTCGCCGGACCTACACCTAGGTCCCTAGGTAAGGTAGGTAGGTGGGTAGGCTTAGGTATCAAGAAATATCCACATCGGGCAAGAAGTTTGGGAACAACACAATTGGTCCCTTTTGCTCCATATCGGCTACTCCGACGTAGCAACAGCAACCTCTACACCGAGAACCTGCAAGTCGAGGATATTATTCAGCTAAGGTACGGTCACTGGGTTTCGGCCTCTATCC
>Ga0247758_1002109_pt1 | contig 11990 bp, 13 predicted proteins | sample UWRJL156409C4_FD_180950 | JGI IMG/M metagenome (GOLD analysis project Ga0247758, IMG submission 180950) | Plant litter microbial communities from Arlington Agricultural Research Station in Wisconsin, United States - UWRJ-L156-409C-4 | ecosystem: Environmental > Terrestrial > Plant litter >...
CCCGATCGTCTCCTCATGACCGCTAGACCATTTTGTCTCCTCGTTCATCACCCCTGCTGAGTCGGCCTGTGAATCAGACATCTTGGCCCTAGCGGCGTTCCGGGCTTCACGTTATGGAACAAATGGAAATTTTCAAAAGGCGGGAAAATAGAAACAGGTGGGCAGGCGGGGCTATAATAATGGTGAGAAGAAGCAATGAAACTCCACAAATTCAATGATCCCTGTCAGCTGATATGTAGTCGTCGGAGCTGTGCATGACAGTGTGCCATCCTGCAGCCAGGTGCCGCGCGTACTGCAGAGGCATCCCTGTAGATTCGGGCTGTGAACCCCGATGCCGGTTCGGTTTAACGGTGTGTTAGCACCCGCTATCCCTGAAATGGCCTGCACCAAGAACCAATGATAAGCAAGATCAAAACTGTAAATGCAAATAGCATCACAAGCAGGCTTGCTCTTATAATAACAAAGACAAGACCGGGGACATACCACTCCGCAGGCGGCTCGTAATCGAGGGCGTGGGAAACATCTGCTACGGCGCCGTGAGCGATGCTATCGACTGGCGATGGGCCTTTCTGATCTAGGCCCCCGTCATTGCCTTGGACGCAGTCCTGGTGCCGTCCGTTCTCAGCCGCATCGGGGGGCCGTCGTGGATCACGCGGCTTATGCGGTTGCTGACGTTGGTGGACAAGAAGCGTCAGGCGGACGTGCAGGCGGCGTCGGGCGCCATCATGTCGGTTGGTTTCGCCGTGGGCATCGTTGTGGCGACTGCAGTCTTCCAGAAGAATTCGCTCGCGGGGCTGCAAGGGGTCTTGTTGTGGAAGGCAGGGAGAGGCGACGATGAGATGCTGGAGCGAGTCCTACAGAGTTGTGGACGAGCTGGGGACCTGTCCTCAGAGGCACAGCGCGAGATCACTGGCGTTTATCTTGGTGCCGTCCGAGGGGTGTTTTATCTTGTGCTAGGCCTCATTCTGGGAGCTGATCCTTCGAGTATGTTGATGAAGAACAGCCGTCTTTTGAAGAAGGAGGCTGACGATTCCAAGTCTGAGAGGTCGGGGAAGGAGAGTGTCTAGCAAAGACTTATAGATCGTGTCAGTTCTGTTTCTCCTCTTTCGCGCCCACAATACCTGCAGCAGAATGGCCCTGTGTATCGACCTTCATCCGTAGGCAGCGTATCGTCAAATTGACAGAGACCGAGTTTACATAGTACCACCCTTCTCAATAATTCCTCCACATCAAATACAAGGGCTTGAAAATGTTGTCCCTGAAGGTCGACAGAAACGACTCATGCTTCGACCAAAGACTCATCGGAATTCCCCTGCTGTCCACAAACCGCCTGTTCAGACAAATATCCACAACCCTCTCGTAGTCTGCGCCTGCCTGAGAGCGTATCTTTCTATCCCCGATCAGCCTCCTAGCCGTGCAAATGATAGCTATGTCGCTCTCCGACATATCATTCAAGTTATACTCTTCCTTCATCTCCTGGATAGACCTGCCCATTGCTAACTCGATCAACGCCAAGCCTAACTTCGTCATTGCCGGTTCCTCGTCCAGGATATCTACCGCTGTAAGGGCCGCCAATACGGTCGTGATGCTGACAATGCCCCGCTGTCGTATGTTATTGAGAAAATTCTCCTATGGAATATAAACACCAATGATGACTCGGCCCTCTCGATGTCGTCTCTGTGATTCAGGCTCTCATTCGGAATGGACACTTCCGTCATCGTCACTTACACGTTCCACGTCCAGGACTCGCTGACCCAGGGTTTTTCCCAAAGCTGCAGGATAGCGAGGCTCAGCCGGATGGCGAGCTCTAACTTGTACTTAGTCGAAAGGCCAGTGTTACGCCGGAGATCGTCAAAAGATTTGATGGTGTAAAGTTGTTTCGATTTCTCGTCCATTTCAATCATGGATACCTTCATCCGGTGTTGTGTCTTGTCTTTCATCTTGGCCGTGTCAAGAAGCACCTCGCTGACGACACTCTCTCCCGGCTGCCCCTGGTGTTGAAATACACACTGCACCAGCGAGCACATATCTTGGGTAGCTGTGCATGTTTCATTTGTGTCAGTGTTGCGGATGGACTGGAAGAGAACCGTCGCATGGGAATCGGGGGCGTCAAGTCAAGCGCAGCAGAAACTAGAAGGGTCGCTGCATTGTTTTCTTTACCTGTCTTTCCTTGCCCTGTGGTAGTCGTCGCTTTGTTGATGAGCAAGGCGCACCACACAGCAGGTAAAATGCCTCTCAGATGCACCACAATGGTACCAAGCACGAATACTTGCATGCAAACTTCTGACTGGTTGAGGACCACTAGCCTCCCAGATGTCCTCTCGATCTGAAAAAAATAATGTGGGGTTTTGGAGAAACATTTTTCAGGGCCCTTTTTCAGCTCGCGTGAAGCTCTCCCAATAAAAGAGGGAAGGCGTGCCAAGAACCTAGCCCAATGGATGCCTAAGCCATTTCGTAGTGACAAGGGGTCTGCATCTCATCTTTCCTCAATCCCAGTTTCTACAGCTCCTTTTGAGAGCCGCCCTATCATGTCTTCTGCGCTATCAAAAGCCGCGCCGCTAAAGGCTGAAATCCGCCTGGCACAGGCGATTTCGCAGTTTGATGCCGACCTCTCTGCCGAGCAAAAGGCTGCTCTCCGCGCCGACAGGACTGGCTTATCCAAATCACCCCCGGACACGAGCGATGTCATGCGACTCACCGCTGAGATTGACCGACGCGCGGCCGCGAAGACGGGCGGCGGGCGATGCTTCGGACCTCGCCTGACCAACATACTTCAAGCGATCCAACAATTTGCGGCGCTCGGAGACGTCATCGTCGGGGCGTCCCAAAACATTGCCGCCTGCGGCATCTGGTCGCTCGTGCGCATGACTCTACTTGTCGGTCTCTTCCTGCCTTGTCCTGCCGCTCTAGCTAATGCTTTACGCAGTCGGTTGTCAACCTGTCTTCCTACCTAGAGAAGATATCGGCCTTTTTGATGGTCACGGGCCAGTCCGCTCCCCGCTACCAAGAGATGGCCGTGCTTTATCCCCGTTCCAGTAACCTGAAGCGGCAACTTTCCGAATATTTTATCGTCATCGTCAATTTCTGCCACCATGTACTGAAAATGTCCAAAAAATCAGTCTTGGGGCAGCTACTCTCCTTCCCGAGCGAGTCCGACCTGAAGAATTTCCAGTCGGAGCTCGCCCAGTGGTCCAACTCAATCAAGGAAGAAGTGACGCTACTGATGGGCCGGGCAATCAAGGAGCAGAGCTCTGGCTTCGGGTTTTTGCAACGGCACTCCGAACACGAGTCGCGCCGCCATAGGCAAAAGGCGCGTATCCGCATCCTCAATGCTTACTCTACGTACGATTATCAGAACACGTGGAGGCAGATTCGAAAAGCTGGCAGTACAACCCTGCTTAAGCAGATGCCCGGCTATCAAAATTGGAAGGCTGGAGTGGATTCTTGTACCTTGACGTGTACTGGGAAGCTAGGGTCTGGAAAGTCGGTCATTCTGGCTAATATCATCGACGATCTTAACCTGGACACCAAGAGTTCGAAATGCCCGGTGGCGTACTTCTTCTGCCGGCACGATATCTCCGAGAGCTTGAAAGCAAGCACGGTCATTGGCTCTTTAGTTCGACAATTACTAAGCTCCATTCCAGACCTCAGCACACTGGAGGAATTCATCGATGAGACCACCTCAGTTGAGGATCCCGAACGGACGGTCAGCATGCTTCGGCGCGTGCTCCCGCCTAAGTTTGCTGCCTTTTTTGTGTTGGACGGGTCAGATGAATGTGACGCGTCTGAGGCCCATACATTGGTTGAACAACTCGGGATATTCCAGCGCGAGTTCACACTACTTGTCTGTCTTTCGTCAAGACTGGAGGCCGGCAACGTCTCAAGATTGAATCTGGGACAGCTTGCCAGACAGATCACCATCGCGATTCCTGAGGAAAATCCCGACATTAGGGCCTTTGTCTGTGCAGAACTGGCGGCTCGCATAGAATCCGAAAAGCTGGCGATTGGGGACCCTACACTCATCCTTGAGATAGAGGACGCTCTTGTGCGAGGTGCCCAAGGAATGTTTCTCTGGGTGGTTCTTCAAATCGAATCCTTACGCGCCGCAGAGACGGACGAGGCAGTTCGCCAAGCGCTGTCGGACCTCCCAAAAGATCTCTCACAGACCTTCCTGCGTCTCATGCAGAAACCGGGAGAATTGGGGGTCGATCGCCAGACCCGGATTCTCCAGCTTGTCACGGCGGCTCATCGGCCCTTAACGGCTGAGGACCTTCGGGAAGCCCTGAGCGTCGCCCCAGGCAATGCCGACTGGAACCCGGCACGGCTCCTCAACAATGTGAATTCGGCGTTGGCCTGCTGCGGGTGTCTTCTCACTGTCGATGAGGAGGACGCGACAGTGCGATTGGTTCACCAGAGTTTCAAGCAATTTCTCCTTGGCAGATTCCAAGGCTCCGATTCGGCTACCGCGATATTCACATATGAGGAGGCGAATAGGACGATGGGAGACATCATTGTCACCTACCTCAACTACGGCGTCTTCGACAACCAGGTTTCCACTGTGGTGACCCCACAGCTTCGAGGACTGGCTGAGGCGGTACCCCGCAAGGTTGTCCAATCGATGGGCGCACGAAACAATGTTGGACGGCTCGCTCTAAAGCTTCTGGAATTGCGGAGAAAGCCTGGGTTTGATGTCGGCAAAGTACTCGCAGAAGCAGGCAAGCATCTCATATCGCCCTCAGCAGACCAGTTCCAGTTCGTCTCGTATGCAAGGTCTTATTGGACGCGGCACATCCTTTACGTTTCAGATCATCAAACTGCAATGCGGGGTCTGATACGGCAACTAGGGAGACGGAAAATTGTAACTGTGGAATTAAACGGCAGTGAGAGCCAGTTACTGTTGTTTCATGCAGTACAAGCGGGCCACCAGTCTGTTGTTGAGCTATTACTTGAACTGGCCTTCACTACCGAGTCGAAGGATAAACATGGCTGGACACCGCTGCTGTGGGCTGCACAGAAAGGCCACGAGGATGTTGTGAAACTACTGCTCGACAAGGGTGCTGATATCGAGTCGAAGGATAACAATGGCCAGACACCGCTGCTGTGGGCTGCACAGAAAGGCCACGAGGATGTTGTGAAACTACTGCTCGACAAGGGTGCTGATATCGAGTCGAAGGATATACTTTATAACCAGACACCGCTGTTGTGGGCCACAAAGAAAGGCCACGAGGATGTTGTGAAACTACTGCTCGACAAGGGTGCTAATATCGAGTCGAAGGATGGACTTTATAGCCAGACACCGCTGCTGTGGGCTGCACAGAAAGGCCACGAGGATGTTGTGAAACTACTGCTCGACAAGGGTGCTCATATCGAGTCGAAGGATAAAAATGGCCAGACACCGCTGTTATGGGCCACAAAGAATGGGCACGAGGCTGTTGTGAAACTCCTACTCGACAAGGGTGCTGATATCGAGTCGAAGGATGACAATGGCTGGACACCGCTGTCATGGGCCGCAGAGAATGGCCATGAGGCTATGGTTAAGCTGTTATGCGAACAAGCGCTACTCTCCAGCCCGAGAAAATTTGATGGCTAGGTGGTGCTGGAGATGGGGACGGTGTGTTGTGTCTCGGTGCTGCGGATGATCCGCTGGAAAGGCAGGCGCGAATGCGCGGGGTATAATACTTGGCGCTAATATTGAATAACAGGATAGCGGAGCCATCATCTTTAACTGATGTATTTGGTATTGGTCTGTCTACGTATGTTTATAACCCTAACACGGAGTATAAGTGTGGCATCTCCCACATTTGGGAGAATCCTTCCCAAATCACCCCCTCGGCGCGCTCTCCAGTTGTGAGTTGGGGGTTTCCTCGAAGCAGATAGTTTCATCCCAAGCTCCTCAGAACCTATTTAGCGCCATTGCCCCTGCTCCTCCCAATCTCTAGGCTCGCGTATGTCTGATGCGTAGCGTGTCAATGTTGCTGAACTCTTCTAAGAGAAATCCTTACTGGTCTTAACCGATTTCATCTCCCTTAAGTGTTTTATCGCTAAGGTCCAAAGGCTGTCGTACCTGCACCCATCCTTCTCGTCCCTTTCTAGGTGTGCCAAGCAGTCGCATGTGACCATTAGATCACATGAGGTGGATGTGAGCGCTGCATACATGGAACTCTCGGAGATTAGGCCCTCCACCCTCAGAAGAGAATAGTTTCGGCGAACAAGTCCTAGCCGCGTATTTTTTGAAGTAATATATTTCGTGTCTTTAACATTTCGGAGAGGCTCCTGTTTCTCGTTTCAGGACGCTATTACAGTCAGATACGCTCTCTCCCGCTTTCATTTAACCAGAATGGCCCCGATGGTTCTTAATTTCTCGGTATAAGTGCTGCATGTTATTATAATGCTCTGATTACCGGCTTCTCTGTCTCATCTCCAAACTACCCCCAGACCTGCTATTATGGGCCTCTACCATGTGCGCCTGCCCGAGCTTTCGGATAGGATCCGTAACCTGGAGAGAGTGCAGACCCTGGAGATAAAGAAACTAAACGCCTTGCGAAACTTAGCAAGACACGGAGTCTTTTGATCGCAACATCAAACACAAAAGGGTTAACTCACATAGGGATAGTGAGGGGTAGTTTTTCAGAACCTTATGGGATGTAACGTCTTTTAAACCTACATAATATGACTATGAGACTATTGGTTTTGATCTAAAAGGATGATGCTTTCCCTCGGTCACACATGTTAACTTAAACATGCCTAGGTGCACTACTGGGGACCGATGTCCGCCTCCCGTCACTCTTATGGACCCTAATCTATTTTTCACGGTTGTGAAATGATTATTTAAGAAAGGTTGGTAGATCGGGGTCGAGGCTGTAGAGGGAGGATTCCATGTTGTATCACTTAATCAGGATACTAATAACCTCCACCCCTAAGTATGTCAACACCACCTGTCAGAAGAAAAGAGGGTTCAGGGGCTCTATCTGGAAGCCAGAGCCACAGGACGGAGTTCCAGAAGCAATACAATCAAGCAGTTGCAACCCCTTCAAACCCACCGAATCCAGTGTGCAGTGCTTCTGACAAATCCCTATCAGGCTTGGGGAAGTGCAGCTTCATCGGGGAGTGCATCTAGCGATGCGGATATTGCCGCGCGCACTTCGCTCCAGAATCGGTAACCCTTGCGTCCAGATTCGGAGACCCGCCCTCCATGAACAGAGGTGAATTTGCGGGAAACATGTACTTGAGCTGTACTGTCCGAGTCGCGAATGTGAGCGATCGTACTGAATGCAACTATTGGCCGCATAGCCATGAGAAATGTAGCCACCAGGAAGGCGATCCTGGTCTGCGGAAAGGCAAGCATAGGTGAGTCAAGCGGACCCCCTAACTTCACCCCTCAAGGTCGATGTAGACAAACTCTTGTCGTTCCAATTGAAGATACCTGGCCGCCTACGTGAATACAGTCACCGACCCCTTTGATATGATCTTGATTCTGGTCAAGTCATCTCGGCCATCGCCGATCCTGACCATGCATGGCGCTATGGTCAAGTCGATCTGGGCAGCCGTCCCATCGGCAAGCGCTCCACCATCGTGCCCGAATTGACGCTCTGCAGCAGGCTTTCGTCACTCCCTCCGTCCTCGGCACGGGGTTCGCCAGCACTGTCAAGCGTCTTAGCATGCAGCGAAAATAGTCGGCCCTCATTGCTCTCCCATCGCTTGATAGTGAAAGCTGCGGGGTTCTCGAATCTTTCGTATCTCATGTAATGTGTGACGAATCTGGGCACACAACATTTCCTTTTTCGTATCTCGCGCACGTAACGTTACTCACCCCGGCTTAGGCTCGGCTCAGTCCCTAATTAGGATTTATTTAGGGCTGGCTCACCTTTGCTTACCCTAATTACCATTTTCAGCACAGTGCGCCACAGCGTTCGAATCGCTTCAACTCGAGCCAAGGCGGCCCAGAAATGGTCCCATATATAAAGATGGCCAAAAACGTGTCCCATTTTTGAAACTAAAAGTGTTATATCCGTCTTACTTTACATGAGCTAGATTTCTGCCCCCTAAATCTCGCACTTACACCTCTTACAAACTTACAAAACCCTGGAAGCCGTGTCCCCACAACCGATCGGCCCCATTGCCGATCACAATCTCCAGCATCAACAGATGACAACCCTTTTAATTCCACCCACCACAAATCCCACATTTTTGCTTCAAACCACACCAAACTGGAGAGCATTACTGTTCATGAGTCAAATATTAAATCAGCAATCGATGAAGTCAACTCCGGCACGAATCAGCGCGAGGCAGCGGCTCACAACGGCATCGAGCAGTCAACGCTTCGTGGCCGCCTCCATGGGGCAACCTCCAAGGCAGGGAGCAAAGTATAATACTAGAAGCTCTCTCCTTTGTAGGAGAGCTTCCTAGCCGACTGGTGCTGTAATGAAGATACCGCTGGCCGTGGCGACTCGAAGGCTCAGGTCAGGAGAATAGCGCAATTAATACTCGCTGAAGCAGGCGTTTCTAAGCCACTCGGCCAATGTTGGTAATTATCTTGGCAATTGCGCGACTCGGATATTCCTGAATAGATCAGGGTCCCACTAACGAGGCGGTAACGGGACGTTAGCGATTGCTAAATTCTGAAAAAATTGCCAAGAAGTCAGCGATGTGGACTGCAGTTCCATTTAGCTTTTGAAAAGGTCTATATACGCGATTCCGCTTGATAAATAAAGGGGAAGAGACCCTGCGTTAGTGGTATTTTAAGGCCTTGGTACCTGTCAGATTTCTTACTTACATAGACAATATCTCAGGGTAATACATACGCTAGAAGGCCTTTTGATTAGGCAATCCCGTCAATAGAATGACTCGGGCATTCTTTAGCAGTCTTGTTTGGGATCGTTCTGTCAGTGCACATCGTGGAATCCAGTTCCGTTCGGGAACAGTACCCATCAAACAAGTTGTCGGATTTGACATCAGGAGTTTACTTAACTTAGAGTTCTCGGCAGCTTGTGCTACGTAAGATAACACAAGGATAGCACGCCGAAGTGTTAAGCTGGCGTATTCTTTACGTTTCACTGATTGGACATTTAAATTCTATGAAGAGTTCTTTTCTAAAAGAAAGGGAAATAAGGAAAAATGGCAAAATAATGCAGGTGGTTGTGGTTATCGTCAACACCTTGCCAAGTTACTCCCCAGCTCAACTCATGTCAACTCCACTCCTACTCCTTCATCTCACCCAAACTTGGCAAACCCAATACTCAGTGAGCAATACTAGCAACCCTCCCAGTCCACTTCCCCCTATTAACACCCAAAACACTATCCCAAATCCACCTCCCCACATCCTCCCTCGAAATCGTATACCCCACCTCCTTCCTCTCAATCACTCCCCTCACAGGATCCTCACTACAATAACCACCGAAGAGCTTGTCAGATATTCCCCCACGGGCGCTTTCGAATGGATCACAGAAAGCATCTTGGTTGGAACCTGCACGGTACGGTTCAATTCGGATGGCCCAACTGCCTACTTCAATCGTCCCAGTTGTCATGATTCCCAATGATGGAAGAGCACCCACGCTGAAGTTTGATAATAACATGATCAAGGCGCGTAGCACACAAACTCCATCAACATTCTAGCGGCCTGAGAAAGCCGCCCGCGTTTGTTCAAACCTTTTGCCTGACGCATTAGGCACTCTGATGAAGATCACAAACCAAAGTCACCGGGTATTAAAACTAATCGAATCTACAACCCGCCACCGACCTACTCCTATCCATGAACAAGTATGACCTATGTTTTTTTCCGTTTCCGCCGCCCCTCCTTTTTGGCCCCTATGTATCCATTTTTGTTTATCCCAGCCCTTATATTAATTAGTATTAGTAGCGCCATATTCCCACTCGAAATCAATGTTGCTATCCGTCATGCTATGATCGTCCATGGTTGCGGTCGACAATGACATTATGGAGGGAGTCATCCATCCTCGGGTGTTGGGCTCGGGTGTATAATCTCCTTGGCCCGTCGTCGTCATGGAGTAGAAGGAGGGCACGGAAATGTTGCTTGGTGGCGGCGGGGAGGGGTTCCAGCAGCCCATGTTGGCCAAGATGCCGCCGCCGCCGCTCGCAGCCATTTCCGCCTGCATCTGCACCTGCGCAGTCTCCATCATGCCCCAATTGCTAGGACCAGCGCCAGGAACGAGTAGGGTACCAGCAGCAGCGCGGTGATGTGGTTGCGCACTACTAGGTTGGCGCGTGTAGGATGGTGAGGGAGGGAGCTCAAAAACTCTGGCGAGGTACTCGAGGAACCCCTCCTCGTGCCACGTCTCCCAGCTGCCGCCGCCGCCGGGCCGGGTAGGATGCGGTGATAGGTGGAGGTGCGCGTACGCGCTAGGCTTCGCGCGCGCCTCGCGGATCTTCTTGCCTAGCTTGCCCTTGCCCCGCTCCGAGATGTGTCCAAAGAGGCACACGGCCTTTTGCAAGTATTGGCGAGCACTGCTGCTGTCCGGCTGCATCGTTCCCGGTCCCGGTCCCGGCATTAGGGAACGGCGCTTCTCCTCCAACAACATGAGACCGCGACGGACGTAGCCCTGGATGCACAGGCTGTAAAACACCAGGAGCCAGTTGTGGGACCGGTCGTTGCTCCGCGAGAAGAGCTCCGTAGTCAGCACCTCAACGTATCGTGGCGCGTACTTGCCGAGGTTACGCAGACCGGGCACGATGCACTCGTTGGCCTGGGCGCAGTGCGCGTGGATCTCGTCGGCGGCGCCGACAGGGGGCGGGGAGGTGGTGGGTAGGGCGCCGGCGACCAAGAGTCGCACGGCTTCCAGGCAAGACCGCAAGCATTGCAGAGCGATATACACGATGCGCACCTTGTTGTTGGCGCGGCCCCACGCGATCTCACACTGCGAGGCAGTCTCGAGCAGGGCCGCCAGGTCGGCCACGGACCCGATGTCCAGCAGCCGGGCGGCGTCAAGGTTGTCCTCCAGCTCCCACAAGATGCTGATGATGACTTCGCAGTGGGCATCGTCTGGTTGGATTAGACCCGTCACCTCAAACGGCCGCATCACCTTGGCTTCTTGGACCTTAGCCTTGACAACTTTGAATAGGACGCTGCATAGTAGGGCCGAGTCGTTTTGGTTCCCCGATGAGGTCGGATCCGAGCGGCAGGAGCGTACGAGTCTGTCAACCATTTTCTGCCGCCGCCATCGCGCACCCCGGATGCATTCATCGGGCTTGCCGAGAGCGGGCGGGAGTTTCGGCCGCGACGACTTGGGTGGGAGGTGGCAGATTCCCGACCGGCCGGTCACGACGCAGACCAACCCGCGCTCGCAGGGGATGGCCGCCGGCTCTGAAGAGTTCCTGCACCGTCCGCAGGGGACGTCGGTATCGCACTGCGTTTTGTTATGCATGTTAGCAATCTTGAACTCGTAAAGGGGTGTGATGCGGGAACTCGGATGTACCCACGCCCGTGTGACTAGCTCTGCATCGCCAGCAGGTAAGGCCATCCTGGACCCGCTCCGAGGAGCTGGAACCTCCTCTACGCAACTGTTGCAATCGATGTTTGAGCCCGCCGTGCCCAGGTATTATTGGCTGGGCAACCGAGTGCGTCTGCTGCTGCTGCTGTTGCTGCTGTTGCTGCTGCTGTTGGTGCTGGTGATAGGGCGCAAGAGACGTGACCGGCACACCGATTACGATGGATGGCGGTGACTGGAGAATGGCGGGCCCCTGTCCATCAACCACGACCTGGTTGTTATCGGCGGCAAGCGGGTAAGAGCCTGGGAGGAAGGTGGTGTCGGGGCACTGCCACTCCTCAGGGGGCGTCCAGGTCCGCGATCCGGCCGCGTAGAACAAGGTCTGTTGCGACATGAGATTGGGACTAAAATCCAATGCTTTGTGTGCCATTAGATTTGGCTCGGTGGGCAAATGATGATCCCCCGCGGTCGGGTACGACACCACACCCAATCCCGCCGGTGGGGCGAACACACCCGTGTTGACCGCATGTGCATGTGCCTCGTCAACGG
>Ga0247758_1002110_pt1 | contig 11989 bp, 17 predicted proteins | sample UWRJL156409C4_FD_180950 | JGI IMG/M metagenome (GOLD analysis project Ga0247758, IMG submission 180950) | Plant litter microbial communities from Arlington Agricultural Research Station in Wisconsin, United States - UWRJ-L156-409C-4 | ecosystem: Environmental > Terrestrial > Plant litter >...
GAAAAAAAAAACCCCCCACAATCACCACCACCACAACCACGGTCGACCACTAACGCAAGCGCTGTTTTTTTTTTCTGTTCGTTAAACGGGAGAGCAACCCCCCCCCTCTTTCACAACCCTCCTCGTAAAGGCCTAGCTACGGACTAGCTAGGTACTTTTCCTACCCGGGGACGCTCGAGCACCCCCAATGTAGGTACCTATCTTCATCTCCCCTTCCTCCCTCCCTCCCTGCCAACCACCCCAGCCCGCATGAAGAGAAAGAGGAAAAAGAAACAAAAACGGAACGGTGCACTTACTAATTCCAGACCAAATGAAGAAGGGGATCTCAGATGCGAGCTGCGGTGCGGGTGTGTGGTCCCCGACGCCAAGCACGCCTTCGACGGGTTCGGTTCTGCAACCCCATCTTGGACAAAAGACGAGCTAGTGCTTCGTAGTTACTACGTAGTACATACGCAGCCAGCCAGCCCATCCATCGAGATAAATCAGGACGGGCCTGGTCGCCGCGTCCTTGCCGCTAACGTAGGCCACTTGCTTTCCCGCTCCCCCCGTTCCATGCCAGCAGGCAGGTCTGCTGCTGTTGCGCTGGGGAAGCCAGAAAAAAGAGGGGGGTCAGGGTGGGTTGCGCTGCGTCGCGGGTGGGTGACATGGGCCGGGGAAACGACCCAAAGTCAGCCCAAGCAGGTGCCAAATACAGACAGTAGGCAGGTGTCAACTGCCAGCAACAGCAGCAAACGGTACAACGTGCTCGCCGGACGTGGGACGGGATGGGCTATCGGATAGCCCGCTTGCTTGCTTGCTTGCTGCTGCTGCTGCTCACTGCTCGTCACTGCCGCTGTGGCGGACGGGAGGCGCGGGTGGTGATCGGCCGGCTCTCGCGCATCAACCATAACTCAGCTCGCTGAGCTCTGGAAAGTCCCCTTTGTGCTGGGGGGGTCTTGGATAAATGCCCCCAAACGGCATAATGAACCATGTATACCTATACCCTTCACATTGTCTTCTCGGCGGCTTTCGATGGCGTCTTTGCTGCACACTTCTCTCCCACCCACCTGGTTGAAGACCCCCGGCCGTGGAACCGGCGGGCATATGAGATGCTGCTGGCGCCTAATGCCCATGGTCCTCGTCCCGCTCTGGCATTAGGGGGGCGAGCGCATGGGAAGGGACGGGATTAATGCCCGCGATAGTAACCAGCTCCCTAGGAAGATAGGCAGTTGTCTGCCTCTCTGGCCGTCGTTGGCATGTCGAGGGGGCGGGGGCGTGGGCTGCTCGGCCGGTCAGCTATCCGAGCAAGCCACCCTAGTGGCTGGCTCGACAGCGAGAGCGAGAAGGATGGATGTGCCGTGCCTCATCCCTTCTTTTTTTTTTGCCCTTCTTCATTTGTCGACGAAGCCCGCTCGTGTTGCACAAGAGAGACCGGGTTGGATGAAAGAGCGGCGCAACCGGTCATGTACAATACATTTGATACCACTCCGGCCGCCGGGCGCTGTCTGCTGCGTCAGCGCGTACAGTTGGATTGCCGCAGGAGAGAACCGGGCCCCGGCTCGGCAACGCAGGTTCAAGGCACGATGCAGCGGGCAGGCAGAAGCAAGCTGAGCTGAGAATGGACCAGACAGGAATGGCAGCATATGCGAATCATACTTGCGTCCGGCTGTGTCTCGCTGGCGCTGGGTTGGGTGCGTTGCGGGCAGCCCCAGCCCAGGCCAGGAGCGGCAGGTGCGGGATCGCCTGCGGATTGGACCAGCCAGCCCGGCCAGCAACAGTGGCAGGCAGGCCCTCCCCTCCATCTCGAGATTTGCAAGCAAGGATACGGTGATGTGCGTTTATGAGCGACAGCCTCCATCTGCCAGTCGTGAGCTTCCCCTCCGCCTGCCCGTGCTGGTGACGTGCCATGTCCCATATCAGGGAAATTGGGGCCAGGCGCGGTAGTGTGCTTCGGACCGGCTTGCCAATATCTGGGATCTTGGACCGTGAGATCTCGCACATAGGGTGCTGCTGCAGGTGGTGCGGTCCGCTCTTCGTTGATCTAGGGATGTAATATCTGCAGAAGGAGTGGGTATTCCGGGAACCCAACTTTCCATGCGATGCAGCCTGCCGCTTGACAAGCACAAGTCGGGCACAAGCAGCGCAAAGACGCCGCACATCGAAGCCGTGACGGGAGTCTGCTCCATCGCGCAAGACTTCCCCGCCTTCTAGGCTCTGGGCAGAAGGATACGAATACTGACTGACAGGACCGTGGAAGAGAGCCAGAGACACGTCGGCTGTCTTATTCACCATGCGCAGTAGTGTACGGAGTAGTCCTCCAATTAGTCCCCTTCGAGAGGAGGCGACCGAGGCCGTGAAGTACTGGTTGGTAATGGCTTGAAGCTCTGGCGGCAGTCTCTTCGTAGCCCCGCATCACTTGCCTCCGAGAAAGGAAGAAGTGTGCGGCGACCTGCCGCCATGTGTTGATGGGGCGAGGTGGGGGAGGCGAATATCTACCCCGGGAGACAGTCTTGTTGGAAGGCTTCCACTCCGCTCGCTTCGCAAAGTTGCGGGTGCTGTGTGAATCGTACATACGACAGCGCACACATACCTACGCTACGCCGAGACAGACACACGGGCTCTTCCAATACAGAGAGAGGGCTTTGAAGACTAGCTCGACGCACTCTCCCGCTTCCCGCTGGCGTGTGAGAGAAGACGTCCTCTCAAGCACGGCCACGACGATGGCGAGGTGTGCTTGGCGGGGAAGCGCGCGGGCGGATCGGTCCACTTGGGGCACGAGCCGTCGACCTCTGCATTCCTGATACTCCACCGAACAGGAAGAACCCCAACCACCGGCGCCGTATCGCAGGGCAAGAGCACGATGCCGGCGGTCCCGCTGCCGCAGAACACATGCGACGGGACCGGAATAGTGAACCCGGGGCCAATATTGACAGCTAGCTGGTGTGTGGGCGGTGGGAATTGCACTTTTCTCTCTTCGGCCTCTGCTCTGGACGAGCCTTGCTCCCCTCGGATGTTGAAGAGGCAGCGACAGGCAGCCGAAGGCCGGGGCGGGGAAGGGCCAGGAAAATGCCGAGAGGGACACTGGTGCATTTGATGCATCGGCGGCACAGCTAACAGCTGGACGAAGCCAGTTGACCAAGATCCGACTGTCCAATTTGCTGACACGGCGGAGCGATTGCACCACAGCACTCCACGTTTCTCTCATCATCTCGTCGACCCCTCCCATTAGGCTCCCACGCGAGCCGAGACAGCGCTGGTTCGGATGTCGCGAGCGAAGAGGAGGCCGAAGGTGAGCGAGCACCTGTTCGTGGACTCCTCATAACAGTCAGGATTGTCTGGTTTCGTGGATAATTGCCGGACAAGGACCAAGACCTCCACTGCGGCAATTCATTGGCTGCGGCAGAGCTTCGAGCGATATCGAATGTGCGATCTTTCTGGCGAACCCTGTCTGGATCACAGAAAAGCCACACTCCCCAGACAAGGGAGGGGTTGCTCTAAATGGCTCAAAGTAGCGGTGTGAGCGCCGGGCTAAACCCGTCCTGGCAGCGCACAGTGCGAGGCCGATGACCGGGGGACGTACCCGTCGACAGCGACGAGCGTCGAGATGCCGGGCTGCCAGTCGGCGTCTTTCTCCAAACGGCATCCATGTCGGCTGCGCGCAAGATACCGCCGTGCGTGAGCATCGAGTCGACTGCGTGGTGGACGACCGGAGCATATTGTTGCCCGCAGGGACTACGCAGCACCGATATATTACTTTGCGCGGATATAAATCGCAAAGTAGTTCTGTAAGCGCGCTTCGGCAGAGTGCCAAGCCGACCCAGAACAAGCATCGCTGCAGCCTGCATGTTATCGAGCGCAAAGACGGGTTCGAGTGCAGCAGCGCCTGAAGGAACCCAGGGTACGAGCCCCAGCACACTCTATGCTGATATGGACAGGAAAAAAGGCTAAATTCAGGCCATGAGGGAAAAATCTCCATGGGCTTGGACAGAGACCCAGCACCGTGATGTTGTGCATCTGGGAGAGGCCCTCGTTCTGCAGCCGTGATTGGGGGGAGGGGGCAGCCTCGGACCCGGTGTTCGGCCGGCAAGCAATGACAAGCCGACGAGACCTGACAGCCAGCGCACCCACCAGAGACGCGATGTCGCTCTTCTTGGATGTCGCGGCCCGCACTGTGGGCACTGGGCTCTCAGAACACTGGCATCCCCCACCGCTCATAGCACTCCACCCTCCCCATCCTGGCAGCCATGTAAGGCGGAAAACGGTCCGCACATGCAGGTTTTTCCCTGGCGAATGAGAGCGCAAAGGAGGAGGTGTGCGAAGACGCAGTGCCTATGATTTGCATGACCCGGGTCCGTCCAGGGTTCGAGTGGTGAAAACGGGCTGAGAGCCTCCAAAAGCGCCGAAACCACGGCCAAACCGAAGGGCGAGGCTTCCAGCTTTGGCGACGAGCTCCAGCCGGCCCAGGTTCAGTCAATTGGACGGTGCGCAGGTGCCGACGAGAAAAGTCACCCCGAGGTCAGCTTCCCCCCTCCTGCGGAAAATTGAATGGATAGGAGTCGCCAGGCCACCTCCTTGGGCTTTCGATGTGGTGTGGGCTTGAAGACGTGGTGGGCGTTGATTGGGCGGATTGCAACGCGGTTTCGTACCGCATCCCACTCGAAGTTGGCGCGGGAAGATAAAGCCAAACCCGAACGGACAGGGAAGGGGTAGCCACTGTGGCCCTGTGCATTCACTGACACCTTGCACTACTATCGCGACGCCCAGCCTGTTTCTAGCATCCGGGCGGGCAACGACAAATCGGCAGCGGCCTCGAGAAGGCGTTCGCAGACGTTTGCAGGCTTATCACTTTCGCCTCCGACGGAACTAGCAGAGCAGAATCGGTCGTGGACTCCCGAGCAGCCTTCCGCATTTGGCACCACTCCCAGAGAGTGGGTGCTGGTCGGCGATCTGGAAGATCACGATGCAAGTTGCTCCCGTCTACAAATAGAATCCGTAGTTGTGCGAGCCCAAACTTTCGCAGATCACGGGAAGGCTAATGTGTGTGACGAGGGCGGCGGAGGCTCGGGCTTCCAGGATGCCATGGAACCTCACCGGCGCGCTGGGGCTTCAGTTCGGTGAGCCACAGGCGGGGCTGCCGGAAGCTTGGGGGGAGGTCGGTAGCAAAATGTCTGGCGCTGCCCGAGAGGGAACGGGCTCGTGACGGGAGGGGAGCGGAGCGACAAAAGCGACAAGCTGAAACACCGAGAACCCCCATCGCGGCGCCGCCCATGGCCGCCTTGGACCGCCGTGATTGGCTACGTCTCACAGACGCACAAGCACATAACCGCTGTGCATTTGGCCTCATGCAAGTGTTGCTGAGTCCTCTCAACCCAGGATCCCTGCTCGCCCCGGCCCAAGTTCAAATTTTGGCTTGAAAGGTCAGGAATGCCACAACTTGTGTCCGGTGAGAGCGCAGCAAACCATGGGCAGCGACACGTTCTGGGATTTTAAACGCAGTTTTGGAACACTGAGTCTCTGCGAGCTGATTGAGCTGACCCCCCGAACGTTCTGGCCCGACAGGGTGTGCATTGGTGGGTTTGCGCTGGCGCACCAGACCTGCGGTTTCAACATGCACGTTTGCTTGACCTGTATCGGAGAAAAAAAGCTAACAAGATTAGTGTATGGCGGTGCCAGTGCTGAGCTGCCCGAGCATCGAATCCGAGTAGCTGGTTGATGTCCCAGCCTGTTGGCGAGGAGCGCGTCAACACGTGGATTAAATGCAGCTGGTTGCCGGTTTTCATATAACATCAGGCCTGTCTGGAGATTGGGAGAGGTATAAACCAGCGGATATTGCCTGCAGCCGTTGGAGGCAAGATCTGGTTGATCTCGCAGGCGTTGACCTCAAGGCCCCTTTGGCCAGGGGAGATGGGACGCGCATGGTCGTGGCTGGCGTGAAACCCCATGTTGATCGGGCGCTGGACAGGTTCGATGTCGATGCCATGCAGATGGGAGGCATGAGGCTCAACTTGACTGCATCTAACTCCCGTCGCCGTACGTATGAAGATGCCGCGGATACGCACATGATGGGGGACCGGGCCACCGAGCTGCGAGGAGGCCTGAGGAAGAAAGAGATGACTGGTTTCTAGCCTTTGCATAACTAATGGCTGGGGAGACGCCACCGTTATCCGCATGCCCTGAGTGACCAAGATCCCACGTTTTCTGCACGCTGTGTCAGGATAGGGATCTGGCATGAGCTGTGCCCCTTTGCTCCTGGGCAAAGCTGCTTGATGCATTCCAGCGAGTCGGGACAAGTAGGTCTCTGTCTCTCGAAGCTCCCGGTGATCCGGCTAAAGAGAAGGGACGGGTTGAGTGGCTCTCACCCCTGAGGACGTTGAAGAGATGTACTGTGTAGACTAAAAAGTGAAACGATGAAGGTGCGCCATTGTGGTTGGTGGTGACAGGTGACGCCAATCAAGGCAAGGGGAAACAAGATCATTGTTCCGAGGGGCAACAACCTCACCGACCCTATCAGAGACGTTGCTTCCCCGTGAGAAGTCACGGGTGGCATTGTTGCTCCATGAAACGTCGGGCGCAGACGCTCAGCTTTGCGCCATCTTGCTTTGGGGAATTCTCAAGGAGTCAAGTGACTCCATGTTCCAGCCAGTCTTGAACGGCCACGAGCGTAATCAGGACGACGACGACGGCTGCTTTCAACCGAGGCGGCGTTTCGGCAAGTTACCAGTCGCCACGCAGTCAGTCGACCTCTTCTTCCTCTCCTGAGGGGCGCGTCGTCTGTGTCCAGAATGGACGGTCCAGGCCAAAGAGACACGGCCGAGCTTGGCTCGATCAATCGGGGTCCCTGTCCTCGAGGTAAACGGAGCCAATGGGTTGACTTCAGGAGCCTCGCTCTGAGGGAGCCGTCATCCCAATCGGTAATCGCAGGGTGTGTGCCAAGCCGGGCTCGTTGATGGGAGCAAAGACCTGCCGTCTCTCCTTTTCCAAGAGAAAGGCGATCAGACCACCCAAGGGCTGAGCGGCTCTCCCAGAATGTTGTTTCCAAACAACGGTTCTCTGGCGGGGAAATCAGGAGAAAGTGTCTGAAGTCTCCAGAAACGCAGCGCATTGCAGGGGAGCTCTGCCGGAATCGTGCATGGCGCCTCATGAGCCGTACATACTGCGGGCTCTCAACCTCACATCGAGAAGCAGAATGGAGGGCACACCTCCCGACCCCATGCATGCACACACGCAGCTGTCGGCCCCCACACAGGGAGACAGGCATTCCATTCCACACCACTGGTCGTGGGTGCTACGGCTCCACGGGTCAGCGCCAGTATGAGCCCAACCAACCCCGCTCGCCGGAGGGGGCCATTTTTTTCTTGTTTCTCGTTTGTGAGACGCAGGAGGGAGTCGGCTCACGTGGCCAAGCTGTCGTGTTTCCATCGAACAGTGTCGGCTATGAGACATGCTTGCGAAGGTCTGAGAGAGGGTCTCTGCCAGAGGCGCTCTGCTTCGGGACGTTGAAAATACGATATGACGCTGTGGGGAAGGAGGGAGAAGCGGCGTGGTTGGGAATCCACAGGGCAGAGGGCAATTGACTTTCTCATGGAATTTTTAGCTTGAGAGCTGTGGGAGTCCACTTCGCTGAGGACCGGTCTGTGCTCGACTAGGGTGGGCAAGGTGGGGAAACCTGGCTCGCCTGGTTGGAGGCCAGGACGGGTAACCAGTTTCCCGAAGACAGTATGAACCGAAACTAACGCGGGCTCCGCACTGTCCCATCGCTTCCGACAGACCCCTGAAGGGTAACTGAGGAAGCCCCCAAAGTGTATTCGGCTGGGCACCTGGGTGCGTCAGCCGCACTGTGCCAAGGGTCGAAGGCACATGTGCGTGCGCATTGGCCAGCATCGGGTCTCCTTTTCCCAGCCTCCAACCTCCTCACCCAAGACAGTGGCTCGAGATTGCAGAGTTTTCACGCGGTTTGCTTCTCAACAGCTGTCGGATACGGAATGCCGTTATCAGCCGTTATCAACCGTTCAACGGCGAGTAACTGAAGGTTGGGACCGTAAGCCGAGGGTCTGGCGGGAAGACGGACAGGACGGCGGCCCCGGGACTCGGCTGCCGGTTCCCTGCCTTTCCCTGGCGCTGGAAACTGATGAACTGCCCTGCCCGTCTAACCAGTCTTTGACATGCGCAACTTAGGAACAAACCCTATCTCACTGCGGAGTGCTAATAAGGGAGAAGCCGGTGGGTGCGTTGCCCGCATATCGCAGAGCTAGTCGCTTGTTTGCCGCAACGGCGGCGCTGGAGCGAGGGTGCGGCGTTGGCGTTGTTGTGGCTAGTCTCGACCTTATCTTCGCCCTGACATCAGGTCTCCGTCAAGATGAAATCGTCCCTGGGCCGGCGCGACGCCTGCAGCAGGCCAATGTATGCTTGATGTCTTGGGCTCTGGGGCAGCAAACCCTAACAAGCCTGACGACACGAACGTTGACGGATCGCGGCGTCTTGTTGGTAACTCCTGGAAACCCATGTAATGTGCGTGGCACCGCGCCGACTTACGTGCCTCCTTACATTACTTTTGCATCCATCGTGCATTGTGCAGGGTACGATGCAAATACCTCCAACAGTGCTGGATGTTTCCAGCCCAGCGTGCTGGACTCGCGATAGGGTATGGGCGGTCAGGAGGGTATCGGTCCCAGATTCGATGCCGTCGTGTGGATGAAACCAAGTCCTAAGAGTTTCGTTTCTCTGTTTCTAAGGTGTCCCAAGCTCCAAGCTCGAAGTTCCAAGCTCAAGAGCTCAATTGAGTTCCTCTCCCTTGTCGCCTCTGGCCAAAACATTGGCCGCCCTTTCCTTGTGGACCCGAAAGAAAAGTGGATGCCGAGCTGGAAGTCACTCTCTTCACCCCTCTTTCCCTCTGAAGGTTTCTGCGCATCTCTGCGGTGGGAACGCGCAGGGATCCGCAGCGGCCAGCGTTCAGACGATAGCGCAACCGGCAACCTCCAGGTAGGTAAACCATCCGCACTCCAGAAAACCGCACAGCAGCAGGGTACAACGGACTATGTACACATGCCCACAAACCGCAGAGTGCGGACACACGCGAAGACACCACCACACCTCCCCGCCGTACATGTGCATACGCGGCGCGCGTGCTGCTGGCTGCATCCCCAGCGCCGACCCTGACTGAGCGGTGGCGCCCCATGCATTGGCTGCCGTCTTGACCTAAGCTCTGGCCCCGGGGTTCTGAGCTTGCACGTCTCCGATGAACGGCTCGCCCGTCCACGGACGCGGAGGACGGGAAAAGAAACACAAGTCGATCGTCCGTGGGCGCCGCGAAACTCCCTGATAGGCGGTATACTTTGCAATGCTACGGCTCTTGCAGCGAGCGGGCTCCCCGCAGGGCCCGGACTGACAGGACCAACATATCGCGAACACGGCCCTGACAGCATCGTCGCACAGGGGCGCTCGGGAGAAGGGGCCTGAGCAAGGCGCTTTTTACCTGTGTCCGGAGCGCTGAACCCTCTAATTGCACAGGCAGCAAACAACCTAGTAACTAACGGCGGCACAGTGCCCACTTCATGATGACGATGGTCGAGTTGAAGCGCTCAACTTCGTCGGTAAGCGTTGGCTAAATTCATACATTCCATCTTCCCCCTCCCGGTGCTGGACCGACTCCCGCGTCCCCTTCAATGACCAACAGAAACCACGCGAAGAGAAGGCCCAAATTGGCCTAGCCCGGCGGCCTTGCAGCGATGTGTCGAGCGAGGGGAGCGAAAAGGGCGTGGGTGCATAACCGTGCCAAGGCAGCCTCGCTGGACGCACACCCCCTCGCCGTCCAGACGCCACTATTTTCCATATTAAGGCGCTTTCCCAGCAACCCGACATAATAAAAGAGGCGATATGACCCGGCAATCGCGATATGGCGGCGGGCAGCGCTTATTCGCTGGTGCCGCCGCCAGCGTCGAGGAACTAGAAACACTCGTTCGGCTGACGATCTGCGAATGGCCTTGCAGAGAAGGGAAGATGGCCGACGGTTTGTCCTAGCTGAATCGGTTCAATTCGTAGCCCTGCGGCGCCTCCATGGGTGACTGCAGCGTCTCGATGAGTCTGGGGGTCTTCCACGCGCGAGCGTGGAAGCACTATGGAAGGCGAGACGGGTCAAATAGCGTGTGGATCGGCCAAAAGGCGACGGCACGGGTTCGACGGACAGGCAAGGCTGGAGTCACTTCCCCATTACAGCACAAGGTTACCTGCTTTTGTTGCGCGGTGCCGGTTCTCAGACCTGCTCCTCCCGGCGTCCAGCCACAAGTCACAACCACAGGAGACGGCCGACTGGCGCGCGGATATGGGGGTCCATGATTCTCACAAATCGACCCGCGCTCAGAGCTTGATGATGCCCGGGCCAGAGAGGGGTCCGAGCAGTTGCCGGCGGCTGATTCGAGTAGAAAGCGCTCACCAAAAACGACGTGGCTCAACCGAGGACGAGAAGCGAGAAGCGAGAAACGCCAGCGACTCCAGTTTGTTGCTCTCTTGTGCTCCGGCTGGCCCTCCACCACACACACACACACACACACCTCTCTGAAGCCCTCAAAATGTCGAATACGGGCTGGCAGGTCCTTCCCGCGGCCCCTGCTGGAGTGCTGATATCAACGTCGTGATGATACGCCACTCACGGGTTGTGTGTTTGCGGAACCGCTCAACCCTCCTCTATCTCGAGCCTAATAACGCAACCTTGTGTTTCCCTCTGGCTTTGCTGTCCGACGTCGCCGAAGGTAGCCCCGCCGATCCGAGACTTTACTGCCAGCCGTTCTCGAGCATCTTGGCTGGAGTGACTGACAACAACCGTCGGTAGTTACCACTCACCGAGTCCTGGCAGGTGGCAGTTGCCGTGTTGCCCACTAGAATGTCAAGGATATGGATTTGTGCGACAACGCCTTCGCGCCGAACTGGTGTGTAGACGGACTCGCCCGTCCCTGTAATTTTCTTCGACATATCGACACGATTGGGCTGCGCTTCCCGCTAATGCCTCTGATTCGCCGCTTGCTGCCTGGTGGAAATCCCTTGGCGCGCTGGCACTGTGCCAGACTCCCTTGTTGCTTGTTGGTGAACCATGGATCTGTTGCAGGCTTTTGCGAAGTACTCAGTATACTCGCCCCTTTTCGGGTCCGTTATGAAGTCAATTGTCCAGACGCGGATCTTTAAGACAGGTCTACAAACATGGCCCAAGAAAGTCAATTCAGCGGAGTTCCTAAGTCACCGCAATTAGGCTTTCGGTGCGATAACGGTGCAGCAGAAGCCCGGGTACGGATTACGTGGGTATCCCATGGGCCGTGACCTCAACTCCCAGGACACTAACTACGTACACAACAACGTATCTGGCTGCACGTAGCAGAACAAATCGCGAAGAGCCCGAGTTCCGAGATCAGTCGAGCCTGTAGCAAAAGGCAGCCGTTGGTATCCACGAGATACTGAGAAGGTTGGATCCAATGGGAAGCACGACGAACAATGGATACAACGAACCCATGGCGGACGACAAAAGAAAAGAAAAAAGGGTAAAATCTGTGGCGCGGTTAGGTTATTGAGCACAACGCCCATGTGGTAGGGCGCCGAACTGCGGCATGGACCTGCCTGCGACAGACGGGGGGCCACCGAGCGAGGACGTTGAGAGAAAAAAAGAACCTACACAGTACAAAGAAAACCGAATCAAAGTTCCCGTCCTCCACTGCGCAGAACCGAGCTGGCGCTTCCACTTGTCGGCTCCCGCCATCTTTGCGCCGCGGGTGCAAACACGCCCACCCCAGACCTTCCAATCCCGTTGACGCCGCCTTACTAACAGCAACCTCCATGATCCATAAAATCGCTCCCTTGTTGAGAAGGCAGACATCCTAACCACTGCTGAGCTGGCTTAGCCGAGGCCAGGATTGCGGTCGTCGACCACCTGTTTTTTGCATGCCGCCCTGCTCGCTGCCCGCTGCCCGCTCACTGTCACTGCTCACCCTGACCCCCGTCTAGAGCCCCCCCCCCCACCTCCTCAGCT
>Ga0247758_1002111_pt1 | contig 11984 bp, 11 predicted proteins | sample UWRJL156409C4_FD_180950 | JGI IMG/M metagenome (GOLD analysis project Ga0247758, IMG submission 180950) | Plant litter microbial communities from Arlington Agricultural Research Station in Wisconsin, United States - UWRJ-L156-409C-4 | ecosystem: Environmental > Terrestrial > Plant litter >...
CCACCGATCCGTGGATGCGACTGGGCATTTGAACGCGGGCGGGGGTTAGGGTTATGTATGGCGTGGTGCGGGGTCATAGTGCAAATAGACCGGAGTCATAGTGCAAATAGACATTCTCTAAATGAATGCAACACCGGTTAGATAGCAGTTTCAGGAGTGTGACGGATGGAACACTTACCAATCTCCATGACGATATTACTTTTAAGATAGCTGGTAGTTTTTCCTCCTCTCAGGTGTTTCCATTCTGCTGAAACGTTTATAGTGCGGGGCCCATTGATAGCGATAAACATTTCTGACAGTTCTACTATCCCTATGCAGCCGGGGGGTTCTCGGGCAACAAGATACCAAACAATGGCGCAAAAATCGCAGGACTTGCGTCTTTGGTGCGGCCCACCACGGTCACTGCGTAACTGATAGGATAGATCGATGTCGTCGGGCTTACGAGCACCGAGTCCGGCCTGGCGACATATAGCACACAGTCTCCAGCTGCTGAGCAAACCCCACGTGCCCAAGTTATTGGCGATCCAGTCACGCAACGATTGCCTGGGGATCGGATAACCCCTTGGCCCCATGACTTTGTCAGAGATCTCGCTCGAGTCGGGTGTCGCACTCATTTTGCTTGCTGTGATCAGATGACGGGGGGAGATGAGACGATGAATTCGAAGCAAGGATGACGGAATAGACCTTGCGCAGCAGGCTGGTGAGAACGATTCCGTTGGTGAGTTTTGTACTAATTATGGGTCATCAAATTTCTACATCACCGACCGCTCTTTGCTGCTGTTAGGTGATAGTCCACGTGATATGAAAACCACAATTCTTCACTCTCGAAACTGGGCTTGCGCACTCGCATTAGCCGATATACGGTTATCTCAGTTCCTCAGACCCCCTGGCTGTGACTTCCAACTGTACCCCCCCGTAAGTGCGAGACTTCTACCAACCTTTAGTGACAAGTATTATCTTCTGCTTAATTACTGTCATGGAATACTACATCCATGATAACATTCCAACCTGTATACAGAGACAAGGCAACTTTTCCCCCATTCATCCGTTTCCGCCGACTCTCTCGCTGTGGTCTCCTCAGAGCTCCCCCTTCTCCCCAGTCTTCCCAAAACCGTCATAGTCAAGGAAGGCGTTCACTCGCCTCTTGATGTCCTCCCTGCAGAGACACCTCTTTCTATCACAACCGCCAATCGGGCAGAGCTTGAGATTCGGGGGGAGGTCAAAGCCGAAAACCAGACTGAAAATGTCGAAGGTGCTGCCGACACCTTTGAGAGCCTCTTCGGGCGCGGTCGAGCAATCCAGGGGGGTGCACCAGTCTTGCCATCTGCAATCTGGGCATTGGTAGTCTTGGTGTTCGAGTGGGGGGCATTGCAGGAGCGGTTTCTTTAGGAGGGGCTTTTGGCTGGGTTTGGTGAAATGGTGTTAGTTTCGGCGTCGGTTGCGGTGAAGGGGGAGGGGACTTGCCTGGCTTCGTCTGAGGAGCCCGATGCAAAAGCGGACGTGGCTGCGAGAAGGGGTAAGAGGAGCGTTGAAGGGATCATATTGGCTGCAGTACAAATTTGATCGGTGCAATGAAGGAAGTCGCGACTATCAGGGTAGGTATGATGTCTCTGAATTGGCAGGAGCAGACACCAATTGACAAGCTGAGCGAGCGAACTCAACCCGCTTTAACATTTTCACCTCATGCGTTCCTTCCACGCGCTTTCCAACTTCTCAACGGAAGCTCCGAGTCTTGTTTTCGTTTTCCAGGCTCCAGCCCCAACGCAGATGCGTCAAGCGCGGCATTGAGGCAGAGGCAGACCGATGAAAACCGGACGGGTTGATGTGATTCGCTGGTCTTGGCATCACAAACGTCATGACTGCAGCAAACGTTCAGCCCAACGGACCAGCCGTCCCGTCGATTGGCAGCGGGACGATGCATTGCGTACCTGCTGCGCCCCTCTTCCGCTCGCTCGTTGACCAGTCACCTCCGCTCAATGCAACCGATGCTTTTCGCAGCGCATCTCCGATCTGCCTATTGCGAGCGCGGAATGGCACACTCAAGAGACTGCGAATTGACTCAGCCATGATGTTCACATGCGACTGAGTTTTGTTCTGTCTCCCTTTTATTTCCTCGCTCCCTTCATTCCACCACCACCTTCGGCCCGCCGCTGTGCCGCTCGTTGTGCCGCTCTCTAGTAGCCGCCAAGGCCTAACGATGGCGTCGACAAGACGAAACATGCGACCAGCAAGTTGGCCTTGGGATCGCCACGGATATCGCCATGATGGGAACGCTGCCTTCTCAGAGCCGGCGGATGATGTTAAAAACGGATCTGGAGTCACAACGGAAGAGGCGCGGCCGTATCTCGACCGTGGACTCTGGACAAGAGACCTCTGCACCGTCGGACTAATCCTCGCCTGGGGCGCATCAATATCCTCCATGACGATGGCGATATACATCATCCGTGCCGGACCTCTGTCAATTCCATCTTGGCTAGTCCTCAGAACTGCCGTTGTCGGACCTGTCGGCCTGAGCTGGACCGTTCCAGGCGACGTGTTCCTTGTCGACAACCGCCTCTATGGAGTGTCGAAAGCAGTCATGGTCATCGTCCCCCTCCTTCTGCAAGTTGCTATCGCCTCGATATCCCTCGCCCTCGACTCGATACATTCGACAACTCTCCGGTGGGCTCTCTGGTGCGAGGGCCGGCTTCGCCACAACACCAACTTACGGCTGCTGACCTTCACTCGGAAAAGTGGCCCGAATTCGTGGCCTGCAAACGTCGTGGCAAGTCTCGGCCTGGCCCTGGCGTACGGGGGAGCCACGCTGACGATCCTCCCCGTGACAGTCACGGGGATGTTGGAGGAGAAGGCCAACGGCCGAATTGTACCCCATTTCGACGCCGATCCCGGCCCCGATCGCTACGGCATCAGCTTCAACGCCTGGGGCCTGTTGGGCGTCGGAATCGGCCTCCTATTACAATCCGCCATCTGCACCTGGTGTCTCGTCCACGATACCACCGAGCACATCGTCGGCACCTGGAACTCTAACCCTCTCGCGACAGCAAGGGCTTGCCAACACCTACTCCACGGCACCGAACCAAACCGGATTCGCCAGCCCCTGAAGCTCTCGCTCACAACACCCAAGCAGCCCTCGATGCGCAAGCTAGCTCCCACAAGTCGCACCATCACCAACTGCATCTGGGCTGTCTTCGCCCTCCAAGCGCTCCTCACCATCGCCGTCTCCATCACCGCCTCCATCCAAGGTCTCACATCCATTGAACCCCTCCGGCAACCCGACGGGAGCATCAACCCCCTCGACGTATGGAAGGACTTTGGCCAGGTAATCGCCCGCTACAACAGACAATTCAAGAAATACCGCCTCGAATGGGCCGGGCTGCTCATCCAATCTTGTTTCTTGTCCATACCATTGCTTGCCCTACATCTCGCGGATGTCCTTGCGGGACTTGCGCGCGACGAGGCGATTTGGAGGAGGGCGGCTACGACGGGGGCGAGTCCGGATTCGAATTCTTTTCTAGATGGGTTGCGGAGTTGGCCTACTTGTTGTGTTTTTGTGTTCAAGGCCATCGTCCCTTGGATTTTCAGCTTTGGTGTTACCTGTGTGGTGCGTCTGTCGCTGACGATTTTCCCGCTTTTGACGGTGGCGCTTTTGTTTTTGGTTTTGGCGGGGTGTGCGGAGTATGTTGTTCGGGTTGAGCCGAAGGGGCCGCAGCCGTCGACGTATGGGGATGTGCAGGCGTTGGCGGGCTTGGTGGATGATTGGGGGGATGATGGAGATGGGAGGATATTTTGGGGGGAGAAGGGGTTGTATAAGGTTGAGGGGGTTCATGTTCGGCTGGCTGGGACAGCGGGGAGGAGATTAGCGGATTTGCAGCCGGCGTTGATGTATGCCGGGCTAAATGGGGAGATGGAGCCTGAGATTTCTTTGGGTGCTGTTGAGGAAGGAGTATCTGGCGGGCAGTGAGCGACACATTCTAGAATATCCCGTGTAGGGCATCAAGATTTTCCTGGTTTTAGAGCGTGGATAGATTGGCATCATCATGGGTAATAGCTACCTAGGTAGGTTATATTGTACAATGCATGAAGAACTTCGGGACTTCGATCTATTTTCATTGTAGAAAGGCCTGAAAAAACAGCGCGGGAGGCCGTGAGTCAAGGCAACCTTTCGCGATGTTGTCAAGACCTTCAACGCGGCAAGCCGGGCCTGATTCAATGTTTCTGAGGCTCACAATGTTTTCAAGGTCTTCCGTAATGTGATCCCACCTGATGGTTTCAATGAAGCTCAGATGAAGTGTTTGGGAAAGACGAAAGAGTGACTCACGGCGATTTGCACGTGTCTGCGCTTGCTAAGTTGTCCCATTTGACTCCCGCGCGGGGCCAGCACTTACGCCTGCCATCTTCACATGCCACTGCACCTCCCACTGCACCTGCCATTAGCAAATAGCCCCTCCTCGGCCGGCTCAGTGGTCAAACGCGTTTGCGCACAGCCCAAACCTATGGCCGTCCATGGGAGACAGTCTTCTGAGGCTCCGACGCGCGCACGTCATGCGCTCCGTTCGCCCGACATGTCACCCATGCGCCTGCCTGGCTGGTGGTTGATCCCGCTTCCAAGACACCTACCCCCGGGAGGAAGAATAGAGGGCCCCCGTCTTTGGTGTTTGACGTATGGCGCGACCAGCGCACCGGCACCGCGGTCGCTCCCACATGTCACCCTGCCCGACCAATGCTGTCCGCCTCTCCTTCAACATCCCGAACCATTTTCGTGCTATCCGCTGGTTGTCTGCGACCTCGGATCAGTCGAACTGGACACTAGGACGTCTTGGAGGATTTTGCTAGACCAAGACACTTCTACCGTGATGGAACGGCTCCGCGGGGAACTGGGGAAATATTGGGGACGGCTAGGTATAAAGCGCCCGTTCGTCGCGCGTATCTTGGGCTCGATTCTCGATACCTTCAGCTCCGCCACCACCGAGGATTTATCATCAAAATGATTTCATAGCGAGCAATCCGTTCCTCGAGTGGCCTTCAGCATGGAAGGGTCCCCGTGATCCGCCCCGGACGGCTGCCACTCAAACCACCGGCGAGTCATCCAAGGCCTTTTCCACAGCAGTACATTTCGACAACTGAGCCACCGGGGCATCCTAACACCCCCGGCCAAGTCCCAGTTGCGCGCTCCGCACCACATCTGACCTGGCCGCACATTGGATGGGACGACAGAGTCCTGCTTGACGTGGTGCCTAGCCACCGAAAGCCAAGGACCTCTGGAGACCGCTTTGCGTGGAGGGTGACGAGGGTGTGCAGGCACGTTTCCCAGTGCCAGTGATATCTATCATCAACGGAAGCTAACGTTCTTTGTAGATGGGCAATGGATATCGTAACGGGAATGAAGCCCGAACAAAGGGCCGATAATCGACATCCAACCACCGCTGTCGTCGCGCAAACGCCCTTGACAGAGTCACAATGGGTCAGCAACTCCCGTCAGTCCATGCCTCAGCGCTAACAGTTACCTGCCTTAGTTGATTCGATTTATCTTTCTTGAATCCATCGCTGGGGTTCCTGGGATGGTTGCAGGGACAGTTCGACACTTGCATTCAATCCGACGCTTCAAACTCGACCAGGGCTGGATCAAAACTCTTCTCGAAGAATCGTATAATGAGCGGATGCATTTGTTGACTTTCCTTGAGATGCACAAACCAGGCTGGCTGATGCGGATGATGGTCTTCGGCGCCCAGGGCATCTTCTACAACGCCATGTTCATATCGTATCTCATCTCTCCCAAGATTTGCCATCGTTTCGTCGGATATCTGGAGGAAGAGGCAGTCCATACATACACCAGATGTCTGCGCGAGCTGGACAACGCCAGCCTGCCCCAGTGGTCTTCCTCGCAGTTCAAGATCCCAACCTTTGCGATCAAGTACTGGAGCATGCGCGAAGGGAGGAGAAGCATGCGAGACCTGATTCTGTCTATACGGGTACGTTTCAATGCCAGCCGGCCCCGGGAGCCGGGTGATTCAAGTCTGGGGGCCCAACTAACAGCAATGCAGGTAGATGAAGCTTCACATCGGGGGGTCAACCACACGCTCGGAAATCTCGACGAAGACTCGGACCCCAATCCATTTATCGAAACAACGGAGCACGCGAGTCATATGCATGTAGCAGCTACGAGATCGGGGGATTGGTGTCAGCTTATATAAGCAATTGGAGCCATTCGCGGAAGTAGCCGGCTTGGCAATAGGGGACCCTGCAGGCCAGAGATTCTTGTAGAATTCAACGCAGTCAACCAAGAACACAGTAATTAACGCTCTCAAGTCTTGTTGTATTCAGGGAGCCGTCCTCTCAGCCAAGCGAAGCTCTGGTGCTCGGCCGCGCTGCGGTTCCGTGGCGCTAAGGCGCGATTACGTAATTTGACACACCCCCTTAATCTTCCACTTCTAAGTGGTTAATTGACTCCTGAATAAGAGCTTTGAAACAGTTGAAATAACGTAAAACAGTGTAGTTTCCAGAGCCTCCTTAATCGCTCTCACCCATACTTATGCTCTTGTACTCTAAATCTGGTAATAACCGGTCTGAAACTGCCACTTTACCACTTTCAAAAAGGTCTTCCCTAGCCTCTAAGTCCTCTGCCGTGATCTCACACGTCATGCGCGCGGCCAGTTATAAAGAAGCGTCTTATACGCCTATAATGTTCCGGAATAGTTTGAACTTTAATACCGATAAGGTCTTAGTAAGGCTGTCGGTAAGCATCTTATCGGTTAGCTTGTAATTAACTGTGATCCTCCTATTTATAGCCTCTTACCGGAGCTAATAATTATAAATATCCACGTGCTTAAGTTTAGTTCGTAATGTAGCTGTTTCCTTATTAACTAAACTAATTGTTTACTGATTATCGTATTAAAGGATAACTTTACGGTATATAAGGCGAACGTTTAATTTATTTAGCAGGTAATTTACGTACATTACCTCCTTTACTACTTACGTTAAGGTAAGGAGCTTTACTTTTATAATAGATGTAGTGATAGTATTTTATTTATTTACTCACTACTTTATTACACTGTTAAAAAGCTTTATAACGTAGGTTTACGAGCTTTTATAATCCTTAGAGTTATTAGTAAAACTAGCATCACTTTAGGTTTTAAAGTTATCCTTACCCTTAAGAGTTAACGTAAAGTACTGTGAGCTTAGGAGATAGTGGATATAATAATCAGCTGTATAGTGATAGAGAGGTTTAAGGTTATAATTAAATTACGGTAGTTTAGAAGCTGTAAAAGTAATATCTAACTTAAAGATCACGGTAATATAAAGGATAAATCTTACCTTACGTTAATAATCTTATATTAAAGTTATAGTAACCTCCTTTAAGTAGATTAGGAGCTTTTTAGTAATAATAAGGTTCTTTAAAGGTTGTATTATCTCTTTCTTATACTCTCCTTAACTTACGTAAAGTAAGCGTTTTAACTTCGTAATATACTCTAACTAGCTTAGTTAAATTAAGCGCTTCTTACAGTCTTAAAAGATCTTTATTCTAAGGAACTATTAAAGCAGCTTATTACCTTAAAGTTTATAAGTCTACACTAAGTACTTTATTAATTTTATTGTAATGTGTTATTACTTAACTTTATAAGTAACTATTATATTATTAATGTAAAAGAAGATAACTATACCTCTTTTAGTGAAATAATAGGGCTTATAAGGTACTAGTTTAAAGCCCTTTTTGTAAAGGGAAGTACTAAAATAGCGTTATTAGAGGAGAAGGGACTCTTTAAGCCTGTAAAGAGCTTATTAAAATAAGAGAATAATACCTTTCTTTTTAAAACTTAATAACATTTATATATAGATATTGTAAGGTAATTTAATATAAATAAAGGCATTAATTACATTATACTAAATTAATTTAAGGTTAAAGCGTACTGTAATCGCTATTAACAACTGGAATAATTAACTTATAAATATAAAGGTATAAGTGCTTTTAAAAATCAAGCTACGTTATTAATCTCTACAAATTACTAATCTTACCTTACATCTTTACAGGAAACTGTATTTATTAAGCTTATAAGTTAATACTTATATATAATTAAGCACTTAATAGCTATTTACATTACTCTTTATAGTTTTAATTTAAGATTTTATCTCTTAGTAACTTTATAAGTGGATTACTTACACTTACGTAAATTCTGGATTTTAAAGGTAATACTGTAACTTTTTAGGGTTTTTTAAAGGAATAGGTAAATCTTTACAGTATACTCTCCCTTTAAGAGGGTGCTCTTTAGGCGCCTTCTTTTTAAGTTTATACTTAAAGTCCTTATTATTATTACCACTCTGGGAGCTTATAACCTTCTTTAAAGCTTTCTTAATAGTACACTTCCCCTTTAATGTTTTAATACTTACTACTAAGTAGCTAACGTTAAACACTGCCTTTTAAGGTTTACCTTAACGTATTATCTTACGTTAATTGTAAGAGGAGTGGTTTACTTACACGTACGTTATATTTGCTACGTTTTTATAAGAGTTAAGGAGTCTTTTAATAATAGCAGTTACTATAGCTATATAAAAAGGGGGTGTACTTTTAAGAGTTAATAACGCCTTAAGTAGTAAAACCAGTTAATAATAATTAGTTACTTTTTATTCACACCCTTTAAATGTACTTTAGTTAATAATAATACTCTTTAACCACTTTATTACCTCTTCCACATACTTAAATGCTTTATTAAGACTGAAAAAGAGTATTTCTTCTTCCTTTTCTCTAATAAGACTTAGGGTATACTTATCTTATTTCCTTTTAGAGAGTTTAAGCTCTTTTAGGAGCTCCTCCATCTTTTATAACGATTAATTCTTAAGGTTATCTTTTAAACGCTTTAAATCACTATAAAAGACCTTTATCTTATTAAAGACTACGTCTTACATGCTTATTACAGTATTTATAAGAGGGTTTTAGATCTGATAAATGTTTAAAGACCTGTAGTTTATTAAATAACTAATCTAAGCTTTCAGTTTAAGTTTATTCTTCTTATTTTCACTAAGAATCGCTTTTATAATAGAGGTAAAGGCTTTACAGCTATAAGTGTGCAGATAAGCTAAATACGGTTTCTAAGCTCGTTAAGGCTAGCCTTCTAGTTTCGTAATATGGACTATAGTATCCTTATAAAGCGTGCTCTAGTTTAACAATTAGCGTAGCGTTCTGTTATTTAGATATACTATGTAAGAGATAGTTTCACGTTAAAGGTAAAGGGGTAGTTTCAAACCTGCTCTTATAAAGGCTGCCTTTGCCTTAATTACACCCCTTAAGCGTTCCGCACCCCTGTTTTATTATTAAGTATTAAAGGTAAAAGGCTTAATCTTTACACCTTTACGTAAAAAGAAGCGAAAGAGCACCTTAGCTTAAAAGAGCTTATTATCAGCTTTTATCTTTTAAGGTTCGTAACAGAACTAAGTTTTATAAGCTTCCTAGAAATGTTCTAAAGCTCTTATAATCGTTATAACCTTCTTATCCTTTAGGTAGACCTTTATAATAAAGCCGTTATAACAATCTGTAAAGAATATAGTTCTTTAATAACCCTTAATATCTTAATAGTAATTTAAAAAGTCAATCACCTACTATAAGTAAGGCGATTACAGCTGCAGTCTTACCCTCTTACTCTCTTACCTCTTAAGCTTACCTTTAATACAGTTATTACACTCTATAAACGTTAGAAATAAGGTAACGTAATTAGTAAGATTAACCTCTCTATGGTAAAGTTATTACCTTATAAGTCCTTTTACGTAGTTAAGAGTTTAAAAGCGCACTCTTTCCACGTTATAAATAAGGTACTTTATAGCAGCTTTACTTAAGTAACCTAAATGTAAGTGTTAAAGATAAGGGGTTATTACTGTAGGTTTCTTCTCGTAAGTTTTAATATAGTAGCGTTTCCGCGTTACTAACGAGGTGTATGTAACCTCCTTTTTAACGTGCTTAAGAACGAACTAGTTATAATAACTTATAAAGTTAGTAAACATAGTTCTATCTGCAGCAATTAGTTAATTTATTAAAAGCTTATTATTCCACTACATACCTTACTTATAAAGTTACTAAAGTAAGACTAAGTTATAAGCGAAACCTTAGCAGAATGTAACGTTCTTAAGGTAAAGGAGTGCCTTTTTACCGTAATAAGTAAGCTCTAAGTCTATTTCGCTGTATTTTAGGATCGGAACTGTGGAATCTTTAGCGTAAACGTAGTCGTTTTCTAACACGTAATGGTAGTTATAAAACTGTACTAACTTATTAAAAATATAAAGAGTAGTGCTAGAATCTAGGATTGCAGAGTTTCTTAAGGGGTATACGGCTGCTATAAAGGAGCATTTTACTATTAGGAAGCTTATAAAAGCTCTTTTCTCTACTGTTAGATCTGCCTCCTTTATAAGTTATTAACTTTCTTTATACCTTTATTCCTTAAGCTTCTTAATAACTTTATTAAAAGCCTTATCGCCTTTTTAGTAAGAGTTAATTAACACAGTTACAGTGAAGTTCGATTTCCACATATTAAACGTAAGCTTAGGGAACATTAGCTAGTAATCTTTAAAATTATAATTATTATTATAAGCAGTACACTTCTTTAAACTTTCTAAGCTCTTAAACCTAACCCTTTTAAGGCTCTGCTTACTACGTTTCTTTTTAAAATCCGTTTCTTTACTTCTACCTTTACCTTTTTAGCCTTTATAGCCTTTATTACTGTATTAAGAGCTACAGTACGCTACACTTTTATATAATTTACAGTTCTTTTAATCGTTTCTTAAGGACTTTTAATCGTCAGTATTATACCCTTTTACTTACTTACCTGCTCTTAACGCAGCCTTCTTACTGTAAAACGTTAAACCTTCTTATTCTTCCTCTTACTTTACTTAAGCACTGAAACTAGCTTTCTAAGTCTTTCTACTTATTACTTCCAGCACGTTAGTAATTATTAGTTAGGACTTAAGGTTATTAATTACTTAGAAGAACTGTAACTTTCTATTATAAATTGCCTTATCTTTTATAAGTAGGTTAACAGTTTAAGAATAAAGAGCTAAAAGTGTGTAAAAGGTATTAGTAAGCTTTGTAAACTAGATTTGCAGCATTTAATAGTTTAAAACGTTTACCTACTAAGCCTCCTTTATCACTGTATTCCACTTTATAATCTACTTTAAAACCTTCTTATAACTCTTAGTGAATATGTTAAAGTGTTATTTATAACGTTTATAAGCTTCTATTATTTTAATATTCTTTTAACTTTAATTTACCTTTATAATTACTATATACTGTTATTTAAAGTTCTCCCTTACGTCAGTTATAGTTGCATAGACTCTAAGGGCTATTAAGGCCTAAAAGTGGTCCTTTAACACCCTTAGCCTCTTCTCCAGACTTTTATGTTTAGTAAGGTTAATCTAGTAGTCTTCTAGATCGCCTTGATAATTGGTAGTTTACGTGGCCGTAAGCTCCGAGAGCCGCTTAGGGTGGCGTACGACTCCGTTAATAGTCTTTCTTGGAAAGTCTAAGAACGTTAGCTTTTCCGGCTCTGTTAGTTACGGTTCTTCTCCTTTAAAGTCCACGTATTTCCACAAGCTAACTCTCTCTATATAGCTCCGGAAGCTCCTTAACTAGAGTATCTAGTCTTCTAAGCTTATGTAGATAATTTCTAGGGCCTTCGTGTTAGCTATAGCTTCGTCGTTTAAAGGCTTTCGCGGTATTTGCAAGCGTTAATGCCCAGCAGGAGCTGCTCGTTAACGGTTTGTTCGGCTTGACGCGTGAAAATCGGGGCTCTGCACGCATCGTAATTTGCGTGCCAATAGAAAAGCAGTAATATTATCGCTTGTTTGAGACTCTTAATTGTAGAATTCAACGCAGTTAACTAAGAACACAGTAATTAACGCTCTCAAGTCTTGTTGTATTCAGGGAGCCGTCCTCTCAGCCAAGCGAAGCTCTGGTGCTCGGCCGCGCTGCGGTTCCGTGGCGCCAAGGCGCGATTACGTAATTTGAC
>Ga0247758_1002113_pt1 | contig 11958 bp, 9 predicted proteins | sample UWRJL156409C4_FD_180950 | JGI IMG/M metagenome (GOLD analysis project Ga0247758, IMG submission 180950) | Plant litter microbial communities from Arlington Agricultural Research Station in Wisconsin, United States - UWRJ-L156-409C-4 | ecosystem: Environmental > Terrestrial > Plant litter >...
AAGCCCCATATTAAACCCTAACCCTACTACACCGCCACCGGCGAAATTCGCGAATATTTACGGTGGCTCCGGTGTGGCCGCCGTGCTTATTTCCGGATATCTATGGCGCCGGCTGATTCGGCCGCTGATTCGTCGCGGCCCCCAGAGCCTCCACTATAGTACAGGGCGCTAATGCGCCGTGGCCACACCACTACAGCGGGGCCGGTGCCGTAAGTAACCGCTAGTCGCGCCTTTCAGGGAGTCTAGCCCCCCCCCGCTCCGCTCTAACTCTCCGTCCCTAACCTTCTCTTCTTTCCGGTACCGTAGGCCGGCCTCCTTTACGCTATGGCTCCCCGGAAGCGACGAGCGCCGGCTTCAACGCCGGCGCCGGCTAGGCTATCGATCACGGTAGCTGGATCGGCCGGTACAGAACAACCCCTGGCTAGCTAAAAGGGGCTAGCGTAAGTAAGGATTCCAGCGGCGCGGCTGGAACGCGTTATCGTTAATAACGCTAAGCTCCGGGCTAACACGTAGAATATCCTTACCATAATTAAAGCGGTGCAGCTAAAGAACACATCGTCGGTATATAAGCTGAAGCAGGAAGAATTCCGGTAGTTTTGCTGGTGGAAACAGTATTAAGACGGCGAGATGGTGACGGAGGATAAGCTCCTTCTTTTCCTTGTTAAGGAAGTTGTGAATCGGCTGTTACGGTCACGGAGCCGGAAGGCTGACAGCGATGTGCCGCTTTCGGAGACTCGGCTTACCTAATGGTTAGTTCAGACCTACGTTACCATTATTACTAACCTTTACCGATCGTAACAAGCCCTTAGTATAAACACCTACCCCTTACCCTAAGAGGATAACGCTTGGGAGTATATTAAATCTCTCTAACGCTGTAATACGGAGCGGTAGAAAGCTAACTACACTAATAAGGGCTAAGATACCGTTCTTAACGGCTATTTGGAGGATAACTTTAAACGGGTTACTGGGGAGTTGTGGGGCTATACCAGCCAGTTAGCTAAATACCACTTCCAGACTTTAGCCGATATACTTCTCGGCCACTATATGCTTACCTGCGGCAGTGACCGCCAGAGCCTTAAGATCTTAGACCTTTTTACGTTTGAATTCGCCAGTGAGGGGCCTACTTAGTGTATACCGCTTATCACCACTACACGGGCCGGAAAGCAGAACTAACACGGCCGCTTAAAAACTGCTAGTACCCTTTAGAGCCGAGACCCGCTTATTTACGTTCTTAGCGTGGTAACCTTTTACCTCTTATACTGGTAAGACCTTACCGATAAGCCGTTTCCCTACTTTAAAAGCCGAGCGTAATAGTACGATATCTAGCTGTTAAAAAGTATTAAGGCTGGCCCTACCTTTACGTTAGCGTATAATAACTAGCGGGATTAGGTTATTAAGGTGTTTACATACGCTGGTATCTGGTTGAATAAGAAGACCCATATTAGTTAAAGCTCTGGAGCGAAGATGGTGGAGCTGAAGGGGGTAAGTGAGGTGCAGATTCGCCGCGCTAGCTGGTGGAACTAGGAGTAAATGGTTGGCTGTTACCTGAATTTACTACCCTGGAAGTTTATACGGATTATGGCCGGCTATCTGGTGTAGATAGGGGGGTTTAAGATACGCTGAAGCTGAACGCTACCTTTAGACTTGCTGTTAACGTTAATCTGGCCGGAGTTAAACTAGTGGGTAGATAAGTTTAGCCCTGGCCTGGAGTAAATAAACAACCTTATAGCAGCCGGCTTTATAAGCTTATTATTCTACCTTTAAGAGGTGATTTTAAAAGACTTGGTGCCGTTAATACACTAGTTTCCAGAATCTGCCATGTGGAACTATCTGGTATTCCAGTATAAAGACTACTGGCTGTATACGTACTGTGTAGTGGTAATAATAGAAGAAGGCGAGCGGCTAAGCTAGTTAGCCGTTCTGACACAGGCTTTACCAGTCCTTACTAACTATTTAAAGACGGCTAAAGCCCGGAGCGAGGTGAAGATATCGGAGCTTTTAGTAACCCTGACGGCTAAGGTTTATACAGCAGCAGAACAGCTAGCCGGAACCTACCAGTCTTCCTTACGCGACCTCCTTACTAAAAGCGTTTTCCGGTTATAACCACCACCAGCACCAGCATTAGCATTGGCTCTAGCACTAGTAATAATACTAGCTCCGGCTCCAGCGTTAGTATTGGTATTACCATTAGAAAGCCGGTTAAGCCACTCCGGCCAGTTAAGCCTAGAGCTGGAGATTACAGGGCCGCTGAAACACCGTATGAGCCGGGCTGTTAAGACTGTGAATGACCTCTGGCGCAAGTGGACTACCGGCTTACGGGGTAGCCCTTCGATTACGGCTTTAGATAATCGGTGGGGGAGCTGGTGGCGTGCTGGCTGTCAGGCCGAAGTTTAATAGTATTCTTTACGGCTGGAAGTTATCTAAGAGATTTAGCGAGTTGCTGGCTTATGGTGGTTAAGTGAGGAATCGGTGATGTTCTTTGTTACGGCCGAATAACGGTAATCTAACTGTTCTCTGGATTTATATTGTAAACGGCTTTGCGTTAATAGGAAGACGAGGGAGGCCGGTGCTGGTGATAAGAAGGGTGGCCAGCTGGCGCGATAACGGCACGGTGCTGGTGGTAATAAGCCTTCCGTAGATAGATTTAGTAATTGAACTGTTGTTATAATACAGTTTGGGCCTGAAAACGCTGTTTACTGCGTAGATTGTGCGTAATTACGCGCAATTGCTTGTGTTTAGGGGCTTAGGGGCTAAAAAATCGTATATATAACCCTAACCCTATATAGACGTAGACATCCTTGGGATATTTCCGGTTGCTGAGGGCACGGCCCCTTTTTGGCTGCGAGGTGGCGCTTAGTGGCTGAATCAGCTACTAATTAGCCGCCATAGATATACTCTTGATAAATGCACTGCTTGTGTCTTTTTTCATTTCTCATTTCTAATGCCTTGTAATTTCATAATGTCTTGTATTCTGAAGTTTCAAATATCTAAGCAAACAAAACTAAAGGGTGGGTAAATAAACACCGCATACCGCTTGATCTTCTACTTGCACCTTTATCCCAGATACCTACATCTAACCAGCAACCCTTACACCTTGTTACAGGAGAACGTGGCATGGCGATCTGACTCCCGGACGGAACATCTTAATTGCCCATCGCCTCCTGAGCGCTACAAACAGGTAATCGTTACAAAGCCCGGAGCCCGAATGTTGTCGTTGAACAGGTCGTGCATTCCAGGGCCTCGCCTTTGGGGTGGGTGAAGTAATTTTTGTCGTATGTAATTCCTGAATTAATGATTAAGGCATTGATATGCTTGGTGGCCTATACGGCAGGAATGGCAAAAGGTATGGTAAGATTTGATGATGGTGTTCTGGAGAGCAGTGTACGGAGGGTATTTGAGCACACTGCTGCTACCGGATCTAGCAATAAATTTTCCATTAGCAACCATTCTGGTTAGGGCCTCGATGCTTTCAGGGGATCCGTCGAAGAGCTTGTGCATGGCGAGTTCGGTCGTGGCGCCCCACGCGAAGATAGCTTGGCTTCGAAGAATTACTTCTTGACCTTGAGCGACCGTGCTTCTCTGTGTAGAATCAAACGTTAACAGGAAAGGCTAAGCGAGAATGGAAGTCTCGTCAGGAGCTGCTATCACGCACTCGCCGCCCCGATGATTGCTTAAGACGGTCTTAGCAATGGAACCAGCCTGCCACACTGTTGCCAAGGTCCTGTCCTTGATGTCATCGGCATTCTTTAGGTTAGCTACGGCAAAAGGTGTCGCCTTAAAGACTGTGTGCGTTGGAGTGAAACCGTCAGTATCTAGTGTTGGGTTAGGTTCAATATAGACGATGCAACAAGGCTTACCTTCATTGAACCGCATGCTACTGCCAGTAATAGCACTGAAAAGGATTGGATCTATAAGGATAGATAACGCTTCACTCTCATCAGAAGGCGTAACCTTTCTAAAAGTGCCTTGCTGGAGGGGCCTTAGTCCCCCTACAAATGTCTGGGGTTAGGGTTATGTATGGGCCTAAAATATAATTTTTTCATGCGTACTATCCTTAGTCCCTAACCCTGTCATTTTCTGTAATCTACTAATATTATACTACTACCCTTCCAATCCATAACGGTTCGTTATATCGCTTTAGCAAGTTTTCTATAGCTAAACTAACTATTCTAACGAAAAGACCGGACTGAAGAGGGTGCGGTATTACGGAGCTGACACTTATCAGATAAACAGCAATTACCACTGCATAGAAATAATGAACGTTCTGCGCTTTTTAGTGTAGCGGTAGTTTGTAACAACACCGAGCTGAAAGCGCCTCGGTCCCGGCCGATCTCTAGAAATCTGCCTTGGGCGGAAGGGTGAAAACCTCCGAATGGAAAAAGAAGATGACGTAGGACCTCTGAGCTAACACAGCCTAGGGCGCGAGTGTAGACTGAGGGTCGATATCGGCCCGCTTGCCCTCACGGGTAGAGCTTTCAGCCCTACGGTGTAAGATAAATAATGAACTGGTGCGGTGACGCAATAGGGAAGAAACTATAAAAAGAACCACACCTATAGAAGGTCGCAGTCGGCCTGGAAAGCCGACTCCCAGACTACTGGTCCTCCGATTGGAGGGACACGAATGCAATTGACGTAGAAAAACAGATACGTACCTAGTATGGAACAAAACCTAGTATGAGACGGTGCCTAGTATGGAACGGCGTCTAGCATGGAACGGCGTCTAGTATGGAATAATAAAGGAAACGCGACCGTGGACTTGGTCACCTTCCTTCGATTAGAGGGCTAGAATGTTAGTGGGCTTCTAATGGGAGGTTTTTGTGGTGGAAATCGTCGAATTCAATTGAATTGAATGGCTTGAATGAATGGAAGCGACGGTTCGAAGAACCGCGCGGCGCGGCCCCTGTTTGACGGAGGTACGCGCCAGAGAATGCACCGCTACGTACAAAAACGGTTACAGTAATATTACTACTTAGTATAAGGCTATTAATTTCTAGCTAACTGAGAGCCCTGAAGGCCTTGTATTACGGTGCCCTCCGGCGGGTAACTGCAACCTTTTCTGCGTACCCTGTAGTCACTAGCTGCGTACCCTTCAACAGCGCACTGCGCTGAACTTACTCGAACCTTCTGGAATTTAAGGGGTGGAACTTCCTGAATTCCACCAACCACAGCGAAGCTGTAGAAGCCTCTAGAATAATAAGGCTACGCAAGCACTTACGTGGCCCATAAGCTACTATTCCAATCCTATATTAATAGATAAAAGGCATTAGAAGACAACTACAGCCTATAACAAGCCCTCTCCTCTCTTATACTTAGCCTTTTACAAGTAAGTAATTGTGACGATCCTGGGTCATCATTAGGGCCGGCGTGGCCCGACGATGTCCCCGCGTACGTGACAATGCACACTGTGCTGTGCATTGGGCCAGGGGTGCAAAGACCCGAAGCTCCCACGACTAATCAGGAAGTTGCTCACCGTGCTCACCTTCACAAGACGATGAGCACAGTGAGCACAGGAGAAAACTGATTAACCTGCTCACCTTCTGGCTGGAGTGAGTATCAGCCACTGCAGTGACGATGGCTGAATCCTACAGATAGGTCCATAAAAGAAGGAGGTTCTGGCTGCAAGCCAGAACCTCCACACATAATTGAATCAGTTAATTCACACACACATTAATCCCACTGTTTCCAGGAGTGCCAGTGCTTCTGACAGAGCATAGTGAGTAACGGTATAAGTTACTTGTTGGTTAGCTAGTATAGATACTATTATTGTACCTATAATGAAGCGTGAGGGTTCTAATCCCTCACGCTAGCAATTACATTGTTTATTGTGCACTACTGATCAGTCTCCGACTGTCCCTTATAGTGCAGCGACCTACAGTGACATTGTATCCCCCGTCTGAGAGTGCTAGTCTCATCATTCAGCCTTCGGACCGCCTTCTTTCACATTAGCGTCCTGCCATACGCTCTGTCTTAACTCGCCCAGTCCCTTTCAGATACTGCCCTGAGTGCAGGTCGTAATAGTAATTCACCACTTATTCAATCATATTTTAAAGCACTGCCTTTAGTATCCTCTCGTTTTACAGCGCAGAGTCCGCTATAGCCGCCTCTTCTACAGAGGCACTACCTTTGTAACTTAGGCTTTCGTTTACTTCTTATAGCGCCTACGACGCCGTAATCGACTTAGAACAGTACTACTTAACTTCTTCTAAGCTACAGCCCTATACTACAGGCCTATAGAACCCTATGTCAGAAGCGCTGGCACTCTTGGAAGTGGTGGAATTGACGGGGTTGTAATTAATGTGTGCGTATATTGTCTTCTCCGTTAGTTCTCTAGCGGAGTTGGAGAGCCTCTATTATAGTTGTGAATGGTGGCAAGCCATTGCGCGTCAGCTTACGCAGCTGTAGCTACCTATTACAAATCTACAGTTTTAGTGGCTTCTAGTCTCTTCCTTTTAACACTAGTTTCGCTGGTGTTCTGGCACTGCGTGGCCAGAACCCCCTTTTTTCTAACAGGGGCTCCACTTCCACAGGTTCCGAACTGCCGCCAAGTGAGGCAGCCCCAGCTCTGGACGATAACAATTTCCTTTTTCGTTCGCAATCCTGAGCTGGGGTGAGCTGGGGTGAGCTATAGCTGATTTATCCTGAACTTTCCCTGATTTTTCCCTGAGCTAGGGTGATCCCATACACCGCCGCTGCACAGCCTCAGAGGCCCATTTTCAGTCCCACCGGGTAAAATTTCCTATCGATGGAAAGCAGATGACGCGTGATCTGTAAGGATAGCTCCCCAGGCAACAGTTTCAATTACGACGTACATGCGTACTGGGTGTGCGTGTGACTCGCGGCCCGGAAGCCCTATTGTCAAAGCTGAGCAATACTATGCCTTACCAAAAAGTTCAAAACAGACTAAAAGGATCCAATCACACCAATTTCAAACCTATACCATCACTATCCTATTACACAGAAGGATGCGGTAGGGATGGAGTCATTGACGACAACAGCAACGTCACCTGTCTGTACTCTTATCTGGTTGACAAGTTATTTTCTTGTCACGACTTGGGCTGTGGTAAGGGGATGCCCCGCCAGAACGTGACAGGCCGTGCTGTGGGCCTAGGAGCAGCCAAACGATTGGGAACCAATCGCTTAACCCACCAGTAAAAAGAAGGCCGAAGGAATGGACCCGAAGTTCGGGTCCGCATAACAGAGCCGACGAAACGGACCCGATGTTCGGGTCCACATAACGACAAAAAGGTACTCAGGTACTTGCAGACAGCTAGAGGTATAAGTGCGACCGATGGAAGCACTCATGGTGAGGGATTCTTGGTTCCTCACGCAAGCAATCAAGTTCACTGTCTGCAATAACTTCATAGCGTTCTTGATACTCTTTGCCAAGCACCCTGTATGAAAGTGGAACCCCTAACTGTCTGATGCTTCCCGTGATCTCCGAGTCTCTACTGTCAATCACCTTGGCGTACTGCCTTGCAGTCTGCTGCCTACTGTCGGTGCAGGTTGTAACATTTTTACCATTAGGGATATATAAGCTGCCTTATTAGATTTTCGATTCCTGTTAAAGAGATGTTGGAGAATTTAGTGATGTTAGTGGTTAATATATTGGTACATGGTGTGGGACAGTACGTAAAGTCCTAGTTCAACCCGCGACATAGGACATAGTATCCTGGCTCCAAAACTGGGACAGTATTTAATGTACTAGTACATAACATCCTAGCATAGGAGGGCGTTGGCGAGTGGTCCGACGCAGCTCATATAGTGGGTGGATGTGCTCTACGGCCGTTGCCAGCAAAATTAGTTGCGGCACTTTGGTCTGCTAAGCGTGAACACAAGACCCGAGCCTAATTCTGGGACCCATAGCAGTTTCTGGGCAGCACGGACTAATGTCCCAAAACCTGGGCCCCTCCCTGCCTTTCCGCCAAGTAATTTTGTCGATGCAGCCGTGCTAGGTGTACACAGCTGTCATCCCTGTGCTGAGCGGAGGAGACTTGATAAGACTGCCCAAGGCATTCGGAAAATATTTCCCATGTTGACTCGCTTCCTGGGTTTTTTGAATTCTTCGCTGGCAGACCCACCTGTTTTCATTCTTAACCCTAACCCTAACCCTAACCGCATCGTACGTCTCTCCTACGGCGGAGGATCTGATGAGAAGCTTCATCCTCCTCAGCATGATAGGCGGCAGCAGAGCATCGCCAACATCATTCAATTCTCTTCCCCGAGCCCGCGCTTAGATGGTCCGGTTCTTTTGGCTTCCAGCACTACAGTGGCAGCATGGAGGACGCTCCTTGGTATCAGACGCGGCCTAGTTTCCGGACGAGGCTAACCCCCCCCCGAATGCATCCGATTCGATGAACGCGATGATGCTCTCCAACATTATGGGGAGAGGTTGCTGGGCTGGCTGCCGACTCTAGTTGAGGAATGCTGAAGTTTATGCTTGCGAGCTATCGGGGCTAGGTGGGATTGTGCATAAGACAAACCCCCTAGATCAGAACCACCCCTGGAAGCGAACCACTTGTGGTGTTAGTGCGCACGGCCATTTTTAAGCGAAAACACTAACATTCTATTAAATCTTAACTAGCAAATTTCTCAGCCATAGTAATAGATAAAATTGCCTAATAAATAGTATAAAATATATTAAACATAGCTCAGTCTTAATATAAAGATAAAACTAATATATTAAATTTATTTAAAAAGAAAAATATAGGTAAACTTTAAACAAATAAATTATATAGTAAATTAAACTATCTCTAAGTAATGTATTATATAAGGTTAATGTTAAGATAAAATTGTGAAAAATCTAGTTAAAATAAAATTACGTAATATTAAAACAATATTTCTCATAACTAATTTATTAAAAATAATAATTTACTTTAACTTTAAAGTAAATAAATTTAAAATATTATTTTACTTATTTAAAGTTATATTACGTGATGAACAGTATTTGTTTAAGCGAAAAACTTAATATTATAATACTTATCTTCATAAACTTAACGTAATTTTTTATTTATTTTTATCTTTTATATAAAATTAATGAAGAATTCTTTTCTACTTGTTATAATTTATATGTAAAACATATATATATTATAACAAAATCTGACTTTCTTAGTTATAACTAGATTGTTACCTTAAAGTATCATTTAAAAATACATGAAAATATATATAACATAAAATATAACTATACTATCAGGTGTAATTTTAACGTAATTTTAACTCTTATGTTTGTGGAGATATTTCAGCACTTCAATGTTAGTGTGTCGGCCATAAAATGCCCGTGCGCACTAACACCACTAGTGGTTCGCTTCTAGGGGTGGTTCTGATCTAGGGGGTTCATCTTACATCTACTCTGGGAACTGTATGAAGAACATATGCCCCTTCGTGTCAACCAAGTACTGACTCCTCGCGCCAGTGGTACACATCGACGCGATGCCGTGTGCCGGGGAGCATCATGTACGAAGTAGAGAGTAAGACGCAGCCTGCGGATTTCTAGGATTTCTGATCGCGGAATGGTCGTTGTCTGCAGTTGAGAGGAGAGGAATACTCGTAGCGAGCCAGAGCAGTTCTGCAGAGTAGATTCAATTGATCCTTTGTATGAAGTATCGCCACGGAGACGGCGAAAAGAAAAGGATGAAAACTTGGACCCTCCTGAATGATGAAATAGATCCTCGCTCACAGCCATAGCTCAAACCTCCTCTTCCGAACGTTACCCTCAGTCCTCGACGCCGCCAAATCACCTAGTTGCCGGCGGACACTTAACAGTTGCCAACATAACCTCCGTGCTGCTAGACAGCAATCCCGCACGCTGTTGCGGCAATTCCTTAAAGTACATCTCGCTGGGACTAGTGAACATAGTTCCTTGCTGATGATAGAACGTCAAACGCCTCGAGCCAAGCGCACTCGAGTTACCACAAGTCGACAGCTGAACCCATTTCTGTACCGCATTGATCGCCATCTCAGGCTGTTTTTTGAATTCGCCAGTTCTTGTGACCTTCACCGTTATCGTCAGCGCCTCTCCCAAACATATCCTTGTACAAAACCTTCTAGGTCAGATTTAGGGGAAGAACTCACAGCTGTGCTATTCGTAGTACCCTACGACCAACTCAAACCCGTAGCAACCTCCAGCACCGGTGGATACTGCGCACTGGAGTACGATTCAGCCGTAGACTGCCCGATCGAAGCCCACGGATCAAATGGTGGCGTCGTCACATTCGAGATATCTTCCAGTTCAATCTCCAGTTCGCACCAGCGAGAAGAAATTGCGGCTTGGGACAGTACGGCATGCGGCCCGTGGTGCAGAAAATCAATCTTGATGCGCGAGACAAGGTCCCTGCCCATGGAGGAGCTTGCTTTCACGCTGTATTTCGTCGGGCCGGGGCAGCCGTCACCAGAGGACGGCAGGATTGACTTGGCGGTTACAGGGATGTCAGCGGCGAGGAGCTTTCTGTCTGGGCCTGCAGTGGTTTGGGATATGTAGGAAGATAGTGTGATGGTGAAGGCAATGAGGGCTGTGAAAGAGAGCAACATTGTTGACTAGGTTGTGGCTGCGATGAAACGAATGAATGGTAAGTGATAGTTTTGCGAGTGAAGGCAGCAAGCGGGAGGTTGGAGTCTTGAGCGTTCCTCGTGGGTTTTTATACCAACTATCGCTGCCCCTGACGTCCCTACCGAACCGCAAAGTGATTTGCATCTGCATCACCGAATTTCGGCGGCGGCCGAGACGCGGTTTACATTTCCGCGAATAGGGTGTCCTCCTTGAAATCCAAATGCTCATTTCTTCAGCACTACAATTACCTATAGCCACCCAGGAATCCAGAGGTAAGGGGGTGGAGATCAGAAACATTTGTGGCAACGGGGTCAAGCTTGGTGTGAGAGTCTCACCGCCTTGCAACAGCACCTCTTCAGTTCACCATCCTGGGCTTATTCGGGCAGAGCAGGAGCAAGACGCAAAGGGTCAAAATACCACTAAGCTAGGTATCTGAATCAGACCCTCTGAACTCGACCACATTCAACGCCAAATGATGCAGGGGTAAACAGACAACGAGATTGCTATGCCAAAGGAATGTCTGTCAAAATCTAATCTAAATCCACCACTCCATCTCACCCCTTCACCCCTAAATCTCCAAAGTCTTAAACCCCTCCTCCAAACTCTGAAACTCCCCCTCAATCCCCAAGTCCTTCGCCGTCACAATCTCCGCCTCGGCATCCGTCCAGCTCTTCTCCCTAAACTCATCCCAAAACTCCATCATGACGCCCATCTCCTCAGCCCACAACGGCCAAACCTCATTAAACGCCTTCGAATCCACCCGCACCTGCTGCGCCTGCACCCCCTTAATCCCCGCCCACGTCTTCAACATCTCCTCCGCCCCCTTCGTCTCCGTCACACCGAGCACAATCTTTCCCCCCTTTGTCGTCGCACCCTGCTCCACAATGGCCCTCACAAACAGCGCGATATTCACACTAACATCTCCAATCGTCGTAATGGGGGTGTCAGGGGCATAATTCGCCAGCTGGATGCACTTCCCCGCCGTCTCGATGAAGTACGGCTTGAACATGGAGAAGACATAGTTGGAATGGTACCACGTCACCCAGAGGAAGGTCGACTTGGCCAGGAGGTTCGGCAGCGAAGCCACACACACACACCCAATGCCTTGCACGAGTAATGATGCTTCCTGTCCCGTTCTGCGGATTCGCCAAGTGACATGAAGCTGCAACCGATCAATGCATGCGCTTTGACACACACCACCTGCAATGCCTCAGCCGAGTCGGCCATCGGGGGCGGATCAGATTGCAGATTTGCCGAGAGAAGGTCGCACTGAGTTGCTGAGGGAATGCGCGGGCGCAAATGAGTGCCCGGTACACGCAATATGCACACAGCAACATACATATGCGAGACGGCCCCATCAATCGGCCGCGCTGTCTTTCCACGCGTTTACTGTATTGGTCGTCGCCGTCACCACC
>Ga0247758_1002115_pt1 | contig 11955 bp, 17 predicted proteins | sample UWRJL156409C4_FD_180950 | JGI IMG/M metagenome (GOLD analysis project Ga0247758, IMG submission 180950) | Plant litter microbial communities from Arlington Agricultural Research Station in Wisconsin, United States - UWRJ-L156-409C-4 | ecosystem: Environmental > Terrestrial > Plant litter >...
TCACTGCCCCCCTCAACCGCGCCGCCCTCGAACCCTTCCCCGCTTCCATGGAGATGCGCGGCCCCCACACCCTCCACAACTTCACCTGGACCTCCTCACAAAACACCTCCCTCCCCCTCTCCGGCAGGGCAGGCCTCCCTACCTCTACAGTAATCCCCGGCGTGGACGTCTACGGCGTGCTGGCGGGCTTGTTCTCGCGCAGGGTGGAGAGGTACTGGGGGTTTGAAAGGCTGGAGATGTGGACAGTGGAGCCGACGAGGGCGTATGTGGCGAGAGTGCTGGGGGAGGAGGTGAGCGGGTATATTGAGGGGTTGGGAGTCAAGGAACGGGTTGGGGGGTGGAGAGTGTATATGGTTATAGGGATATTGGTGTCCAAGGGGGCGTGCGAGGGAGGGGATGAGTAGGGGGAGGGCGAGGGCCGGGGAGGTTGGGTTTGGAGTGTGAGTTGAGATTTCTTTGCTGTATTTAATTGCGAAGATGCTCTGTCTTGTGGTTGTGAGGATAGGGTGCTTCGTGGGTGTGAATTCCTTGCGTAACTCGGATTGGAGATGTGGCTCATGGATCGCGATGGCATTTGACAATTGGGCTGACAGCTTGCAGTGAGATCCCAGGATTGGCCGAGGCCGGACCAGAAGCGCAATTCGGCGTTACGGCAATCGAGACGGCCACCGCCGAGCATGAAGGGGATTTTGTCTGGGCGGTGAGGCTCGCAAAGATCACGAAGAACGGCCTGCAGAAAACATGGGGAATGGAGACGGTCACGGGGAGGGTGTCGGGGCTGGGCGCTGTTTTCAACACCGAGGCTGGCGAACTAGAGGAAGAAGATGTGAGGGAAGTAGTGTGCGCACACGGTCTGGACGCTGATGTCCTGAAGGATCCGGAGTCGGGTTGTGTCTTTGTCGTCTCGTAGCAGTCTTGGTGCTTTAGGCAGAAGGATGAAATGCTCAGCAAAAGAAAAGAAGATGCGCCCTTTCCACTGTGCAAATAGCTGCTTCACCGTGTGGTTGCTGTTGATGACCAAGATGGCAGAATTCTGACAAAGCTCTGGGTCTTTGCACATCCTAGTGGCCTCGATGGAGATGCTGTGATTGCCAATGGGGAGACGGAGGTGAATTTCGCTCTTTCACCCGAGCATTCTGCTTCCAGATCGCTGGCCAAGGGACAAGATGGAAGACCAGCCCAGCCTCTAAGACGGCCTTTCGACACCAACGGGAAATTGGGAATTCACCACTTACAATTTACCAGCCGAAGACACCGGATGAAAGCTGGAAGACCACCGTTTCACGTCACAAGCTGTCTGCAATTCAATGAACCTTCCACCTCGAGACAGATGTGGCAATTCGATCCGAGGCTTCAGGAATATCTTCGACAGAACTTCCTTCTTCCCAGTGTAACACTCCATTCAATGTCGTGTTGAGTTTGCCAGCCGAGGCGTTGCGACGCGCATGCAGGTCTCTTCCAATGGCCTGGCTCGTGGCTGCCATCATTGCAAGGAGACCAGACACTGACACTGTGACACCACTGGCATGGCTGGCGTGGCCGAAGCACACAATTGGCTGCTTCGGTCACATCGATCAGGTCTGCATGAGCCGCACCGTGACCCACCCGACTCAAATCGGAGAAACCTGGAAACGGGAATGGGAGACGCATGGCGGCCATGCCCCCGAGCGGGGCGAGGCTGCTGCCAGGCCCGCGCGATTGGCTGTTCGGCAGCAGCATGTGGTGATGGAGCCAGTTCACCCGAACTTGCCAACGGGTGACGAAAATCAACATAATCAGCACAATCAGTGTGGCGTGTGCCAGAGATAACCCGATCTCGGCTGATCGAGGCCGAGCCGAGATCATAGCCCAAGTCGCACAGCAGTAGCAGAAGCAGCAGTTTGTAATGTACCTAGAATATCGGATGGCCCGGGAACCGGTCAAAGGGCCGGACAGAAGCCTCTCCAGGCATCAAGGGGTGCCATCCCTGGCATCCATCCCAGGCCTCATCGGACGTTGTCTGCGGACTGTCGTCCCAGATCCGGAGGCGCCATGACTTGGGGCCGTGGGCCGATCGTGCTCCAATCGATCGGAGCGGGGCACGTTGCACAACGATCATGCCTGGGACTGCACACTGTCATTTGCTAGTGTTGATTTTAACTATTGGTTTCTTGCTTCCCACAGAGAGTTCAGACAGTAATTGGCACTGTTGACCCCGCGGGCAGGCACCTGCGGTTGCGCAGACAACATCTGAGTCGTGATTCTACGTGGTGCCGCGCCGGCACTCACAAGCCCCATGGGGATTGCGGGGCGCGTTGTCATCAACCACCGACCTCATCGTCTGCAAACGGGCCCAATCGTAGTCAGCCTCTACCGGACCGGGAAGCACCGCTGCTGTTGCCGATTAAGGTCGAAGGATGGCGGCACAGCTGCGGCACAGCTGCGGTTGGATCTACATGTAGTACCGAACAGAAACGGACACAACCGTCACGCAACCTAGCTGCATCTGTCCCGTTGCTTCCGCTCGCGGGGCCCATGCGCGTTGTTGGTAGGATTCGAGAGTGTAAATCGACCCCAACCCCACGCCGCAGACGGGCCTCCATGAGTGTCTTGACAGGCCTTGCCACCCATCCTCTGGCTGTAGCTGGACCTCCCCCTCAAGGAAGGGTCGCAGACGGGCACGACACAAGCTCTTGGAGGGGCTGTTGGTTCTGTGCCTTCACGCCGGCTATCAATCATGTCACCATACTATCTAGTTTGACGCCTCATCACGCCCTCCGGGACTAGCCTGAGCTAAAGTAGGGGATGGATTGGCTGGGGTAGCTCGTGCCAACCTTTCACCCGCCCTGAGGAATCTGGGGGAGGGTGTTAGTGCCACTCGTTTGCTGATCGCCGACAAACGAGGGACAGACGAGGGCGGCCGTCAAGGTGGATTCTCGATCGCCTCTGGCCCTGAGATGCCTGGACCTCAACTCAAAAACGCCGGTCGAAGGTGGCGGTGAGGAGAGGCATCAGGTGAGAGGAAATGAACGAAAGCAAGGGAGCCTCGGATGGAAAGGACGCCGCGCCTAGGGTCTTGGGGTAGGTGCATAAGTGAATTAAAGGCACGTCGGTCTCGTTCTCATCCCTACTTCCGTTCCTGCCTACTTTTGACCTTCGATCTCGACCTGCTTCGAGGGCTGACCCCTCCTGCCACCTGCCACTGTTTCTTCCTCCACGTATTTAATCGTTTCCACCGCAGCCACCACAGAAACAAACTTCCCCCCAACAACCACCTTCTTCCTCTGATCACCAACTCCCCGATCGAATTCTTCCTCCCTTTCATCTTCTTCCTGCCTTCAGTTCACTGTTTCACTGCTTCCAAACCAACTACTTCCCCTTCCCAATCTTCATCGTCTCACTGTTCGCAAGAGCAAGATGAAGAAGATCGCCATCGTCGGAGCCGGCCCTTCGGGTCTGGTCACCCTCAAGTACCTCTTGACTTCTCACCATTTCCTCGGCAATGAGCCTGTCGAGGTCAAGCTCTTCGAGGTCGAGGACGGAGTCGGCGGCACTTTCTACGCCCGCATGTACGAGAACGGCGAGGTATGCACTCTTCTCGTTCCCTACCCCGCTATTCACCGGGCGCGCCATGCTGATTGCAGCTTTCCCGCAGCTTGTCTCCTCCAAGCAGCTCACCTGCTTCTCTGACTTCCGCGCTGGTGATGATGAGCCGGACTTCCTGGCTGCCAAGCGCTACCGAGAGTACATCACCGAGTACTGCTCCAAGTTTCAACTTTGGCCGCACATCAATCTCAACACGAAGGTCACTCACATCACTCGCAAGGTGCCTGGTAAGGACGGCGCCCGCCACGTCATTACCTACTGCCCCAAGTCCACCGGCAAAGAGGAGCAGTGGGAGTGCGACGCCATTGCCATCTGTGCCGGCCTGCATGTGACGCCCAACATCCCGGAGATTCCCGGCATTGAGAATGTCCCCACGGTTATTCACTCATCGCAATTCAAATCCCGCGAGCAGTTCGGCGAGAACAAGACCATCATGGTCATGGGCGGCGGCGAGACTGCCTCCGACGTTGCCTTCCTCGCCGTCACGGGCAACACCAAGCAGGTCCTGATGTGCCATCGTTATGGCTTTCACTTCGCGCCCAAGGTCAGTTCTTTCACATGCCATCTGTCTTGTCAATTGATTTTGTCTGACCTTGCTTCCCACAGCGCAATCTCAATCCGGTTTTGTTTCCCATCTTCGGCGGCAAGCCCAAGAAGGGTCTCACCATCCCTCTCGACAATGCTCGAGCCAGTCTCTTCGACACTTCCTACGTCCATCCCCTGCTGCGCAACTCGTACTCCATGTGGACGTTTTACAATCGCTACGTCAGATTCATCTTGTGGCTGACCACGGGCACTCCCGGCGGATACGACCAGCTTGTCGGCGAGCCGAACCCCGAGCTGGACCATGTCAGCAAAAGTAAGTTTGCCCCGCACCTTCACGTGTCCCAGCATGCTGACCGATACCTCCCGCAGTGTTCTTCACAAAGGCGAGCAAGGCCTCTGCCTATGTCAGCAAGCCGTACCGTGGAGTTCTCGACACCGGCATCATTGAGCGCATCCGCCAGGCCATCATCCAACAGCCGATTCCCGACACTGGAGATCGCGCAATTGACCTCGCTCCTTGGCCCGAGAAGATCACCAAGGATGGCCGCGTCGTCTTCCGAAGGACTCACCGTCCTGAGTACGAGCGTCTGAAGAATGAGGTCATCAAGCCCGACATGGTCGTGTTCTGCACTGGATATCGCCAGGAGTTCCCATTCCTCACCAAGCAGAACTCCTCCGGTGGCAAGCCCTACGCCCTTGCAAATGAGGCCGACGTCCGCGGAATTTGGCATCACGACGATCCCTCCGTCGGCTATATCGGCTTTTTGCGCCCCAACCTCGGCGCGATCCCTCCGCTTGCAGAAATGCAGGCCCAACTCTGGGTGCTTCATACTCTATCTCCTGAGAAGATCCCGAAGCCGCTCCACCCCAAGGACGAGCTTCACTTCCGTCTTTGGCACAATAAGGAGTCCAGAATTCACTACGGAATCGATCACGAGAGCTATGTCTACCAGCTCGCCCTGGACATGGGCTCAGCCATGGGCGCTCTCGAGGCCGTTGGCAAAGCGTTCAGTGGTCACGAGAACGCATGGCGCATCCCGCTCGTGTGGGCGTTTGGTGCGAACATCAACTCGAAGCTCAGAATGCGCGGACCCTGGAAGTGGTCTGGCGCGGAGAAGATTGTCAAAGGCGAGATGTGGGAGGCTCTGACACGCCGACGCTGGTTCTTTAGTAAGTATCCGGCCGTTCTGAATTGCGAGAATTGGCTAACATCTTCAAGCGGTCTCGGATGTCTTCTGGCTGTCGGTCCTGCCGATGTCCATCTTCGGCCCCATCAGCTTCGCTTGCTGGGTCTACGCGACGATCTTTTGGCTCGTGTTCGGCCGCGAGCCCGGCTATGGCGGCTACGACTCTTATGGCAACAAGACGGCTAAGGGCGTCAAGATGCACGCCATTGAGTCGTCGTCGAGCTGCATGATGAACATGGATGGCTTGAAGACCACAAACGGCAGCATGAACGGCATGCACGGTGTCACGAATGGTACGAACGGTACCAACGGCACGAATGGCACGAAGATGATGATGTGATTGGGCGGCTTCTGGGGGGCTTCGGTACATCGCGACAGGCGTTCTTGTTTTGGGATGTGACTGGAGGAGATCTTGACTCAAATTTGAGTGGAAGGATTTGCGAGGATGTCCAGTGGTATCGGACCTCTATATCCTAGCACAGCCTCAATGAATCAGTTCGCAATATCTTGCGAGTCTTGTCTTTGTTCGTGATTTGTTTGCGATCTTTTTTGCGAGCTGACATGGAGGCTTCCGCTGGCCCGAGGCTGAGGATGCTGGTCACCGCAGACATTCACCTGCGATTCTCTAAACCTCAGAGAGAGTACTTATGCGTGAACGGAGCCGTGTCAATTCACCAAGGGTACGCTGATTAGATCGCACTAGCGCCATCGCTCTTGCAGCATGTGTTTCATCCCCATAATTGTATCATTCCCATTGTTGATGTCGTTCGGCCAGGTATCACCATCGCCATTGATGACACAGCGTCTGCTTCCTTTCCTATCGTTGGTATTCTTTCGCTGGTGGTTTGTTCCCCCCGCTCCAGCTCCGAATATCTCAAACACCTCCCAGCTCCTCGGCGCGCAGCCCCGGTAGAAGCTCGGCCTCTCTCTTCTAGCGGGGATCTCCGGCTCTATCACAGCCTCCGCTCATCTCCGTCATTTGCATCTCAACTATTCCCCGCCAGCCCAGCCATTGACTCCCGTCCCAGCGTCTCACGTACTTTGGCCCCCAGATACCTCTCCCTCATCCTCTTCAACTCCCTGTCATACAGCCCCCTCAGAAACTCCCCCTCCCTCTTACGATGCGGATCCCTCATCTTCTCCAACCACGTCCTGTTCCCCCGCAACCGCTCAATCTGACTCTCCACCTCATCCAGCCCCTGCAACTTACCCATTAACTCCTCAAAAATCCCCTCCGTCCGCGCCACCATCTCGTCTCTCCCCATCTCTAAACTCTTCTCATGCAACCGCTTCGACAGGATATACCTCTCCGACCGCCGAAACCTCCGTCGCGCACACCAATGCCTCATGTCAGATTCCACACCTTCCATAACCCTCGGCAGCTTACTTCTCGGCTTGACCTTCTTTGTGACCGGGTCCGTGACAAACTCCCGCACCACAGTCTGCGCCGTCAACAGACACTCCTGAAGTGTAACCCAGCGACTCCAGTTGAGGTTCTCGAGGGCCTCGAAGGAGCGGTGGGATTGGAGATGGGGGAGGGCGGAGCGCAAAGCGGTGGAGAGCAGGGCGACTCGGTCGGGGTAGGCGAAGGAGGTGGGCGGGCCGGGGAGGATTAGCGAGGGGTGCGGGAGGGAGATTGTTGAGGAGGTGGTGGCTGTGGGGAGTTTGGAGATGGATGTGGATTTTGTGGACGTTGTGTCGGTTGGCGTTGTGGTGGTGGGTGTGGAGCTGTTGGAGGTGCTACTGGAGGTGCAGGCACAGGCGCAGTGCGGTTTGGTGTTGGTATTGATGTTGGTGTTGCGAGGGGCGGGAAGGCCCAAGGTGGAGAGGTCGATGTCGATGATGTTGGGCTTGGTGTTGGGGGAGGAGGCGGAGCGAGGGCTGTAGGGGATGTAGAGGTAGGGGAGCTCGGCGGATTGGAGCGTCGCGGCGAGGGTTGCCAGGGTGATGTCCCGTTTTTTGGGGCCCATCTTGTCGTGTGTTTGTGGCGGCTGTGGTTATGTTGGGATGGTTGTGACAGGACGACGGTGTGTTCTGGGCGTTGTGCACTGAGCTTGGCTGGATCGCAGCAGGCTGGGTTGATGTCTGCTGACTGGACGGCGGACGATCTGATTTGAAGAGGCGAGCCCGGTTCGAGGCTTCTAGCTGGTGTGATATCCCTTGGCGGTGTCGTTGGGAGTGCCTTGGTGGTATCGCTCGGGGCGTCTTGATGGTCTTGATGGTGGTATGGTGTTGTTGGTATCACAGGATGAGCTGCAGAAATTGCCAGCTGATTTGGAGCTATGTTTTAAGATGCGATGAAGAACCAAAGGAAGGACGGAGGGAAAGAATTTCTCGAGGACAGCTGTCCGAAGAAAGATTTAGTTTTTTTCTGGAGGGCGAGGCCCTAATAACCTTACGGTGGCAGGTGGGTAACGGGTGGAGTTACCACGAGGCTGAGAGAGGTTAATTAAGATGTGTTCCTGCATTCGCGTGCTCAGCGTTTTTGTCGGCAGAGTCTTGGGTGGAAATTACGGGAGAAACTTTGGGAGGCCTTGATGGTTTTGGGCCAAGTCTTGCGGTGAGGGTGGACTTGGGGACGAGAGGGGCTCTTCGGTCCGACCAAATCTCGGGTTCTGCTGCAAGACAGCTTCACTGGGATGGGGATCATTGCATTGACTTTGGACTCGAACTTTGCGACAACGATCGACGATTCCGACGCCTTGATCAGCGACATCGAGATTAACACTAATTATCTTTAACATTACTATATGCTTAAAAAGCTACGTTAAGACGAGTTATAAGTAAAAGTTAAATCTGTATGCAGAGTCTAGACCCACGCTTCCCTTATTTATCTGCCTAAGCTTTACAGCGTTTTAACCGAGATGCTCTGCCTTTTATGTACCCCACATGAATGGGGCCTGTAAGGCCGTGATGCTGGGGCTGGAACATGGCGCCGGCCGCGAGCTGCGTTTCGCTAGGGGGTGTGTACCGCTCCGTGCGGTGAAAGCAAGGGAAGAGGCTGCTCCAGTTCCACGAGGGATTTCCGAGGCGTTGCCAAGTGTCAAATTCAGGGGCGTTGCCGCGGACGTACGTCATTCCTAGGACCTAGTTGAGGGTTGGTGTGAGCTGAGTTCTTGGCCTGGTTTTTTTTCTTTTTCATTTTTCAGGTGTATTGACCGTTGATGGTACTAGTTCCGCCCCATGCCTTGCCCTGGTGTAGCGGTAGGGAGCGGTTGTCTGCCTCGGCCTGCGGCGTGGTTACATACTGCCAGTCGATGCTGGTGCCAAAGGCCTGGGAGAACTTGTCCGTCCCCGTGACGTTGATGTTGTTCCGCTCATCTGTTCTCGGTTCGATCACGGCAACTGTCACGGTGGGATCCTCCGTGAGCCGGGTTGCCACAACGAGACCAGCCGTGCCTGCGCCGATAATGATGTAGTCGAAAGTTTCCGTGGCAGCGTGGGAGGTCAGGCCGAGCAACAGGATGACGGAGCTCCTCATCTTGTCCCCTTTGCTTAGATTGAGATTACTTTGGAGGACTTGGAGTCTTGGTTGGCAAGATCATCAGGTGCCTAGGACGGGGATTTGACTCTCTGGTAGAGCATGCTCCTTTTGTACTGATATTCTACTAGCTTGGCAACGGGTTGAAACTGAGGCCGGAAGCCAGCCCGCTGCCATTCTTAGTTTCTGGGCACCAGGTTTGTTTTCAACCTTGTGGATTGGTCGATGCGACGACCTTGCCGAAGCAGTTTGTGGACCTTTGTTCTCCACCCTGAACGCAAGCACTAAGCGAATGCAACCCGTAACCCGGTTGGGACGGCACGTTTCGCTACTGCCTAACCTGTCAAAAGACTTTCTAGGAGCTTATAAGACCCCCCGAACGATAATACTTAGCCGTTGCGCGTCTTGCTGTGTCGGGTTGAGCTTGAGAGACATTGTGTATGAAGACCCTAGTTCCTCGTCGCGGTCCGCCTCCTAGCATAGAGGAGAGCCCGATTTTTCTTTAGATTCATCCTCCCTATCCCTTACCAATAACCTTCGTAGCTACTAACCTAACAGAGATTATAGCAAGTCCTTGTTCTTTTCCTATCCATTTATCCCTCCTAGATCGCGTCGATAACCAGTTTCTGCGGGCCGTAACAATGTCCACCCCCTTAGGCAGCAGAGGCACGGGATGTACAGGAGCCCTAGTCCCCTTTGGCGTCCTAGGGAGACTGCTTGGCGGGACGATTTCGGTGCGGGTCTGAATTCAGGGCATTTCTGTCCAAGAGCTCATCAAGTCACTACTAGTACTTTGCTAGGTCGCGCACAAACATGGAAATTGCCCAAAGGTAGCAGAAGATGCTGACTGTCGTCCCCGGTGCCGGCGGCGTCAAAATGACCATGCAGAGCATATTGACAAACGGAACGCCCGAAATCCGCAACCCACGACGGTCGTTGTGCAATCTTGCGTATCAATGCACCTTGTATACATGAAAGGATGCCCAGACTTCTGCTGTGATGGATGACGCGCATCGTGCAAACGCGTAGGCTTACTGGACGGGCGTACCCTAGTCGACGACCCACGTATTCCTCGCCGTGACGTCCATGAGCCCGAAGATGTCGTTGATCTTGTCGCGCGGGCTCATGATCTTGACCTGGGCAGCGCGGTCTTGTTGGTTGATGCAGAGCGCGTCAATCTAGAGGAATTCGTCGGCGTAGCCGCTGTGCTCAGTGCTGATGGTCACCGAGTTGTAGTGGCGGTGAAGTCAGCGCCGTTTGCATGGAGGTTGCCCTATGAGTAAGAGATCGCGTGATATGCTGGGTTATTGGATTGGTCGACCGTTGTGAGCGATATGTGGAGATCGCCATTTCGGCTGTCGGAGAGAAGCTTCAAGAGTCGGATGCTTGCCGATGTTGGGAGTGGCTCATAATCGTACTCGTCTTGTAGTTCATCTTGGCTAGACCCTAGAGGGCTTGATAGTGTTGACCCATCTGGACTCTTTGATGGAGGCATGGCGAGTATCCAGAGTAAAATTTATGATAAGCGGTGCGGTACCCCAACACTTTGGGTAGTCTTGCCGAGCAATAGCATGATTGGCTCGGATACCTGCAATGTATGCCATCAATCTTATTCGGGGAACGATGTCTACCAAGAACTGCGCTGCGAGTGCCTCATACGGCCACTGCTGGATTGGATGTCCTGCATGCTAATCGGCTGAATTGACTGCATTGTGCTCTCTGAGAGCTGTCGTGCATTTGCAAATTTCTCTAGAAATCTTTGCACTCGCTTAACCACGCGCCATACGTGTGGCTAGCCCAACAAGCTGGACTTTCTCGTACAGGCGGACGACCTAAGCAGGAGTGGACTTAGTTTGCCTTGACTAAAGTAAACGACCGGTCGAAACCACCGCTGCATGCCGACCAGCCCCGATCTACTTTACCATATAGAGTTCATTTATAGTAAAGTCGGATCAAAATGCTATGATATTAAGGAAAATCTCATTCAAGGGTATCCAGCTACCTTAACAAAGTAAAAAGGCAAGACACAGCCCCACGGGACGTTTGTTTGACTGTGTCGAAAAGGGGTTTCCAGAGGCCAAGCCACAGTATAAATATATACTGCTCTTACCTACAGAGAGTCGGTCGAACCTGATCTTGTTTCTAGAGTGAGCCTCGAACAATTTAATGATATTAATTCTGAGGCACAGCAAAGAGACGAGGTTGGAGAATGCGTGCAGATATTTTACCCGGCGGTGCGGGGGACCGGGAAAAGGGGGGGAGGTATGTTCTCCCCTCAGTTCGACTATCACAACCCAGATAACTGAGAAGTTAAAAGCACGCAAGATTGTACCAAAAAGCAAAAAGGTTCAAAATCAAATCCACATCTATCACTACGAACATGATGTTAACAAGACTTGGAATCTTCGTTGCCCTTGTCCTCAGCGCAATAACTACGGCGCAGATAATCACATCCACAAGTCTCGCACCACCAGTACCTCAACACACGGCAATCTACACGACAACGGTTGCCAAGTATGAGGCCATCAGAACCGTAGTGGTCACGCTGCTCATGCCGCGCGACCAAACAGGGTTTCCCACGGATGGCACTCCGGTAACTGGCACGGCCATCTCTCAGTTCTCGGCCGCACAGCCGGACGGCAAAATGTCGACGTGGTCCGAAGCCGAGGAGCTCTACTGGACGCTCACTGGAAACACCCGCAACAGGTTCGATACCAATCGGCCGTTTCGTGTCAATGCCACGACCGCCATCAGTTCGAGCTTCACCATGGATACCTTCAGCTCCAAGGATTACTACGACGACCAGGGGACCCACTACCACTATGATTACACCACCCTGTCGCGCGTGACATTTGTGGAGGGCGTAGGCACGGCGTACCCGGCGACCATCGTTCGGGAGGGCGCCACTCTGTTTGGAATATCCGGCATCGGGGGCGTCGTGGGCGGGGAGAAGACTACCTGGGGAACCGCCGAGATGTTTCGCCGCGCTACAAACATGGTCCAGGTCACGGCGCGGCCCACGCCATAAACATAAATTGTATTGAGCGCTCGCGATAGGTGGGTGTCAGGAGCGAGGTCTTGGGTCGCGGAGACCGTTGACCGCGGCGGCGAAGGAGGCAGTGGCGAGGGCGTCGCATTGAGGGTGGGAGGAGAGGG
>Ga0247758_1002116_pt1 | contig 11954 bp, 8 predicted proteins | sample UWRJL156409C4_FD_180950 | JGI IMG/M metagenome (GOLD analysis project Ga0247758, IMG submission 180950) | Plant litter microbial communities from Arlington Agricultural Research Station in Wisconsin, United States - UWRJ-L156-409C-4 | ecosystem: Environmental > Terrestrial > Plant litter >...
GGGAGGAAAGAAGGTGAAAGGAGGGGATGAGGAAAAGGGGCTTACGGCAATTTGCTCCTTCATGCCCATGTTTTTGGCTGCTGAGTCGAGGTAGCTAGTTACAATCTGCCGAGTGTTAGTCTTTGCTTTGGGCTATGTTGAGAGAGTGAAGTTCATCTCACATTCCACCCAAGCCGCCCCTTGGTGAGATGGTCCACCGTCGCCAGCCTCCTAGCAAGATGATACGGCTGCTCATACGTCGTCGACACCGTGACGCCAAACCCAATATTCTTCGTCGCGGCGGCCATCGCCGGAACAACAGACAGGGGCTCATTCACAGGCCACTGGGCGCCGGAAATGGCCGCCGCGTCAAGCGAGCCCTTGTAGACGTCGTAGCCGCCGAGGACGTCAGCAATAAAAATGCCGTGGAACTTGGCCTCCTCAAGCAGTTTGGTGAGCTCAACCCAGTGCTCGACATCTCCGAAGCGCCAGGACTCGTCGTCGGGGTGACGCCAGAGGCCGGGCGATTGGTGGCCGCTGCCTGGGGGAGTGTAAGTAACAGTAGGTAATACATTCAACAGTCTGACTTACACATCATCACGAAGGCATTCAGGATGAGCTGCTTCTTGGGGCGGGCGGCCCTGTCTTCGGCAGCCATGCTGGATTGGATTGGCCCACAGATCTCCGATTCGTGGGAATGGACTTGGAAAAGGGTAATAACAAGGGGGACTGAGGTGATGCTAGCGGACTAGCTCGACGGTTTGAACCCTTGGGAGGGACTGTGAGAGAGCATATGACTCTTTCGGGAGGGCGCTGCGGGCCGAGTAGCGCCAACTAGCGGCGCTCACGGGGCTCGCGGCGTGCGTGTCGGATCCGCGTGTCGGGATGGTTCGGCGATGGCGTGATTGCCGGGGCGATGGCGCTCATCACGTCGACGCTGCCAAGCCTGCACATCGAAACAACGGCGCGGAGGTGGACCCGACACTGTGGATGTCAGCCAAAACACAAAGCACCCGTCGGCCACTAACACCGACACCGATCATCGGGATGCACACCTGCAGTCCTGACATTGCCTGCAGCACTGCAGTAGCATGTTGTGGGGGTGGAGGGCCCATGTTTCTCCTTGCTCGAAACAGGAGCACTAGCCACATGAGATGATCTGCTTCGCGATGGCGCAATCAATCCCTGATTTGTAATAAGGGCGCATGTTGCTCTCTGTTGGGAATTGACGCTGGCACACTGCAATTGCGAGTTATTCCCTCAGAGCAGCGTGTCCTGGCCCGGATTGATACCACAGCCCCTGATACCGCTTACCCATCGCTTACCCCTTAACTCACCTGAGAAAGGCCATTAAGACGGCTTCTGTTGCTGCTTCGGTCGACCACGACTAGGCCCTACCTAGGATTCAAGTTGACCGCACTGCATCGCCACTATGAGCGGTTTGTCGTTTTTCCGCCGGATGTCGCTCCAAAAGGGGAAGAAGCACTCCTCCAAGGCCAGCATCACCTCCATACCATCCGACGTCATCACACCGCCCCGAGAAGACCTTGAAATACAAGGAGAGGTGGTGGAAGAGCCCGTTGTTACACCAGAGACACAACGCGTTCTATTACTACACGCCGCCGGACAACCATACGAGCTGACAGAGGACTACCCCGTGCCCCAACTCAAAGACGACCACGATGTACTCGTGAGGGCCCAAGCAATTGGACTCAACCCAATCGACTGGAAGGCACCGTAAGTCTCCCATTACCCCTGACATATTTGCTGTTCTAACACAACACAGAGATTTCAACTTCGCCATCCCCGAGCTGCCCTACATCTCAGGCCGGGAACTGGCAGGAGAGGTAGTTAGGAAACCCCGAGCCACATCCCGTCTCAAAACAAAAGATAGGGTGCTCGTAATATCAACCGACTACCGCGACCTCCGCAAAGCAGCCTACCAGGAGTATGTAGTCGCCTTTGACTACAACACCGTCCGACTGCCGCCCACTCTCTCGGCGGAAGAGGGGTCGACGCTGGGCGTCGCTTTTGTTGCTGCCACTTTGGCGCTGGGGGTGTGCATGGGGGTTGACTTTTCTAGTGTTCTGGATGGGCCGGACTTATATAGTCTTGTGAGGGAGATTTCACCGGAGTCACTTGCGAGTGATATCCGTGATGAGTGCCTAGAAGGCATCGCCGACCATGAGCGAGCCCGAGCCGGCGACTGGCTTGCCGTGTGGGGTGGTACGTGCGGTTCCCCTTTCTCCTCATTTTGTCCTTTACCTTTTTATATTTCCTTTTCCAACGTTTTGAGATTTTCGAGATTTTCGAGGTTTTCCAGTTTTTCCATCTTTTCCACTTTTTCCACTTTTGACTTTTTTCTTTATTATATTTCATTTTTTCTTTCTTTTTCTTCCTCTTCCCTTCCCTCCCCACCCACCACATCTAACTAACTCACCTCCCCCAGGCTCCTCTACCTCCGCCAACCTCACCATCCAACTCGCCAAGCTCTTCGGCCTCAAAACCCTCACCATCGTCGACAAAGCCAAGCACGGCCTCCGCCTGACCTCGCACCACGCAATCCGCACCGACCTCCTCGTCGACAGTCACGACCCCGCGCGCGCCGTGTCCATCATCCGCGCCAACCTCAAAGGCTCCCTCCGTTTCGGCATCGACACCCGCGGCCGCGACTCCGCGACTTCGTTACTTGCCGCCCTCGCCCCCGGGAATTTATCCCCTTCCTCCTCTGCACAAAATAACACGTCGGACTCCCCGCCCCCTTCCCCCCCATCAACACCCCACTCCTCCTCTCAACTCTCGGCCCACCTGATAGGCCTCACCGGCCTTCCCAAAGGGTCTGCGCCGGAGGGAACGCTCTTCCATACCGTGCCGATTAAGCTGTTCCATGAAGTCCCGGCCGTGGGGGAGGCGCTGTGCAGCTGGCTGGAGAGGCTGTTAGAGGCAGGGCTGGTGGTGCCCCCGGAGATTATCGATGTGGAGGTTGGGTTGGAGAGTGTCAATCGGGGGTTGGATCGGATGAGGAAGGGGGAGATTAGTGGGGGGAAGTTGGTTGTTAGGGTTTAGGCTGGGTTGGGGGTGAGGGGGGCTGCATATATGAGTCAGTGAGTGAGTGAGTGATGAGTGGGACGGAAAAGGGGCGGGGATTTATCATCTGATGGGCGGAGCTCAGGCTGCCAGTCAGATGATGCAAAGGGTTACAGCATTACTATTTAGTCTTTTGGGGGCCTTTATGCATGGTAGTACGTACTACGGTGGTAGCATGTGATAAGTGAGTCAGGAAACGAGTTGGGTTTGACTTGAAGTGTTATACATACCTATCTGTCACTCCGACTCTGTTTCAGGGCTAGTTTCTCCGCCACCCCTGTAAACCCCATACTAAACATCATCCTCCTCAGAGAGCCAGTCGTTTTGGCTCACGACAGAGTCCTCGGCAGAGTCCCCGCCCTCTTCGCTCTCGTATTAACCCTCAACAGAACCCCCGCTCCCTTCGTGCTCGTCGGCCTTGTACTTCACTGCTGCCCTCTCCGTCTTGCGTAATATGCGATCGTTTACTTCGTTCATCTCCTTGTACACGTCCCAGCCCTGCTGCACCGTGCTTTCGTATATCGGATTTGGAACATCTTCGCCGTTGATATATGCCTCCGCAAGTGACAGGTCCATGGATATATATGGCCTGTCGTAGAAAATGTGCTCTTCCTCCAATAGCGGGATTTGATCCAACTCCCTCATCCCGGAAAATGTCTGCTTGTATCCTTTTGAGCTAGTCGGGGCGAGCCAATTGTCTTCGGCATTGCAAATTTTGAGATTGATAATGCGAGGAAACGTTCCTGTCTCTGCCAATGCGCCCACCGTTCCCGCCATGAATTCGTTCAAATCTGGACGATAAGAGCACCTGCCTACGCTTGACCCCGCAAATGGTTCCGGCTGCAGGAAGAATTTTTCCTTGGAGAGAATCTCCAATGCTGATTGTTGGGTAGTATCTTCTTGGAAAAGCTCAAAAGGGAATGGAATCGACAGGCCAGTGTCTCGGTCGGTACTGGCGTCGACAAATCGGACTAATTTTGCAAAAGGCAGCTTGGATATCGCGTCGGCAGCTCTCTGGAGGAAGCCATTGTCGAGAATGGCGTGTTTGCTCGCCGTGCAAACGCTGATATTCTTTGTATTGCGCTATCAAGAAATTCTGATGGAGATCTGGGAAGGCGTTTTCTTCGTTTCCGTGAATGATGTCTCGTCGTATCTGACTCCACCGCTGCTGAATATTTTTTATGTTGTCGAATATTCCCTTAGCTGTCGGCTCGTCCATCTCCCACCATTCCCAATCGATCTCGTCTAATGATCCTGTGTCCTTCGATCCCAAGTCTCGCTCGAGAAGCTTCAGGCAGTATCCCACAAACGTAGTGAAGGCTGATGAGATGTGACACTTGTAGAGGGTGAGGTTCATGTCAACTGCTTTGACGGATCTGCTAATAAGAGGGTGTTGTGAAATGGCCTCCAGACAAAAAAGTGAGGACAGAGAAATGTCCACTCCGATACATGGGATAAGAAACGTACTGGCAATGCAACTCAAAAGGGGTATGTTTACTTACAACATGCCATGCTCAATTTGAAAATGGGAACACCTTCAATTTGCAAACACAGGAACTCCTAAACCAATTCCCAGTCAATATGCAACCTCCGAATAACAAAAGCCTATGTAGATTAAAGTAAAAGGAACCTCACCGCCTAACCCCCGGTAACTCCCACCAACTCTCATGCAAATCCCTCAAATCTCCCTCCTTGCCCACTTCCTTCAAATAATTCGTCATATCACTCTCCCCATCCGCCTCCATCCCCGTCCAGCCATTCCCAAAGTACCACGCAAATCTATTCCCCTCAACCCCCAAATACGTATACTCCCAGTCCTCCCACCTCGGCTCCCTTCTTACCGCCGTAACATGCCCCGCACTGCCAGGCCAAATCCCATGGATCCTGCCGCCAGGCTTCGCGCCGTTATACCAGCTACTACAATGGTCGGACAAGACCGTGGCGTTGAAGAAGGAGTCAGAGTAGGCGATGAATTCGTCCGCGGCGGCGGCCGAGGGGGAGATAGTCTTGATGCCCTCGCGGGCGATCTTGCGGAGGAATTTCGCGTACATGGTGAGTTGGTTCTCGACGCTGTGGGGGACGGTGCCGGAGGGGCCGGCGCCGTGGGGGCCATGGACGAAGAAGAGGTTGGGGAAGCCGGGGGTGGCTTGGCCGAGGTAGGAGTAGGGGAAGCCGGCGTGGGAGGGGGGGATGGAAGGGGGGAGTGGCTCGGAAGGGGAGGGGTCCCAGAGGGAGCGGAGGTCGTGGCCGGCGGGGCCGTGGATGGAGAATGGGGGGAGCATGTTGACGTTTGCGCCGGTGGCGCAGAAGACGGCGTCGACGGGGCGGGAGACGCCGTCGGTGGTGACGATGCCGGTGGGCGTGAAGTGGGAGATGGGCGTGCGAATGTAGTCGACGTTGGGCTCCGAGATGGCTTCGAGGTAGCCGGGCCCGGGGGTCAGGCGGCGGCAGTTGGGGGAGAAGTCGGGGAGGATGTGCTCGAGGAGCTCGGGTTTCTTGGCGAGGCGTGTGCGCATGATGTCAGTGAAGCGGGCGCGCAGGGCGGTGTTCTCGGGGGAGCCGCGAAAGAAGGCGCTGAAGCGGCGCCAGTACTTGTCCTCGAGGGACTTGCGGAAGGCGAGGTAGGCGGAGGGGTTAGTTTTGAAGAGGGCGGTTTGCTCTTCGGTGTAGGGCTGGGGCTGGAGGGTGCGCTCGTCGCCGGGGGCCCAGGAGCCGGCGATCCAGGTGCGGTTGCGGGCGTAGTGGTCGAGGTGGGTGACGGTCTTTTGGAGGTTGGCAACGAGCTGGATGCCGCTGGCGCCGTTGCCAATGACGGCGACAGTCTTGCCGGCCGGGTCAAAGGTGGCATCGTAGTGCGAGGCGTGGCGGAGGACGCCCTTGTATTCATCAATGCCCGGGTAGTCGGGGAGCTTCCAAGCGTTGAAGCGGCCGATAGCGGTGAGGACAAAGTCTTGGATTTCGACCTTGGTCTCCCCCGTGTCGACGTCGGTGAGGGTGACTTTCCAGACCGAGTCGGTGTTGTCCCAGGAGAGGTCCTCGACGCGGTGACCAAAGCGGGCGTATTGGTGCACGTTGTACTTGGTCGCCACGCCTTGCCAGTAGTCGCGGATCTCCGCGCCAGGAGCAAACTGGTCGCTCCAGTCGATTTTGTGCTCAAAAGTCGACTGGTAGACGTGCGAGGGAATGTCGCAGCGGACGCCTGGATAGACGTTCTCCAGCCATGTGCCGCCAAAGTCTTTGTTTTTCTCGTAGATGGTGAGCTGGATGTTGGGCACCTTTGCCGGGAGGAGGATTCCGGCTAGGATGCCAGAAAGGCCGCCTCCAATGACGGCTACCCGCAAAGGCCGCGGGTCGTCGATAAAGCGGTCGACCAGCTCAAACTTGGACTGGGGATAGAGTGGTGTGGGTTTGGTGGCTGTGTGAACGCTGGGAGCGGGTTTTGTTTCTGGCTCTTCGACTTGGGGATTTGTGGTGATGCTTTCTAGTGGTTCGGGTGCCGAAGTGACCTCAACTGCCGAGGGAGCTTTGGAGACAACCTCAGGTGTGACTTCAGGGGTTGCCTCGAGGGTCTCAGGGGCGGCCTCCAGGACTATTTGGGGGGCCTCGGGAGTGGGCTCAGTGGCCACCTCGGCCTCGAGTGAGCTTTGGACTCCAGAAACCGCGGGTGTGCTCTCTGAAGGTATCTCGGGGATTTTCTCAGGGGTGGTCTCATTAAGCTCTTTGGCAGCCACAGGAGCGCTCTCGGGGACAGACACGATTGTGATTTTAGGAGCAACCTCGCCGGTCACTTCTGTAGCCACAGGTGCGCTCTCGGAATTGACGTGATGAGTGTTCTCCGGGACAGCTTCAGGCGAGACCTCTGTTGCCTTTTCAGGAGATTCAGCGGCCACCGCCAAGACTTCCGAAACACTCTCGTGTACACTCTCAATCGCCTTTCGATCGACATCAAGATCAAGAGGCGCAACCTCAGACGTTATGCTGGAAGCAGATTCGGACTCTGTGCGACTGTGTGCTGTGGCTGATGTCGTTGGACTAGATGTTGGGCTTGACACTTCCTGCTCCTGGACAGTCAAATTGCCCAGGTTCTCTGCCACCGAGATGGTGTGGTTGGCGATGACTTCAGCCATGGCGTGGACCCTGCACCAATAGGGGTTGTTTACACAACAGGGTGAGATGCAGCGAATGAAGCCGAGATAGAGGTTGAGATGAATTGATGAGAAGGGCGAAAATGTATGAAATTGACCGAGGCTAGAGGAATGATATGAAAAAGAAAAAAAGAGTTCAAGCCATCCACACCTCGTGTTGCACATTTGTAGCACACCCGCAGCACGGCCATCCGCACTCGGCTGCTGGGCAATGCTGCCGAAGCCGTTGCGAAGTGGCTCGGGGTGCCGACCGACGGGGCGCGCCGAGCACGTCAAGCCCCAAGGCCATAACACCATGGGCGGGGTCGATGCCGAACACACCCCTGGATGCAAGTCGCCCCCACCTACGCTACTGGCAGTCAGTACCGTGTCCAATGGTCCGGATGGCGAGATTGACTTATCTGTGCTTTTTCTAATCTCCGATTGACAAGTTGCTTCCGACGACGCGTTCCGGCTCGAGTGTCTCTGGATGCGTGAAAGCGCCAGTGGCACGAAACCGCGTTTCAATCACGCCATGCTGTCGTGCTCCGGGGATCCACACCCGCTCCGGCACTCCGTTTCCTTCTTTGGCACTACTAAGGGAGTAGTGTATGCTGGCGGGTCGTGGGCGGAGAAAGTCCGGTCGCAGAGCTAAATGAGACTGATGGCCATGGGGTGATTGATCCGTTCTCTTGGAAGCATTTTAGCTGGTTCAATGATGTGCCGATTACTACGAGTAAACATTCCAATCTTGAGGACAGTTGGGAAAGTTGCGGCAACATTGGCATTTGCCACTGTAGCAGGGGTGGCATCCAAGGTGTTGACACGGGACGCTCTTGCCTCTTGAAAGTCCAGCATGGGATACCTTACTGTGCTAGGGTTGAACTTCCCCGGGTCTGCCAGTGGACCCGACGGACTGGTCTGGGAGACGCCCTTCACACCCTGCGCGGCGCCCCCATGCAGACGCAACTTACAGGCCTGGCAGGCGCAATCTGGGGTCTCAGTATGTCCCCGAAAGTCGCGATCCAGGATGTCGCTGTCGCCATACGCCCAGGACAGCAAAGGAATCGGCTTATACCGCATTCTCTCCAGCCAAGACCCAGTGTGACCCAGTGCATCGCCGAGGGCTGTCTGAGAGGTCCAACGAGGTCCAGCGAGGTCTAGATCCCCCGCTTGTCTGAATCCATTCTCTGGTTGTCCTAGCTTGGCGCAGGCGACGTGATGTGACGCCCAGCTGTGAGTGCATCGCGTCGAGGTGAGAGCGAACGCCTTCCCGGCTCTCGACCACCCCAGCCATTCAACGCTGCAACAGGGGTGCAGGCCGAGGCATTGTGTCTTGGGCTTGGGGAAATGCTTTATAAATGGCCTCTTCCAGTCTCTGTCTCTGGTGATGGTATTGCTCGGTTATTCACTCTCCTGTCTTGCACACCATCTGTCTGTTCAAGCTGCGTAACCCATTGTAACTCCACTGTTGGTTCATTTCTCGATTGCCTCGGAATAGCACTGAAACCGCCACCATGGTTGCCGGCGATCGCCCCGGCCGGAAGTGGTACCAGCTCCAATGGTATCGGGACGCCGACTCGCCGCGCCAGAGGCAGTTCATCAACAAGATCGACCTCCTCATCGTGCCCTACGCCTTTCTCTCCTACTGGGTCAAGTATATTGACCAGTCGAACCTCAGTGAGTCCCCCTTCACCCCCCTTCACCTCCCCTGAGACAAATCACTAACACACTCACCCAGACAACGCCTATGTCGCCGGCATGAAAGAAGACCTCAATTTCCACGGCAACGAGCTCATCCAGCTGCAAACATTCTACACCGTCGGCGCCGTGGTCGGCCAAATCCCCTTCATGTTCCTCTTCACCTACCTGCCGATGCACTGGGTGATCCCGGGGCTCGACATCGCCTGGGGAATCTTCACCCTGCTGCAGTACCGCACCACCTCCTTCGCGGAGCTAGCCGCCTACCGTTTTCTCGTGGGGTGATTCGAGGCTGCGTATTTCCCTGGGATGCACTACATCTTTGGCGCGTGGTACCGCGGGGATGAGATTGGGCGGCGCGGGGGAGTGTTTTACGTTGGTCTGTCGCTGGGGACGCTGACAGCCGGACTGATCACGGCCGGGGCGTCGAACAACCTCGAGGGCGTGGCGGGTCTCGCCGGGTGGCGTTGGATGTACATCATCTGCGCGCTGATCACCATCCCGGTCGGAGTGCTAGGGTATTTCGTGCTGCCGGGCACGCCCGACAAGCCGAACAAGTGGTTCCTCAACGACGAGGACATCGCGGTGGCGCAAGCGCGTCTCAAGGACGATGGGCACCACGTCGGGAATGAGAATGTCACGTGGCAGACGCTCAAGAAGGTCGCGATGGGGTGGCACTTTTGGGTGCTGATTGCGTTTGACTTCTTCTTCTGGAACAGCGGGACCCAGTCGGTCGGCGGGTTTTTGCTGTGGCTGAAGTCGCTGAATCGCTTCTCGAAGGGGAGGACCAATGAGCTTGGGGCGATTGCGCCCGCGCTGGGGATTTTCTATACGCTTCTTACTTGCTTCGCGTCGGATTTGATCCTCGGTCCGGCGTGGGCGATCACGGCGATTCATGTGGTTCACATGCTGGGGAATACGATTCTGACGGTGTGGGATGTGCCGGAGGCGGCGAAGTGGTTTGCGTTTATGCTAAGCTATGCCAGCGTGGCGATGTCGAGTGTGTTGTATGGGTGGGTGAATACCCAGCTGAGAGGGTCGCCGGCGCAGAGGGCGTTTATTTTGGTCTTGATCAATACCACGTCGCAGGCGAGTACGGCGTGGACGCATCTGCTGGTGTTTCCAACGCTGGATGCCCCGAGGTTTCAGAAGGGGTATCCGTATGCGATTGCGAATTCTGCACTGCTGATTTTGACGGCGCATGGACTGAGGATTTGGTTGAAGAAGAGAGAGTGGGTTTCCCTTTTCTTTCTCCCCCTTTCGGAGTGGTGGTTGGGGGCGAGAGCCCCTGAAGTAAACAAAGCGCTCGGACCGGGATGCGAGCTGCGCACAACTTTGAGATGATGGTTGCTGACAATACTTTCTGCAGTGCGAAGCGCTTGGATAGCGAAGCTGGCTCAGTTTCTGGCGTGGAGAGCGAGTCTACTGGAAAGGGGGGAGAGAAGGTGGCTGTTCAGGGGGTTCCGGCGCCTCAGGCGATTTAGCGGCGCACTTGGGCCTTACAGCGCAAGACAAAGTCTGGTGCTGGAGCTGAGGGTTGATTTCGAGCAGTAGATACCTGGGAGGATCTTTTGCCTTTTGAAAGTTTGATCACGATACACCGGCTTCGACGACGGGTAGCATACCTACCAGGGAATCCCGAGTAGGATATTCTAGACGCAATTGGGCAGGGGCATTGAGGTTGACCGTTGGCTCTAGAATAGCGGTTGGATAGTTTCCCCTGATCAAGAGTTACAGATGACCCAATCAATTCCACTTGATGAGCTATAATTTTCGTTCCCGGATAAATTGCACTGCTGTCATATCGCGTTCTTAACTGTAAGACGAGAAAGAGTGGGGTGTGGAGAGTTCCACAGAAATCTTGGACTGACCTTGACATTTCGTGTTCGTTCCCTCCACCTCATGCAATCGAGCTGCACTCAAATCTCTGCACCCAACAAGCCCTGCAAGCTCACATCTGATGGCTGCCGTTATCTCTCGTCCCTATCTCCGACCTGGTGATTGATTGCTTAGTTATCCCCGCGATATTCGCCATTTGCAGGCCAGAATGGCATGTCCCAGCGTGCCGAGCTACCCAGCAAGGAGCACTCGAGGAGCGCTATGCATGACACCATCTTCCTAGCAATCACAACATGGCAACGGCCACACCCACCCACCCCCGTATAATGCACACATGGCGCCGACCTTCGGTGATGGCATTCGAATGCGCTGCATGATGCAAGCGCTAGGCGGCGTCCTGGGACATCAGTGTACCGAGGAATTGGAGGTACCTGGGTATATAATACTGGACATTGACGACTTGGTGTAGTGCAACTATTCAGCTTAATGGTCAGCATTTCCTCAACACATCAGACACAATGGCCGACACCCAAACAGCACCAGCCGAGACCAATGGCACCAACGGTACCACCAACGGGGCCCATGATCTTGGATTCGGAAAGAAGCACATCCTCATCAATGCCTTCGACATGTCGACCGTGGGCCATCTCTCACCAGGCCAATGGAAGGCGAGTGGCATCCCCAATCCCTACCGGGCCCAGCTAACAGCCCGCAGAACCCCAAAGACAAGTCAGCCACGAAACGCAAGCTCGAGTACTGGATAGAGCTCGCAAAGTTGCTCGAGCGCGGCGGCGTCAACGCGCTGTTCCTGGCCGACACATACGGCGGTTACGACACCTACGAGGGCAAGCTGGACGACTGCATCCGACGTGCCGCGCAGTGGCCCATCACTGATCCTACCATCGTAAGTCTGTCCCCATCAAACATGAAGGAAACTACTTACCTCAAATTCAGCCCATCTCCGCCATGGCCGCCGTCACCAAGAACCTCACCTTCGCCATCACAGCCTCCACCTCGTTCGAGCCCCCCTTCCTGCTAGCCAAGCGCCTATCCACCCTCGACCATCTCACCGACGGCCGTGTCGGCTGGAACATCGTCACCTCCTGGAAGAAAGCCGCCTTCAAAGCCATCGGTATCGACACCCCCATCGAGCACGACGAGCGCTACCGCCAAGCCGACGAATACCTCCGCGTGCTCTACAAGTACGCTCCCCCCTCTCCACCC
>Ga0247758_1002119_pt1 | contig 11923 bp, 9 predicted proteins | sample UWRJL156409C4_FD_180950 | JGI IMG/M metagenome (GOLD analysis project Ga0247758, IMG submission 180950) | Plant litter microbial communities from Arlington Agricultural Research Station in Wisconsin, United States - UWRJ-L156-409C-4 | ecosystem: Environmental > Terrestrial > Plant litter >...
GTGATCTGCTTGGGGTGGGTGGGGGGGGGGGGGGGTCGATATCTAGCAAGTAATCGGTCTAAACTGATAACCTTATTTTCGTGGCCTGTGCTCGTCGTAGTCAGAATCCTCCGGTTTGCCTCTTCGCAACATGCGGAATTTGTGAGGATCTGCCGCGGGAAAAGTGCTAGGGTGTGTGGCTTTGGTATTTTGGAACCCCATGTCTTCCGGCCCCTCCCTCCCCTTGCCTGCGTGCGGTGGCGGCAACGCTTGGACCGCGGCGACCGGGAAGGATTTCACGGAGCCCAGCAGCACGGCCCTTGTTGCTGCCCTCGCTCCTTGCCTACACAGCAGTGAGGCCAGGCGCGGTGCGGAGGCGCCGCCTCCCTCGCCGGAATGTGGGGTCTTCATTGATGCGCTGTGTGCTGCATACATATCCCCTTTCCACTCCTAGCAAAATCGCTGGCCACAATTTGCGCCTCCACACAATGGCGTTCCGCAAGCAATTTTTGCGCGGCGGGGACAGGCCTCAAAAGCTCGTCCTCGGCGTCAGGGACACTCCATGTCTCAGCCGATTCCGCATTTGACAAAGGGCAAAACGTGCATAAACTCAAGGAATTCCCGCCAGTGTGAATCTGGGGGGAGAGATGGCTCCCTCCATCTCCAACTCATTTCTGGCTAGAAACTCGGTCTAGGATCGAGGATCGGCTCCTGCGAATATGGCCATGCTGCGCGGCCGCGCCGATGCGTCCGGATGGGTGCCACCACCGCCTGTCTCGGGCGAGCGGGTACCCCTGCTCAACCACCGCGGGCCACTACTTGGCTTGACTTTGTCGGTAACGGTAGGGCGGCCCCAGAAATTTCCCCTCTAAGACATCGCACTCATTTGTCTCTCTAGATATTTGCCTGGATCTGCTCGCTGCTGCGACTCTATACTCGCTTCTTCATCCTCCGCTCGCCCTGGTGGGATGACCTGTTCATCGTCCTCGCCCTCATCTTTACCACGGCCGGCTCTATCATCTTGTGCATTTTGCTGAACTATGGTATGGGTAAGCACCTGTTCGAGTTGACGCCTCCTCAAATCTACGACTTTATGAAGCTATTCTACTTTGGGTCCGTTACCTACCCACTGGCCCTGTCTTTCATCAAGTTGGCCCTGCTTTGCCAGTATCTCCGCATCTTCGAGATCGGCTCGCGCCGCCGCCTTATCTGTAAGTGGCTTGCAGGTATCGTGACGACAGTTGGCCTATTTTTCTTTGCGGCCGCCGCCGTACCCTGTAATCCCGTGCAAACCTTTTGGGACATTACCGCCCAGCCGCGCAGCTGCTGGGGCTACGCGTCAGGCAACCCCAACGAAAGCCTAGGCTTCTACGTCAGCCAGTCCGTCACCACGGCCATTCTAGACCTGGCCGTCTTCTCGTTACCCCTTCACCTCTTCTTTCGGGTTGACACGCCGCGCAACACGCGCATCGCCTTGTTCTGTCTGCTCGCCCTGGGTCTTCTGTAAGGACCTTCTCAGCACTACATGTACTGTCCCACCTTCTCGCTATATGCTAATTAAATCTCTGTGTGCTAGTGTCGCCCTGTGCACCCTCTGCCGCCTTATCTACTCGTTCGCACCGACGCTCCAAGCCTTGTGGGATCTTAGCTGGAACGGCCCGACTCCCATAGCACTTGCCGCCATCGAGATCAACCTGGCCTGCGTGTGCGCCGCGCTACCCGTCTTCTGGCCGGTTCTCTGCAACACATGGGGCCGCATCTTTGTCACCTACGAATTCCACGTAACGCGCGAAGACGGCGTATTTATACAGCGCAATAAAACCCTCCGCCACCAAAAGCCGGATGCCACCACCCTGCAGCTGCACTTCCACAGTCAGCTTGAGGCGCAGCTCCAACTCACCAAACCACCTCTGGCTCAGCGCCGCTCGTCTGAGACTTCAGACCGTGAGAGCCGCCATCGTCAGAAGAGCAGCCGGAGCGCGAATAGCAGCAAGGCAGAGGTGGAAGAGTTGGAAGCTGGTGAACAGCCCGAGTGGGACCCATATGTTGGCGATGCCAACACAGGGCTAGGGGATTACGAGACCACCGTGCAGTCGCCGGCCAGGCCACCTTCGCCTTTGCTCAAAGGGAATGCGAATGGCCCGTCGCTCCTAGCCAGGTTGTATCGGACGTGGCTGGCGTCGGAAAGGTTCCACCCCGTGGATGATAGTATAGACATGGAAAATGTGGAAGCTAGGACATGAATCAATAAGAATGCTGCAAAATTAACTATAGCTGATCTACCCGGTATAGCACTGGGGCTTCATCTCTTGATATCTCCCCGTCTATCTCAAGTCTTGTAGCGCTGGTACGGAAACACGTGTCCGTTATTATTACTCTGTTGCTTGGTGACATGGCTTGAGCGGGAAGACTACCGATGAGGAAACGAGCGAGGTCATTGCTTTATTCCCCTGCGCGCTGTGCCAAGATGCCAAATCTCAGCCGCCAGAACAGACCGACCACATAGCGAATATCAAGCCGCGGCAGATGGCTATAGTGGCATTTTATAGCCCAGGAACTGAAGCGAACTTGGAAGAGTCTTTCGCAATTTAATCAGAATTTGATTACAACATTGCGATGACTTTATATTGTAGCTCTTGACGTTAATACCGATATTATAGCAGCACACTAACAGCGCCCACTCACCACGGTAAATAAAACAGCAACTCCCACCCCTACCAAGCCTCATCGACGCCAAGAGTAATATCGCACCTGCAGCCCTTTAGGTACGGAAAGAAGGTAGTCCGTATTTCCATCATGTTGCTAGTCATAGCTTTAGTCAACTTAGTGTCAGAAATGAAGGGTGAAGGGGCCCTGGCCATCTAGTCAGCGGAGCTGACTTGATGCCTTGCACTGCCAGAGCGCCAGTGAGCCTCAGTCACTACAGTGACGAAGTCTGAACCCTGCAGAATAATCTATAAAGAAGGCTCTGGCTGGAAGCCTGAGCCACAAGACAGAGATCAGCATACCTAAGCCATTCAATCAAGCAATTGCAACCCCATCAATTCCCCCGAATCCAGTGTGCCGTGCTTCTGACAAAAGGGGCTATCTGATGTATTCTACACCACCGTGTGCGCAGTTGAGGCTCCTGCATGTCTCCCTTTACTGCAACCTAATGGGTAACTTTAGGCTTTTTGGCTTTCCGGTCCATGAGCAATCTAAAAGTCCGGACTTACCACTTCATACTACTTCCAAAAGGCCCCGCTTTACAGAGGTTTCAGGTAATCTTGAGGAGTCACGCCACACCTTTGTCTCCTGATGATATTAGTCTAACAAGAAAGCATTGAGAGACTGTGGAAAATCGCTAAGCATCTATTTCTGCACGGACCATTCCAGCTTTTGCAGCCCAGATTATTTGGCAACAGCTTACCAGGGTGCACGGGCCTCTTTTTGCCACAATTTTTGAACCGAAGAGGTTCAGTCACGGGACTCCGCGTCGAGCTCGCGTCGGGATAATTTCGCCCCGCGCGTCGTAATCTCTGCAGGTTGGCGCCCTTCCTCGGCTGTGTTTGGTTACATCCCTCCACCCCATCTAATCTATTACCCTGTATTAATGTCTGTGCAATGGTCCGAGAGGCTTCTCTGCATTGCAGACAACGCATTCATGGCTGTAGCGTGAGTGTGTCCAGGCAGTTGGCGTTCGGGAATGAAGACGCAACCATTCATTGCAGAATGCACCTAGGCAACCATGGTGAGTTGGCTGGGATGTAAAGGCCTTCTGACAGTTCAGCTACCAGCTATCCTACGTTTTCGGCGTTGGAAGGTGCGATTTTCTCGATCGGTGTGGAGCCCAGACCACTGATTGGTGTCTGGATTTCATCACTGTCCACCACCTTGCTTCCACTGCTACCAGCCGCCCATCATGCATTCCTAGCGGCCCTTCGGAAACCTCGCTCTCATGACATGAGCGATTTCGGGCTAATCCCAACTCAGGTGCCGTTCGAGGGGGTCTTTCCTCCCAGTAACTTTTTTCTTTGGTTTCCCTTTTCTTGTCTCGAGCGTCTCTTGCGTTCCTCATGTACAATACCTCGCGGGATCTGTGGCACGCACAACATCCGGCGCCATAATACCTGTCGCCTAAAAGCGTCCAGTGGCGTCATTCCAGAGGTCAGGCTCCAGACGTGTCGACCGCCCCCCCCGTTCGCAACCCGCCGCCACACCACCTCGGGGAAAGCCATCAACCACCCCATTCCCCCGCTCGTTGCGCCTTCCTCGTCTCACACATTGCCAAAGAGAGATCCCGCACGTCATAGTGTGCCACCTTTCTCGACCACACGGACGGCCTATCAGGTATTTTAATCCAGTTAGGTCATGGAGCCGGGTCTGGCATTACAACAGCACTCTCGCAGGGTCTCGATCTGTAGCGTCATTGGATAACACTTGATGCAGCGAAGCACGCAATGCCGTCCAGTTAACCCCCAAGAAAGTCAGCGGCGGCCCGAATAGCCCATTTGCCAGGGGTTGTAGGGGCATGTAGACTTGGGCTTCCGCTTTGGGGCTACGCTGTGCATGAGGCACAGGCTCGCGCATCACCGCTCGACTGGGGCACAAAAAACTCTGGACTTGAAAAGTAGGACGCCGGGTGCAACCTTTCTAGAATGGCGTGCCATACATGATGCACTACAGCAGCGTCTCGATGGCGAAGGAGACGATATTTGGGAGCATTTAAGACGGCGCCGAAGAGGTCATGACACCTTAGCAAGTGCTCCGTGGCAGCCTCCAAAATCAAGACGGGCAGCTAAGAGCAACCAATCCTCACTGCAGTGATCAGATCGCTTCCGCAGTGCGGCACATGCAGCACGGCCAAAGAGAAACATCGAAGAGCTAGCCGCCAAGAAATGAAGAGCGCTGTGCTGGCAACCCACCTGAACCGGGGCGAGAGTTTACGTGGGTGTGTGCAGTTCGGGAGTACTGAGACGGTACCTTCGAGTACGACATTGGTGCCCAGAACCGGTCATAATTTTCCTCAATCCACCTGCATCCGGCTAGGTACCACCAAAGTCGATTCCTGTACTATGTGCATCGCACTCCATGTCCCCAGGTGAGACCTCGCCCACGGTCCACCCCCACTCCCACCCCCCTTTAATTGGAGAGGTTCTCAGGGCACTGGCTCGCCCTTCAGCACCTCCTCGCCCAATTGCAGCCGCACAACCTTCCACTCGAATGACGGTACAAATTCCAGGGGTCGGTGGCTGGACAGAAGCAGCGGAGTTTGCCCATTGTCTGGCCATCGCCCCAGGTGACCAGGAACTCCCACACCGGATACACGGCTTGCAAGCTCACTGACTCATGAGCGAGCACTTCTACTTGAAACGTCAGCCGGCGCCTTTTTTTTTATGCAGGCTGCTGCGCGGCGCAAGATGGATTCGCTACCGTGTTTGCTCGCAAAGTGTGTGGTTACCCAGCTTCCCATGCCTGATAACAATGAGTTGTCTGTTGTTTCGTCAGTTCTGCGACACCTTGAGGACAGACTGGCGTGTAAGGCATATTGCAGACCCATTTTTGTGAATGTTGTGTGGTGGCGGCGGTGCGACACGATTCGGCGGCACGATTCGGCGGCCGCGTCGGCGTTGCAAGGTATGTACTCGGTCTCCTAAACGTGGACTCTGGAAAAGCCGGCGGGGAAAATATCTGGTCAAGACCGAGCTCACCTCGGATCAAAGAGTCAGAAACCCTCCGCGTCTTGTAGTCCAAAACGGAGGCGGAGAGAAGGCATTTGGGGGAAAAGGAAAAGGAAAGTTTCTCAGGAGCCCGCCTCCGATCGCCACTCGAACCGGGGCAGACCGGAATCTCTGGGGTTGAGAGCGAGCTCATCTCCACTGCGGCCGATTGGCCGTCATAGTGGACCGGGCGTAACCACCAGACATCACATCCGAGTCCGTGTGGAGTGGCAGGTAGACCCGAACGCGTTCAGTAGATCTCGGAGCTTGGGTGCTCGACAGGATATGCCTAAAACACTATCGGTGGCAAACCCAAACTCCCCGGCGCCATCATGAGATCAGAAAACATGGTTTAGCGTTCGGATACCAGTTGAAGGCATGCAGACGGGTGGCATCCAGTGGGAGAAGGAGGCGCGGCTGTGCTGTACTGATTTGGGGGTTCATGCAGAGACTGCCCATGTTTGTTCTGCAGCTGGGCAATGGCCTGTCAGATCCAAGGAATGGGCACTCTCGAACTAGTAGGCCAACGGGGCTCGTCGCTGTCATAGGTCGCCCGTCGGTGCAACAGTCTGCATGAATATGAATGCTGACGGGAACCGAGCACCCGCATCGACCAAAGTTGGATGCTTGTGCTGGGATTTCTGGTGACGGGAGCGACGGGGAATGATCACTACCAGAAGGTGCTAGGAAACTGCGGCCAGGCGGCACAATACTTCTACGCAATACCGCAGGCAAGCAGGGTGAATCATGGTGCGGAGGGAGCGCGTGGTGGACTGGTCACCAAATTCCAAAGCTCTCCTCTCCACTTTTGCTGTATTCACGTCGTAGGGTGCCCGGAGAAACAGTAGCCGAAGGCTGGTGAGGCAGCCCACCCACAGGTCTGCCGCATTCTCGCCTTCCTTTCCGATGCGCCGAAAATTGGTCCCCATTTCTCGGGCTCTCGGGCAATTACCCTGAAAGTCCGTGTTGTCAACACAGCCAACCAGCCTGGCTCCAATGTTTTATTCCCTGAAATACCCCATCCGCCTCTTTTCCTCCTTCGTTTGTCCTTTTGCTTTTCTTTTGTTTCTTTTTCGTCTCTGGTTGCGCTATTGGGTTGTCGGGCCATGCGTCGTCCTCCACCAAAGGCCCCCATTCTGTCGGGGCTCGCCCTCGCTCCCCAAAGAGACACGACAACCCTCTGCGCAAAGTCTGTCACCTCCATCCCTCTCCCATCTAACACCTAGTCCTGAGAATTGTCGCTCGTGTCGCTCGGGGGGATCGGCCGCCTCTTCTTGTCGACAGCTCGCTCTGTATGTCCAGAGGGCAACCGGCTTGCCATCGATTTGGACCTGGTATCTCACGAAAGCTTCCCTACCTGTCCTAAGTCCCACCTACCTCCCGATTAGCTACCACTAGCCCGAGTCGATCGATCATTGTTCCGAGTACTCTTTGCCGACGTCGACACCTAGCCGTCAACCCTTCATTCCTCCTTCATTGCTCTCTACGGGCCGATCGTCACCGAGTTTCACTTCCGCAATGGCACCGTTTGTCAAGACGATGGTAACCGCTTGCTGAGCAGTGCCGTACAATACGAAAGGGTCGGAGGAAGCAATGCCGGCCCGCGTAGCCTCGACGGGGGCCGAGAGATTTAGACTCCAGCAGATCTAAAGACTTGCCAGATGGCCGTGTGTGGTCCACATGCGAATCGTCGCAGAGAACGGAGAGAGGAAGTCCGAGTCGGACCCCGTCGGTCCTCGGCTCTCCGGGACGGTGACGCCGACGAAAAGAAGATCCAGCTGGACAGGTGCATCGGACTCTGCATCGCGCTTTTCTTCTTTGCCTCGCAAACGGAAAGACAGTCGCTTCTAGCGAGGGGCTGTAGATTGCCGGCGTAGGGGTTTGTGGACGCTGGATCGGACGGCGACGTGTGGTGTGTGTCGATTGTGGCGTTGCAGCCTTCACGGCTTCTCGAGACCTTTGCTGTCGTCTCGGGCGCATGGTCGTTTCGTCGATGCAAGCAACATGGATGGAAGACACAGGAAGAGCTTTGAAGATACCCATTAGCCGGGAGCTGCCTTCCAACTCCGGGCAAACGAGAACTATGCTGGGACGCATCACATCAAAAAGAGAGATACCCTTGCTGAGGACGAGAATTAGTTGGCATACTGCCCAAGATACCTATAGATAGGTACTGAACGGAAGTTGTCATTACTATATTGTAGCGGTGGCCAACAAAGGACCCCTCTCTCCCCCTCTTACATGTACTCACAAGTCAATCGCACGCCTCCCGCCATTTCTCAAGACAGCAAGCAGCTTTCTGACCTCGTAGATCTCCGCTTCCAAAGACGGCGATGAAGATACATTTTGCGCCCTCAAGTGCTGAGCGTCGAGTCCTATGGCGGAAATCACTCAGTCTTTGAGAGAGAGATCCTCAAACACCCCCGTGGTGGGGACCGAGAAGAGCGCGGGTATGCTTATGCATATCATCTTTGTCGATGATTTTGAGCACCAAGGCCCCAATGGGACCCACGTCTGTCTCCGTTTCGAGCTCATAGGGATGACGCTGCGGAGTTTCGGCGCCTAGTTCAAGGACGATCTACTTTACTCAAGAGGATTCGAAAAACGTCGACCAGTTTGACATTGCTTTGGGTGATTGGGGTGTCTCGGGCTGGGCTACGAAGCACCTCACCGAGCTCATCCAGCCTGTTGCGCTCTGGGCCCTAGAGATTCTGATCGGGGCCCCGTGGGACGCTACGGCTGACTGGTGGACCCTTGGCGCCCCTATTGCTTGAACTCTATCCCGCAGTGCGCGGCCGGAGAAGAGTAGCTACGGGAGAGACGGTGGATGGGCGTTTGGTTCTGTTTCCCAAGGGGGGTAGCTGTCGATGAACAGGTGGCAAGAAGATAATTGTATCTGTCTGTCTGTCTGTCTGTCTGTCTGTCTGTGTCTTCTGTTTGCCTGTCTGTTATTTTGTTTGTGCAGCTGCGTTCGATTTCAGCCAATGGCGCAATTGTAAACACAACCCCCCGCTTGAGGCTCCAGTCATGTGATCTATCACGTGATACCCCCCGACATCGCCCAGATGACTCTCAAATAGCTCTCAAGCTTTTATTGCAGCAAATCCTTACCGTACACTCCATATACTTTCTATCTTCCCTGCGCTATGTTGACGATATGAAGACACCATCTTTAAGTGTGCGGAATAGCATCCCAGGATGGGTGCTCCGGCGCCAGCCGTAACTCTGCAACCCCCATGTATGAGCCCATCAATCTCCTTCCGCCACGCGCTTGATGACACGGAGGCTAACCTGGTTCTTAGGCTCGGTGTAAACGATGGAGGTCCCGCGAAAGCAGCGGATCCAGAGAGGCAATGAAGTAATGGTGGAGTAGGACTGGAGGAGAGATAACACTGTCCTGATCGTGTTCACTTAGAACATGATAGTACATCTCCGTGATAGCAAATACAAATCCCATCTCATATAATAATGATATCATGCCGACTGGGAACGCTTGCTGATGATTGTTTATTTGCTCCCTCCCGTCTCCTAGAATTGGGGTACCATATCATACCTCAAGTTTACTAAAAAGAAAAAAAAAGATAAATTTATCTCGCTCACTTAGTATGGTCAACAGACACATCTGGAAACAAGGTTATTAACTTCACTAAGATGATAGATAATGTAAAGACTCCAGATACGCAATTTCATGATAGTACTCTGCCAAAACAACTAGATAATCCTCCCCCCAAAGTGAACAGACAGGGAGGCTCACTGAAGACTCCTCACAAACGAGGCGTCGCCAGCCCCTGCACAACGAGGAACAAAAAAAGACGATAATAACGAGGGTGAAAGGATCTAAATCAGATGGCACCTCAAGTTTTCCAAGCTGATCCCTTACAACTGCTGCGATCAAGATTTCAGGAAGATGACATCTTGGAGCCAGTTACGCGTTGGCTGTCTATTAATTAGTAGATACATGTATGTTGTTACCGTGTTGAGTGTTAAGGTGGACACGTACTGCATGGGATGCAAGTGCCTGATGGTGCGTGTGAAGGTTCTCGCGGCGTAATCATTCATCATTGGCGACAGTGGCCCTGAGCCTTTCATTTCCCAAGTCGCCCCTTCAGCAGTCCGCTCTCCGAAAATATGGAGGTGAACCAATCCGCAAGCCTCTGCTGACGCGAGGGTTCCGGTTTGTGCTGGAACACGTGAAAGTCCCAGGTCTGAAGGTTGGGGAATAGCCGTGGCATGAGAAAAGCAACATACGCTGCCACGTAATCTGGGTGGCATTGCTTCGCCTTCAGCGTCGCCATTGGCCAGACGTGAAGCCCTCGAAAATTGTCCATTGGGGGGAGCAGATTTGGAGCGGCGGTTGTAAGTTCCGGTCGTTTCGTCAGTGTATCCAGCAATACCAGAATCTTTTCCAACACTGGCCAGTGAAATCGACTCAAACACCCGAAGTGCGTTTCGCGTAATCCCAACATGCAGCCGCTGCACAGCCCCAAGGCCCTTTTCGCTCAAGGCGGGAGGGTGCCTTCCCGCAACGACCAAGTTGGGCGCGGATCAGGCACCGTTGCGGGATAAACTGTGCTTCTTTCAATAATCATCAATCCGACGATTTTCACCACGAAGACCTCCTATTAAAAGCCCAGTGACATTCTGGCCCTTCAATCGAAGGAAGATAACCTAATCCACAGTTACGTTTCCTTTATTATTCTATACTAGGCACCGTTCCATGCTAGGCACCGTTCCATGCTAGGCACCGTTCCATGCTAGGCACCGTTCCATGCTAGGCACCGTTCCATGCTAGGCACCGTCACATAATAGGTTTTGTTCCATACTAGGTACGTATCTGTTTTTCTACGTTAGTTGCATTTGTGTCCCTCTGATTGGAGGAATAGTAGTCTGGGAGTCGGCCTTTCAGGCCAACTGCGACATTCTGTAGGTATAGTTCTCTTTGTAGTTTCTTCCCTGTTGCGCCATCGCACCAGTTCAATACCCTAAGTTTAGTAACTATTTCTTATAATACTTCTATTATTAAGGAGCGAAATAGTAACGTTAGGATAACTAACAGTCAACACGTTACGCTATCCCTAACCCCTTTCCTTTATATACTGTTATACTTCCACTTTCTACCCTGAAATACTATTATTTCCCTACTCCCTTTCTATAACACAATTAGTTTATATTAATAAACGTTATATCTGCAGTAAGCTGTTTACTAAAGAACTAAAATTCAACTTAGATATATTAAAGTTACGCTTTAAGAACTAAAGGTAGTTGTAGTAAGTCTGTTAATGGTAGTTACATGTATCGGCAAAGGAAAACGGTAGTCCTTAACGGTGGACTGGTGTCCTAAATTAAGTCCGTAACTCACATCTTATTTTAGATTATGGTAACTATAGCCAAGCTAAAGATCGCTCCCCCAAACTCACCTCGGCTCAGGGAGGTGCTCGCTGTGCCTCACCTTCGGCTCAGGCTCTGCGACTAATCCGGACTTGGCCAGGAAATGTTGTGGGGAGTGACTATAAAGGTAGGAAGTCGCCCACGCGTGAATATATATCCTGGATCTGGAGCTGCGGCACAGCATGATGGCCAAGATGCCTAGGCAATCAATTAATATAGAGAAAACTGCCTTGTTGGCAGAACCCAGGATCAATCTTGGGTGTTACCAGCGCAATGGTTCGAATTAGCCAACCGCGCTTTGTGCCACCAACATCTGATCGTGATTGGTGATGGAACGAGAAATGAGACAAAAGCTCCTGCCTGCTCTGGCTGCCCAGAATACTGCCCTTCAAGTGGGCCCAAACGTCATTCCAACATGTTGTTCTTTCCTTGTCTTACACCAGCCATCTAGGCACTGGCAGAAGCAGGTACTCCAACCAATTGATCACCAGGACTCTCCGCCATCATTCGCCATAATCCAAGACTCAGCAATCGACGCCAACTCGTCCTCATCTTCCCCTTCAGACCACCCCTCAACCGGCACCCATCCTTGAGCCTCCAACTCCTGGAACAGCTCATCCCAAGAGTCACCCTCATTCTCCCCAATAACAACCGCCGGTTGCACAAGCTCCCTCTCATCCAGCGCATCTACATTATTCCCCTTCGCTCCAGGGGAGCCCTTCCGCCCCTTCCTCCTCAACGGAATAACCCTCACCGAGTAGACAGGTTCATCATGCACAATCCCTCCCACCGACAAATCCTCCTCACTCGCTGCGATCGCCCTCCGCAGATCATCCAACTCCTTGTTCTCTCGACTA
>Ga0247758_1002120_pt1 | contig 11921 bp, 13 predicted proteins | sample UWRJL156409C4_FD_180950 | JGI IMG/M metagenome (GOLD analysis project Ga0247758, IMG submission 180950) | Plant litter microbial communities from Arlington Agricultural Research Station in Wisconsin, United States - UWRJ-L156-409C-4 | ecosystem: Environmental > Terrestrial > Plant litter >...
AAAGCTCGCCGGCTAGGTATTTGCATGGTGAAGGGCCAGCTCACATCTTTCGCTAGAATGTCTCGTTAAGGCTAAAGCTGAAGTATACCCTATCTTAGCGTTGATGCCCGCAGATGTAGTATGTATTGGACATCAAAAGAGTCTAGATCGGGCACTAACCCCCGACTAGTAGGTAGCTAAACGGGAAAGCTGTGCAGCCAGGGTCCAGGCCGCCACAACAAATATGCGGCGACGACGCGAACTCCCATTTTTTTCCGGGACATTAAACTTTACTTTGGATCCAAACTGCTAGACACCGGGAAAGAATGGCTACCGAAGATTCCGTATGGGACTCAGGCGTCCTTGGTGCGATACTGCTTCGTGGCCGACGACGAAGGTAACCCGGTCCCCACCGACTTTACCGAACTCCTCAAGCGGACGGGCAACATCAACCCCTTTTCTCTCCCAACAAGCCTGGCTGGTACTGATGCGCGTGTAAAGATGCTCGTCAGTGCCCAGTTAATGGCTGGCTTTCACGCCCAAATCGGCCTTCCCGGTGGCAATGACCCGGGCGACATTGTGGTCCTTGGAGGTGACGCCTCGCAGGTCACTTTCAATATGCCTTGCTCCGATTTCACCATCATGTCCCTTCAAGGCGGCATGTTTTGTCCCGTCAAGACCTTAAAGGCGTCTCAGGACCCCGACAAACCGTGGACCTTCTCCTCCAAGGTCGACCTGCGTCTTGCCTCGGCCGACAAAGGCGCCTACACCAAACTCCCCACCGACGTCCAGTCGGCCATCAAGAACCTCAGCGCCGACTCCTTCAGCGTGCAGCAGCTACTCTTTGACCTGACCAATTCGCAGCTCTCCGCCGTACCCACCATCTCAGGCGTGGCTTTTGGGTCTGTCGAGGCCATGTTGCTGGACCAGTACTTCCGCAACGGGTACTTCCAGACACTGCGCAAGAATGGCGAGCCCGTCCTCGGCGCCACCGTCACGTCCAAAGTCCGGCACACGTCGTCCCTCAACATGACCGACTTCAACTTCCACGCGCAAACATACAAGCCCGTGTCCCCCGAAACCTACGGACTGAACACCCTCAACTACCTCTGTGCCGTCGACGGAAAACCCCTCCCCCCCGCCGTCGCCTTCGACTGGGGCTGGGTGACGCCAGACGAACTAAAAGAACACGACGGCGTCATCTCCATCAACCGCAACACCTTTGCCAACTGGTTTTGCACCCAACTCGCCGCCCACGTGCGCGCCAACTCCTGGGCCTTCAACGTCAAAATCGACTGGGTCGGTCCCCTCGGCACCACCGCACTCTTCCGCATCACGCCCGCCCCGAACCAAACACCCGTCGACACCAAGCAGCCCACCGGCCCGGACGTCATCAAGTACACGCATACATATTCGTCGTACGATCAGGCTGGCCTGGACTGCCCGCAGGTGCAGTTTTGGTCTTATCTCTAAGCGCTTGGCTACCTAGGTTCTCGGGCAATCTCCACCCCGTTGCTCCTGTCCATCGCATTACATACTTCATCCGATTGACGAGGCTCTGGCTGCCGCCCTGGAGTTGGCTAAGCTTGACGGCCTGCATCTAGGCGAGTCTCGTGCCTTCTATAAACGAAGGTGTGGGACCTAGGGTGGAGGTGGGTCGGGGTTGGCATTGCGAAAACCTCGAGGTAATAAGAGGGACCGGGTATCTCGTCACGCACTCGCCCAGCTCAGCCAGACACCCTGAAAATGAGCCTCGAGGCAGCTCCGAACAAGATGCCACGCAATTTCATTGGCAATCCTGGCACAACCCGGTTCCTCAACGACCTTGACAACTTCATCTAAAGCCCAGAAGCTCTGGGTCTCGGGGCTCCAGTCAGTGAACATCAGAGATCACCCGATGCTGGCTTCAAGGGCGATAGTAGCACGAGAAGATCTGGCCCTTAACTAGAAGGCCATCGCCCCATGGGATGGTAGCCCTTTCATCAGCCTCGGCTTGGCCCCAGTCGTCATCAACTCTTGCCATAGAGGAAAGCTAGGGGAACAATCCTCCAACTCAGACGCCAACGGTCTGGGCAGAGGTCATAGCCACCTTGAAGACCCCGACGAAGCCAGTCATTCAGAATGCCATCGAAAAGGATGGCGAGTTCTTAGGCCATCTCCACAGTGCAGCTCTATGTCCGCCGGTACATCCTCGGCCTCTAGAAGCCGAAAGCGTCGTCAACAACACGGTCAATATAGACCGGTGGAAGTGAATTACCCGCTCGGCCGCCTCAAGATGCGCGGATCAGCCAGGCAGATCGTCCTTGCCAGCATGAGCATAAAGGGGTGAAAAGATGGTGCTAACTCAGGGGTAGTGTACACGAACTTAGGGATTAACTGGGTGACGAGCTTGTTGGGGTTCATCTCGCTCGCGTTGCTGCCGGTGCCGTGGGTGGGTTTTTAAGTACGGGAAGAAAATTCGGGCGGGCGCATAGTCAATATGAAACGCCGCAGTACTGAGGGCATTGCGGGAATTGGGGGTGGGTGTTCTGTTGGTGACACGCCCGACGCGTTGAGAGGGTAGAATAGCATGTATTGCTCTAAGGAGCCGCAGGGTGAGATAGGATATACTGGCATCTAAGACGGAGTTCCATGCTGACTGCTCTGAAGATGCTGGGATAGTATTTGATGGCAATTGGTACGAGGAAATTTCAAGACTCTTAGCTCTTGCATTTCAACTAACTCGTTCAAAAACCGCATGCAGCCCTAAGTGAGCGAGATAACACTATTCAGGGACAAGTCGATGCAGATTTTGGGATGCGTACCCTGGAGCTGACAAAGTTGACCACTTGGGATGACCATAACTTGGGATCAGTCACTGCAGCTGTATAGCCGCGATAGCCGCCCCATAAGTTGAAGGGTCTCCTTCATTTGTCCAATTGCCTGCATAAAGGTGCAGCTAATGGTGCAGCTGATGGTGGTGCAACTCGATCCGACTGGCCAGGTGAACTCCGTTTTCCAAGGCAACCATCCACGTGACGGCTGGGTGCCTAGCGAACTTGCAGGTAATAGTTCGCAACCCCTCCTTCTGCTCTCATTTACCCCTCCTTCTGCTCTCATTTACTCACTCCGCATTCTAATTTCCTTGAGACGCTCCTGTCAACTCCACCATTCTCAAACGCCTCCACAATCGATCCAACCATGGCGGATAGAGCCTCGAACAAAGGCTCCCTGGCTAGTGTCGTCACCTACGGCGTGCAATTGGCCACGACACTGCAGACCTTCGCTGAATTGGACAGCGACACCAAGGCGCTGCTGAACCCTCTTGTGGTCGAGGTCAATGCGACATCCGCTGCCCTTCGACAGCTCGACCAAACGTTGCACGACGATGAGGCGGCCGCGGAGAAGCAGGGCCGACTCCCAGGTTATAAAGCCGAAGGAACCGTCCAAGTCGAAACCCTGGCAGACCAGTGTGGTCATGTCTACCGTCTCATCGTCGCACTTCTGCATCGGGCCCGCAACAGCAAGGGCAAGCTGCCGGACAAGGATAGCGAGCGCGAACCCCTGAATACGGACTTAGGCCCCGGCTCGTTGATGATTGTATCGGTTTTGGCACGCGGGTTGGAGAACGCATCCGACTGGCTCGAGCCCCGGATTGACCGCTGCCAGGAGCAACTGCGCTGGCTCAAGACAGGCCTGCTCGTCCATCTGCAACTTGCGAGCTTGGCAAGACTCCATCTCGATCACGGACCACGGCCCAGTGGCGCCTTCGATCTCGAGCTTGGTTTCAGGGCTGCTGCAGAGAGACTCAGGGTCCGACAGCTGCAGATCGCGAGAAAAGTCGTCAAGAGACAGGACAAGGCCGCCGCTGATGAGTCTGAAATTGGCTCCGACTCCGACTCGGAGACAGCATCCGAGTTGGCTGACGACATTGTTCCCCAGTCTGCCGATGATAGTTCAGCTGCTGACTCGACTTCGGTGCCGGATGCTAATCCTGTTTCTGACCCTGCGACTGCTTCCACTCCAGAGTCGTCGATCCAGAACGTGGAGCCGGGCATTCACGTCGCAAATGAAGCCGAAAGCAGCTCAGCACCTGCCCCGAGTGTGCCGGTGGTACCGCTAACACCCATCAATGCCTCCCACTGTGGGAAAAAAATTCCAAGCCTGCCTTCTCCAGTGCCGGATAACCCCGTGCAAGCCCCGCCACCATACAAGGCACCAGAAACCACTGACGCTGAAGCCGACTTTGTGATTGTGGAGAAACCGGAGCCCAAGAAGGCCGACAGCGGGGTCACATGCAAGTTTCCCGTCGAGCCCAAATCGACACCGGATGTTGTGGCAGCCACGCCGTCGAACCTTTCCAGCCTCGTTCCGAAATGGATCCAGAGCATCTTTGGCTCGAGGCCGACCGCCGGCGACGCGCCTGCAAACCTGGAGGCGTACATTGCCGATACCACTAGATCATCTTGGCCGATCAAGGTTCCCCTTGGCGACGAACGGCTCAAGTTTGGTATCAAGTCCATTCAGAAGAACAAGACCGGTGCGGTTTGGCAGAACTACATGGACATGGACTCGGCGCACCGCGGCATCGTCGACGACGTTCTCAAGTTTGCCAGAACTCAGTCGCCTCACATGCGAACCTGCGTCGGCGTTGAGGAGATCAGCCGAGAAGGCCAGCCGAAGGAGTTCTTGATCTTTCTCTCGTTGGCTGATCCCCTGCGGACCATCTCCTTCAAGGATTGCGTAGGCCGCAAGTATGCCTTCCCCTTCGAGTTCTGCAAAGACTGGAACGTAAGTATCCCCCCTTCCACTGCTCACTCCAATACCCCCATGAACCTGGAACCTGACTGACCTCTCAACAGGACATGAAGGCCCTCATCGACTCCGCCTTCCTCCACGTCGACATCATCGGCCCCAATGTCCTCCGCGGCTTCTACGACCTCAGCAATGCTAACGGCGAGATCATCCTCCCCTCGCTGTGGTCCACCAACATCCGCCCAGGCGACAAGATAACCATGCACATGTGGCCCATGAACGAATTCCCCCCCTCCACCGTCTTCCCTGGGGCTCGGCCAGTAGGGCCGCCACGACCCACCGGTGCCCCTATGTTCCCACCCCCGCCGCCTCCCCCTGGATTCGGACCCCCCCGGCCACCTCCTCCCTCATGCTTCCCTGGCCCCGCACCCCCTCCGCCTCCTGTATTTCCGCCCCCTCCCCCGGGATATGGTTGCCCTCGTCCCCGGATAGGCGCTCCTGACATCATCGAAGTCGGCCCGCGGAAGCCCATCAAGAAGAAGTCCAAGACTGGCGCACAAACCACCGTCCTCGCGTGGATGTTGGGTAAGAAAGCCAAAGACGAAAACGAGCCGAGCAAAGAGGAAGAGGAAGAGCTAGCGCTAGTGGATTTCCGGGCGTTTGTGGAAGCGCGGGTGAAGGTGGTGGAGATGATGGAGCGGTGGACGAATGCGACGGATGTGCAGAATGGGATTGTGGGGCTCTTTGACAGTGAGGAGAGTGATTCCGAGGGGGGGAGTGATAGTGATAGTGATACGGATAGTACTGTTAGTTTCTGATGGGGGCTGAGATGGATAAGGTGAGTTATGATTTCATGTCAAGTAGGGCTATCGGGTTTCTGCAGAACGAATTCGTATTTCCTTGGTTGATACTACTTTGCTACCTCCAAGACTTTCAAGCTCGACTCCTGATTGATACACATCATGCCCCGTACCGGCACTTGCACACGCAAGTTCCATATGGCCCGGCCGTTCCACTTGCTTTGCATTGGAGAGTGGCAGGTCAGTCAAGACCGGTAACCGTACCGCCCGTGCGTGGGCTTCGACTTACGTAGGATCCCGAGCAGTTGAGGAACTGACTACCTCCACGGCAGCTGATGCAGCATGCATCACTGGCGATGTTGAAAGACTGTCTTAGCTGGAGCACAGGGGCAAGCTCCGCCGCAGGGGCTGCAACAGCTGCGCCGACGAGCGAGAGAAGGAAAATTGTTGGGAGCTTCATGTCTTTGATGGAGTGGAGAAAATTGACGAATCTGTTTTGTGAGTTCTTTCAGGTAGCTGGACTGTTCTCTCTCTCTCTCTCGCCCTCGAGCCGCTGTCCCCGCCTTTATACCTGTCAGAATCTTTCAGTGCCCAACGATGGTGCCACCGAAGGTTTCATGTTGTCATCGAATAAAATAGCTCGGTGGCTCCAACCCTCCGATCTTACAGCTTCCCCGCAAGTTGAGAGTTTAAGCGATTGCTTGCAGTCTCGCTACCTCCCGGAGAGGCAACCCGGTATTCCTGATGTGCCTTGAAGCCGGTCTCGGTTCTGTGGTGAAGTAATAGCCGACCGCCCCCCTCCATGCACAGAGAGTAAGACGAGCCTCGAATCCGCCCTGTGTCAGGATGATGGCGTCCTCAAATTTCTCCTCGTCTCCTGACTTCCACGAGAGTCCATTTAGAAAGGGAATCACGCTGCCGACCTGGAATTCGGAAGCGTTGAAGCCCTGCGGTAGATTTCGGATGATGAACCCGTCCTCGCCTCCCACATGGATGCCGGTGCCGGTCCTAACGGTGTTGATATATACCGTCACCTTACTCCACCGTTCCCATACCTGGTAACTGATAGTACCAAGGAGGTCGGTATCGGTCCGCGCGTACTGCTCGCCGCGGACGTTTCGGAGCCCAATACCTAACCCTTAGCTACGTATGGGGCCAGATACCCGACACGTTGGAGCTTAACTGCGTGACGGCCGGAAAGCTGTTTGAGCTCAGCATTTTCGGACTGTCTGAGGTTAAGGGCAGGCTGCTAAATACGATTAGAGATGCAATGCAACTCACACAGCGCTTGGGCATACGTTATCTCTGGGTGGATCGGCTTTGCATTGTAAGCCCGTAACACCTCGCAGTACCTACCTAGGTAGTCTGCCACGGAAAATAAGTAGGCCCCGCCTAAAAATGGTTAGCCCAAAATCAGGCTCGCTTCACCCTCGGCTCAGCTTTAGCTCACCATTGCTCAGCCATGAAAATTGGGAAGTTTACGCGATATAGGGACCGATTTTAGGCCACCTCCGTAAAAAGGTGCCAAGATAGGAGGTCCTAGATATAGGACCCCCTATCCCAACAAAACAAACGCAGCCTTCAAAATGTAGGTAAGAAATAAGTTTAGGGCTAACGTTTTCATTCTCCGTTTTGAGACTCTACGTTGTAGTAATTATACCTACCTACCGTACGAATACCCCTGGCCATAAAAAGGTAGCTCGACCCGCCCTACTACCTACCGTACGACTGGTAGTCTCCTAATGTTACAACCTGCACCCAAGGTGGGTCAGACTGCAAGGCAGTACGCCGCGGGGTTGTTGACAGTGATGGGAACAAAGGTTGCGCAAGGTCCAGACAGGTCGTTCACTGTCTTAAACAGGGTGTTCTACAAAGAGCTTGGAGAAGGTGCTTGCAAGATTATAGATATAAATATAATATTGCTTACGTAAGAAATAAAACCAGTTTCTCACTCAAAGGCGTAGTCTACCTATCTATATAGCAAACTACCTAAGTGCTGTAGAGCAGTTGTATGTATGGACCCGCGTGCTTATACTCCGGGTCCTGCCTAGGACCCGAGGGTGGCGTTCTGGGTCCAACATGATTGGTAAGGGGCCGTTCTTAGACCAATTGGTCCAAGCCGAGCAGGCGTTGGGCCAACTGGTCTAAGCCTCCCTTCTTGGCTCTGCCCCGCAGGTGCCTCAGGCACCGGCGGCTTACGTCGTGACCGGGGTCATGACATAATCTCTTATTCTTATTAGATTTGGTTTGTTCATTTTATCGCGATAAGTTTCGACTGATTCTTCCTAATTAGTTTATTTAAGTGATGCACGCCGAAGCCACTAATCGCCTCTTCAAGGGGTACCCTACCGTATGCCCGGTTAGCCCCGACTTAGACATTAAGCAGTATAAGGCCGATTTAGGGACACGCCGCCGCGACTTCATTCTGGAAACCGGGAGATTTTGCCAACTGTCGGCAATCTTATCACGCATGGAGAAATTGGAGGATGTTATCCCGTAATCTTAGCATTGGGTTAAGAGGGTTCTCCCGCTTTATGATCATCAGACAGGAGGGCGGACATGTAGCTTGCTGAAAGGGACAGCGGATCTCCAGAGCTTTGGGGTTGTATGGCATTTGTCCTTCCATCCAGGTTAGCCTTAAGAAAGGGCACCTTGTTCATGCAATCTCATTCAAGCCGGCTGGAATTGAGGACACTCTGTCTTTGCGATCCCATTCAGGTCAGTCGAAAGTAAGGCATTCTGTCTTTGCAATCTCAACATACTGTCCATGGCTTTTGCCTTGTAAACTATCTTGACATCGAATGTTCATTTCCGTCCAAAATTTCCCAGAACGCTCCCAAGTTTCTCTCAAAAATTTACCCCTCTGCCTCGCGACAGACCCAAATCCAACAACATGAGCAGCTGGTCCGTGCTAATGTCCGTGGGGTGACCAGAAGTTCCCGTCCCATTAACTAATCCCCTTAGACACAGCCCCCATCCTAAACGCCACCAGCATCCTCAGCCCGCCCCTTGTCCCCAGGCTTTTCGAAAAGTTCTCTAAGGGATAGCATGGATCTCTTGATGCCCTTTGACACAGTTTTGGCGCCGCTTACGACTCGTTGGGATCGGAGTCTTTGCAACGTTTCTCCTTTCCAGAGCCGCTTGCCACGGTCGTTTCTCTCTTCCACTGGTGCAGTAGTTTTGGGAAGCGTGCCAGGAACTTGGATAGGTCCTGCTTTGTCCACGCTGAGTTCGGGGTTCAACGCTGTCGATAGCTTTGTGGGCGGGGCGCGTCTGATCACTGTACCTGCTCGTGTTAGGTCTGACAAAGACTTGACACGTCTTAAACCCGCTAAACCCAAGCCTGAGTGGTACCCCGAGTCACCAGAGCTGCTGTTCTCTTGGCGGTTCCGTGGAGGCGGTTCAAGCAGCCCCTGATGACGTTTCATCGTGGCGGGCTTGGGCTGTGACTCTTCCTTGCTCTGCGTTTCACCCATCGGAGCTGACTGAGGAGCCTTCTAAGCGTCCCATTCTTTGATAAGCTCTGGAAACGTCAAGCCGTGGTAGCCGAGCCAATAGAGGTTCTCATCGAGGTAGTCCGGGTGATCTCCGACGTCGTCCAATGACTCTGCCCCTCCCGCCATCGCCAAAATTCTTATTGCCGCCCACTGGATTCGGAACGCTGCAAGCATGCGCTCGGCATACCTCGGCTCGACCTTGACATACACGATGTCTCCTGTTTGAACATGGTGGGAGATTGAACTACGTCGGTCCAGTGCAAACACTGGATTCAGGCTGTCGGTCAAGTCCAGGTCTCCGTATGTTTTTCCAACTGTGCTTGAGAGCTCTTGAGGGCTCACATCCTCAGAAATCCCACGAAGCAAGTCGTTTTGGCGGGGCATCCAGTGGAATTGCAGCTTGAGCTGCGTGTATGTGATGGAGTGTCCCTTCGGGCTCGTGAGCGTAACTTGGAACTTGCCATCGATGCCGAGTGGCTTGAAGGCGAAAAAGCCCCGGCCCCACCAATTGTGCAATTGTCTGTTCAGACAAATTTCGTTCCACGACTTATCGCTGACCCCGATCTTGGACGTAAAAATCTTGCGACAACGAATTGCGAACAGGCTGGACGGCGGCTCCTCACTGATCATGTCGTCCTCCATCTCGGCATCTGCACGGATAAGGTCGTCCTCCATCTCGTCATGTTCATCCGCATCCTCGGAGAAAATGCTGTGCAGGCCAGTGTCAGGGGGCCCATCGACCCATGTCGGTGTCTCGGAGAAAATGCAGGAAATTCCTGGTCCAATATAGTTTCGGAACTTGCATCGGTGTTCTTCGTTGGAGCCGATGCTGAATGGCACAATGTGGCAAACTTCAGGGTTTCCCGTCCCTAGAATGACGCAGCGATTTTGGTCGAGCATTCTTCGCTCGGCCTTTGCATCCTCGTCTCTGTCGAGCATCTCACCAGGCTTCAACACCTTCTTCTTCTTCTTGTCCTCGTAGCTGTCACTCGAGCTGTCTTGTCTGCGCTCGATTGCACGCAACTTGGCTTCCGATTCTGCCATTGCCGATCGCCCGAATTCGAGAAGAGCTTCGTCGTCTTGGTTCAGTTTCTGGGCCATGACTAAATCAGAGATGGCTCGTTAGTTGTGCTCATGGGCCTGCCTAGCAGGAGACTTACCTGTTTTGATAAAGCACGGCACGACCATCAACTCCATGAGCCAATTCTCAAAAAAACCCCCGCGCACCTTTCCAGCCAGCCCAAAGAACTCCCGGAGACTGGCGAGATCCGTCATCATCATAGTGGCGATGATGAGTGGATGGAGGGGCTTGTGAAGATGCTTGGGCTGGCCGGTGAATTTTGTGTAGTGCGCCTTCCAGTGTTTCTGCAGTTTCCCCAGGTACCGCAGCTTCTCCTCTGCCTCGTCAATCGGCAAGAGATGGCTCGTTGGCTGGTGCTCTGAGACCATGGTAAGCAGGCGATGGAGGGCGTCCAGCTGCATAGGTGTCGTCGAGTCTCTCATGAGGAACTCAGTCAACATTCCATCCCAGTCCGGGGCGGTCGCCATCCTTGGTTTCGAATTCCTGTTGCAAAGTAGGAAAGTTAGCTGCGGAAGGGAAAGAATATGGCACTGGCGGGGATGGGGAGATTCTAAGGAGAAGGGCAGGAAGAAGCGGGGAACGAAGATTTGCAGTGTGCAGGCCCCTCTGGCACATGCTGCAGGGCTCTGACGCAACAGGCTATGGCACATGCTGCAGGGCTCTGACGCAACAGGCTTTGGCAATTGCCGACTTAGCAGTGGAGAGAGTAGAACTTACCTCGAGAGTTGGTGATCTTGGCTGATGAGAATTGGATGAGCTTTCCTTCCAGGATCCAAGCGTGTATCTTGGGCTCCGGAAGAGGGCTGACAGGAGTCGGAATTTGGGAAGGTGGAGGCGAACGAAAAATTGGAAGGAAGTAAGAGTGATGGGTGTCGGGGGAGAGAATTTAAATCCGGCAAAGATTTGAAGGCTCGAAGGTTCGAAGTCGAAAACGCCCAGACCTACAAGGTACCTTAGCGTCATCCGTGTCCATTTCCCTAGAATAGCTTTCCGACCCCTCTCTAGTCACCGCGGACTCGAGTGTTTTGTCACAAGTCTCGGGGGGCTCGGGTGTGAGGACCCCCCTGGATGACTCCCACGTCCCCTCCACAACACCCTCTCCACCGATCCCGCCATCTCCACTCCCTTCCCTCCTAGCCCTCCCTTTGAACTCTCCCTTAACCCTCTGAACCTCCCTCACCATGCACTTGTCACTTACTACCTGCCTAACTAGAAAACCAGCAAGTTTTCCACACAAAGACACACAAGATCACCGTTTGAGCGGCAATATTGTAGTTCTCTGTGTCCATTGTGCCTAGTGGTCCCGACAGCAGAGACGGCTGAAAGGCCGCCACAATCCTCCCCACAAACCTACGGTTCTTGGCGGAGTGGCGCGAAACGGCGGCTATAACATCCAGAAGGTAGAAGAGCAGCTGCCGATTAAGCGTTGGGAGTTTTTTCATAAGAGAGTTGGCTGTATTCGCGGCTTCCCGCAGTTCGTCTTCATTGATCTTGTATTCGTGGAGTTCATCTCCGTCAAGTAGGTTCATTGCTGGCGGGTACAATGAAGTCACGAACGATTGATAGTGGTCGAGGGGGACGACGGGCTCCGGGAGAGTCTTGAGGTAGCGGAGCATTATGGAAGCAGCGTTATGGACTGTGAATCCCGACCACACAAAACCCTTGCCATACCTGGGCCCATTGTCGAAAATGACTTGGAGTTCCAGTACGCGTTTTGCGTCTCCGTTCTGCGCAAATATATCAACGGTTTCCATCCCTGCCCAGATGTCAGCGTTCCAGATGACGGATCGGGGGGGGGGGGGGGGGGGGAGCCCAAAACAAACCATTCTT
>Ga0247758_1002121_pt1 | contig 11921 bp, 9 predicted proteins | sample UWRJL156409C4_FD_180950 | JGI IMG/M metagenome (GOLD analysis project Ga0247758, IMG submission 180950) | Plant litter microbial communities from Arlington Agricultural Research Station in Wisconsin, United States - UWRJ-L156-409C-4 | ecosystem: Environmental > Terrestrial > Plant litter >...
GGGAGCGACGAGCTTGGTTAGAAAGCTGGGCATGACATCGGCTAGTAGGACGACGCCCTTGGGCACATTGCCGACGAGATCCTGGGCCGCCGAGAGAATGATGACGTAGATGACGTTGTTGATGAGACCTGCGAAGCGACGAGAACCATTGTCAGCGACTGTACGGATTGCCTACCTAGGGGTATATCCAAGGGACACAAATGCACGAGGTGCATTCCAAATGGACGGGAATCTGCAGCGGGGGCCATACCGAAAAGCCAAAAGGCGACGAGGACCGACGTGTCAGCGTTCTTGAGGAACGTTGCGAGACGCGCGCGATAGACAGCCCATGATAACGACGGCGCGCCGGGTATCGGTAGGAGCCCTGAGGCGGACGGTGATCTATTCATTGTATTTTGAGTCGAGTTTCACCTCCATTTGGCTGGAAGGGCTGTGAAAGGACTGAGGACCGGCGAGGGAAAGGGGATGACGACGGGACGTTGGATTTGGCGCGGTCGCACCCAACCGGCAGGCAACCGGAGGATGGCAGCACATGACTGACCCTGTGAGATGTGCAGCAACCCCCACTTGACAGGGGTCACAAGTCCCGAACCCGACCCGCTCAACGATCAGTTCCGGCAGCGCAGCGCGTGCGTCACTCACACATTAACAATCTGATTAATCGACATCCAAAGGCATGAATGTCCAATTCCAGACGCCAAAGCTCTTATCCTACATATCCTACACATCCTAAAAATTGCGCTAGATAAAACAAGCTGCTACTGCTACCTCGAGCGATCCCACCTCGCCCTCACAGTTTCATTGTTGAGTACCTGAAGCGCAGCAATTTCTCCGATATCCTTGATCGCCCTCTCCGCCACGGTAAACGGCGTCGCGAACAGATGTTCTTGCATCATATTGCACAGCCTCTGCGACATGGCAGCCGAGCAGGGTGCCCAAACATCCTGATATCCTTCGCCGACGGGCCGCCCGCCCCGACCATTCCCATCTCTTTGCCCGCCGTGACGCAGCTGCCGCTCGCGGATGGCCTCGATGAGGTACTCGGGGAGGTTGTACAGGAACCCGTCTCGCTTGGGCGAATCTCCCTCCGCCAAACGCCTCGACTTTGGCGCGGCGCTCCTCTTCCTTCGTCTCGGTACTGTCTCGGGAGATCTGGACACCTTAGCAGCGCTGTCACCTCGAACCGCGTCTCCCACGGCGTGATGCCCTAGTATCTCGTTCGCGGTGTCCTTCGCATCAGCCTCCTTTTCTTTCTCCAGGGCGTCCTTCTGTTCCTGAGCGAGTTTATCGCGCCCACCAACGTCCTCGTCCACGTCAGGCCCTTTCACCCACGACTCCAGCTTGTTGAACATCTCTCTGTTCCACTCGTTGGCTAGGATGGTCGCGGTGCGCAACTGTTCCGCCTTAGGGTGCGCCTCGCCCAGATCAGGCCTTTCCGTCGACCATGCCGGGGTCAGGGAGGGATCGAAGAGCTTCGGGACCAATATCCGGAACATGTCGGTTCGCATTTTCCTGGCCTCGATCGAGGGGTTCACCAACGCGCCGTGAACGTCTGACCACGCAACGGACGACTGGTTAAGAGAGCTCTCGTAGAGCCTTTCGACTTGATCAAAGATGTACTCTGTAAACTGCCCGATCATGTACTGGCCGAATTCCGACGGAAGACTGGCGAGTGACCAGACATCCCACGTCCCAAGGGTAAACACCCACAGCGTCTCCCGCGGCGGCGTCTTTGGTTTGTCCATCGCTAGGAACGCCGTGATTTGTTGATCTAGGTCGGGAAATTCCCATGCAACCGGATACTTCTCGGCTTGGAAGCTGTAGTCCTCTCCGAGACCGGTGGCTTCAGCAGTGTGCTTTGCGACCTCATCGAGTGCTTGGGCGTAGAGCCCAATAGAAACCATGGATCGTTCCTGGTTTTTGCGGCCGGGAACAAACGATAAGTAAGTCGAGCAGTGCAACTGCGGAGTCTGTTAGTCGGGCTATGAGGGAATCGATGGACACTTCTCCACAAACCTGTTGGCACAGCACGTCCGTCCAGCTGGGGGCCGTTTCGTCTCTCCAGCTCGGGGTAGCGATGTCCTGCTCTCCAAAGACGACAATCCTTAGATTCCCCAGCCCGTCCTCCCCATACCCCAGTGCATTCTCCTGATCGATGCGTATGCTCGTCGCATCCCACGTCTCGCCTGTGTGCCAGTGCCAGACAGCCCTGCTCGTCCCGACTGCTGCTTGGGACAGCTCCTGGGATACGAATCTCAGGGCCATGAACGAGAGGACGAGGCATCCTGTCAGATATGCCAGTAGCCGGGGGCCGCCGCGCAGCACTCGGCTCGAGAAGAAGCCCATCAGCCAGCGGGTACCGCGGGCTTCCCGCAATCGTATTCGCTTCAGGGGCCTCAGGGGGTTGTAGGGGAAGCCATTTGTGAGCATGCCGGCGCAAGTGGGCGCTGGTGCTCCTGAGAGATAGGACAAACCCAAGATTAGGTGGGCAGGTAAGTCGATAGATACGTGAGTGCCGCAATGCCCCCAGCGGATATTTCACTTGATCCGGTCAAGCATGGAGTGCCAACTTTGCAGTGGCAAAAGAACAGAGTGGGAAACAGAAAAGAAAAGAACAGCCAAAAAGGAAAGGGAGGCAAGAAACGTCTGTTTCAAGCGTGTGTCTATGGGGTCTCTTAGTGAAAGGATAGCTATGATGAGGTAAAAGAATGCGCGGACAGAGCCAAGTCGAACAAAACATGGGAGGGGGTTCTTCTGATGGAGCTACGAAGCGGTGGAAACTGGGCTGCGGAGACTGCAAACTGGAATCTCCTTGCCCTTGGCTACTATCGCTAGGTCCATCAATACCTAGGGCAACAAGACTGACGCACAGCATGCTTTATACTAGCGCCTTGGACGCCATGATGAAGAGAGGCACCGCGCCACGCCGTCTTGAAGCGGCGTGATGCAGGACCGCTTGGAACTGAACGGTGGGAGACACCAACCAACGCTACCGGTGCCGATTTGAACTGTTGGAAAGATGTTTCAGCGAGCCTCCACAGACACGCGTCGTCGTTGATGGATCCCGACAGACCCGTAATTGTGGGCAGGGGTGGGACAAGCTGGGTGGGGTCGAGAGATGTCGATGCAACGATCAAAAAAGGTTCTGACACCGTTTCGCCTCAAGGTCCGCTGTTGTTGCGGAGGTCTTCATTCCTGCCCATGATGCATGATACCTCCGCCTGGGGGAAGGCAGGCACACCGAGCTGGGCCTGATTCTTGTTCTTGACATTTGCGGCCACTTGTTTCCATGTTCCAATGTGCGGCAGCTCCACAACAATGGCACCGGCATTTTGTTGCCGAAATACGGACCCGTCCTGCCCGAAGTTAAACCCGTCCGCGTAAATATCTACAAGGGGGCCAGATGAGTTGTGAGCAACATCAATAACGCCCCGGACCCCAAGCGCCAGCCCAGCCACATTGCGATTGCCTAGACCGGCCGGTCGTCATCTCGCATCCCAGAGCCACGGACGCCAAGCCGGCCTCCGGCTCTCCGACCTTCCGGCTTAGCGCAGCCACGTCTCGTACGCCCAGCCGAGGACACCCAAGCCTGCAAATGCCGTAAAGACGGGCGCCTGGGGAAAGCCGGGAGGGCCGAACTCGGGATCGATCCCGGCCGTGTTAGGGTACAGGATCGCAGCAAGGCCGGAAACCCAGTAGATAGTCCCGGTAAAGACGGCCGAGTGGAGAGAGTCTCGTCTGACCCGAGCTGCCACGGCTGCCGCGGTCGAGGGCGAGAGGAAGGACGACCGCCATGTGAAGAACAGCGTTGCGAGGCCCAGTGCCACCGAGAGTGTGATGGTTTGCCCGCAGTGGAATCTGTTTGCCCTGTATTAGCAACTGCTGTGAGTACTACCCTTTGCAAGCTTGGAGGGCGCCCACTTCGCATGAGGTGGCCAATGAGGGTTGTAGATGTGTGTGTGGCCCATGTCGGCGATGGGAGCCCCAAGGAGCAGGCCGATAGCATCGACTGTTAGAAACAATTTCCCGAGCATTTTTCGTTGCTTCCAGTTACTGCGAAGCTGCGTGGTCTCGCCGTTCTGGTGGGTTGACCTTGGAGGCGCGGACTGGACGGATGTCGTGTTGTTATGTGAGTCTATGGGGATCGATTGGCGATTGTTGAGCCTCTCGTGGAACCCCGCAGTGACGATGAGACGCTGCGGCATGAAGGATGACTGGCAAACAGCTTGTTGCAGGGGCACACACCCCGGCTCGACCGAGAAGATACACGGCAGGGCATAATATCTGAGTTGAGGTGGGTTCCAGGCCCTTTCTGGCGGCTCTGGCCAAGTGCCTGTCTTGTGGGAGTCTATTTTTTTTTTTTTTTTGGGGATGCTGGGGTTGCTGTCGTGGGACAAATACAGCGACTGAAAGCACCCTCTTCTGCATACGAACGGGTAGTATTAAAGTTCACACCTGCACCCAGCACCTAAGGTAAGTCGGGCTCGAAGGCACATCCAACCCTTCACTGTGACGGCACTCACGGATATGGACACCGCTGGAAAAGTTCGTAATGCGCTTGTGGTTTGGTAGGGACATTTATCGTTGCGATCGCTACCTACCGAAGCCCCAAATTAGGTACCGATAGCAGCTTGGGGAAACTGCGACTGCAGCACGAGCAAAGCGCCCCGCAGTTGAGAGACAATGAGACGGATGAGACGGTTCTTCTCATGCTTATTGCATCAATTGTCACGCGCATCTGAGGATCGAGCTTGCTCCTATGGCCTAGGGACGGTGCCGGTTGTTTATCAAAACACAAGGCTGGGGTTGATGCTAAATGCACAATCCACCACAGGTAGTCAAGTTTGTAGTGGAGCGAGCACCTTTAATTGAGCCAAGCCGCACTGTGTTGGCTGGCTGGCCCCTCCTATTTTTCACTTTCGCCGCACCCAACTCTGATTGATCATGATTCCATTTCCCACAACATCACCTCAACCCATACGGGCTGCTTCGGTTCACTCAAACACGCACCAACATCCTCCCAGCCATGCCGTGCAAAGAGTACCAAGCCTGAGCTGTTTTTTGCCTGGCACCTCGTCCCCGCTCCTACCAATCCACGAAGCCCAAGATTCATCTCTTTCTCTTCACATGTCTTTTTCCCATGTTGATTTTTCTCTGTGGGGCGTCTCCGCAACCTTGTCAGATTCATGCTTGATGGGCGCTGCTGAACAAAAATCATCTTACACACCTTCCGATCGCATCCTGACTGTGGGAGTGTCATCCCAATTATCAGGCTCCTCGCGCACACCAATGTCCCCAATACCAGCAATCAAGGTGCTTTAGAGAGGTCTGAGGGCGATTAGCTGGAGTGACTTGGCCCACTGGGCGGAGCCGGGTCAACCATTGGTTGCCTTTCCCCGATCTCCCTTCGCGCTCGTACCCAGTGGGCGATCAGTGCTGAATCAGAGTGCCCCGCGTCCCTTAACTCATCCACCTCGCATCATCCACCGCTCACACCGCCCAGCTTCCAACAAGGCCGATCTCGACACAACACGGCCTGCTCCAACTTGCCGGCGACGACGCTACATTGCTGCCTCTGCGAGTATCTCTCTCCAAGGGAAAGGTGTCACCCCAAAAGACACATAATGGGAAAGGTGTGCATGTCATATGTGAGGTTTGCAGAAGGGCAGCGGAACCCAAGGGCAATGGTAAGTACAGACCCTCACAGTCAACCAGCTGCCTCTTGAACAATTCACCTGCCACCTCACAAGATGTTGTCTGCAATGGCTGACCAAGATTTTCCTGTTAGGCTGACGGTAGGCCCATTCCCACGGCCATTGAGGAAACGGCTATCCACGCAACACAAATCCCATCCCCAACATCAGCCGACAATGAGTGTCTTCACACAGGCCCGCGTCACAAACGAGTCTACAAAATACAATAGCGCCTCCTCTCCCTGCAAGCCTCCAGACCCTCCCGAAATTGCCAATTCGAACGCTTGTGTCCTGAGGAGCTCGGCGAACTCTGACGGTATGCGACAATGCGACTTGCCAACAACCATCAAACCACGAACGTTTTTCGATGCGACACGAGGATGGACAACCTCTCGAGGTTCTATGCAATAGACAAAGCTTTTTTGGGCGGGAATACGCCCAACATTCCGTTTGGCACACACAAGCTCCCTTTTAAGTTTAAGATACAACGAGCTGACAGCTACCAGTGAAGCGGAACACAAGTCGTTCTCTGTTCACGAAACATGTCACCTACCGTTGGGACCCAATACCTCAAGCAGGGGCATCAAGAACATCGACATCACAAAGGCCAAAGTCACCAACGCCAAACGGCATCGAGAGACAATCAGAACATTGGGGGGAAGTAGCATCTCTATTTCCCTAGCTTCTTTCGTTTCCCTGCCCTTGTCCTCTTAAGGACAGCGGCGCAACCAGCCATGTCCTATCTCAAAGCGAGCTGACGCAAGGCGTCCGTCCTGACGCGATGAGATGGGAGGCGTTGGCGCTTAAGCTTCCGGTGCGATACTCAAACAAATCGCCTCCCGCCACTTTCCCAGGATATCAAATGGGCGAACAGTATCGCATGCGCATCCCTCTGTGGATCTCGCAGACCACGATATGTTGCTGTCCTGAATTCCACTGCTCATCACCAAACGCAATGCATATTCATATCCTTGCCCCAAAACCCGTTTCCCTTTGCTGCTCGGCAGGCTTTTTCCGGAGATGAAGCGCCCCAACCATGCGGCGCTCGTAACCGAATCTCATGTTGTGGAAGTAATTGCCGACCAAGACCGTGGGGGAGGGAATTTCTTTATAATGGTACAGGCAAATATTCCTACAGTTGAAAGAGAAGGATCATGGTCTTGGTCTGCTGTGGGCAATGTGGGTAGTAGGGTGCTGATTATCCCGGATCCCTATATGGTGGAGGATTTGGGTCTTTGCTACAGCTGTAAGTGCAGCAGAAGAACGGCGTCTAAGCAGAACGATATCCCAAGACGCTGTGCTGTCTATCATGGGATGGATAGGGATCTGAATGCTGCAGCAGACGGGAGATGCAACGGTAACGTGACCCGGGTACCGAGCGAGGGCACGGTTAGCCAACATCCGGTCCGCTCAGGCAAATGGCATGACGACGAGGTTGGGTCAATCGTAACCTCAACCGATGAAGGTTTGGGCTGTCGCATCCATCCGCCGAAAAAATACTCATACAGTAAGCCATGGCTCAGCGACGACGAAGATGGAATGATGATGCCTGAGAGAAATAACGCAGTTAATCCTCTTCGGAGACCTCGCTTTCCTCCTCCACGGTAGGAAGAAGCTGTGCGGGTTTGGAACTCTACTCCTCTTCGGAGCTCTCCTCATCGTCGCTGTCCAAGTTCTGGTTCGGGGCTGGATCGATTGACGCTCTGCCGTTGCCGTTGCCCTCAATCGACTCCATTGGTTCTTGGCTGCCGGAGCCTTGGCGGCCGGCTTGGGCCCTGAGCTCGTTCAACTGAGCGATCCGTCGCTCTTGTTCAATCTTGCTCATAGGCTTATTCTTCTTGTTCCTGGCGGCTGCCTTGGACTTAGGAGCAGCTGGTTGGGCAGGCGGAGGGGCCGCGAACGTCTTCTCCTTGTCAGCCCGAAGATGAGGAAATTCCTTGATCGCGAGGTCGTAGAGCTTAACTAAGGCCTCTTCAGATAGTTGTTCAATGTCCAACTCCAGTTCACCTGAGTCGTTCTCTCCTTGGCCGGTATCCTTCTTGATGATGTCGATAGCGCGCTCGAGGACGGGGCCATCAAGCTCTGCGATACCTGAGGCGATGACCTCCTTTTCGAGAGTCCCGATCTTGCGCCGCGCAGCTTTCTTGGGACCACCGGCCTTCTTCGCGGGACGCTCATTGAAACCACCGGTAGGCCCAGCAGCAGCCTTTCTGTTGTTCCCGCCGTTGTTGGTCTTCTTTGGCTTGGTGGGCTTGGGCTTCGCAGGCTTCTTCGCCTGGAGTGCCGCAAGCTTAGAGCGTTCGCTCATGAGGTTCTTCTGTAGCATCGCCACGACCGACTGTGCAATTTCCACATCGGCCATCTCTGCCGTCCCGGCGTTGATCATGTCGTTGACCTTCGCTTGTTCTTCCACAAGCCGCTTCTGGATCGTAGCCAGGCGGTGTTGTGTGGCCTTGATCTCCGGGTCGGCCGCCTCTGGTTCAGCCTCGGACTCATGATCTTCATCCTCCGAATCATCCTTGGGCACGGGGCTGGCATTGTGGAACGAAGCAGCTGGCGCGGCAGGTGCATGCTTTGCCATCCAATCGTCCTTTTTGTTGAACTCTCTTCGGAAAAGCTGTTGCAGTTGCAGAGCCTGTGCGTAAATGACGTGGCCCTCGCCATTAAAGAGTTTGCAGTTCTTAACAATGAGATCAAAATCCCTTTCAAACTCCTTTGCCGAGGTATATTCGCCGCCGCTCATTCTGGTGAACATCGTCTGCAAGTCCATTGGCTTCTTGACTATCTTATGGTAAGAAGGTATGTTGAGGGCGACTGGGTCGACGGGCTGCATGAAAGGGTTGTTGAACTCGTAGTACTTCGACTTCCGAATTTCATTTAGCACTTCCTCGCAGAACCGGATTTCGGGGGCGAGCTTCTTCTTGCGCTTTGTGTCATAGACCAGGTCCTTTGGATGGGCAGGCTTCACCGGCCGCTTTGCGCGTCCATCGACCTTGGTAGAGTCGCGACGGATGAGCGGGACTCCGTTGTTGTTTGCGGGGATGGCAAACGCCGGGGACTCAACCACCGGCTTCTGGGGAGCGTCCATGACGGCACCCTTGGAAAGACGCCGGGGCGAAGCTGTGGGAGCTGGCTGTGCTGTTGCACGTGGTTCCGTGTGCCGGGTGGGATGTTGCTTTGACAGCTCCTTCTTTTCGGCTTTAACCGACTCAGCTGCGGGCGCGGTGGCCATCCTTTGCAGGATTTGATCACTCAGAGACCTGGCCAAATTCGTAACCTCGTGTTGCTCGCCATTGAACGTGATGGAGTTTTCGACGATGAGAGCAACGTCGCGCTTGAAGTCGCCCAATGTGGTATATTTGGGGAGATCACCACGTAGCTTTTTCTCCATCATGCTGATGTCTACGGGGTTCCGGATTCTCGCCGAGTAGTCGCTCCAGAGGCCAGGCCAGAGATCTTGGACAGAGGCCTTGAAACTAGCGCCCGCTTTCGTCTTCTTCACGCCAGCGAGGATTTGCCTGAGCTGGCGGCCCATAAAATTTGAAATAGGGTTGTCGTTCAGGGTTGGGTCGCCCAGGAGTTTGGCCTCCCCCTTCTCATTACGGACCGGTACCTCGCGTACCGGCTGGTCGAGCTCCATGCGATCTGACTCGGCTCCGGTTTTGACCTTGACTTCTTCCGCAGTCGCATCAACCTTTGCGCGTTTGGCCACTGGCTCATCTTCGCTGTCGATGTCTCGCTCACGAGAGACCTTGGCTGCAGTTTGCGACGGCTCTGAGAGACTAGTATCGGCAGTTACTGGTGCAGTTGGAGATGCTGGTGGTCCATCAGCGATGGCAACATTTGTAGGGGAAACTGCTATGTCATTCGCCTCGTCCACCGGTGTGGTGGCTGGAACGTCACTGATTGCTGTCTCTTGTGTGCTTTCGGCGCGGTCTGCCGCAGAAGTTCGTTCCGGTTGAGTCTGCGTGTCATCCATGTCGATATCTTCCTTCGTTCCTGGGGAGATGGCAGAGCTGCCTGGGGAGGGCTGCGTTGGGATCTCAGGCAGGATGCTCGGTGCTGGCTCGTTGAGCGCGGTAGGCGTACTGATCGGCTCGTTCGAAACGACAGGTGTCGGCGACTTTACAGGCGCATCGGGCATGTCGCTATCAACAGCGACGTTTTTGTTGTCCTCCTCCATTGTGTCTTCCGGCGCATCGACCTTTGGTTTCGTCGTTCCGTTCGGCTCACCGAATACTGCCTGATTCGCCGAGAACGCTCCCTCGTTCTGCTCTAGCTTCACTTCGTCTTGGTGGTTAGGTATGCTGTCTGGAATCGGTGTGATCTCGGCGGGCGAAGCGTGACTACCGGGGCACGGTCAGTATGATTGCGCGATTGGAAGCGCAAAGATACACGTGGCAGCAGCGCTGAGGTTCTGGGAAGGTGGCAGAGAGACATGCGCCTGAAAACCAAGAGCAAGGAAGGTGCGCGCAGCTTACCCATTGACTTCCGAGTTACCATTGCGGACCTCTTTGTCGGTAACTGGGGTCGTCTTAAGCAGCTTCTCCTCGAGGAGCACGCCTTCTGACTGTTGCGTCGTCATGACTGCCATTCGGAGCGATGCGCGACTCAATTCAGAAGATGCGACATGAACTCAACTTTGCGCCTGGTTAGCAACCTTGCAACATCCACGAGAGCGCTACTGAGAAGCGCAGGCAGGATGCGATAGGCAGCAGGATGCAAGAAATAATGCGCAATGCACGACACCACGGAAGAGGAAACCCAGTGATGCAGCACAATATGCGATGCGACCGATGTTGTGATGTGGTAAATTCAAGGGTGGGTTTGCAGAGAGGCAATTGGCGCGTGGCGGGGATGTGATTTTTGGCGGCGGCGGAACGTGCGCACGCGTTTGGGTGTGAAATGGAAAGCAAGAAGGCAAGAACGAGAAAAAGAAGAATGGCGGCGACCACTTACATTTGTGCAAAGCTGCGTGGTGGGGAGGAAGGCTGAGGACAGCCAAAACCCCGGTTGCCAGCCTCGCGCGATGGCGACAGTCGGGAAGGAAAAACCCAGAACAAGTCGGGCGCGAATTCGGGTGGCTGGGTTGATGCGACAGCCGGGATGGGGGCGAGTTAGGTTAGCGGGCAGTCAGTCGGGAGGTGCTGGCAGAAAAAAAAAAGAGGGAGGAGAAGAGGATGGCCCGGCCGATTGTTGGAGAGGTGCAGCCTGTCGCGTTATGCTGCGGGCTGATGGCTCTGGTTGGTTCGTTCCGGAGATGTGGGGGGCGAGATGGGTTTCGTACCGCGTCAGGCCTTTTCAAAATTTCTGGGTGAAAACACATGTCAGTCCCGGTCGGCAGCCCAGAGCTATTTATGAGAGCTGTCTTGCTCCAGAGCGCTGCGGGTGGCTCCGCCTCTGACTGGCTCGCTGGGCTTATCGAGCCCGCTTTGAGCAGTCTGGTTGGCCGCAGGCATGCGAGGTGGACCGTGCGCGATCGACACGAGGGACACAAGGTGTCTCCTGTACCACTGCCTGCCTTTGATTCTGCTCTTCAAAAAGCAACTGGAGCAGACATCGCCATCGCCTCTCGCAAACTCATCTACCACCCGCTGCCATCGCTTGCCACCATGCAGCGCCGCTGGCCTGGGCTGGGCAGGCCCACGCGCCAGCGACAGCAAGCGACCAGCGCTGCAGAAACGCAAATGCGACAGACGACAAGAGGCGGAGCCGCATGCGACGTGCAAGATGAGCCCGGCACACAAAGCTTCGACACCAACAAAGACAGGAGATGGGCGTCCTCACCTGCGAATTTTGAACCGCCGGCAAACGGCGGACTGCGAACGCTTCCGGCTTGACCGCTAATCACCAAGACGAATACTCGGGAACGGGACAGACGCAATAACTTCAACCGTGGACAGCGAACGGGTAGGTATTGTTTCGGCTGCAGAGTCTGTTGCATCAGCCGGGTGCCGAGGGCAAACGATGGCGATGACGACAACGATGGCAGCCGCAGCGGCGACAAGAGAACAGCAGCTGCCGCGATCTGAAACTGTATGCTGCACCGCGATCGTATCCAGCGCTGCGTTCGCAGGATACGCGAGAATGACGCGAGAACTGGTGCAGACGGGCAGCCAACCACAAAAGGGGGTGCCAACGGGTCTAATTTAAAAAGGAAATTTCCCTGTGCGAATTGCCGTTGAACCCCTTCTCTTGGGACTTGGGGACATGTCCGCGCGTGCCCTT
>Ga0247758_1002122_pt1 | contig 11919 bp, 18 predicted proteins | sample UWRJL156409C4_FD_180950 | JGI IMG/M metagenome (GOLD analysis project Ga0247758, IMG submission 180950) | Plant litter microbial communities from Arlington Agricultural Research Station in Wisconsin, United States - UWRJ-L156-409C-4 | ecosystem: Environmental > Terrestrial > Plant litter >...
ACCGCGTCGCGCCATTCCGTGGCCGGCGATCGCGGCGCTTTCCGGCGTACTTACGCTAGCTGCCGTTGGCACCCTCATCTATCTCGAGCTCCGAACGCACGACGCAGTCCTTGCGCGCATCGACAACGATACCAAACACATCGACGCGGTTCTGCTCGAGCTACGTAGCGCCAATGCGCCCGGGGCATGGATCTCGTCCAAGGAAGTCGCCAACAATTGCATGACGGACCGATCGACGGTGACGTGCACCTTCACGAATCTCAGCGATAAGCCGATCTCGACCTGTGTGCGAGGGAAGCTGTTTCAGAAGGCAGCGCCGGGGGTCAAACTCGACTCCCTGGTCATGTGCACTGGTCGGCTCAATCCAACTGAAAGTCGAGTTGTGACGGGCCCATGGATCGGTGGGTTTGCTGACGACATTTGTTACAAGCAGAACGACTACGGGAAGCTGCTCGACTGGAGCAAGTGCGAGTTTGACAGCGGCCCGGTCGACCTCCCGACGATCCGGAAGATCGACGCGGCCGTGGCCGCGAAATAGCACCATGGCATCCGCCCGGCGTGGAGTTGACCGTGATCATTGAGTTCTGGCTCGGCTTTCCGACGCAGGGCGAGCCAAAGATACGGAGGACATCCGACCAGAGACCCAGAGTTTCCTGCGAAACGCAGAGAACCCCGTAATCATTGAGGTATCGAGGCGGATTGGATATCGCACCCGATCATCCGTTCGAGGGTGGCCCAGTCCTTTCCTGCTGGCTTCCACCTAACCGCCTCGTTGCGACGCTCGTGGAGCGGCTCAAGGTTGAACTCCTCGCGCTGGTAGGCATCCGCGCGATGCGCTTTCACCACCAACCCGTGCGCGTCGACGCGAAGACCCAGGCCGACGGTCAGGCGCGCAGAAACTGGTCGATTTCGTCGGTACGCTACGGCGATGAAGACAAGGTGCACCTTGTCCTGCTCGTCTGGTTTCATCGCCGTCAGGCCGCAGCAGAAGTCGTTCGCATCGTTGACGTCGACCTCTTGGAATGAACCCGGGCCGATTCGGTGAAAGCAGCGTCTCTGCGTCCGAAGCAATTCACTGTCGTCGCCGAGCATGATGCCCGTCCCTTCCACCGCCCGCGCCTGCGCCTCGATGTCTCGAGCGGCGGCGTTTCGGACCGCCTCCGCCGTTGGCTCATCGTCGTCGTAGACAACCCGGGCTAGGGCGGGGAAGGCCTCGCGAAGGATGGCTTGCCGCATCTCGAACGAGGTCTCGCAGTCGTCCGGTGGCAACACCTCGAGCGGTTCACCCTCATCGAGGTCAAGCTCCCCCTCCACGTGCACGTCCTCCGCGCGCGTAAGGCCGGCGAGACCCTCCTTGATCTCCACTTTGAGCGGCACGGCAAAGTCGATCATCAGTGGCCCGCGGTACACGCTCCAAATGCAGCCGCTCGGGCTGGTGATTTCGTCGATGATGTTCATCAGGTGCGTCTCCGAGCGGGCTCGGATCAGACTCACGGTCAACGACGGCCAGCGAACCAGGTAGAGCGGCACGTCGAGAGGTTACCGGAATTGCGGCGGATTGTCGGCGCGGGTGGTTGGGAGCAAAAGCCGTCGACTCAGAGCGCAAACCGAACGGCGCCGGATTCTTTGGCCTTCGCGCGCACGCGCGCGCGATTCCTTATAGCGTTCCAGTAACAGTGGCGAACGAAGCTGTGATTGCCGAGCGGGCTCGCTGCGCAGGCGCCTTCGCTAGGCGCGCCGCTGATGAGCGGGTGGCGTCGTGCCGCAGCGGCGGGCTGAGGATGATCGCCGTTTGGCCGTCGAGCGGTGGTTCGCAGCCACTTTCAGCTTGATCTGATGATCGGCAAGCATCGCCGTCGATCGCTCGGTCAGCGCGCGCGCTAGCGCTAAGGTGCGCATGGCTGGCACCTTCGAGGCGCCGCTATTTTGCGCGGCCGACGTGTGCGACGCGCTTGGCATTGACGATGCCGGGAAGGCCGCCAATCGCCTCGATCCGGAGGAGGTGGAGATTGTCGGCGAAGCCAAAAAAGGCTCTCACGCCGTAGTAGTCCGCGGCGCCCAGGCAACTGTCTACGTCACCGAGTCCGGCCTGTACCGGCTCGTGGTACGCAGCAACAAGCCGCAAGCCGAGGCGTTCACCGACTGGGTGACGGGTGAGGTCCTCCCCGCGATCCGCAAACACGGCTACTACTCGGCTGCGCGGGCGCACCGTTCGTCCGAACCCCAACCTCGCGCGCGATTCCTTATAGCGATGTCTGGGATCTCGGTCCTCCGTGGCGGCGCAGATTTTGTGGCTGCTCATGGGTGTGTAAGATGCGCACATGCCGCCGGCAGACGCGAAGGCACTTGCTGATCAACTTGTCGCACACCTGGGCTGGCCGTGGTTCCTACTGGCATGGCTCGCGCTCGCTATCTCCACCTGGGGGGTAAACGTGTTGTCGACGCGCTACCTGCAACGAGACATCGAGCGCTTGAAGGGGGAGCTCGCCAGGCTGCTCGAATCGCACCGTCTGCAGTTGGTGACGCAGACCGAAATTCGAAAGGCGGTCGCCACCAAGCGGGAGCAGGCGTGTGCCGCGTTGCTGGAAGCGTGCGAATCGGCCTTTTTGCCCCTGGTCGGGATGTACAACCCGATCGCGATGCGCCACGAGGCTTTGAGGCGCTTTTCAGCAATGCTCGAGAAGCACGGCTTGTACTTCGACGATGAAGAGCTACGCATCGTCGAGATCATACGCCAGGCGATGGCGAATCTTACGAAGGCGTACACGGAAGCCGCAGAGGCAGGGATGACAGATGCGTGGCTTGAGGAACAGAAGGCTAAGAACTACGGCGGTTTGAGCATTCCAGAAGGGGACCCTCTCGGCACGCATATCGATCGTTTGGGCGCAGCCAACGCTGTTCTGCAAACCGAGCTGAAGGCGGCTAGGATCATGGTCCGAAGAATTCTCGGCATTCAGGCCTGAGGCCTCGACCCCTGCGCGCCAAGCCCCTCTGTCGTGCGGCAACCCAAAAAGCGTCGCGGGCCGAGGAGTTGAGCTGTGTTGTGCTGACGATTTCTGTTGTGCAGCCGGACCGGCAAGGTTAGCGGAGCGCCTCATTCGCCAATCGCTGCTGCCAGTCTCTGAGCGACTAACGCGCTCTGTGGGCAGTGGTCCGGGCCCATCATCGAGGTGTGCAATGTCGAAGTCCGTTCGAGATCTACGAAAGCAGGCTGGCCTTTCTCAAGTCGAGATGAGCGCGCGTGCCGGGTGCGCCATCGCCACGTGGCGGCTCTTCGAACTCGCCCCCGAGGGCTTGTCTCCCGAAAAACGGGCAGCGTGCGAAGCCGCCATGATTCAGCTGCGCAAGACTGCCGCGCCGAGCGAGCCCGAACACTCGAAGGGCACCACTGCAGCGTGAGGCTCGCGCGACGCGCAAATCACAAGCCCGCAGACTTTTTTTCTGAGCGTGTGTCGATTTCTCGTGATGCGAATCTCTCGGGCAAATCGCGGGGGGAGTCACCCCCTGTCACGCTGCCGATGCATTGAACCTGCCCTGTCATCGTAAACGCAAACTCTTAATCGATTGTGCATTGTCTCTTGCGGAGGTTGCCGAAGATGAGTCGCCGTCGAAGTGTTCAGCCGGATACGCAGACCGTCGAGAAGATCCGAGGGTTGGTTGCTGAGTGTGGCGTCACCCGCGCCGCAAAGCGGCTCGACATCAGCCCGCAGACCGTCGTTCGCCTGTTGAGCGGGCTTGCCGTCGATGTGGAGACGCTACGCATTGCGCGTGGCGAGGCGACCCCGGCTGGGAACGAGGGGCAACCCCGTGACGAGTAGGTCGACTGCTGTACGCCGCACGGCGGTGGTTCGGGAGCTGCGGGCCGTCGAGGCCCTACCAAGGTCGGAAGAGCCCGTTCCGACTGTCCTGCAGCGGGCGCCGGCGGATCCGAAGCGGTCAAAGCCCGGGCGAAAACCAGCGCGCCCGTACACGATGGCGGAGCTCGGCCAGGCCTTCCTTGGTCTCCGTCGCGAACTGGAGACCGCCGCGCAGGTCGCCAAGACTGGGGTCGTCCCCCGTACCTCCGCCGCGCTCGAAGCTGCTGTGCTCGCGTATGCGAAAGAGACGGACCCGCACGGCTGGGTGCGGTCGAGCCTCGCCTATGCGGCGGCTCGCTTAGCGCTTGGCCATGCGTTCGCAGATGTCGTGAAGCCCGGGCTGCTACCCGTCGAGGTGAGGCTCACGCCCAAACTAGTCGCGGCCATCGAGCGCAAGCAGCATGAGTCCCCGCTCGGCAAGGCGCTAGCGGTGTACCGCATCATCGCGAAGGGCCACGATGAGGTTCCTACTCGTCGTGAACCTACTGGTGAACTGAAACGACTGCTCGAGTGGCGCCTGTCGCAATTCACTGACTGATCAGCACAGGTATCGTCTGCGCGCACGGCGACAACGCCTTTCATATTCTGAGACTCTACGTAAAGTTCAACTCAACACAGCGCAACCAGACTAGCGACTGCCGCCAGTCTGGAGCGCCCGATCACGTGAGGTGAGTATGGTCACGTCCATCAAGGAAATGCGGGAAAAGGCCGGCTATTCGCAAGCTGAGGCTGCCGTGCTCGCTGACTGCGCGCTCGGCACGTGGCGCGTCTTCGAGATCGCCCCCGAAGCGGTCTCGTCGAAGAAGCGCGCGGCGTGCGAAGCCGCGTTGGCCACCATCCGCAAAGCCACATCCGAGCAAGCGCCGCCGATGGCAACGAGCGCAGCGTAAACGCAGAACCCAAGGCCGCTACGCCTTGGGCCCCACTGCCCGACAGGAATTGATATGCGCCACCCGACGCCCAAAATCAACTGTTCTGAACCAGAGCTGCTCACGGCTTTGGATCTGTTCGCTCAGCGTGTCGCTACCCACGTCGTCGACCGTTTGCGCGCAGGCAATGAACCAGGCTGGATCGACCAGCACGCCTCTCCCCTTGGTCCGCGCCGTCACTGCGCCGCCGTTCGTCGGCGAATCGCGGAGGGTGCCCCCGGTGCGGAGCGCGCGGGGCGACGACTGCTGCTGACGCCGGACGCTCTGCGAGAAGAGCTCTCGCGCGGCAGCAAGAAGCAACCAAAGGTCGACACCGGAGCTGACGTCCGCGATCTCGCGGGGGAGCTCGGTCTGAAGCTTGTGTCTGGAGGAACGCGGTGAGCGGGCAAGCAGGCGCCGTGGCAATCAACGCCCGCAAGCTGCGTGAGTCCGAGCTAGAAAGCCGTGCGCAGCAGCAAAACGCGACTCGGCTTTCCCGAATGCTCCCCGCTCCCGATCCCCAAGGTCCGCTCGGGATCGCCGGCGACGATGACCTTTCCGTTTGCCTGGCATGTACGGAACGGATCACCGGCCCAGACTTCGTGGAGAAGCTCACTCGGCCGGGCCTATGGTTCAAGAACACCCTTTTCACAACCGCCAAGCCCATTCGGTTCCACCAGCCGTGCTGGGAAGCCCACATCGCCGAGTTACAGGCGAGAGATGTGGAAAAGCGGAGGACAGCGCTGGACGAACGCTTCCAGCTTTCAGTGTCGCGGGAGGGGACGTTCTTTCCACGCTGGTCGTTTGCGCGGCTCAGTAACCCCGAATTCCGCTCGCGCGTGTCGCCGGCCTTGCTGCCAGCCTTCGAGAACTACCGGCCGAAGGAGGACGGCAACCTGTTCGTTCTCGGGCCCACTGGCGACGGCAAGACGTCGCTGTCGGTGGCACACGTCTACGATTCGCTCGAGCGCGCGAAGGCCGAGACCGTGCCTGGCAAGACGGGGGTAATGGTGGACTTCGCATTCATCACGGCGCCCGAGCTGGTGCAATCCAGACGGCAGACGAGGCTGGGCAGTAACGCCGAAGCAAGGCTGGTTCGGCTTGCCATGGACGTGGAGCTTCTCATCCTCGATGAGGTGGGCTTCGAACTGGAGAGTGAGGTCGTGTTCGACGTCATGGATCACCGGCTTCGCGCCCTCAGGCCAACCATTCTGACGACAGGGCAGCGCCAGAAAGGATTTCGTAAACGGTACGGAGATGCGCTCTGGCGCCGCGTCGCTGAACAGGGCGCCGTATTCGAGGACTGGGAGACTGAGACGGATGTCGGATGAGTCGCCGTTCCGGGTGTTTCCTTGGCTCAGGGCAGTGCTCTCCGAAGAATCGACGTTGGACTCGTCGGAGCGGCTCGTGATGCTCGCCTTGGTCCGTCACGCAAACTCGTCGACCGGGATCGCGTGGCCGGGCTTCGGCTCGTTGGGCAAGGAGACTGGCTTGGGAAGGACCAAAATCGTCACGAGCATCGCCGAACTCAAGAGGCGAGGCCTGCTCGCGCGCGCGACGCCGGCAGAGGCTTTGGCGGTTTACGGTTCTGCGGAGAATGCGCCTGCCGACCTCCAGAAGTACTTCGGCATTCCGGGGGAGCGAAGGCCAAACCTTTACACGTTGCCGCTCGTGCCACCGTTGGCGGCTCTCGCACTCCCTCGCGAAAATGCCGAGATTCAGAAGGGGTCCGCCACGCGCACTAGTGCACCTCGTGAACTAGTCCACGTAGCGGACGGGACGGGTGCGCTGAGCGAACTAGGAGGGGTCCGCCAGGCGGACGGGGGGGGTGCGCCAGGCGGACCCAAACTACTCAGGGAACTACCCAGTGTAACTACCCAGGTAACTCACCCAGCTGGCACGGCTCAAGAGCCGCACCAGCGAGAAACCTCCGCTTCGCGTCGGCGAACGACCCCGGTTGATATTCCAGTTTCCGGAGCTCACGAACTGAAGGTTCACTATGTCGCCGAGTTCAAGCGCACTCGGAACGCCGAGCCGCAATTCGGGAAGCGATGGTCCCGAGCAATGAAGTCGTTCGGAGAGCTAGTGACGAACCACGGCTTGGAGGATGCCAAGCGTCGCGTGACTCGTGCCCTGTCCGATGAATGGGTGCGCCGCATCAATCCATGGGAGCTGGCCGAGGACGGAAACAAGTTCGTTGGTCCCCAGCCAACCCGCGCAAAGGTCGGGCCGCCACGCCAGATGGGGGGGCGAAGCGAGGAAGTCGTGCAGAGCTACGGCGCCGACGGGCGCCAGAAGATCTTGGACCGCAGTGCCCAACGGGCTGTCGGGGCCTGACGCCCCACCACGAAAGGACGAGCAGATGCACGACGAAAAACCGACCGGCCTTGCCGGCATGTTCCTGAAGACCATCGAGGCGACGAACGCTAACGGACTCGCTGCGCGGCCTGCCGCGCGCGCCACGAGTCTCGCACCCGCTCCAGCGCCTCGCGCTCCAGAGTCGGCACCCGAGGCAGCCCCTGCCCCCGCCGCGGCCCCGCAATCGCGTTCGCTTGCTCGATCGGTTCTGAGGACCGTCGCAACGGTCGACGCCAACGGCCTTCGGGAGTTGGCGGAGCGCCGGGCACCTCTGCCGGAACCGGAGCAGGTCGATCCGAACAGTCCCCGCGGGAAGCTTCGATCGACCTTGGGCCGAATCATCGGGCGGGCAAGCCGATGAGAGTCGGCGATGCAGTCGATCGAGTCCTCGCACTGAGCGAACACGGGCCGGTCCGATTCGGCGCCATTGACGTGCTTATCGCGGCCTATGAGAAGTGTGCGCCGGATTTCATCGGTTTTGGTGAACCCGCGGCGCGCCAGATGTCCGGGGAGGCAATCGCTGACGTCCACGCGGCTTTGCTGCTCGCCCTGGAGGCCTTGGACGAGGCGCGGATGATGTTTCCGAGTGGACCGGTCCGCCTCGCTCCTGAGCAGCCAGCCAACTAGGTGAGCAGAGGATGATCAGTCCCACGACCTCACCCATTTTTACCGACGAAATCGCGCGGTGCAGCGCGACCGTGGGCGCACGCCCCGGTCAACGGACGAAAGGACCGACCATGTTTGACGCAAGAGAAAACCAACTCGCGGTGGTGCGACACGACCTGAACGCCTTGCAGGAGGCAGTGGCCCCCAGGGCGCGCCCCGCCGAACCCAAACCCACCGAGCAGACGCCGCGGGCAAGGCTGGGCGCGCTCCTGATTGGCCTCGCTCGTGGCCAGGGGAGTCGCTAGTCATGGCCCTGTCGAATCGACGTTTGGGTGACGCCTTGGCGGATCGCCTCGGCATTGAAGTGCGCGCGCCGCACCCGGCACCGCCTCCGGCCAACGCGCCGACACCTGCTGCCGGAGTGGAGGCGCTCGCTGATTTCGTCGGCATCGACCCAGAGCGCCTCGATGGACGCGCCAAGCCGACCGGGCAAGCTGGCGGCCCCCAATCGGGAATCGATAGTGCTCTGTCGATCGCTGATCGCGTAGCGGCAGGGGCTCAGCTCAGCGACGAGGACTGCTCGTTTCTATGGAGCGATCCTCGGTTCATTCCCGCTTTCCAGAAGCGGCTCGACCTGGAGCGCGCGATCGCCAAAGGGAAACGCGCGTGAATTCTCGAGGTAAGGTTGGCAGGCCGACCAAGCTGTCGAAGATCAGCGCGGACGAACGAGCCAGGTTGCTCGCGCTTCTGCGTGTCGGCACGCCGAAAAGCTGGGCGTGCCGAGCGATCGGTCTGTCGCCGCAGACTTTGGAACTTTACCGTCAACGAGCCGACAGGGGCGAGACGCCGTTCTTAGAATTCATCCGGGACGTCGATCAGGCACAAGCAATCTACGTGAATCGCTGTCTTCGGATTCTCGACGCCGACGCGATTGGCGCTCCGCTCACCGATGGGCGCGAGCGCGGAAATGGACACCTAAAGTGGATCCTTGAGCGACTATTTCCCGCTGATTTTGGCTGGCGGCGAACGCTGGCGCACAGGACCAATGCTGACTCCCGTGCCGCGCAGAGGCCGCCCCGCCTTGTCATCTTGTCCGCCGCGGATGCAGCCGAATGACGGGCGCGGTCCTACTGCACAGGCGGCGCGGCAGGCCGGACAAGCTCACAATGTTGAGTGCCGAAGAGCGAGCGCGGTTCCTTGCAGTGCTCCGCCTGGGCTGTCCCCAGACGGTCGCGTGTAGGCTGATCGGGATCTCGTACGAGACGCTCCGCCTCTGGCGGACACGCGCTGAGTCCGCCCCGGACGCGGAGCCCTACGCAAGCTTTATCGGCGAGGTCGAACAAGCTGAGGCGCAATGCTGCTGTGAGGCGGTCGTCATACTGAACGCAGTCGCGCGTGGCGAACGCCTAGCGCACGCATTGCCGCGTTACGAGCTTCGTCCCGACTGGCGAGCGATCGCGTGGTGGCTAGAGCGGCGGTTCCCGAAGAAGTGGGGCCCGACTCGCCGGGTTGAGATCGATCCGGAGCACGCTTCAACCACGGGCGAGTTTAACTCGAAGGACGCGGGCGCGCGCGTTCGCGCGGCGTTCGCGCTCATGTATGCCGATGAGACTGACTCTAACGTGAGTTTTGGAAGGATGAACGATCATGAGTGACGCCGCAGCGACTTACGATATCGGCATCAACCTCAAAAAGGTGGGTGACGGCTGGGACGACTTGAGCGCGGGTGTCGGCAGCTTCACCGGTATGCTCGACCGCGCCGCTGGTAAGCTTGCTTCACTTGGCTCGTATGCTGCTTTTGGAGCCGCGACGGCTGGGCTCACAGCGCTAACCTGGAGCGTTACCCACCTCAACGCACAGGCAGAGGGGGCGGCGATCAGCCTGGGCACGATCTTCAGCGTGAATGGTCTCGCGGGCGACGTCCCGTCTGGAATCAAACTCGCCGGCGACACGATCGCGAAGATGCGCATCGACGCGCAGAAGCTCCCCGGCGAGTTCGAAGACCTGCAAACAATCTTCACGATGGGCGCAACGTCCGCGTTCCGCAGCGGCGCCAGCATCGATCAGTGGCGACAGATGTCCGCGAACGCAATGGCCGCCGGCGCGACCCTGATGATGCCGATGGATCAGGTTGCACGCGAAATGACGCAGCTGATGGAGGGGCACGCGGGCTCGCACAACGTCTTCGGCAGCAAGCTCGGGTTTACTGGCGATGAGGCCCGGAAGCTCAATGCGATGCCAGGCGACAAGCGCCGCGACGCGATCACTGGTGAGCTCACCAAGTTTTCAGGCGCGCTCGACGTGTTCTCCCGCTCCTACGAAGGCGTGAGCTCGACTTTGGAGGACAACTTGAAGAGCTTCGCTCGGGTTGCCACCGAAGGCATCTTTGACGAGCTGAAAACGTCAATGGGCAGCGTCAATCACTGGTTCAGTGAGAACCAGGATAAGGTCGATGCCTTCGCGCATCACCTGGGCCACAGGTTGGTCGATGCCTTCGAGTGGGGCAAAGAGAAGATCTTGGAGTGGTACCCATTGGTCGAGAATTTCGCGACCGTGGCCTATCAGCGCATGAGCGACTTCTGGGATGGCGTTGAGCCATACGTCCAGTCTTTCGCTTCAGCCATGAAGGACGCGCTGGCCGATCCGAATGGGACCATCACTAGCCTGACTAGGCTTTTCGAGCTGTACGCGACGCTGAAGGTCGGCAGCGCGGGATTCGGGATCGCGGGAGGCCTTTACGACGCATCCAGGGGCGCGGGCGGCATGCTGGCGGGGTGGATGGGCAAGGGCGCCGGTGCCGCGGGCGGGGCTGCCGCATCGGTAGCGGGCAATGCCGCGTACAGCGGCGCCTTCGGATCTCTGGGTGGAGTGGCGCCGGCCGCCGAGAGTAGCGCTGTGGCTTTGAGCGGCCTGGGCGCGAGCGCGACGGTTGCCGGTGGCGTGTTTTTAGGTGCCGTCGCAGCGTGGGGCTGGGCTGTCTACGAGGCGGTTGGGTTGTCCGACGAGCTGCAAAGGAACCAGCAGCTCGATGCCCAGGCGCGTGGAGAAGCTGCTGGCCGAGAGATTGAGTCGATGATCGCGGCGGGTGACAGCTGGGAGGCAATCTCCAATCAAATGGATTCAATCCGGGCCCGGTTTTCGACGACCGAGGACATGATGGATACGACCGGTAAGGGACTCGGCGAGTTCGGTCGCGTCACCGATGAGGCGGGGCTGCAGATTGCCAACTTGGCGATGCAGGCCGCGGTCGCAGCCGGAAGCCTCGCTACGGTGAGGCCCCTGCCCGGAGCGTTCGACTGGGCGCCAGGGCAAGCGTCAGAGCCGCTCAAGCCAAAGCCGAGCATGAAAGGCGGCCACGGCGGGACCTCAATCCAAAAGGTCGAGATCGTCGTGACCTCGAACCAGAACCCGAGCCGCATCGCCCTCGCGGTCCACGCGCAGCTCGCCGGGCTCTCGACGAACAAGCGCTACAGCCCGGACGTCCCGAACTTCTCTGCTCCTGATGAGGGGGGCTGAGTCGTGGCCGACCAAGACGCCGGCGCTCCCGACGATGCAGCCAAGGCTGCAGCCGCTTGGGCCAAAGTAGCTCCGAATGTGGCAGCGACGCTTGCGTGGGTCCGATCCACCCTGGAGCGCGCAGGCCAGGGCGTCGCGAGCCTTAGTCAGTTCGAGGCTGGGACCCGAGAGCAATTCGGCAAGGCGAGCCGAGACCTGATGCCGCACATACGATCCGAGTCCGACGCGACGGTCACTGCTTGTCGCGTCCTCGCCGCCGAGCTCGAGCGCCTAGCGCTCCTGCTCGAGGGCAAACAACTTTCATAACTCTCCAATCAACTCGCGTGAGGTACTAGCTAAAATGGAAGACAAGTTTTTTATCGCGAACGCCGGCCAAGAATTCGGCAAGAACGACGTCAATCTCATCGCTGAGGAGGCAGCCCTAGCTGACGATCGCATTCTCGCCGAGCTCATTCGCCTACGGCCACTCGGCAGTCCGACCCGCGGAATCCTACCCCCAAGCCACGGCAGCAGCCCCCTTGCGACCAGCTCGGTGGTCGTGCCCAGTGGGAGCGCCGACGCCCAAGTGCAGATAAATCCATTTCGCGCGGTGATCGGGCCGATCTCTCCAGCGTCTGGCATCGACGCTCTCCGCAACAGCCGAAGCGCGATCAGTGTCGGCGCAGCGACGATGC
>Ga0247758_1002123_pt1 | contig 11918 bp, 17 predicted proteins | sample UWRJL156409C4_FD_180950 | JGI IMG/M metagenome (GOLD analysis project Ga0247758, IMG submission 180950) | Plant litter microbial communities from Arlington Agricultural Research Station in Wisconsin, United States - UWRJ-L156-409C-4 | ecosystem: Environmental > Terrestrial > Plant litter >...
GCTGGAGCGCAGGGGCCTTGGATCATGTGCTCTCCCCACACACAGGGAGCTTCCATTTGTATATAACTGGGGAGTGCGAAGCACTCCCCTTTTCTACCAAATCAAGTCACTTTGCAACTGCACTTCCACTGCTCCTAAGCCCCTCGTTCCTCAGTCAAAACGTTCCACAATCCACAAGCGGAATTTACCCATTTGAGGATACATTTATTGACAAAATTGGTAGTGCCGGGTCGGTTACTGTATATAAATCCACCCTCACCGTTTTAAGTCTCGGTGATAAATGAGATCTCACCTGTAAGAAACAGTCCTCACATTGCGTATTCTTCTATTAGCTGAGTTTACAGTCAAACTCGCATATCGTTTCTTTCCCCCGCCAACTCTCATCGCCACTCTAGAGCCATGTCCCACCGACCCCATTCGGTTATTTCATATTAGACGCCTCTGAACCAACGGAGCACATCTGCGGCAGACAGACCTCAAAGGCGTAGACACAATATCCACACGCGGGGTCGCAACACCTCTGATTCGGCCCACATTGCTTCGGTCCGCACTGGCCCAGTTGCGGTATGTCTTGGCGCTTTTCAGCAGGGCCACCGTCGGTAGCTGGACATATGACGGCGAGGCACTTGTCCCCTGGCCTGGTGCAGATGTCGCAGCTGGCATTGCAGCATACCATGCCGTTGGTGGAGACATTTTTGCCACAGGGGATGCCTATTCCTCCTACTGGATTTGCGATGACGGTGGAGGTCAAAAGGAGGGGACAAAGCCAGGTGAGGGCGACGATTCGGAGGTTTACCATGGTCGGCGCTGACTGCGGTGTTTGTATATGAGAAGGGAATGATGTTAATGACAAAAGGTGTAAGTAGTGCTATCCGACGGAATGTAGCACGTAATGTTGTAATAATATTGAGGGCAAAGCAAGAGACAGAGAATGACAACATGACTGTAAAGCATAACGTTAGGTAGTTATATCTCTGTTGTAGGTGAGCGGGGAGCGGCGTGAAGATTGGGGTATTACTCTTCGCTTAGGTAGCTGAATATTCGATCAATTTGTATTGTGGTACCTCAAAGCCCAGAAACGTAACGCCAAGAGCATGCTACTCGGGATGGAATGGAGCCTTGAAGTGGAGCTCATCATCCAGAGCTGTGGTCTGCTAAAATCGGCCGAAAGAGTTCCGAGGCTTACCTACGCCAAGTTCAAATACTGATGAATTAAAATGACCAGGCGCATATCATGCACCGCAATGGTCTCCCTAGTAGGGCAAGAGGATTCAGCTAAGCTTGGAAGGGCTTTTTTCTGCGGTGAGTGGATAAAACTTACCCTTGAGGCCCCTTGCCTCAGCAATGGGAAGAGTCGGAGCCTGGTGGTGGATTGTACAAGTTCATTTTTGACCGATAGTAATCCCCCACTGGGGATAGCTCGCTACAAGGTATATACTGGCAGTCTTCCGCATAGGCATCTTCATCGTGGGTTTGTCGGCGCATCCCCAGACCCCAGGTTAAGCCTCCGTCGCAACGATTTTCTCTTCCCATCCTTCCCTTGTCGGACTCTAACGATCGAGCAGCTCTGTCTCCTGCTAAGCTCAGCATCCCATCCATAGGGGTCTTCGCCTATGTCCGAAATTGTCACCCGTTCGCATTCCGACGAGGCAGTGGTCTCCATTGCACAGCTGGGCGATATTGAACTGTCATCGATCTCGGCCGCCGTGTCTGCTGCCAAGCCAATATGCGTTGTCCCCATCGGGAGGCAATCCACCGAGTGTGCATGGCACATCGCAGGTACAGCGTCTGTGTCGAGGCCCTGGGAGGTGTCGAGAATAGACGTAGAAAGCGGGCAGCAGCAGCTGCAGGTAGGTGTAGCCGGCTTCGGTCGCAGCCAAAGCCGGGAAAGCAGTTGAGACTTTAGCAATAGCGACTTGGCCCCACCGGGACGCGACGTAGGTTTGTTTGGGGCCTCCTTGGGCTCGATCGGAGCCTCTCTGGCTGCACATGCATGGTCTGCCGCACAGGGAGAAATTGTAGTAGTTTTTGACAAGAAAGATGAGCGTCGACCTGGATGCGGCTCCTCCCACTCGTCCATGCTGCGCACAACGTGCGACCAGTTCCTGTTTCTCGCTTCCGTTTTCGGTTTCCAGTGGCCTTTCGGTATTTGACACGATCATTCCGGTGCCGCGGGCTCGGTGCCGGGTGGATCCTAGTCTGGGGTTTGAAGGCCTCTAAAAAGGCTCGCCAGGTCCGGCCATTTTTTGTCTTCTGCTTGACGCGACCTCTCAGGTATGACAGGGTTAATACTTGAGCTCAACAGCGAAATATGCGTCTGCGATTCCGGACCGTTTTCTGGCTGCCCGTGAGCAACTCCCGGTGCACTAGCGCCTTTTTCAGCCCCGCGTTAATCCAATCGCTCTCGGAGGTATCCGATCCGTTTGGTAATGGATTCGCCAACTTGCACAGGGGTGCTGCGTGCGCTCCCGGCCACGCAGGACACACGTGGCGGTGAGGGCCTCTCGGTCGGACCGCCCCGCCCGGTTTCCTGTCCGTTCCGCGAGTCATGTAAGACACTTTAAGCTTCCGGCGCTATTTCTCCGGCGCGAGAGCTCACCGGCCTCGTTTTTATTGGTTCCGGCATGATGGAAAGCGAGGATGCCAATTGATCGCGTAACATTTGTGTTCGGGGCTTCCGATGCTCGGACTTGACTCCTTTGTTGGCCGTGGAAATTCTGCCGCGGTGGCAACAGCCATTTTTCATCCGCACAGCACCATTGGTTCTTTGACCCTATGGATTCAGGGTTTTTACAATCTCATATTTCGCAATTGGCTAGAGAAAAGAGAAACCGTCAATTTAAGGCTATTACACGTGCACGCTGGATACGGTTATAAACATGGAAAACATCTTCATCAGATACCACAGTTAGTAAATATTTATATCATCCTCTGATCGAACACTAACGTATGTTATAAGCAAGTGATCTACCTTTTACGCGACGCGATACGTCTGCACTTAACACCACTTTTTCTCCACTATCCAAAAATGCTAGTTTCTTCACACGAAGCTAACATTATCTTAACCCTCTAAAGCGTTCAACACGATGAAAATCTAACGTACAAACTGCAGCAAAGATCTATAAAGTTAATCGTAAGACCCTAAGGCGCCGCTAGGCTAGTAAACCTCCATCACGCGATAATCCAGCCAATTCGCACAAACTTACAGTGTGGCTATGCCCCTGCATAGAAGTCTGTCTTGCATAAGTCGGAAGGCAGATTTGAGAGAGATAGTGAGTCATCAAGCTCCCGGGAGGAGCCTGGGTTTGACACGTTCTTGCATTTTTGCGCGCTTGTTGACCATCTCCCTGGCGTCACCCAGCCCCGCTTAAAGCCAGAGCCGGAGCCGCGGTGGACTACCCCCAACGCCGGTATTATCTCACATTTCATCTGTCAACCTGGAAGTCTTGCTTATGGGAGCGAATATGGCAGACTTGTTCTATCAAATGCAGAGCGGCAGCCTCTTAATCGTCACTGGGGGTTGTAGGCATGGTGTTGGTGTTGGCATGGTGTTTATGCGGGAGATTGCGGGACGTAGTTATGCCTGGATGCCCGGGAGCCTCTTCCTGAAGATTTTGTTTAACTTCCAATTTTCCTAGGCTTTGAGCCTCATCCCCTAAAGATACGACTCAGAAAGCCTAGCCTTAAAGAAAGAAGAAATCTCCTCTATGGAGCCACACCGAGTGAGCTACAAACTCACCATCGCAGTCGGAATCGTTACCATCGTCACGATCGCCTACGGCATCGCGAATGGGGTCGAGAAGCAGCTGCCGAGGGAGCTGGCCGACAAGATTGCCCCTACAATGCGCGAGATTGTGGCTGGGGAATACCGTGCGATGAATAAGAGCGCATTGTCGGGTTTCTTGGAGCAGTTGTCCAAGGATGGCGGGAAGCAGTTGGCAATCGCTGTGTTTACCGAGTCGGACATGGGCGAGATGGCCACGAAAGCGGGCAACGAGCTGTGGAATGCTGCGAAGCATGACAGGGGTGAGTTGATGTGGGCCATTAAAGCCGAGGTTCTGTCTTGAATGGGGGTGCACCTGCTGTAGGGTTATGCCAGATATAATGTCATTGGCTGTGCCGTGCAATCATAAGGGGGTTCTGCTGACTAGGTAATCAGTGTGCAGCGGTTAATTTTCAAGAAACATGGCACACCGGATTGGGTGGAATCGATGGGATTGCAACTGCGGGATTATATTGCCTGTGTGAATTCCTCTTCGCGAGAGAGCAAAGCTCGAGTGGCTTACTCGTATAGATGTGAATGCTGGCAAGCCGCGTAGCAATTATTACGAATCCACGGACTGGCCGGGAGGAATGGCAAGATGAGAAATGCAAAAGGCAAGACAATATTGTCTATATTCAAAAAGGGGGCCCGTTTTGGCCATCTATACGGGACCAGTTCCAGGCCCACTCCACTAGAGTTGAAGAAATTTCCAGGCTGCTGTGGCGTAGCCTTGCTGAAAATGGTAGTTAGAATGAGCCCCCTGATCCCCCTTTCTTTCCGACAAGTGTCGGCCGTTGGGCCGTCACAACAGCGTAATGACGCCATAAGTTTGAAATTGGTGTGATTGGATCCTGTTGGTTTGTTTTCTTTTTGGGCGAAGAATGGGTTGCTCTACTTTAGCAAAAGGGCGTTCTGGCGCACCTGACACGAGTCACACCGATACCCGGTACGCGCGTATAGCGTAGTTAAAATTGTTGCCTCGGAGCTATCCTTACAGGTTACACGTCACTGACTTTCCATCGATAGGAAGCTCTAGCCGGGGGGACTGAAAACGGACCCCTGAGGCTGTGCGGCGGCCGCGCATGGGATCACCCTAGCTCAGGGAAGAACCAGGAAAAGCTCAGGACAAATCAGCCACAGCTCACCCCAGCTCAGGATTACGAACGAAAAAGAGAATTTCGTGTGCCCAGATTCGTCGCAGACTACCAGGCTGTATCTGGTGGATTTGAAGCCGAGGTTTGCGGAGTTGGCGTTGGCGATGATGGTTACGGAGTAGCTGGTGGTGATGAAGATGGCGGAGATGGTTCCGGTCGAGGCTAGGATTGTGGAGGACACGGCTGAGGCTACCAAGGCTGAGATCACCGCTGAAGGTCCTGCTGAAGTCCCAGCCGAAGCCGAACCCTCCGCCTCTGAGGTCACCCCCTCTATCCCCGCCGTTGCCCCCTCCGAAATCACCGCCTCCACGTCCACTCAAACCCGCTTCCCCTCGGACCTCATCGAGCCCAACAATACCTATACAGGCTGGTCCGTCAACATCCGCGTAACTAAGCACATCCTCAGCAAGCCCTACCAGTCATCGTTTTCGACGGGCCCTTCCACCCCGATCCCACCCGCTGGACCTCCGAATACAACAAAGTCGATATCGTCGCCGTCCTCGCCTAATCGTCTGAAACGTCCTGTGCTAAATGTCGGGATGACCACGCGCATGATACTGCGATTGCTGGTGTACGAGGAGGTCGCGAGACAAGGCGGCATGCGCGGCCGGCTGGAGTGGCGGCGTGTGGAGATGCTACAGGAGGCGACGAGCGCTGAGGGTAGTGACAGTGAGTTCAGTATTCCGTTCCTAGGTGCACATAGGCCTCTTGGTGGGTGAGAGAGAGAGATTTGTAAGCGCATACCATAAGCAAAGTAGGTTCTCTCTTCATTATCAATCACTGCAGTCAGAGTCTAGAAAAAGACAAGATTAAAGTCAATAAAAAAATCACCAGCTACTCAGGTCAGGAATCAAGACAATAAAAACCCTCCATCTCTTAGCTTTTGCGCTTTAGAAGCTCTACGATAGAGAGATGACTTGAACCATAGCGCCTAAAAACGAGTGACATCCTTCTCACGATCATCCACCCCCGTTCTCACACCACCCACTCCACCACTATTCGCCTATTATGATAACCTTGGAAAGTAAACACGGTAAGCTTCCATACTACCAATAATTATCAGTGTTACCACCTACCTGCATCTACCAGCACTGAAAGCGCGAGCAAGCAGGCTTCGGGGCCGGCTCCGGCTCAGGGTCACGCTTCACCATCGCTAGCTCCATACCCTCGGGCTGGATGAGCGCCGGGGCAGTAAGAGCGAGGGTAGTGAAGGTGAGGAAGAGGATAGCGGTGAACTTCATGGTGGATGATGGCCGGAAACGGTGCAGTTTGTACTCGTGATAGGGTGTAGGGCTTAGAGTTATGTGGAATTTGCGGTAGTGATGCAAGGGCTGAGGAGCTTTGAGTGCTTGAATTTGAGGATTCGACAAAGCTTGACGGCAACGAAGGGGATCTTATATCTGGAGCTGTGGGACCATCATCAAGCGAACTACCTAAATTACAGTCCTTCGCCTTCCGTTAACAGGGAAGCGGGATTTGATTATCGACTCACATGTTTCGAAAACGTCCAAGTAGGCTTCACCAGTCTGTGCCACGGAGATGATTAGTCTGGTGTTAAGCCTCACTTGATGCCAAGAAACATGCCTCGCCGAAAGAGGAATTGAGACCGACGAGATAGGGTCGTGGCGTCAATCTTGCCCTTGTTCCTACCTTAAGCGTCTCAGCGCTCATGTAAAGAGCGAGAGAGAAGACGTCATCAGCTGCATGGTTCTACAGCTTGAAGTCAATGGAGCTTTTCTTTTCAACTTCAGACCCCCAACACCAGGGGCTCGCTAAGAGCTCAGTTCAGGGCAACCAATCAAAGTTGGATGTTCCACAAGTTGGGGGCCGTCCAATGAGCGCCATCCTTTTAACATGTACGCTGACTTTGAATCATTCCTAATGCGGCTTAAAAGCCGAGCGACACACCACTGGGGGTCCAAAAACTGCTTTCGCTCCATCGAGCTGAATAGATACGCTTACACACAAACGTCGCCTGGAGTTCCTGGCGATATGTGTTATGGAAGCGAGGTTAGACAACTACAAGTTGACGATCTCGGCATAATCATTCCTATCAGTGCGGCCCAGCCCCTCAGTGTCTTACATCCCGACCCCAAGGCACCAGCTACCGACTAACCATCAATGTTTACTATCGTTCGTCTCTTCTATACCGGCTCAGATTGCCCGAGAAGCAGCTCGTCATGTTATCTTCATCCGGCGTAGTTTGTTAACTGGCATAGATGCCAATGACATTGTTCGCACAATCCTTGCCCATGTCGTCTATCTGTTTGCTGTTATTGCCAAATTTGCCTAAGGTAGGATGGATGCAGCCATGTCCCTTTCGTTTCTCCTGCCCGTGGCAATTCTGAGTAATCTACTGGGCAGCTTCCCTTCGCGGCCGACTTGCCTTGATGCCCCGATGTAGTTGCTTGCGGAGATGAGTAAGTCAGGCTCGGAGCGCCGGGAAAGACAGCAGCCACGACAGCCATCGACATGGTATTTTGACTCCCTACCCTTCACAGGCTTTAATTACTCCTTCAGGCTATGGAAATGGAAAACATGAAATCTCCGACACATGGCAACTGGCTTTCAGCGCTTTGAAATAAGGTTTCTTGAGTGTTCGTACACGAAGCCGGCATGATGTGGGGGTTCTATCTGTGTCGGTTCCTATTTCCTCCCATGACATGTTATCGCTTAAGTGAAACAGTAACTTTGGGTCCTCGGTAACGACAATACCAAAGAAACTAGTTTCCGATCAAGGTCTGCAACTGCGCGCCTCCAATTGGTGCTGTGTGGAAAATCCCTTCTGCCGCTTGTTGCCGGCGCTCGTGACCGTTCAGTGGCATTTTGCCGCAAGCAGTCTCTAAAGAACAACGCCTGAGGCGTCCGCAGAACCTCGCACTTCCAACAATAACTACGCGTAAGGGAATCCGGAGAATAGATTGTAGAAGGCCTTGAATCGAACACAAAGTTCCTAGGCCGGTTAGCCAATCATCCGAGGCACAAGGGCCCCTGGTCAGCAGAGCATCAATGAACTGACAAGCACAATTTGGCCAATCTCCTGTGATCCTGACCTCCAAATGAAAACCAAAATGTACATTATTTGCGTAACCATCAATTCGTTCCCGGCTGCTTACCTGCCCGCTGCTATTCTGCAGCCTTGAGACCACGCAGCCAAAATCTAGCCCTCACCGTCGCCCCATTACCCACCTCAAAGCCCCTCTGCAGGACAAGACCAGGAGCCCCGAGTACCTCGTCCAGCGACACCTCGATGGCCCCTATCTCGGCCTTCCCATTCATCAAGGCGATTGTCACCGGCAGACCCGGAACTATGCCCCCAGTGATGGGGATCTTGGGCGCCTGGTCAAACGACGGATTGTCCATGTCCATGCCGGGAGCATCCGTCTTGATCACTGTGCGCAGCGTGTGCTCGCCCCACGTTACCTTGACGCTGGGTCTGAGCTCCTCGCGCTTGCCCTTGATCCCGGGGCCTAGGCGATTTGCATTTTCAAAGTTCTCAGGCTGTGCGGAGTGGCCTCGGGGTGTGTCGTTTGTATCTTGTAGATTGTTAGTAATAGGGGACTTTGATTCTAGAAAGATAACTTACTTAAACCACAGATCCATTTGCACGGCGTATTTTTCTGTTGCACGCTGTGGATCGAAGGTTCTTTCGATGGAAAAACGAGTGTGTTTATTGCTTTAATCGGTTGGAAGCCGAGGGCTTCCAACCGCTAAATACTGCGAACAATGGGGTAGTTCCATTCCTCCGTTGTTATGGCCTGGAATAAGCCACGCAGTAATTCAACAGAATACCAGCGATCGGAACGATCGCTGGTATGGAGGCTATTCAGGGATTGGATTTGTGTGACATTTTCCTTAGTATAATCCAAGCCATCCCCTGGGATGGGATTGTCGTCAGTATCCGTATCATCGTCACTAAAGCCATTCTCCTCAGCACGTCTCCTTCTTTCCTCTGCCGTTCTTTTCTTGTCCATTTTCAGAGTCGGTTGCCACCGGGCTAAGATGTGAGGGCCACGTTTAACAACCGAATGAACAGAAACAAAGCAACCCGCTTAGGGTGTGTCTCAGCTCGAGATAGTAAGATTCACCCACTCTCGTAAATGAGAAGACGGAAATGGAGACTTAATGGGGGACGGTAAACTGATTGGATTTTGGGACCTCTGGGGGAAGGGAAGAGAAGGGGGTTGGGGGGGTCGGGTGGTCCCAGTTTTGGGATACAGCCAAAACTGTTCCTTCGCGAAAAGTTGCCATTTGAATTTCTAGAACTCCGCTGAGTTACAGAGTACTGCCTACTCTTCTAAACCATAATTGGTATTTTCCCTGATCATATCCTGAGTAGCGCCTGAGCAGCGCCTGAGCAAGGTGGTAAGGGGTGGTGTGGGTGACTGCGGGCGGGTGAGGGCAACTTTAGGGTAAAACAGCAGCGTTTCTCCTCTTCCAGACCCTTACATGTACACTACCTAGCTGCGCCGTCCCTCACCAATCTTTCGCTACCAAATAGACGTGATATGCCACAAGACCACAGCTGCTTGCCACAACAAAGAATTGACTCCAACCCAAGCCACTCGAGCTTGCCTCCCTGCAGGGAATGAAAAACCGGCTCCTCGTGCTATCCGTCGATCCAAAGAGCCTCGCCCTTAGAAAATACCACAGCGCAGCAGTCGGCATCAACACCCCTGGAGACAACCTCAGAGACTGGTTCGCTCAACAGCGTCATCCCGCAGCCCCAGCAATCCGTAAGCGCACACACCAATCCTTCGGTAATAGTGACAACCATAACGGTCGCAGTGACCAACGCCGCACACAGCACCGCGACAACAAAACCTCCACGCACCGCCATACCAAGCACTCGCCTCTTATACCGCGCTACCAGTGAGATCAGCAAGGCCAGCGCAGGCCCGTAGAGACACAGCGCTCCAACAGCGCCGGCAAACGCGGTATAGCGCGCATGTGTCGCCTCGCCCATGCCGTCCCAGTACAACGCTGGGATGAAATTGACCGGGAATGTTGGTTGGGTGCGGGACCCGGAGGCCTGCATGGCGGAACGCATCCATGGTTTCGCAAGCAAAGATGCGAGAGATACGACGGAGATGGCGAGGCCGACGATATCCAGGAGGAGGTGGCGCTCGAAGTAGGGCCTGGCTCTCGCGCTGTGCTCTTCTTTTTTTCTTTCCTGTTGTCTTTCTCTGTGTGTGGGTAGCGGTGGTGCCGGAATTCTGCTCAGGCGGACGAGGCATGTGTGCGCGCGGATCAGGCCTAGGAGGACGCCCCAGGTGACAACGGTGAGCGGGGGTCCGACACGGCCTGCGCGCGAGATCCAGCTCGCGGCGTCTTTGCTAGGACTCGCGTTGGCGGCCAGCCAGGCAGAGTGAAAGCTGACAAGGAGGTCTACGCCTGCTATGTTGAGACCAAGTAGAGGGAGGATTTGTAGGAATAAGGCGAATTTAAAAGCGCTTCGTTCGTCGCTAGGCGCCGTCTTCTCTTGGCCAGTCGGGAGCAGAGAAAGTCCATGTCTTGGACTCGGTTGCCACGGTGGGTACCTTCGCCGAAAAAGTTGCAAGGTCGAGATCATGACTAGACATAGCAAGACCGTAGATGGGCCACCGCCGTAATACCATGGCACCGAGTTGAGCCCAAGCGGATCCGATGGTGATAGAGGAAGACTGGGCGAGGGACCGTGGGGGAAACTGAAATCGCTCGCGATGCTGTCACGGTTGGCTCGTGTAGTTGTCGTAAGCGTGGGCAGAGCAGAATAAGGTCCGATCAAATGCAGCGGCAAATCAATAACAGGGGGGTTGGTGGTGCTAGCAAGAGGAAACGTGAGAATGCTGATGGTTGGGTTATGAGAGGAGTCCTCAGTGTTATCGTGCGTTTGTAACCTTGGCCAATAGGAGGTCACCCGCGAACGGGCGAAATGGGATCATGGAGTTTCGTCGATTCGATAGGGCAGGTAAGATTGGATGAATTCTGTCCCGTGCATGAAAAGACAATTTGAGATAGGCACGACAGTGATTGGGCCAGATTATGAAGAGTTCGATCGATTGATTCCTTCAACAACGCACATCAATCGCCCCAACCGCTGCCTGAAGGGACTAATCTTCAACAAAAGTTGCCCATACAACGCCGCAACGCCCCTTGCGTTGATTGACGAAGCGTACCTAAAATTGCCGGATGTCATCATGGCCGGTATTGCGACGGTAACTGTAACGGCTAGGTCGGGCTCCCCTCCTCCATTCCTCTACAGCGTCTTCTCCCCGTCCGACACAGTCAAGTCCAAGTCATTTACCAGAAACGGCGAAGGGTAATCGGCCCACGCTACCGTGACGTTAAGAGTGAGTGACTTTCCTTGGTGGCCCAACCCCCCCTTCGGGACCACAATCGTATGCCTCCACCTCCGCTGATCATCAAATCCATTGTTTTGCCCTTTGCGAGTGCACGAGATCTCGAAGTCGTGGATTATGGTGTATCAGAGTGTTTACGGTGTGTGACACTTATTGATTCTCCACACCAGGCTGTCTGGGTAATGGTGGTGACCCATGTAGGGATCAGCGTCAGTTGGCTCTAGGCAGCAACTATCAAGGAAAAAGACTATGAATACGCATTTTTTGTCCTCGTTCAGCAGACATAGGTCGTACCGGATGGCCATCAATGCAACCGCTGCAGATGGATCATGTCTCCACGAGGGCCAGCATCTCCCTCTCAACAGTCCCAAGCGTATCAAACTCTTCAGCTTCCTTCTTCAGCTCTTGCGCTCGCATCGCGTACCTGGGATCTTCCAGGACTTTACCGACTGCGGCGGCCACCATCTCGGGCGACGGGGTCCCCGTTCGCAAGTTGATGGCCAAGCCCACACGTTCCGCCCTCATGGCCACCTCGGGCTTATCCTCGGAGCTGCCGGCCATCACAGAGGGGACGCCATTGACCACCGAGTGCTGGAAGACGCCGTACGACGCGTTGGTGACGAGCACGTCAGTGTAGGGAAGCAGCTCGTCGTAGGGGCA
>Ga0247758_1002125_pt1 | contig 11910 bp, 8 predicted proteins | sample UWRJL156409C4_FD_180950 | JGI IMG/M metagenome (GOLD analysis project Ga0247758, IMG submission 180950) | Plant litter microbial communities from Arlington Agricultural Research Station in Wisconsin, United States - UWRJ-L156-409C-4 | ecosystem: Environmental > Terrestrial > Plant litter >...
GCGGTGCCGCTCCCAGGTCGACGCGGTGAGGCCGTGGCTGCGCCCGGTCCGGCAGGCGGCGGCGACGGCCGCGTCGCCGGTCACCACCATGCCACCCTCCCCGAAGCCCATCACCTTGTTGGCGAAGAAGCTGAAGACGCCCGCGTCGCCGAACGTCCCCAGCGAGCGGCCCGCCGCCGCCGCGCCCGGTGCGTGCGAGGCGTCCTCCACCAGCGCGACGCCGTGGGCGTCGCACAGCGCGCGCAGGGCGACCACGGGCGCGGCGCAGCCGGCCATGTGCACGGCGACCACGGCGCGGGTGCGCGGGGTGATGGCGGCCGCCACCCGCTCGGGGTCGATCGACAGGTCGTGCGGCCCGAGCACGTCCGCGAAGACCGGGGTCGCCCCGAGCTGCACGGCGGCGGAGGCCGTCGCCACGAAGGTGTAGGACGGCAGCACGACCTCGGTGCCGGGGCCGACGCCGAGCGCCCGGTAGGCCAGCGTCAGCGCAGCCGTCGCGCTCGACGTGGCGACCGCCTCGGGCGCGCCGAGCCGCGCGGCGAAGGCCGCCTCGAACGCCGCCACGCGCGGTCCCTGCGTGACCCAGCCGGAGGCGAGCGTCTCCGCCACTGCGGCGAGGTCGGCGGCGTTCAGCCGCAGGTCGAACAGCGGGACGTCGAGCCGGTCCGTCATGGGCCGACCGGACGCGGCAGCAGCCGGTCCCGGTTGGCCTCGAACGTCTCCTGGGCGCGCTCGTAGTCCGCCGGCACCCCGATGTCCAGCCACAGCGCGTCGGACCGCCAGGCCCGCACCAGCCGGCCCGCCGCGACCAGCCGCAGCACGAGGTCCGGGAAGTCCAGGTGCACGCCCGGCTCGAGGTGGGCGAGCACCGACGGCGCGAAGCAGTAGACGCCCATCGACGCCGCGAACGCGAAGTCCGGCTTCTCGCGGTACCCCACGACGGCGTCGGGGTCCCCGTCCTCGCCGAAGGACAGCACGCCGAGGGAGATGCGCTCCCGCCGGGTCTGCGTCGCGATGGTCAGGTCGGCGCCCGACCGGCGGTGGCTGTCCAGCAGCTCCGCGTAGTCCAGGTCGGTGAGCACGTCACCGTTCATGACGAGCAGGTCCTCGTCGACCGGCCCCAGCAGCGACAGTGCCCCGGCGGTGCCCAGCGGCTCCTGCTCCCGCAGGTAGTCGATGGCCACGCCGTGCCGTCCGCCGTCGCCGAAGAACGCCTCGATCAGCTCCGCGAGATGCCCGGTGGACATCGTCACCCGCTCGAAGCCGCGGTCGCGCAGCTGGCGCACGACGATGTCGAGAACCGGCCGATCGCCGACCGGCATCAGCGGTTTGGGCAACACCGTCGTATACGGGAGGAGCCTGGTGCCGTACCCACCGGCCAGGACGATTGCGCGCGGCACGGCGCCAAGGGTACGCCAATCCTGCCGGCTGCCGCACCGGGTGGACCCGGATTGACCGCTGTGCCACACTTCGTGACGAGTCCGCAGTCGGGCTTGTCTTTTTTCGTAGGCATATTGAAGTTGGCACATGAGCTTCCCCCGGGCCATGAGCACACCTGAGATCATCACGTCAGCCATCGCGCGTCCGCGCGCTCGCGTTCGCGCACTCCGGCCCACGGTCGTGGGTGACTCGCGGCGTGGTCGGGTCCTCGACGTGGCCCTGGTCCTGCTCGCGCTGCCGCTGATCCTGCCGCTGTGCCTGCTCACCGGACTGGCGATCTTCCTGGACTCGCCCGGCGGTGTCCTGTACCGCTCGCGCCGCGTCGGCAAGGACGGCGTGCCGTTCGACATGCTCAAGTTCCGCAAGATGCGCCACGCGGCCACCGGCCCGCCGCTGACCATGCGCGACGACGAGCGCTTCACGCCCGTCGGCACGTTCCTGGCCACGACGAAGCTCGACGAGCTGCCGCAGCTGTGGAACGTCCTGCGCGGCCAGATGCGCCTGGTCGGTCCCCGGCCCGAGCTGCCCGACTTCGTGGCCCAGCACGCCGACGCCTACGAGGAGATCCTCACGGTCACGCCCGGCATCACCGGCCCGGCCGCCGTGCGCTACGCCAGCGAGGCGCACCTCCTCTCCCAGCAGCGCGACCCGCTGACCTTCTACCGCGAGCAGCTCATGCCGGAGAAGCTCGCGATCGACGCCGCGTACGTCCGCTCGCACTCCATCGCCGGTGACCTGCGGATCATCGCCCGCACGCTGCTCGTCCCCGGGTCGCGCCTCGGGCACAACATGACGCGCGGCATCCGCCGCCATCGGGCCCACGCGGCGGTGCTGAGCACGTCGTTCCTGCTCATCGCCGCGCTGCTCGTCACCACCACGGTGTAGCGGCCGTCCCGCCGTCCCGCCCTGCGGGACGAGGCGAGCGGGACGATCTCCATCCACCGGTACGCTGCGGCTCCGTGCGCATCTGCATGTTCGTCTACAACCGCTGCACCTCGGACGCGCGTGTGCTGAAGGAGGCGGCGACGCTGCGGCGCGCCGGCCACGAGGTGCAGATCGTCGCGGTCCTGGACGCGACCACCGTCCCGCTCGAGACGCTCGCCGACGGCACGCGGATCGTGCGGATCGATCGGCGGCCGCTGCACTACCGGCTGGTGTGGGCGACCCAGCGGGCCCGGCGCCGTGCGCGCTGGGCGGCGCGCCTCCCGTGGCGCGTGGCGCACCGGCTCAGCGGCCGGGCCCCGCGTGAACGGCCCGCGCCGCCCCCGCCGGCCGGCCCCACCGCGCCCCGCTCCTCCGTGCTGCGCCGCACCCTGTACCGCGCCCACAAGCCCCTGATGTTCGCCGACTACTACTGGCGCGCCTACCGGCTGGTGCGCCGCCAGGGCTTCGACCGCCTCCACGCCCACGACCTCAACACGATGCCCGTCGCGGTGGCGCTGCGCCGCGCCACGGGCGCCCGGCTCGTGTTCGACGCCCACGAGCTGTACCCGGACATCAGCACGCTGTCGCCCCGCGAGGCGCGCGTGTGGCGCACGCTCGAGGGTCCGCTGGCCCGCCGCGCGACCGCCTCGGCCACCGTGTGCGACTCGATCGCCGACGTCCTGGCCGACCGCTGCCGGATCGCCCGGCCCGCCGTCGTCATGAACTGCCCGGAGCACCAACCCGCCGTGCCCCGCGCCGCCAGCCCGCTGCGCGCGCTGGCCGGCCTGGACGCCACGGACGAGCCGCTGATCCTCTACCAGGGCGGCTTCTCCCCCAACCGGGGCCTGCCCGCGCTGGTGCGGGCGATGCACCACGTCGACCGCGGAGTGCTCGTGCTGATGGGCTGGGGCCGGCTGGAGGACGAGCTGCGCGCGCTGATCGTCACCGAGGGCCTCTCCGAGCGCGTGCGCATGCTGCCAGCCGTGCCCCGAGAGGAGCTGCTGCGCCACACCGCCGGCGCCGACGTGGGCGTGATCCCCTACGAGGCGGTCGGCCTGAACAACACGTACAGCACCCCGAACAAGCTCTTCGAGTACCTCGCCGCCGGGGTACCCGTGGCGGCGACGCGGCTGCCGGAGATCGCCCGCATCGTGGACGGGGAGCGGCTCGGCGCGACGTTCCGGACCGTCGAGCCCCGGGCCATCGCCGCCGCGCTGACCGCGATCCTCGACGACGAGGCGGGCCGCGCCGCGACCGTGCGGCGCATCGCCGCCGCCCGCGAGCGCTACACGTGGGACGCCCAGGAGCCCCGCCTGCTCGGCCTCTACGCGGAGCGGTCCCGATCGTCTGACAGAGTGCCCGGCACATGACCGCGCCGCGCACCGTGCTCTCCGTGGTGGGGACCCGCCCGAACTTCATGAAGACCGTGCCGGTCGCCCAGGCGCTGCAGCGCCGGCCGGACGAGTTCCGCCACGTGCTCGTGCACACCGGCCAGCACTACGACCGGGCGATGTCCGACGTGTTCTTCGAGGAGCTCGGCGTCGGCCCGCCCGACCACCTGCTCTCCGTCGGCGCCGGCTCGCACGCCGTGACCACCGCCCGCGTGATGGAACGGCTGGAGCCGCTGCTGCTGGAGGTCGAGCCGGACGTCGTGCTCGTGCCGGGCGACGTCAACTCGACGCTGGCCGCCGCGCTCACGGCCTCCAAGCTGGGCATCCCCGTCGGCCACATCGAGGCCGGCCTGCGCAGCTTCGACCGCACGATGCCGGAGGAGCTCAACCGGATCGTCACCGACCAGCTCAGCGACCTCCTCTTCACGCACTCGCCGGAGGCGCGCACGCACCTGCTCGCCGAACGGCGGCCCGCCGACGCGATCTTCGAGGTCGGCAACACGATGATCGACACGCTCGTGCGCATGCGCCCGGCCATCGCGCAGACCGGCGCGGCCGAACGCCTCGGGCTGACGCGCGGCACCTACGTCGTCGTCACCCTCCACCGGCCCGCCCTGGTCGACGGCCCCCTGCTCGGCGCGGCGATCGCCCAGCTCTCGGCGCTGGCCGCCGGCGGCCTGCAGGTCGTGTTCCCGATCCACCCGCGCACGCGCGCACGCATGGCCGACCAGGGCATCGAGCCCGCCGGCGTGACGCTGACCGACCCGCTCGGCTACCTGGAGTTCCTCGGCCTGGTCGAGGGCGCGGGCGCCGTGCTCACCGACTCGGGCGGGATCCAGGAGGAGACGACCTACCTGGGCGTCCCCTGCTTCACGCTGCGCGACAACACGGAGCGGCCGGTGACGGTCGAGCTCGGCACCAACGTGCTGCTCGGCCTCGACCCGGCGCGCATCGCGGAGATCCCCGCCCTGCTCGCCGCCGCCGACGCGAGCACCGCGCGGATCCCGCCGGGGTGGGACGGCCACGCCGCCGAGCGGCTGGTCGACGTGCTGGCGGCCGAGCTCTAACCCGCCACCACGGAAAGCACCGGGCCGACGGCCGCGATGCGGACCGTCTCGGTTCCGTCGCCCCAGTCCAGGTGCACGACGCGCGCTGCGCCGCCGGCCGCGACGCTCACCCCGGCGAGCCGCCGGGGCGCGACGCTCAGCGCGTGGACCAGCGGCGCGTCGGGGAACGGACCGTGCAGGACCGTCGTCCACACGGGCTCGGCCTGCTGGTCCCGGGGGTAGCGCCAGCCCTCGTGACGGGGCTGCTCCTGCCCGTGGGCCAGCACGAGATCGGTGAGCGGCGTGGCCGACCAGTCACGGCCCTCGGCCAGCACCGCCCCCTCCTCGTCGACCAGCACGAAGCCCCCGTCGCGCACGCGGGCCTGGAGCCCGGGCCCGGCGTGGACCCGCCGCTCCACCGGCGGGAGCGCGTCGGGCGGCGCGTCGCCGATCCAGGCCAGGTCGTCCACCACGACGACCGCGTGCCCCGGCCGGTAGAGCACGAGCCGTCGGTGCTCGATCCCCGCGCCGACCAGCGGGTTGGCGCCCGTGGCTGCGTACCAGCCGCCGCCCGCCCCGGCCGCGGTCAGGGCGGTGCCGTAGGCCGGGGCGCCGTTCCACGCGAACGAGGCGCCGCCGACGACCAGCGTGTTGTGGCCCTGGGCGCCGCGCGCGTACACCCGGTGGGGGTCGCGCTCGGACCGGTGGCCGTAGCGCCCGGCCTCGCCGACCAGCAGCCGCCCGTGCTCGAACAGCGTCCAGCTCAGCTCGTCGGCGTGCTTGTGGGCGGAGGAGTGGTGGGCGCCGGTCACGGAGAGGTGCGCCTCCCCGTGCCGCACCGCCACGAGCCCGGAGCGCACGAGGGCGGCCATGCCGTGCTGGACGGGCAGGGCGCGGGCCCACGCCGCGGCAGGCTGCGGGTCGGTGTCGCCGAGCGGCAGCTGCGTGCCGTCGGGCAGGATCAGCCACGGCGCCACGCGCTCCATCTGGTTCAGGAGCACGGCGAGCCGGTCGCCCCCGATGCCGGTGGCCTCGTACAGGCGGGCCATCAGCTCGTGGACGTGGAAGTGGTAGCTCGGAGAATGCTCCAGGTGCAGCCCCTCCTCGCGCTGGACGTGGCGCTCCAACGTCGCGAGGAAGCGCGCGCCGACGAAGTCGCGCCACGCCTCGCTCTCCGGCAGCTCGCGGGCCCACGTCGCGAGCAGCAGCAGGCCGGCGTCCTCGTAGAGCCCGTGGTTGCTGTCGGGGCGGTAGTTCTCCTCCTCCATCAGCCAGGCGGCGTGCTGACGGATCGCGGCTCGCAACCGCTCGTCCTCCTCCGCCGCGAGCAGTCCCTCGTGGCGGGCGGCGAGCCACAGGTAGGCCACGAACGGCGCGCGGACGCCGACGCTCATGTCGTACCAGGCGTAGTCCCCCTCCGTCTCGGAGCCGGGCTGGTTCTGGGCGATCCAGTCCAGGAGCAGCGCCAGGCCGCGGCGCAGCTCGTCGACGTCGCCCCGGTCGCGGTACAGCCGCAGCGGGTACTCCAGGAACTGCAGGGTATGGAACCAGAACCGCCACGCGTGGTTGTCGATCGGGTCCATGCGCCAGTCCACCGGGGGCACCAGCTCGGTCGGCCGCCCACGCACCTCGTACGTCCCGCGGGCGATGGCCTCCAGCGTCGCCGCGGACAGCGAGCGCTCGTCGAAGAACTGGACGTAGGGCGGGAGGTCGGGCACCGGCGTCACGTCCCCTTGGCCGCGGCGTACCGCTGGATGTCGTGCAGCTCGAACGGTCGCGTCAGCATGACGGCGGCGTCGGCGGACGCGGGATCGCCGTCCACCGCGAGGATCTCGAAGCCGGCTCGCTGCAGGGTGGCCAGCACGGTGGTGGGCGAGCAGGGACCGGCCGGGCCCACCGTCGCCGTGGCGTGCGCACCGGGCGGCAGCGCGGCGTAGGCCGCCCGGGCGACGCCGCCGAGCTCCTGCGGGTCGAGCCGGTGGAGCGCGCCCAGCCCGGACTCGGTCCCGTCCTCGACGGCCGGGACCGGGACGGCCGACGGCTCCCCCGGGGCGGCGACGCCCCCCGGCGGCTCCTCGTCGGCCACCGCGAACCACACGCTCGCCGTCCGCGTCTCCTCCGGGTCGAGCGGGGCCACGCGCCCCGGCCACGCCGCGAGCGCGTCGAGCTCCTCCGCGTCGCGTGGGACCCGGATCGTCCCGGTCACGGCCACGCCGTGGCGGCCCAGCCAGCGCTCGCCGGTCGGGACGTCCCACACGGGCGGGCCGCCGGCCTCGTCCACCGCCGGGCGCAGCAGCGCCTCCGCCGCCGGGGCGCCGAGGACGTCGAGGCCGATCATCAACGTGCCGCCGAACCGGCAGAGGGCCCGCACCTGCGCGAGCCGGTCCGGCAGCGTGGCGCCGGGCGCCAGCGCCGGGCCCGGCCACCACAGCACGAGGTCGGCCCCACCGGGTTCCGCCGCCGCGGGCTCGGGCACCGCCGTGAGGCGCCACGCCCGCGCCTGGATCCACCCCGTGAGCGGCGTCGGCGGCCCCACCCACACCACGTTGCGCCCGCGGACGTCGAGCGGCGGGTCGGCGACCGGCGGGCGGGCGGGAGCACGGTCAGCGGCATCCTCCGGCCCGGTGACGCGGATCGCCGCCGTCCGCGCCCGGCCCGTGCGCATGTCGAACGCGGGCACCGGGTCGACGGGCGAGGCCCGCGGCCCCCGCCACCAGCCGCCCGCCCGCGCGGCCTCCAGCAGCTCGGCGTAGGTGACGCAGCGCGCGTCGGGCCGCTCGGCCGTGCGGCGCAGGAGGCGGGCGGCCGAGGCGATCATCACCTCGTCCGGCGTGCCGTCGTGCACCACGAACCGGTAGTCGTCGGGCAGCGCGTACCGCGGCAGCTCGTCCTCGGTGACGTGCCGGCGCAGGTGCGCGTTCCACGCCCGGCCGAAAGCGGGGTCGTCGGGCCGCTCCACCCGCAGGAGCTGGAAGGAGTGGGAGACGAAGCTGGCGACGAACGGCTCGGGGCCCGGCACGTCGGTCGCCAGCACCGTGCCCGCGGCCATCCCGCCGGGCGCGAAGGCGCGTGGGCTCGGCAGCGCACCCTCGTCCTCGCGCAGGAACCAGGTGACCGGGGTGGCCAGGACGTCGCCGACCCAGTGAGGCTGGGTGCGGGCCCGCATCCAGCCGGACACGTCGGGGTTGAACCACGTCTGCACCGAGGCGTCGACGCCGATGCCCTGGGCGGCGAGCGCGGCGAAGTGCGCGTCCGAGATGCGGTAGGCGCCGGCCCGGTAGGCCAAGGGGCGCACGCCGACGCGGCGCTCGAACAGGTCGATGCTGTGCTCCAGCAGCGCGGGGAAGACCGCGGGATCGGGGTCGACCGTGCCGCGAGCGAGCCGGCGCAGCCTCGGGTCGAGGCTGTGGCGCAGGTGGTCGGCGTGCACGTGCAGCTGGAGCTCGTGCCCGCGCTCCTGGATCGCGGCGATCACCCGCTCCAGCGCCGTGCGGCCGAACGCGTGCTCGAGCAGCACGTCGAGGAAGAAGCAGCCGCGGGCGCCGACGTGCTCCAGCAGGTCCATGTGCAGGCCGATCCCCGCCCCGTGCGGCCCGCCGAAGATCAGCTCGTCGACGACCCGGTCCGGGTCCGGGTCGCGCTGGCGCGCCACCGAGCCCTCCGTGTCGATCGTGAAGAGGAGCAGCGCCCCGGGCGGCGCCTGCGGGTCGAGCGCGGGCGGGGCCGGACGGCGGGGGCCGAGCACGAGCTCCCGCGGCGGGTCGGTCCACGGGCCGGGCGGCGCCCAGCCGTTCCCGCTCTCGGCGGGCCGGAACACGCGCGAGCGCACCTCGTCTCCGAGGTCGACGCCGTCCCACACCGCGCTCCAGTCGTCCTCGGGGACCACGACGTCGCGGATCGTCGCGGCCGACGAGGAGTCGTAGAGCTGCACCCGTACGGTCATCCGGCCGCCTCCAGCGCGCTCAGCCGCCGCTCGACCTCGCCGGCCAGCGCCGGCTTGAGCTCGAGCGCCCGGGCCAGCAGCGCCCGGCCCTCGCCCTCGTCGCCCCGGCGGACCACGCAGTCGGCCAGGAAGACGTGGGCCTCGGCCCAGCTGGGGCGCATCGCGATCGCCTGACGCAGGAACGGCTCGGCCGTCTCCGCCCGGTCCTGGGCGAGCAGCGCGCGGCCCAGCTCCCGCGGCGGCTCGAACCAGCCGGGGTTCGCGGCGGCCGCGGCGCGGAACGCCGCCTCGGCCTCCACCGGCCGGTGGGCGGCGAGCAGCGCGCGGCCGAGCAGGAACTGCGCACCGGCCCACTCCGGGTGCGCCGCGCACACCGGGGCCATCGCCGCCGCGGCGCCCGCGGGATCGCGGTCGTGGAAGCGCAGTACCGCGTCGTCGACGTGCCCGGCCACCACGACGTCCGCGCAGGGATGGGTCCGGCAGTCCTCGGGCACCTCGCCCGCCAGCAGGGCGTGCAGCACGGGCGTCAGCCGCTCGCGGCGGTGCAGCTCGTCGGCGAACGTGTGGCTGGCGTCGGGGACCGCGAGGCTGCGCACCGTCGGCAGCCCCGCCAGGCGGCCCACGTAGAACGCGTCGACGAGGTCGTCCGCGCCGGTGACGACGAGCACGTCGGTGTCCACCGCCGCGGCGACCACGGACCGCAGGTCCGGCACCTGCGGGGTGACGTCGGCCGGCGGCGACAGCGGGAAGCGCCGGTCCAGGAGCGTCTGGGGCGACAGCGCGACCACCCGATCGGCACGCAGGAGGCCGCCGAAGAGCAGGGCCGCGTAGCCCCCCATCGAGGACCCCACCGTCACCACGCGCGTGGCGCCCGTCTCGCCGATCGCGGCGCGCACCGTCTCGGCCATCTCCGCGACCGTGTCGCCCAGCCCGGGGACCGCGCCGTTGTACCAGCGGTCGGTCGAGTCGCGGACGAACACCCGGCTGACCGGCAGCGCATCGAGCAGCCGGTAGTAGGCGAAGCCCGCGGCGCCCCGGTGAGCGAACGAGACGACGACGGTCTCGTGCCCGGGGTCGCGGACCTCCAGGACGCTCACGGCCGGTCGTCGGCCGCCGTGAACGGCCACTCGTCGGCGAGGAGCAGGCGCATCGTGGCCAGCGTGGCGGTGCGGGCGGCGTCGCCGTCCGGGCCGGGCACCCCCTGCTGCTGGCTCCAGGCCAGCGTGCCCCCGTGCACGACGGTGCCGCTCTCCGGCGTGCGCCGCAGGACGATCCAGCAGCTCGTCGCCGGCGCCCCGCCGCTCTCCGCGGGGACCGCGGGCAGGACGCGGTTGAACCCGACGACCTCGTGGCGCCACGGCGCCTCCTCGCCCAGGTCGACCTCGGGCCGGCCGCGGTCGAACCGGCGGACGGGCACGCCGTCCCACGCCGAGGCGTCCAGCGGGACGACCGCGCCGGGGCGCAGCTCGGCCGCGCGGAGGATCGGGGACGCGGCGTCGGCCACGACGCGCATCCCGCCGAAGCCGATGCCCTGGTCGGCGGCGCGCCGGCCGCCGTACCAGTACTCGCCCCCGGTGCGGGGCGCGACCGGGTAGGCCAGCTCGGCGTCGTGCCACATGCGCGTGTGGAGCAGGGGGTCCGGTTCCGGATCGCCGGAGGCGTGGCGGATCAGCTGCTGGCGCCAGCCGTGGAGCCGGACCTGCCAGTGCATGGTCTCGGCCCCGAGGATCAGCAGCCGGCCGCCGGCCGCGACGTGCGCGTCGACGTGCTCGCGCATCGCCCGCGTCCAGTACGTGCTGCGCCCGACGATCACCAGCAGCTCGACGCCCTCCAGCGTCTCGGGCTCGTGCAGGTCGACGTCCAGCAGGTACGTCGTCTCCCCCGGGAACGGATCGGTCTCGGCCAGCCAGCGCATCACGCCGCCGGCGTCCTCGAGCAGCCGCTCCGGGGGCAGCGGCCGCAGGAACGAGAGCACGTCGGCCCCCGGCGCGTCGGCGGAGGGGGACAGGCGGCGACCGCCCGCGTCGTTGAACGCGGTGCCGGCCAGCGACGGCAGGACGACCGCGACGCGCGGCGTGCCGGGGTGGCGAACCACGAACGGGATACGGCCGTCGACCAGGTACACGCCCGGCGCCATCCGGCTCTGCGTGGGCAGCCGCGCCCGCAGCGGCCAGGCCAGGCCCGTCTCCCACGGGGCCGGCGGCGGCTCGGCCGCGTAGTCGCCGGCGGGGTCGAACGCGTCGACGTGGAGCGTGTCGACCGCGCGGCCGAGCAGGTCGGTCACCGGCAGGTCGTGGGCCTCGGGCGGTCCGTCGAGGCAGAACGCGAACGTCCGGCCCGCCACCCGACAGCGCTGGAAGGCGTAGCCCTCGGTCGGCCCGGGGGACGGTCCGGCCGGCTCCGGGGCCGGTTCCGCATCCGTCCGGGCCGGGCGGGTGAGGACGTAGACGCGCTCGTGCGCGCCGGTCGCCGGGTCGGTCCCTTCGACGACACGCATGGCGAAGCGCTCCTCGAAGGCCGGGTGCAGGTCCACGCTGCCCGACAGGCGGTAGGTGCCGATGCGCAGGCGCTCGTACCGCTCGGCCCCCCACAGCCGGGTCCGCTCGGCCAGGTCGTGGGTCACGGTCTCCGCGCCGTCGACGACCGGGGTGGTCACCAGCAGCGTGCCTCCGGGGCGCAGGATCCGCCGCCACTCGTCGAGCGTCGCGTCGAGGTCGTAGACGTGCGCGAGGATCCCGTTGGCGACGATCAGGTCGAAGCTCGCGTCGCGCAGGCCGACGGCGTCGCACACGTCGACGAACAGGTCGGCGTAGCGGTCGACGCCGATGTCGAGATCGTACGTCTGCAGGTCGGCGAAGAGGAACGAGCGCTCGCACTGGCTCGGGCTGCACAGCAGCGCGCGGATCGGCCGGCCGCCGAACGTGACGCGCAGCTCGTCCTCCCACAGCCCGTGCATGATGCGGTGGCGCTCCAGCGAGCCGCAGGTCGGGCAGCGCACGCGCGAGCGGGCGCTGAAGTCGATCAGCTCGGAGGCGGGGGTCCCGCAGATCGTGCAGCCGGTCACCGCGGACTCCTCACCGTCGCTCATCGGCACAGCATCGCTCATCCGCCCACCACGGTGATCGCGCCCGCGCGCGCCCGGACGTGCCGCACCACCCCGTCCTCG
>Ga0247758_1002126_pt1 | contig 11889 bp, 2 predicted proteins | sample UWRJL156409C4_FD_180950 | JGI IMG/M metagenome (GOLD analysis project Ga0247758, IMG submission 180950) | Plant litter microbial communities from Arlington Agricultural Research Station in Wisconsin, United States - UWRJ-L156-409C-4 | ecosystem: Environmental > Terrestrial > Plant litter >...
TTATGTTAAACACAGAACTGGAACTTCTTTTACTATACGGCTTATAATAGTAAAGATATTACTGTTTAAACTTAAATAATAATAATAACATTAACATAAACTCAAATATCTCTCTGGTTTTAATAGCTATTCCAAATCGCGCTTTAAATTAAGAATTACGGTTAAAATCTACATATAATACTACCATATTCTATATTATAAACTAAAATAATAACTGTAAAAGTTATGGTTTTTTCACTTTAAACCTGAATATCTCCTTTTACTGAACCCTAACCCTGAAAATGGAGTGAAAATTGGATTTTACATCACGTGATACATATTAAAACATATCATTTGATTATGTAAGCTAATAATTAAAAATTATTAAATTATTACTCTAATTTACTATGACGACCCTGCAGGCCGTCACTTGGGCCGGGGCGGCCCGACGAATCCCCCGCAGAAGGAACAGTGCAGGAAGACGGTGTACACTGTCCGGGCGCACTAGGCCAGGGGTGTAAAGACCTAAAGCCCTTATAACTAATGAGGTGCTGCTTGCAGCATGCTGAGTGCTTATATCGCAAGCAGGAGAAACCTTATAAGCAGAACGCTTACGCAGTGTAAGGTGCTTGTATAACGAGTACTTATAACGCTATAAGTAAGGTACGAAGTACCTCTTAATTAGTTAGTATAAATAGCTATAGTTATACCTATAACCACTGTAAGGGACTCTGGTTCCTCACGCTAATATTTAATTATTTATTTATATCCTACTATTCAGACTCACCTCTATACATTATAGTGATAACGACCTATAATAACATTAAACCCCCCGTCTAAAAGTGTTAATTTAATAAGCTGTCTTTAAAACGCCCTTTACCTGTTAACATCTTACTATACGTTTTATCTTAACCTATACCAGTCTTTTTAAGGCCTGTGTTAAGTGTAAGTTATAATACGATACTAACGTGAAGTTCTAAACGCTATTTATTAAACTCCCAAACACCACCTTCCTCTTACCACTAATATATTAACCTTTAAAAAAGGTAAGGAGATTAAGGAAGTGTAAGCCCAGCCTTAGCTCTCTATTATTAATAAGTTAGCTGCACGCCTTAAAGACTTAAACCTTAATTAGTAAGGACTGGTTAAGGAACTTAATAAAACCTTCCTTAGAGACATTAAGAGTCATATCGGTCTTATTAAGAAACTCTAAGCCTGACTTAACACTGTTAAGCTGGAGAATAACGACCTTAGGGGCTTATAGAAGAAGTGAGTAAAGCTCCCCCTACCGTCGCGCTTTAAAGGAGACTTTACGTAACTAAAGTCCTGGATAGCCCAGCTTTAGAGCTATGTTACCTACTACAATAAGCAGTTCTTTAAAGAAGAAGGAAAGGGAACGCTGTTTATTAAACTCCCAGACACCACCTTCCTCTTACCACTAATATGTCAACCTCTGGAAAAGGTAAGGAGATTAAGGAAGTGTAAGCCCAGCCTTAGCTCCCCACTATTAACAAGTTAGCTACACGCCTTAAAGACTTAAACCTTAACTAACAGGGACTGGTTAAGGAACTTAATAAAGCCTTCCCTAAAGATATTAAAAGTTACATCAGTCTTATTAAGAAACTCTAAGCTTAACTTAACGCTGTTAAGCTGGAGAATAATAACCTTAAGGGCTTACAGAAGAAGTAAATGAAGCTCCCCTTGCTGTCGTGCTTTAAGGGAGACTTTATGTAACTAGAGTCTTAAATAACCTAGCTCTAAAGCTATATTACCTATTATAATAAGTAATTCTTTAAAGAAGAAGGAAAGGTCAGGTTTACTAAAGCCTTACTAGATAGAGTAACTACTTATTAATATAAACCCTATGTGAAGATAATTAATAACCTCTTTATAAACAGAGTACGTAAAAAGGCTCTTAAGATTTAAGCTCTTTTTAATAACTTTAACATTTTCATTAACTAACTTTAAACTAAGTTTAAAGAACTAGACACCTTAAGGTGGGCTGAATAACACCTTATAACCTTAAGACAGACGTCTTTAATCCTTAAGTTCTCCACGCACTTTAAGCTAAAGGTGGTAAAAACCAAACTCGGTTAAAAAGCTCTAGTAATACTGTTTTAAAGTGGTTTAAAGGAGTACGTTATAGGAGACCTTTACTGAGAGGACTAACCAGACCGCCTTTAAAAGCTAATTAAGATAGTTATTAAGGTTAATAACTAGTATTATAATTACTATTATTAAAAGAACTTTTAAAAGGAGCAGACCCCTTACCAGCTAAGTAAGCTTAAAAAGGGGAATTAATTAACCGTAACAGGTTATTACCTTAAACTGATAGATATTAGTATAGTAAATTGTTAGAATTAGCCTAATTGTGACAAACCCTAATGATAATAACAGTAAAGGTAGCCTAGGGACCTGTTACAGGTTTAATACTTTAATTATAATAAGAAAGGATATATAGCACGGTAGTGCCCGTTATTAAAGTAAGTTAGTTAAAAACCCGTTTTAAAAGGAGGGAAGCACATTAAGTTTAACTTTAAAGATATCTATATTAGGATAGTAGGTAACGAAGAAGACTGTATTTAAATAAATAAGTGTAACGTGGGAGATAAAGGTGAAGAAGAGGAAGAACCTTAAAACGTAATATACCTAATCCTTAAAGGTGTCTTAAAAAAGTCAGCTATAAAGGTACAGGTTACTATTATGACGACCTTGCAGGCCGTCACTTAGGCCGGAGCGGCCCGACGAATCCCCCGCATAAGGAACAGTGCAGGAAGACAGTACGCACGGTACTACACACTGGGCTAGGGGTGTAAAGACCCGAAGCCCTTACAACTAACTAGCAGTTACTTAGTCTTGGCAAAAGTGCTCACTTACTGAGCACCTGTAAGACCTCTAAACAAAAGGTGCTTAGTAATAGGTTGCTCAGTCTCTCACTAAGTAACAGGCCACTAAGCAAGGTACAAAGTTGTTGGGTTTTTACAACCCTAACCCGGCCAGTGTGGTTAGAACAGTGTGGCTGGATCCACGCAGCCGCTCCGCGGCTGCATCCGTGGATCTGCACGGCCAAGAACGCCAGACTCCACTGCCAACCTCGTATTCAGTCAGCCAACCTCGCTTCGCAGAAGCGAGTGTGGCCAATGCACTCCGTGCACTGGCCACCCTCACGGCTATAATAACACGGCTTCCACTCTCGAAGATAGAATGAAATCAATCACCTTCAACACACACTGCTTTCCAATGCCTTGACCCTTTTTGCTTTTTAACAAAAGTACCTTTAGCCAGTTAGTATAGATAGCTATAGTTATGCCCATAACCACTGTAAGGGACTTTAGTTCCTTACGCTAATATTTAATTATTCATTTATATCCTACTATTCAGACTCACCTCTATACATTATAGTAACAGCAACCTATAGTGACATTAAACCCCCCGTCTAAAAGTGCTAACTTAACAAGCCGTCTTCGGAACACCCCTTACCTGTTAGCGTCCTGCTATACGTTCTGTCTTAACCCGCACCAGTCCTCTCAAGGCCTATGTTAGGTGTAAGTTGTAATATAATACTAGCGTCTTAGTTCTAAACGCTGTTTATTAAACTCCCAGACACTACCTCCCTCCTCCCACTAACATGTCAGCTTCTAAAAAAGGTAAAGAGATTAAGGAGGCATAAGCTTAGCCTTAGCTCCCTACCATTAACAAATTAGCTGCACGCTTTAAAGACTTAAACTTTAACTAGCAGGGACTGGTTAAGGAACTTAATAAAGCCTTCTTAAAAGACATTAAAAGCCGTATCAGTCTTATTAAAAAACTCTAAACCTAACTTAACGTTATTAAGCTAAAGAACAATAACCTTAAGGGCTCGCAGAAGAAATAAGTAAAGCTCCCCCTACCGTCGCGCTTTAAGGGAGACTTTACATAGTTAGAGTTATGGATAGCCTAGCTCTAAAGCTATATCACTTATTATAATAAGCAGTTCTTTAAAGAAGAAGGAAAAGTTAAGTTCACTAAAGCCTTACTAGATAAAATAGCCACTTGCTAATATAAACCTTACGTGAAGATAATTAATAACCTCTCTGTAAATAAAGCACGTAAAGAGGCCCTTAAGACTTAGGCCCTTTTTAACGACTTTAACGTCTTTATTAACTAACTCCGGACTAAATTTAAAGAACTAAACACCCTTAGGTAGGCTAAGTAACACCTTATAACTTTAAGGCAGACGTCCTCAGTCTTTAAATTCTCCACACGTTTTAAACTAGAAGTAGTAAAGACTAAGCTTAACTAAAAGGCCCTAGTAATACTATTCTAAAGTAGTCTAAAGGAACACGTCACTGGAGACCTTTACTAGGAAGATTAACTAGACTGCCTTTAAGAGCTAGTTAAGATAGTTATTAAAGCCGACAATCAGTACTATAATCACTATTATTAGAAGAACTTCTGGAAAGATCAGACCCCTCACCAGCCAAGCAAACTTAAGAAGGGGAACTAGTTAACCGCAACAGGTCACCACCTTAGGCTAATAGACATTAATATAATAAACTATCAGAATCGACCTAACCACGATAAGCCTTAACAATAATAGCAGCAGAAGCAGTCTAAGGACCTGTCACAGGTCCAGTGCTTTAACTGTAACAAAAAAGGACATATAGCACAGCAATGCCTATCGCTAAAGCAAGTTGGTTAGAAACCCGTTCCAGAAGGAGGAAAACACGTTAAGTTTAACTCAGGAGATATCTATGTCAGAATGGCAAGTAACGAAGAAGATTACACTTAGATAGACAAGTGTAACTTAGGAGATAAGGAAGAACCTTAAGACGTAGTATATCCAGTCCTTAAGGGGGTCTTAGAAAAGTCAGCTACGGAGGTGCAGGTTGTAAAAGACTAACTCTAAGGTGGAAACTCGGAACCATTAGAGGTGTAGGTTATAGAAGACCGACTTTAAGAAGAGATGTTTCAGTTAGCTGTTACAGGCCTTAAAAACCTCACCCTGTAAGCCCAGGAATTAAGGAAGTCCAAGAAGGACCCTGACTTAGAAATCACCAGGATGGTAAAAGGAGTTAAAGAACTAGCCCTTTAAGCCACCCAGACGGTAAAGTAAGCCTTAAAAGGTAAGAGAGAGTAAACTGAAAGAATCGAACTGGAGAAACGGAAGTTCTTCTTAACAGTATCCCTTAAGACTCTTAAACACTTTAAGCATATTAAGTAGATTAGCACCCTTACCTCCCTAGAAGAAGGATAGCTTAAGTAATTACCCCGTATTAAGGCTAGTATACCTTAGACTGGTACCTTAAGGGTCCCCCAAGAAGGCACGAAATAAGCATACTAATAGAGAGTTTAGGAGCTAAAGGAAAAACACTAAGAGTTAGTAGATAAAGTGGAGGACCTGTAAGTTAAGGGTTTTACTGTAACGTTTAAAGATAAAGTAGTGGAAATTAAGTTGCAACTTCATAACAGGGTTTATTTTACTAATTAGCTTAAGTATCGACTTATTAAAGAAGACTACTTTATAGAAGAATAAGCTAGGTTATTACTACCTAAGTTTTAGGAAAAGGTTTAGGAGAAATAACATATATAAAAGTAAGTGGAAGAAGAGAAAGAATAAAGCACTACTTCCCCTATTCCATACTCCATAACTGCAGCACTAATAGTTAATATTAACCACCCCAGTCACAGAGACATACTGTGGATCGATTACATGTACAACAACTGCACTCTTAACTGGCATTATGGGCTTAAGGCCCTCTATAACCACTTCCCAGGCACACGGAGACGGGATTACGTTACTGTAAGGATAAAGTTAGAACCGGCCCATTACTAGGTTTCCTACTCACCGATAAGAGAATCCAGTAATAAGCGGAAGGTTACCGTAGTTAACCAAGCTCTCACTATATGCTAGCAAGGAGGGGTACTTAATAACTGCCCAGTCGTAACGTGCTTACTATATCTTAACGGAAAGGCCAGAGAATAGCAGAAGCGAGAAGACTACTAACGGATCTAAAAGTAAAAAGACATTACTGTAATCCAGTCTCACAAAGCGTACTATCGTCTTATTAAGGACTTCTAAAACATTATACTATTTAAAGTCGACTGGACGCTAAGGTGTGAAAACCTAAGAAAGGTTAATTATTAAGTCTATTAAAGCTGCCTATTCTTCCAGAAGGAATTAAGAAAAGGTTACAAGCCCTCCAGAAGAGCCGGAAACCAGTAGTTCGCTAGTTAGCAAAAACCCTAAGAAGAAGGAGAGGCACTTAAAGGTTAGGCTGGATAAGACCTTAAGGACAGATAATTGCTATAACTTAAATATTAAAGGAGTATAAGCATTATTCCGTTAATATTAACATAACAGACGGAAAAGGGAGGCCATTTAAGGTAAAAGTAGTAATTAATAACGGGAGTGCTTCTAACCTAATACACCCTTCGTTAATTAACTAAAGGAAACTCCCTAACTAAAAGTATAAAAAGGCTATTCCCATTTAAAATGGAAAAGAAGGCCTATACTAATATAATAACAGTAAAGTCACCTACCACTTACCACTCCTAATTAAAGTGGATAAGGATAAATAATAAGTAGACTTTAACATTACACTAGTTATAAGTTATAATATAATCTTAAGTCTACCCTAACTGGAAAAGTACAACCTTATAATTAACTAAAGAAGTAGCCACTTTATCTTTAATAAGTCCCCTAACTGTAACCACTGTTTAAAGAAAGCTAAGAAGGCACTAAACCGTTCCAGAGATATACAAAGCACTTAAAAGCACGCTAAACCCTTAAAACTAAACACAGTTTAAGTCAGGTTTATTAAGACAGTTAAAGGACTAAAAGGTTTACCACATTACCTAAATAACGATTTAAAAGGTAAAAAGAAGTAAGAAGCCGATCTACAGATAAACAAAGAAGTTAACTTATCTAAGGTACCTATAAAGTATAGGAAGTTTACCCTGTTTTAAAAAAAGATATTATAATTACTAGACTACAGACCGTAGGATTATAAAATTAAGCTAAAGCTGGGAGTAAAACTCTACAGCTTCCAGCCCTACCACCTAAACCCCTAATAGGCCAAGGCCTTAAGGGAGTACGTTAATAAGAACTTAAAAAACAGGTTTATTATAAAATCCCAGTCCCTAACAGGGTACCTAGTGCTATTCATCCTAAAAAAGGAAGATAGTAAGTTACGTATAGTTATTAATTACTAAACGTTAAATAAGGATATAATTAAGAATCGCTACCCACTACTACTTATTACGGAAATGCGAGAACGGATTACTAAGGTAAACTGGTTCTCTAGCCTTAATTTCCCCATAAGGTTTAACCACGTCAGAATAAAGGAGGAGGATAAGTATAAAACGGCCTTTCAGACTCATAACGGGCATTACTAATACCGTATTATATTAATAAGATTAACAAACGCCCCCACAACCTTTTAAGGCCTTATTAACAGTGTTCTCCACCCCTTCCTTAATAAGTTTATCTTTATATATTTAAACGACGTTCTAATCTATTCCGAAACTTTAAAAGAACACCGAAAACACATACAACAGGTTCTAACAGCTCTTAAAAAAGCAAAGCTGACAGTAAACCTAAAGAAGAGCCACTTTTACATTTAAGAACTGAACTATTTAAGGTTTAAAATAACCCCTAAAAGATTTAAAATGTAACCAGAGAAGATAAAGGTAATTAAGGATTAGCCTACTTTAAAGAACTAGAAAGAATTATAAGCCTTTATCAGCTTTATAAATTTCTATTACTATTTTATTAAGTACTTTATAAAGATTATAAAACCATTACATAAACTTATAGGAGAAGGTAAACCGTTTAAGTAAACTGATAGATAGTAAAAGGCGTTTAAGGACCTTAAATACACCTTCGTCACAGCACTAGTCTTAACTCTCCCTGATTTCTTAAAGCCTTTCTAAGTCGAGACTAACTCCTTAAAGTTCGTAATTAGTGGAGAACTTAACTAAGTCTAAGACGATAGGAAACGCTACTTAATTACCTTTTTATTAAAAGGAATCTATAGACCAGCCTTACAATATCCAGTCCATAATAAAGAACTAATAGCGATTATTCAGTACTTTACTAAGTAGGCGCTATACTTAAGTGGTATAGAAGAACTGGTTTAGGTCTTCTTAGACTATAATAACCTCCAGTACTTCTTAACGAAGGAACTTAGTCTATAGTAAACACGATAAGTAAAGCTAATAACCCCGTTCTACTTCCAGATTCACCATATTAAAGGAAAAGATAATAGGTAAGCTGATACTTTTAATTAAAGACAGGATTATAAGGATATTAATCCGGTCTTAATCTCCGTTACTATATTTAATAAAGTTAAGAACGGCACATTAAAATATACACTATAAGTGTCAGATAATTAAACATTAAAATAAACTATTAATGTCTATATAAACTTATAAACAGAGTATAATATCTATTAATAATAACAGGACTTCTAAGTAAAAAGGCTAACAGAAGGGACCTATAAGTATAAGTGCCCTTTAAAAGACTTTTTAAGACACGTATAAGGTTATAATAAGAAGTGCTTAAAGTATTTAAACTATAACGAAACTGGTTATTAACTGGAACAGTTATTAAAAGGTATAAACAGTATACCTAAACTAAGAGTAAGGCTCTAGTACTAAGAGAAACCGTACATTTATAACTTAGGTAAACGGAAGGAGTACGTCTAGCAAGTTTATAAGTCTTAACTTAAAGGATATATAAGTTAAGCTAAAACTCTTATATAGGCTTAATAAACGTACACCTTCCCGGAAGTGAAGAAATTAGTTAAGGAAGTGGTTAATAATTACAATATCTGTTATAGGAAGTAAAACCGACGTTATAAGCTTTATAGGCTTCTTAAACCACTCCTTATACTATAGGTACTATAAAGCTCCATCTTACTTAACTTCGTTACTAGGATTCTAGAGTCTAAGGACCCTGCTATAGGAGTTACTTATAATTAAATCCTCGTAATAGTCAACAGATTAACAAAATGGGCCTACTTTCTATTAACTTTGAAGGATATAACAGTAAAGCAACTCGCTTATATCTTTGAAAAAGAGGTAATTTTATAACACCTTTAGCTAGATAATATCGTTACAGATTAGGATAAGCTGATTATGTCGAAATTCTAATAAAGACTAATGTAGAGAATAAGTATAAAAAGTAAGCTTTTAACAGCATTCCACCTATAAACAGATAGCTAAACGGAGTAAGTTAACCAGATATTTATAATGTATCTCTAAGCTTACATTAACTTTAAATAAGATAATTAGCTTAAACTGTTACTAATAATACAGATAGCTTATAATATAATATTAATTAAGTTAACAGGTATATTACCGTTCTTTACTAACTACGGTAAGGAGCTTAAGCTCCGTTAAGGTCCACCTACTAATACCCTTTAAGCTGTAGTCTGTATAAACTGGATGTAAGAATTACATAACTACTTATAAGCTGAACTTAAGTTTACACGCGAATAAATAAAGAAGTTTACTAATAAACACTAAACTAAATAACTAATACTTAAAAAAGGACTTTACTATAATGGCAAATAAGTTAAGGGACCGACTCTTTAAAAGGGGGACCACATTTACCTTTTTTCACGAAACTTACATTTAAAACAACCTAGTAAAAAGCTTAACTTTAAAAGGTACAGACTGTTCTAAATTAAGAAAAAGGTCGCCACCTCTAATTATAAACTAAACTTACCCGCCAGTATAAAAGTGCAGATTAAGGTTTTCTATATCTTACTTTTAAAACCTGCTCTGAAGGGAGTTCCTTTAGAAAAGAAGATTAAGATCGACACCGATAAGGATAAATATAACGTTAAGGAAGTTATAAATTCACGAAAAGGAAAGAACACGTTTAAATATCTCGTTAAGTGGCTAGACTACAGCCTTAAAAGCAACTCGTAAGAGCCAGTTAAAAACCTTAAGTGCCTAGACTTAATTACAAAGTTCCATTAAAAGAATCCAGACTAATTAAAACTAACGATAAGAACTAGAAATAAGATAAGATCTGACATCTAAACTACTATACTGAAAAGCAAGACCACCGTGGGACTTAAAGCCTGAGAAGCGGCAGGAAACTCCTTAATAGGTACGGGAGGACATTTGTCAAAACCCTTAGCCAGGGTTAAAAGGACCTCAGACCTAATAAGGAGACTAGGCCTCTAAAGCTTTACAAACACTATTAGAAAGAAAGTTAGTAAAAAAGAAAACAAAACGCGCTATCGTTACACTATAAAACCGTAAAAGCTACGAACCGAGTTAGGAAGAGGATGTCGGCTATAGCGACCCCCTGGAAAAAGAACCGGCAGGTGTTCCTGCCAGAAAGCCTCCCTAGTCGAAGGACTCGTTAGCTTCGGGAGGAGCAGCCAGACAGGCCTCCTCCTGCTCTTAAAAGCGGAGGATCTCTGCCTCCTAACTAAACGTAGAAAAAGCTCGCTCCTCTATCCTATAGCACTGGGTTTCAATCCGTTTAAGTTAAGTAGCGGCTTCACGGAGCTCTTAGGTCTTCAGCTCCAAGTTCCATACAGTAACGTCGTGCTCGGCGTTAAGACAGCGCTTCTTAGAAAGGAGCCGCTAAAGGAAAACGTCGCTATAACCGAACGCGTCGCACGAAGACGAAACTCCTGCCAGTAAATATTTAAAGTAACTATCCGATTGTGCAGTAACGAGACAGGAAAGCGATTTTAAAGAATAATAACTATAAGGCGACATTTACGATCTAAAAGTTAAAGTAAAGTCTGTAAGGTTACGGCGACAAGAGGTGCTATTTTTCAAAGTGCGCTTTTACACACAGTTAGTAGGTATAGTTACGTTAAGAAAGAAGAAACGCTCTTACCAGGGTTTTTTATAGAAAAAGAACGTTAAAGAGGGGGAATTGTGTAACGACCTTATAGGCTGTTACTTAGGCCAGAGCGGCCTAATAAATCCCCCGCATAAGGAACAGTGCAGGAAGACAGTACGCACGGTACTACACACTGGGCTAGGGGTGCAAAAACCCGAAGCCCTTATAACCAACCAGCAGTTACTTAATCTTAATAAAAGTGCTTACCTACTAAGCACCTATAAGACCTCTAAGTAAAAGGTGCTTAGTAACAGGTTACTCAGTCTCTCACTAAGTAACAGGCCACTAAGCAAGGTATAAGGTACCTTTAGCCAGTTAGTATAGATAGCTATGGTTATGCCCACAACCACCGTGAGGGACTCTAGTTCCTCACGCTAATATTCAATTATTCATTTATATCCTACTGTTTAGACTTACCTCTGTGCATTATAGTAATAGCGACCTACAGTGATATTGAACCCCCCGTCTAGGAGTGCTAGCTTAACAAGCTGTCTTTAGAACGCCCCTTACCTGTTAGCGTCCTGCCATACGTTCTGTCTTAACCCGCGCCAGTCCTCTCGAGGCCTGTGTCGGGTGCAGGTCGTAATAGACTCGTTCTTAGAAGCCTTTTAGCACCGCTTATATTGTAATTACCGTTACGATAGACCGCTGTTACGGAGCGGTCTTACTGCACCGGTACGGAAGGCACCCAACTAGGTGCCGTTTCTGCCGCGAAATATTAGCCGTGAATACCTTCAAACACCACTTGCAAGTTACACGCGGATTTTTGAAGCTCTCGAGCGTAACTTCGTCGTACTGCTCTCAGATGACGTCAGCCGTAAGGCTTTCTATTAAAGCCTTGTGGCGATCCATTGCAAAAAAAGAGGTGGAAATAGAGGGTTTGCGCGCGCAAAGAAGCTGTAACGTAGTGGTGGATTTTGAGGGTTGTTGATGGAGAGTTGAAAGGCTACATTGGGGGCGGAAAATTCTGCAGTCACAAGGAAGATCCTGGTTGGATTCTGCCCCATACAAAACCCTAACCCTGCCCCATTCTTGGCATCACGTGTTTCTGAAAT
>Ga0247758_1002127_pt1 | contig 11883 bp, 11 predicted proteins | sample UWRJL156409C4_FD_180950 | JGI IMG/M metagenome (GOLD analysis project Ga0247758, IMG submission 180950) | Plant litter microbial communities from Arlington Agricultural Research Station in Wisconsin, United States - UWRJ-L156-409C-4 | ecosystem: Environmental > Terrestrial > Plant litter >...
GCCCAGATCGACCTCGCCCAAGCACACCCCGAGAGTCGCATCCGTGCTCAGCGCTAGCCCCGGCTCGGCCTCGACGGCGCTGGGCCGGCCTCCCGGGCCGCGAATCAACACGTCTATCGCACCCGAAGCGCCGGAAGCAATTCGCGGATTGGGGCTGATGCGTGGCTTGAGGCCCAGCTTCTCCAGGGCCCGAGCTAGCCGCTGGGCGACGACCCGGGGCGTTTCACCCGCGCGGGTAGCAACCTTCACGCTTCGACCTTGCACGCGCAGCCCAATCTGACCGCCGCTGGCGGGCAGCCCCGAGTCACAGCCAACTGCGACCAGTTGAATCGGCGGCGGATCGACGACCTGAATATCCGGACCAGTCGGTCCCTGGAGATCAATCCCACATTGCGCCCAAAGCTTGCTCGCCGCCCGGATTTCACTGCGCATGATGCTCAGTGCCGAGCCGCTGTCGCCCCCGATCGAGGGTGCGCCCCCCGGCGAGAGGCGCAGCACGCGCACCCGCAATTTGAGGCTGAGCCGCTCGATGCCGGCAAAGGCAGCGCTATGTGGAGTTCCGACGACCCAGCTCGCGAGCAACTGCCCCGCGGCTTCGACCGACAATTGTCCACCGAGCTCGGCCTCGAGGGAGCGCTCGCGGGCGAGCGGGTAATCGCGATCGAGATGATCCGGGGTAAGCCGCAGTGGAGCCGTAGCCCAACACGATGCGCCGACAATGCTCGGGGGACACGCGGTCTTGGTCAGCTTGGGTTCGGCGAGCGTGTCCAAAAGGACGCCATTGGCGCGCCGCGTACTCACTCGGAGTTGCGACGGTGCGCTGTCAGCTCCTGCAAAAACGAGCCGCACCGCCTCGCGGTCGCCCGGTCCTGATTCGGCCCCGGGCAAGTCCCGGCTGAGCGCCACGTGGTCTCGATCGCCGCTCAGCCAACTGCCATCTGCGAGCTGCGCTACGGCTCGCGGCGGAGCTGCTTCGGCCTGCGCCAGCTGAGTGGCACACAAAAGGGCCAATGCGAGACGGCTGCGGCTCATTCGCTCCATCCGAACTGGATCCGGCGCACGCTCGGCTCGGTGCTGACCTCCGGTGCGTTTTTGGCGTGCGCGGCTTGAATCAGCGCGCCCCACGCCACGGAAGCCAAGTGCCGCGAGGCGATCAAGGATTTTGCGCAATCAATCGCCCAATCGCGATCGCCTACGTCGAATAGCGCGGCAACGGCTAGGCCTCGCAGCGCTTCGCGCCGCGAGCTGGTGGCCGCGACCCGTAGCAGCTCGCGCGGACGCGGATCGTCGTAGTCCCGAACTAGATGCAGGGCCGCCCGCACCCCGGATTCGTCGTTCAACGGGCCCTTGGCCAAGCTCTCCAGCATGGCGCGCGCGGCAGGCGCCTTTTGCCGCGCCAAGCGAAACAAGAACGTCGTGTCTCGGTCCGCGCTCGGACGATCGCTGAGGCGTGCCACCAGCTCGACCGTGGGGCGGATCGCCGGCGGTGGCGAAGTGAATGACAGGGCCCACACCACCATCGCCCAAGCCGCTCGCGAGCTCAGTGGTCCCTCGTTCGCGCGTGCCGAGGCCTCCGCGAGCGGAGCGCCGTCGCCCGCGCGCGCCGCAACCTCACCGAGCACCAACCAACGCCCCAGGTGACGTTCGGCCTCGCGCAGCACGGCCAACGCGGGCCCGATGGCGGGCGACAGCGGCTTCGACCAAGTGAGCGGCACGAACAACTCCAGACAAAGCGCGATGCGGTGGCTCTCCTTGATTTTGGGTGCCAGCGAAGTCACGTGCTCGCCCCCCGATTCACCGCGGGCGATGCGCGCGACTTCGCCCGCGAACGCCAGGTGCGCATGGCGACTGCGCGCGACTTTGGCCAGAGCCTCCGCGAGCCCGGGATCGGTCGTGCGACAGGCCGCCGACAAGGTCGCAAAGTTGCCGCAATCCTCCGCCTCCAGTGCTTTTTTGAAGCTGGGCAGCGCGCGACGATCGAAGCATTCGCCGAGTACACGCGCACTAGCCGCGTACAGCGGCCGCTCGTACGACGCGCGCTTTACCATCAGCTCGAATGCCTCCAACAAGCCATCGCACAGGCCAGCCGAGTGCGGCGCCAAGGCGCGCAGCACGCCAGCCAAGCGCGCTTCTTGGGCCGGCCGACGGCGCAGCGCAGCGCGCAGCTCAGCGCGCAGGCGCGCCACCACCTGCTCGTCGATCATGTCCGCGCGCTCCGCTCGAATCACCATGAGCCGAGCCGCCGACCATAACATCCTTTTGGGGCGCGCTGATTTCGACTTGTAGTACGCTCTGTCGGCGCTGGAATGAGCGCAGCGGAGAAATTCAATCGTCATGCGGAATATCGCCCTTTCTCGCAGCGCCCTCAGCGCGCACAGTTTTTGGCTCGCCGCTCTCACCTTCGGCTGCGCCAAACACGGCGCTCCGCCGCCCGCCGCTTACGCTCCGCCACCGGCTCCTGCTACGCCTGTGACGCAAGCGCCCGGATACAATGACGGAACAGCGCCCGTGCTCGCCGCCTCACCCGCTGCGCCCGGAGCAGCAGGGGGCGTGCCAAGCGCGCCGCTGTCGACACCCAACCCACTCGCACTGCCCTGCACGGTGGACGCCAATTGCCTGACCCACCGCTGCAACGTCGCCGCCCAGAAGTGCGCCTGGCCTTGCCAGACCGACAACGATTGCATGCCGGGCAATGCGTGCATCGCCCCCACTTGCCTGCCCAAGCTGCAGTAAGCTCGCTGGGCCCCATGACGACCCAGATGCTGACCGAATCGGACTACGACGCCCTCGCTGCTCCGGAGCTCAACCGCTTGATCGCGAGCCTCGACGCCTTGGGCGACGACTCCGAGCACGCAATCGAGGCAGAGCTCGCGAGCGATATCTTGACCATCGAGTTCTCGGACGGCGCTCGCTACGTCTTGAATTCGCACCGCGCGGCGCGCCAGATCTGGCTCTCGGCGGAGCGCTCTGCCTGGCACTTCGACTACGTGCAAAGCTCGAAAGCTTGGATCGCCGCCAAGAGCGGCGATGAGCTGTGGAGCACCCTCACCCGGCTCCTCTCCGCGAAGCTGGGCAGCGCGGTCGAGCTCGGTTAGGCGCCTTCGACGTGAAGCCTGAGCGTCTCTTCGCCGATCACATGCTCCTTTGCGGCATCGTGTTGGGTGAAACGCACTTCGCGAGCCAAGCATTCTTGACTGAGGTGCTGCTCGCCGCTCCGCGCAACCCGCAGTAGCCGCTCGCTGCCGTCGATCGAGAGCCGCACGCGGGCGGTGAATTCGAGCCCCAGATCTTTGCGCGCGGCCTGTACGCGGCTAGCCACCTCACGAAGTAGCCCCTCGTCCACCAGCGCTTCGGTGAGCGTGGTGTGCAGAACGACGACGCCCACGCGCCCAGTTTCCGCCGCAAAACCAGGGGCAGCTTCGGCGGTAACCTGGATCTCCTCGGGGCCGAGTTCGTAGCTCTCGCCTTCGATCGTGATCACGACCTTGCCGCTCCGCGAAAGCTCCGCGTACAGCGCGCTGCCATCCGCGCCTTCCAAGAACTTCTTCGCCGCTTGCACGTTCTTCCCGAGCCGGGGACCGAGCGCGCGAAAGTTGGGCTTGATGCGGAAGGCGACCGCACCATCTTCGTGACCGGGATGCATGAAGCGCACTTCGTGTACGTTCAGTTCTTCTTGGATCAACGGCTTGTAGGCGTCGAGACGCTTCATCAGCTCGCCGTCGTTGAACACGACGTCTACGCGCGACAGCGGCTGGCGCACCTTGAGTTTGTTGGCAGTGCGCACGCTGAGCCCGAGGCTCACGATGTCGCGTACGGCGCGCGTCTCTTCGACCAGGCGCCGGTCGATGACCGCTTCGTCGGTCTCCGGAAAGCGGTCGAGGTGCACGCTCGCGGCATGCGCCGGCACTTGCGGGAAAACCTGCAAATTTTGGTAAATTTCTTCACTCAAGAAGGGCACGAACGGCGCGATCAAACGGCTCAGCGTGGAGAGCGCCTCGTGCAGCGTCGCGAACGCATCGCGCTTGTCTCGGTCCATCCCGGCCGCCCAGAAGCGTGAGCGGCTGCGGCGTACGTACCAATTGGACAAGCTCTCTGCGAGATCGATCAGAGCGACGGCCGCGTCGTAGCTCAGGTAGGCGTCGAGCGCGGAGCGCACCGCCTTGGTCGTCAAGTTCACTTCACTGAGCAGCCAGCGATCGAGCAGGTTGCGCTCTGCGGGCACGCGGCCTGCGTGCTCCGGGTTCGTCGGGCTCCAGCCGTCGATGTTGGCGTAGATGGTGAAGAACGAATACACGTTGCGGATTTTGATCAAAAAATCCTTTTGCAGCGTGCGAACGTTGCGCAGCGAATGGCGCGTGTTACTCCAGGGCGGGGAGGAAGCGTAGAAAAACCAGCGAAATGCGTCGGCCCCGGGCGCCGGAGTGTGCGGATCTTCGCACGTAACGCGCTGGTTGAAGGCGCTTCGCGGCACCTCGGCCGGCATCGTGCCGAGCCCGGTCACGATCGGCTCGGTCGCGAGCGCGCTCTGATCCTCGTCCGAGAGCACGAGCACGCGGCGCGGCAATTTCTTCAGCACCCGCAGCTTGACGGGACGCGTGTGCTCGGCGCGATCCGGGCGATACAAGATCACACTCGCGCCGTCTTCCAGATCCATGCCTTCCAGATCTTCGCGCGCGATCAGCGCTTCACCCGCCGTTGCCTTTTGACCCAGGGCTTCGCTCAGCACCCCAAAATCCATGCGCACGCGATCGAGGATGATCTCCGGAGGCGTGTAGTTGCCCTTGCTCTTGGCCTCTTTCTTCCCTTCCCGATCGCACACGTGACCGAGCACGATGCAAGTCTGGAACGGATGCGGAAGCTCACGCATCCGGCTCAAGCCGAGCCGCTGTTGCGTGTCCTTGTCGAACAGCAAAGACGAGATCATGAGCAGTGAGTAGAACCAACCGCGCGTTTGATCGATCGCTTCGCTGATGAAGTCGGCGGGGAACGCGGCATCGAACTGAGCCGCGGAGTCCGGTTGGTGCGGGAAGCCCCACTGCGCGAACGGCATGCAGCCGGAGTCGAACCAGCAGTCGATCACTTCGCCGACCCGGCGCATCTCCGCGCCGCACGTGGGGCATGGGAACGTGACGTGATCGATCCACGGTTTGTGCACCTGGAGGTGCGGGCTCAAATCCGGATTCTTACGCCGCTCTTCGTGAAAATAGGCAAAAGCGTGCGGGTTGCGGGTTTCGATTTCGCTGATGCTGGAGGGGGCGTGCTTGTGCTCCGGATCCGCGCTGCACGTCCAGACGTTGAGCGGCGTGCCCCAATAGCGCTCACGGCTGAGCGCCCAGTCGACGTTGTTCTTCAAGAAGTCGCCGAAGCGACCGTCCTTGATGTGATCGGGTAGCCAATTGACCGCTTGGTTATTGGCCAGCGCGTCATCGATGCGCGCGGTGGTGCGGATGAACCAGGCGGGGCGCGCCAACTGGATCAGCGGATCTTCGTCCGAGCGCCAGCAGTACGGGTACTCGTGGCGGTAGATTTCCTCGAACACGAGCAGCTTGCGCTGGCCCAAATCGTGGATGATGTCGCGATCGGTGCTCTTGACCCAACGCCCGGCGAGAAAGCCAAAATCCGGCTTGAACTCACCGTTCGGCAAGATCGCGCAGAGCAGCTCGACGGCCAGCGGATCGCTGTAACGGGCGAGCTGCTTGCGATGCGCATTGTGATCGTCTTCACCGAAGGCGGGCGCAATGTGCACGATGCCGGTGCCCGTATCGAGGGTCACGAAGTCTTCGGCGATCACCCGCCACCAGAGCGCGTCGTCGCCGCCGCCCTTGAGCGCCACGCGCGTTTCGCCGAGGGTCTTTTGGTAGAAGTCGAACGGCGGACGGTAGCGCTTACCGACGAGGTCACTGGCTTGCACGCTGCGCACGACGGTCAGCTCGTGGCCGATTTTTTCCGCTAGCGCCGCGCGCAGATCACTCGCGACGATCAACTGTGTGACACCGAGGTCCCGGGCGACAGCCGGCTTTTTTCCCTTGATTTCGAGCGCTGCGCCCACGGTCACCACGTCGTATTTGGTGTTCGGGCGAACCGCGGCATAGCCGTTGGAGGGCAGAGTCCACGGCGTGGTCGTCCAAACAACGAGCGCTGTTTCCGGCTCGTCGAGCAACGGGAACGCCACGTACACGCTCGGGTCATCGACGGTTTTGTAGCCGAGGCCCACTTCAGCCGCAGACAGCGCGGTGCCGCCTTGCGCCCACCACCAAACGACCTTTTGTCCTTGGTAGAGCAGGCCCTTGTTGAACAACTCCGAGAGCGCCCACCACACGCTTTCGACGTAACTCTTGTGGTAGGTGACGTAGGCGTCGTCGAGGCTCACCCAAAAACCGATCCGCGAGGTGAGCCGTTCCCATTCACTGGTGTAGCGGAACACGCTCTCGATGCAGCGCTTGACGAAGGGCTCGACGCCAAACTGTTCGATCGCCGCCTTGCCGTGGATGCGCAGCTCTTTTTCGACCTCGACCTCGACCGGCAAGCCGTGCGTGTCCCAGCCGCCCTTGCGCAGCACCTGCTCGCCGAGCATGGCGTGGTAGCGCGGGAACAAGTCCTTCATCACGCGCGTGAGCACGTGCCCGTTGTGGGGCAGGCCGTTGGCGGTCGGCGGACCCTCGTAAAACACGTACTTTTTGGCGTCTGACGCGCCTTTCGCCAAGGCCTTCTCGAAAATGCCGCGCGTGCCCCACAGATCGAGGATGTTTTGCTCGTATTTGGGGAAATCGAGCTCGGTGGGAACGGCTTGGAACGGCGGTTTCGTCATGACAAAAGGGGGTGTTGTGGGGGGCGTATACCACACCGCCGCGGCTGGGGAGCGGCGCGCGGCGGGCTAGCGGCTCAGGATGCCCAACGCGCCTAGGAGCGGCGCGGGATCGGCTTCGAGCGCCGCTCCTATCACGGCCACGCCAGCCGCCCCCGCGGCCAGGCAGGCGGCCGCGTTCTCGGCGTCGACCGCTCCCAGTGCGAACCAAGCCTGCGCGGGGTGGGCGGCGCGTGCGGCCCCCAAGGCGGCCACCCCAAGCTCGGCGCGGCCCTTACGGACGCCGAAGATGGGCGAAAGCAACACCGCATCCAGCTCCGCTTCGAGCGCCGCGCCTGGCTCGTGACAGCCGCGCGAAAGTAAGACCTCGGGGCCCAGATAGCTGCGAGCGTCGGCGGCGCTGATGCCATGCTGGGGCAGATGAAACGCGGCGCAGCGAAATGCTCGAGCCAGGTCCGCGCGCTCGGCCACCCCGAGCAATTGCCGCGATTGCATCGTCAAGTCCGCCAAGCGTTCGCCCAGCGCCCAGCGCTCGCGCACGGGCAGCAGATAGTCCCGCAGCGTGAAGAGCACGGTGCCCTGCGTGGCGCGCTCTGCAAGCCGCGCATACCGATCGAGCATGACGCGCGGCACGGCCCGCGTCGTGTCCGTGAACACGATCAAGCGCGGCAATGGATCAGCCGTGCGCACGCCGCGGAGCCCAGGTAAAAAGCGCGCGCGCGAGGCCAATGGCGAGCAGCGCACCCACGCTGTCCGCAACCCAATCCCACACGTCCGCGGAGCGATAGGCGGTCAATGCCTGACACAGCTCGAGCAGCAGCCCAAGCAGCGAAGAGCCCGCCCCGCCGAGCACGAGCTTCCGGCGCAACGGCGAATCCGCCCGATGCCAATGCAGAGCCCGCGCGATGAGCAAGGCTAGCCCGCCGAACGCGAGCGCGTGCAAGAGCTTGTCCGTAGCGACGAAGCCGACTTGGGGCAAGGTCCCAATGCGCACCAAACCGCCGTAGAAAAGGGCGCTCGCGTAGACCACGGCCGGCAGCACGTGCGTAGCAAAAGCGACCGGCCGATGCAGAGGTTCGTTGGCGTCAGAAGTCACGAAAGATGCTCGACGGGGAAAACGTAGCCTGCCACACCCTGACACGACGCGAAATGCACGGCCGGCAATTCCGCCGCAAGTGCGCATGGGCTCCGCTAGCAGTTTGGATATGACGTCGGGTTCATACCTCTGGTAATGTCCGAGCACAGTGCAAGTCTTCGACGGCAAGCTCGCGGGCATCAAAATCGTTCGACCCAAAATCTTCGGCGATGATCGAGGCTTCTTCTTGGAGTCCTACAGCGCGCCCGCCTACGCGGCGGCGGGCATCGACGCGGTCTTCGTGCAAGACAACCACTCGCGCTCGGTCAAGGGCACGCTGCGCGGTGTCCATTACCAATCGCAGCCGGGCCAAGCCAAGCTGGTACGCGTCATCTTGGGCCGCATCTGGGATGTAGCCGTCGATATTCGAACTGACTCACCGACCTTCGGCCAATGGGCAGCGGTCGAACTCGACGACAAAACGCGAGAGCAGCTGTTCATCCCGGTCGGCTTTGCCCACGGCTTCTGCGTCTTGAGCGAGGTCGCCGAGGTCGAATACAAGGTGAGCGCTCCATACGACGCCAAGACCGAATGCTCGATCAGCTATGCCGATCCAGATCTAGCCATCAAATGGCCGATCACTTCGCCTTTGCTCTCGGCCCGTGACCAGCAGGCGGAGTCCTTTGCCGCGTTCCGCTCGCGAGTCGCGCGTTGATCGTCTGGGTGACCGGCAGCCGCGGCATGTTGGCTCGCGCCGTCACGGACCAACTGACGCGAACTCGGCAGGAATTCATCGGCACCGACGCTGAGCTCGACATCGGCGATGCAGGCGCGGTTTCGGCGTTCGTCGGCGATCATCGCATCACGCACATCGTCAATTGCGCCGCTTATACCCGTGTCGATGACGCCGAGGCCGAAGAGGAGATGGCAACGCGCGTGAACGGTGAGGGCCCCGCCAATCTAGGCGTCGCGGCCAGGCAACATGGCGCGCACGTCTTACATTTCTCGACCGACTACGTCTTCGACGGCAACGCTTCGTCCCCCTACCGAGAGGACGCGCTCTGCGCACCCGCGAGCGCCTACGGTCGAAGCAAGTGGTACGGTGAGCAGCGCCTAATGGCCACGAAAGACGCGCTAAAGAGTAATCGCGCAGTCCAAATCGTGCGCACCTCTTGGCTGTTCGGCGAGGGCGGCAAAAACTTCGTCAGCACCATGCTGGCACTCATGGCCGAGCGCGAAGTACTGCGCGTGGTCGTCGATCAAGTTGGGCGCCCCACGTACACTCGAGACTTAGCCGACGGAGCGCTCGCGCTGCTCGGCTTGTCTGAAAAGCGCGAGCCGGCAGAGTCTGGCATTTTTCATTTTGCGAATGCCAACGCGACCAGCTGGCACGGCTTTGCCACGCGCATCCTCGAGCTCGGTCGCGAGCTCGGCTTCAGCCTGCGAGCGCGCGTCGTCGAACCCATTCAAACTTGGGAGTTTCCGCGGCCAGCGCCGCGCCCCGCCTATTCCGTACTCGCGACGGAAAAGGTCGAGCGAGCGCTTTGCCGCGCGCCTCGCAGCTGGGATGACGCCGTACGCGCCTATCTTTCGTCCCTGCTACTGCCCTAGCGAGCGCAGCCGTTTTGGGCCTCACCTAGCCCAAAAACAGCACGGCCCGAGCGCTCCAGATACGGTGCGTTCGGGCCATGGTGACGACGCGGGGAATGCCCGCGCTCTGATCAGGACAGTGCCGACTTCAGAGGCGCAACGCCGATGCGCCGTTCGGACTCGCGCCCAAAAACATCCGCCGTATCCGTGCGCTGCACACCCAAGCGACGTGCATCCTCCAGCAGGCGATACACCATTGCCAGAGCCTGTTCCGCAGCCGCATCGCGCGTCATGCCATATGCCTGAACACCCGGCATTTGGGGGACTTCGGCGAGCCAACGGCCTTCGAACTCTTGCGCGCATTCGAGCGTAATAGTCATGGCGACGAGCTGAGTATGGCACTCGCTATTGGCTTCGACCAGAGCCAACCTGCCACTCTGCATCAGCTAAAAAGCAGTGTAAAAACAGAGCCTTAGAAGCCATTTCCTGACTCGCCACCCAGACGCCACTCAAGTGTCACACAAACGTCTTATGAATTGTCACCACCGCCCTGCGTAAACGCAGTGAGCTTCGCGTAACCACTCGAAAGCGCATTACATCGGATCTCTTTCGGCCAGCGGCGGCGCGAAAAGAGCGCGCACTCGCGTCGCATAGCGGCTGCCGGGAAGCGCGGCGATGACGGCTCTGGCATCACGTTCTGCGGCAGGTCGATCATACAGCGCGAGCTCAGCCTCGATGCGTACGATCGTGGCTTCTATTGTCAGCGCGCCGTTTGGCCAACGTTGCACGTAAGCATTGACCGAGCCGAGAGCGTCGCTAGCCCGCCCACGCTTTAGCGAGTTTCGCGCGTGATCGATGACTTTGACTTGCTCGGCAATGGAGACCGCGCTCGGCGGCCCCGGAACGCCGCTCCCGCTGGGCTCAGGCAGCGACGCGGGCAGCGCACCGGAACCGGCCTGCGCTGCGCTCGGCGGCTCAGCCGACGAGTTCGAGGCATCCGCCGCCCGTGCAGCGGCGCGCGGCGCTGCCAATTGCGCGCCCAACAACGACTTCGGCAAACCACGAAGGGCGATCGGCGGCGCCGCCGCGGACTCGGCTCGAGGTGGCTCGGCGGGTCTCAAAGGCGCAGATCCGCTAGCCGTTTCGAACGTCTGGTCGACCAGCGCGTGAGGCACGTGGCGCGACTCTGCGCTGGGGCGCTGAGAAAACCAGCCAGCGGCACCTATTGTGACGAAGCCGAGCAAAAGCCCCACACCGAGCCCCTTCAAAACCGTCAAGACGCTCCCGTAACGTGCAACGAGCGTACCCGCAGCAATGTGGGTTCCTGCGCTCGCGGCCAGGGCCGCTTGGTCCAGCCCGAGCGCCGCCATGGTCTTCACCGCGGCATTGGCTGCCGGCGCGTCTGTGCGCACAGAGCGAAGCAAGCCACGCTCGAAGTCGTCACAGCTGTCGAAGAAGGGCTCGAGTTCGCTCATGGGGCACCTCCCGGCGCCAGGCGCGAGCGCTTGATGCGTTGAGCCGCGTGGTGAAACGCCTCGCGCGCGCGACGCAAACGCGAGGACACCGTGCCCAGTGGAATGTGCAGCAATTGCTCGAGTTCGCGCAGCGAAAACCCCTCGATCTCGAACAGTACGAACACGGTCCGCAGGTCCTGCGGCAGCGCATCGAGCACCTGATCCAAGACCAAGCGCGCCTGTTTTTCCTCGAGTAGCGCCTCGCTGCTCGGCAGCGACGAGGGCTCGCGGTCGAGCGCGCTTTCGTCCGTATCTTCACGGCGTGCGGCCCGCGCACGCCGCGCATTGGCCGCGACGCGCACGGCGATGCCGTATAGATATTGACGCTCACCCCCCGGCTCGATGAGCTCGAGCTTGCGGGCCGCGACGATAAACACTTCCTGGCTCGCGTCGTCCGAGGCGGCTTCTGTTACGCCCAACCGACGCAGCGCGCGCCAGACCTCATCGAAATGAGCGCGGACCAGTTGGCCGAGGCGTTGGTCAGCCGTTTTCGAAGCGGGGCGCACCGAGGATGGAGGACTGGCAGACGAAGGTTCGCCTAGTCGCGTGACGTCAGGTGTCAGGCGCGAAGGAGGCAAGCTGGAGTTAAGGGTTACGGACAATTCCTGCTCGGTGATTGTCCCCCGCTCGCTGAAATGATCACTCGAAATACACCGCGATTCCGGCGCGCAGGGTGAACCCGATCCTGGGCAGCTGGAGGGTGTTGGGTGGGCCTCCGGGGTCGAAGTAGAAACGATCGTGCACCAACGGCAGAAGCAATCCGCCGTCGAGACTGATTGAGAGCGGTGCCATGGGGACGTACTCGGCCCGGGCGACGCCGCCCAAAGCGTACCAGACCAGGTTCGCGCTCGCGCTCTGATACGTTTGCTGGCCTGTCGCCTCGAGCGCCCCGCCATCGA
>Ga0247758_1002129_pt1 | contig 11872 bp, 11 predicted proteins | sample UWRJL156409C4_FD_180950 | JGI IMG/M metagenome (GOLD analysis project Ga0247758, IMG submission 180950) | Plant litter microbial communities from Arlington Agricultural Research Station in Wisconsin, United States - UWRJ-L156-409C-4 | ecosystem: Environmental > Terrestrial > Plant litter >...
CCAACCGCGAAAACAGACACCGAGAAGACCGCATCGTGCTGCGCTTGGCGACTCTTGAAAATCTCGAGACGCAGTCCACCGCCAAGCGACATCAGATCAGGAACGGGGCCCTATCCCTTAGAAATAAGCATTTTCCCACCTCTCACTCCCGCCCTTCACCCGGCCGTCTCCGCTCCGACATTGATTTGGATGAAAAGAAAATTCCTTCCAACTTAAGTCACACAGAAAAAGCAGCAGCAGGCAGACATGGATATCACGAAATGCGCTGGCTGGCTGGACGATCCTTGTCTCAAAAACGGGATAATAGACATGGTATTCTCTCCACTCGGCCCTTCAAAAAATCCAAATCCAATATGAACCGTCGTCATCCCCGAATGTGCTCCTCCATGCGCTTGCGCCAATATTAATTTGCCCCCTTTGAGCCTATTCGGCCGGCAGTGGTAGTTTCGATTCGGCTGGTGCTGCAGCTGCAGCGGTACACACCCGCACGAAAAATGCATGCGGAGAATTTGAGGGGGAGGGGGGAGGGGATATCGACGAAACTGCGGTGTGGGGGAAAAAGCCCCCCTTATTACTCTCTCGTATTAATAGGGGCCCGATGCAATTGTGGGAGGGAACAAGCGACCCGCGCCAAGTGACGGTGCTAGATTTCCCCGTTGCCGCGTGCGTGCTCTCCTCCCGAAACGACAAATCAACTAGAAATCAAATCAAAAAACTTGATTTACTCGGCAGCCGGTGCCGCCGGTCCTCTGCGCCAGTTGTTAGACGCCATGATGACTCGCTGTCTGCCGTCGCGCTCCTCACGGGACTCGCGAGGGGCGGCCTCAACGCGGTCGGCACGATCCACACGGTCGGTACGGACCTTGCCTGCCGGAGACGCTGTCCCCTGGTAGGACCTGGAGCGCATGGGGGAGGCGACGGGCGAGTCCTGACCGAGCAGGTCCTCGTCCTTGACGGGAGCGCGGGCCTTGGCGTGGAAGACGCGGAGTCTGCCCTCCTGGTAGGTCATGCCGCCGACGGCTCTGCGGGCCTTCTCGGCCTCCTCTGCGGAGGGAAAGTCAAGGAAGGCGTAGTGGTGGTTGCCCGGCTTCTCCGTGGCAGACGGATGAGGTGTGATGCGCTTGCCCACCGCGGCGCTGCAGAGATCGTTAGTGCCCTGTCTGGGTTTTCAGAGAGGGAGGTGCAACTTACATTTCAAATCCAGTGAAAATCTCACGGAGCTCAGCGTCGTTCTGCTCCTGGTTCAGCATGGGGCCGAGACCGCCGACATACAGCCTCTTGCTGTCGACGTTCTCAACCTCGCTCTGCCTCGGCTCGACGTCATCACGGTCGGACCGGGCGACGGGCTTGGCGCCGCTCCTCCAGTCGCCCCAGCGCTGAGCGAGCGGGGTGTCCTGAGCAGGGCGTTCGCTGTCGTACGGCTTGCGCGACGACGAGGTCTTGGGGTGGCAGGGGCCGACCTTGAGGGCGCGGTCATAGATGGCGATGCCCTCAAGCGTGACGAGGGCCTGCTCGGCGGCTTCGCGCGACGGGAACTCGACGAAGCAGTAGCCCGGGTTGCGCTCGCTGATGGGGTCGACTGAAATGTGGATCTTCTCAAAGTTGCCTAGGCCTACCTCGCGCAGTACCGTCTCGATGTCTGTGGGTGTGACCGAGTAGCGAAGGTTGCCGACGTAGATGCGGCGTCCCTCATTGAGGGCGTCTGTTTGCTGGATGGCGTCCATTTTTTATGATGTGATTTGATGATGATGTTGAGAGACGCTGAAAAAGATGTGGTGCGGGCTGCTGTGAAGTATCAATGAATGGTGAGATTGCTGGTTTGAGTTTGATATGACTTTTGATATTTTTCCGAGTCTTGATTCAAGTCAGGGGTGAATGGCCAAAGTCGGAAAATTTCGATACGACCCCTGTGTGTCAGGCAACACAAGATCCAGCGTTGCGGGGCGTGGAGACCCAACTGGGTGGGACTGGGAACCGGGAGACCGGGAGCCTGAAGGGCGGTGTGCTGCACGATTGAGCCCACTCAAAAATTCTCAAAAAAGACCCTGCCAATGCCTTGAAAGCAAACACCAACGCTGCTTCCCTGATTTCGTGTATGCACTTCAAGCATTCCGGGCATTTCAAGCTTTGACTGGTTATTCATCCCCTGGGCGTGGGGGGCTTGGCTGATTCAAGGAGCAAAAATTCCAAAAAGAACATACAACACCAGGGATTCGCTGGTCGTCACCGACCCAACTACTAGTCTGGCGGTTACTGGCTTATCTATGGGAGAGCAGACGGGATCCCGAGTTCTCCAGTACCTATGGTCGTATGTATTATGGGTAGGTTGGTGACCGGGTTATATCCAGGGCTCCAGCATCGAATCCCGACTGTTGGTGGTCTGCAAACCTTGCAATCGGCACTTCCCAGCCCTATGAGAATCAATCCAAACACTCCCCCGCACGCCTCAGCTGTTGCTTTGGCAGAACCGGGGTTTCACTACATTTTCGACCAGGCCACGATGGCATTGACGAGACATGCATACGCTAGCCTCAACTTGGAGAGCCGGAGAACTGATCGGGCAGTTTAGCTAGCCGCTCGAGAACGCCACCACGCATCTAAGCCCTGTCGTGAAAGATGATCGTCACCATGGGAAATAGAGTAGAAAACCCCCGCTGCCCCAAATTTTCAGTTCTCGCCCGTTTCCTCCGCCAAGAACCTAGGAACTGTTGGTGGTCGTCCACCGCGACATGACCGACCGAACCAAAATGGCGTCAATTGTAGTGCCCTGCGCTCATAGGAGTCCAACCGGGCAGTTCTTCAACAGGAAGCGCATAACCATATGTTGCAATGGAACGTGGAACAGCGCGTAAGGCTCTGGCTGCATACATCTCCCCACTAACCCAGGTATCAAAATACGGCTGTTGTCTAACCTCCGATGACAGCAACGACTGTGGATATGGCGACCCGACCAATGTCACTCGCCTCTCGGGCGCATTTGCGAGGAAATGCTGCTCGGGCGTGCCCCAAATTGTGTACTATCACACAGGCGGTATGCATCGTCAATTTCTACTAGACCATCAGGGGTGTTCGGTTAATTTTAGAGCGTTCTAACGACTAACACTTACTAGCGGGAACCGAGGCCTCCAAAATCGCTCACTTCCTAGGCGGCATCTTCGGCGTCGGCGTCGCCCAAGACATCGTTGAATCCTACCGCTTCATCTGCGACAACTACAACCCCGGCGACGAGATCATCATCGGCTTCTCCCGCGGCGCCTTCACCGCCCGTTCTGTCGCCGGCATGGTTTGCTCCCTCGGGTTCCTCAACCGCTCGGGCCTTGACCAGCTTCCTCATATCTTCCACGACTACGAGACCTGGCAAGACTGGGGCGGTGCCAACTATGATCCCGACGACCACCTAGTAGGCTTCACGCTCGAGAATCGCAAGCGGCTGAAGAGATTCCAGGCGGCGAGGGAGCGGTCCAAGGAGGGAGCTGCGAAGCTGCCCTGGGATGGTTCGGTTGCGCAGGTGGATGACGAGCTTGAAAAAAGGAAGAGGAAGCTTTTCGAAGGTATGTCGAAACAGTTTGCTGAGGGTTCTCCAAAAAAGGGGAGGAAGTCCAAAATCAAAATGAACCTAGATGAGATAGCGAAACTGTACAGAGCGATGCTAGCCGAGGTAAGGAGACCCCCTGCCAGTGCTCAGGGTGAGCAGCGAGTACTGACTCATGACCCTCACAGGAGGAGATGTCGCTGACCAAGCGCATTGAAGTTGTTGGCAAGGATGGCGTTAAGGGGTACAAATACGTCCCGGTTGAGGGAACAGTCAAGGCTGTTGGGGTGTGGGACACCGTTGGGTCTTTGGGGATCCCACGCATGCCCTTTCACAGCGGCGGGCGGAAGGAGGAAGAAGTGACTCGGCGCAACCTCCTTACTTTCAACCCGCTTGCTAACCGGTTTCTCCCACTCGTAGATTCGATGTGAAGGTCTTGACGTCCATTCCAGTATCGAATATGCGTTCCACGCTGTCGCACTCGACGAATGGCGCTCCGCGTTCGACTGCACAATGTGGGGGAAGAAGAGGAACAATAATTCCACTACTCCTTCGTCAGGTCTGGTTCTCCGGATCACATTGTAATATCGGTGGCGGTTGGCCCGATCAGCAGATTGCCACGATATCCCTTGCTTGTAGGTACCTACCTAGTATGATGCTCCCGGCAACCCTTTAACACCACATGCTAACCCAACCACAGGGATGGCAGACCAACTGACCTCGATCGGCGTCGAGTTCAGCAAAGTCGAGATGAACCGCATCTTTTACGGGCTGCGCCCCGGAGCCACCGCCTGCAAATGGGGCATGGGCGCAATCCACAACCCAGCGGGTGCAACCTCATATTCCGACAAGATCTGGGTTTTTTTCGCTGCTCCATACCGCAAAATCAAGAACGGCAACACTGAGTATCCAACCCGAAGGCCAGGCGGCTACAACACGGCCGACGATTATGATGACCTCCTCACCGATCCCAACGAGCTAGTTCATCCGTGTGTGAGAATCCGCTACCTTTACGGCGGCCAGACCCTGGATAACGCTGGCCAATGGAATTGTCGCGCCCTCAACGCGCACGGGTATAAACTCAAAGCCCAGTCCTCACCAGCCACGCCCATCCGCCCATCCCGTGTAGATGGTGCCATCTTGCCGTATCCGACAGTCGACGGAGCTGTGACGCCCTTCTACGACACGCCCCCTTCCAACATTGGCAGCGACACAATCGCCGTGCGCACGGAACAGCCAAACGGGCTGGACGACTTGTATATCCTCCCCAACCCAAAAGGTACTGGGTGTGGGTCAACGATGACCCGACCGTCCCTCCCCTTGCAGAGGAGCACATTGGTATGTGGGAGCGCATGTTCATCAAGAACAACGAAAAGCTCCTGTCGTGGCATGAGCGAGAGCAGGCCGCCGCGATCCAAGGGGGAGGAAGCGCAGGGGTGAAGAAGCGCTTGTCGCTCGGCGAATTCCTGAAAATGACATTCAAGCAAGCTACCGGTCCGGCAGTCCAACCCCGTGCGGTTCAGTTGGCATCTGTCGACATCCCAACCGACTTTGGCTACCATGACTTCGTCTTGTGACAGCGGGCTGACACAACGAGTAACAGGCCGCCGCGTGTCACAAAGTAATTGCAATCGTTTACCGAAGGCCGCCGCAGCGGTGCCGACGCTTGCTAGCTGCGGAGCCAATCTGTCGGACGCCGAAAGATGTTGTTACACAACAGTGGTGTTCCTGGGTGGATTGGCTGGATTGGCAGGTGGCGTAAATGAATGACGATCACCAAACAAGTTAACTGTCTGCCCGCAGGTGGCGAGAATTGTGAATGACAATCCCCGTTCTGTTGGGGGAAGGGGATTTATTATTTTCACGTTGAGGGGTCATCGCACAGAACCGCCGGGTACACATTCCTTCGGCCGCACGGATGGGGTGTTTTTCGAGAAACTCAGGCGAGGCAGTCGTGCGTTTGTTAGCGAAAGCGATCGCCAAGAGGCTCGAAATGTCGCACCTACAGATATAGCCCCAGTGCCCTAGGACACTTCTCCACAGAGTGGGAGGACAGGGTGGATGGGAAGACAGAGGACCCTGCATGGATGTCGGGGGATACCACGAGTTGCCAGGAGTTGCCGGAGACCGTTTTCATCGGGTTCAGCCCATGACAAAGATGAGAGACAGGTTAGTGTTATCGTACGTTACGTTATCGCGCGATCTGCCCTCAGGCGAACCAATCCTTGGTGCTTGGCTGCTGCTGCGAGCGCTGTGATTGGCAGGATGCGGGGGTGACGTATAAATTCTCAGAGTTGCAGGGTGGTGCGGCAGAGGGTCGAGACACATTTGGTAGAGCCCTACCGAATTTGTAAATCTGGCTCCGACCGCATACCCTGTGTGCTCCAGGGTCCAGGGGTCTGTCAGGTGGGGCGGAGCCTGTTGGGCGCGGCTCCAGGGACCTCATCCAGCTATCTGGTATAAGCCAAGCCACTCCACCCAGACTGGCGGTTACCAGCCTATTGCCCAACACCAGCTGATCGCGGAATCTCCCAGCCGGGACGTCTGCTCCTTGCCACCCGCAAATGGAACCCTGTGGAAACTATTGTTTGCTGAACAGACCGGTCTAGGCCCTTGGGTGCGTGCTGCGCTAGCTGGGGTTAGGGAGGGGAAGGGAAGAGAAAAAAGAGAGTGGAATAAGTAGAGGTGAGGAATGGAGGCCAGCCCATGATTGTTCCCCAACTATTCCATTTGCCGTCTGCTTCAATTGAATTTACGCACTTCTGACGACACTTTTCTGCGGCTCACGCCAGCCACTGCTGAGTCTCACTGGCACAGGTGCTGATCCGCGCGGCTCTTTCGATCAAACTGTGAAGGGTTTATTGTTAGATCCCAGACGTGTAAGAAATGCACACTACTCACTTAGCTTTGGGTCGCCTTGATAGTGGCGTGCTGACATGTGAACAAGAACAACGAGATTGGTGCCCGCTCCGACAAGGAGAAATCGATGGATTTTGGCGACCATGATAGCCAGAAACCACCCCCAAATCTCGCAGAAGAGCCTAGCAAACGTGAATACAACATCCCGCTGGAAGTAGATGCCGCTTCCTTTGGTGCGCATCCATATGGCAACGCAATCAGCTCACCGGTTCTGGTAGCACCGGCATTCCGTCAATACCCACTTACCCCCCTCGAGGGCCCCAATTCGGTAGCCTCAGAACCCCCCATCCCCTTCCAGTTGCATCCCGACGCATCGCTCACAGAACCTCACAGGTTTTATGAGCCAAGTGCATTTCCCCCGCTCTTGGAACAGACCGCTTGGCCCGGTCCTCCTGTCCACGAAACACTCGTCTCGGTGGATGGGCAGCTCTCCAACATGAGCCCAGAATATGTGCTGCCCAACAAAACCCAGCGCGAGCTCCAGTATCAGTACGACTTGGGCTACTTCCAGCCGTCGGATACGTACGAAGGCGAGATTGCGGCGGAAGGGCCCCTTTTCCCCTGGGAGGCTACTATTGTTCCCGACGTGGCGGTGCCACTGGTGCCAGCAAGCCAGGAAAATAGTGACGGTCGTCCTACTTTAGAAAAGGAGAAGAAGAAAAGAGGACGGCCTCGCTTGTACGAAGACGACGGGGTTGAGAGGCCAAAGAGGAAGCCGGGGCGGCCACCAACATATGTCGTGGGCCCCGAGTCGGGGAGTTCCGTATCGCCCTACTACCCCTTCTTGTCATTGCCTTCACCTTCTGAGTCCAGTTTTGCGACCAGACCAGGATGGTCCAGCAATCAGGAATTGGTGCAGACCTTTTCCGCTCCCACCTCGGGCACTCGAAAGGCAAGTGGTAGTAGCAGCAGCAGCAGCATCACCAATAAAGGCAAAGTCAGAGGTGGAGAGAAGGCCAAAGAGTTTCCTGCCACTATCAGCGAGAATGGGGAGGGCGAAGATGGGGATGGGGACGCTCAGAAGCTAGCCGTCACCCGAGCGCGAAACAAGACGGCAGCGACACGGTACCGAGCGAAGACGCAAGCAACCATCTCCATTATGGAAGCTGAGGAGCGTGAGGTCAGCGCACGGCGCCAGGCCCTAATAGCTTGCGCCAATCAGCTAAGAGAGGAGGTATTCCACCTCAAGAACGAGGTGCTGCGGCAAACAGACTGTGGATGTCCGCTCATTGCCGGTTATCTAGCCGAGGCAGCGCGTCTTGCCTACTCTCCGGGGCAGGAATCCCAGCTGATGGGCGGCATTACGAACAGCATAGGGGGCATTCCTTCAGATCGAAGCGCGATGGATGGAATTGGTTTTCCGGGTACCCATCTCGAAGAGTGCTTCCATTTCGGTGGTGTCGGAGATGTACAAGGCCCGGGGCCGCCAGGCGCAGATGGCGAAGATGGAGACGGGTTTGGATAAACATGGCGATCTCTAATTTCGCTGCGGTCCAAGTTAGTCTGAGCATGTTGAATTAAAGCGATTTGTTTCGTGGGGGACTCGGAGTGGATTTGCAAAGGCGACTCTGAGCGGGACATGATGGCCAGGAGCTGTCTGGACGGGAATATTTTTTTACGGTTCGCAACGGAGCGAGCATGTGAGAATGTGCCTTCCTCCTGTTATTCATTCATGATCTTCAGTGCACGCCATTGCTCCTAAAGATGGAAAGAGCACTTTTGCCCCAGTGTTCGCACGTCGTAAGGTGCCCTGGTTGCCGGTGGTTCAATGCCATCAAAGTAAAACTATTGAAATGAACCCTATGTGCACTCTTCCCCTCTTTATGATCTCCCATTGATATGCCCGGTTCCGATGCTAGTCTCAGCCCTATCCGTACCTACCCATGCGGAGCCAGCCAGCGGAGCACATCGGACAGATGAGTGCAGCAGCTTAGGTAGCTTCAAATGCCAGCCCTACAGCTACGAGGTGTACAGTCCAAGGTCCTTCCGCAACGTCTCCATTGTCTCCTTGATCCACTTCTCAAACCTCGAGTATGGAGGCTCACCCTGAGCTTTCGCGTCGCTCTTTACCTTGCACCACGATTTGAACCAGAGGCCATTCAGTTGGTACTGTCGCACTCGCGTTTGTTGAGGCATCTGCGGCTTGTTCCTGGCGCCAGGGAAGATTTCATTCTCCCAAAAGTCTTCCCAGATCTTCTCCTGGGTTTTCCACTGCATTTTCCATTCCAGTCAGCATTCTGCAAACTCCAAGCCCCTGCATACGAAAACAAATACAGAGGATCAAGTGATCCCCCGAAAGCATGGCGCCTTCCCCGCATAATCAAGCAACAACCAAAGAACAAAATTCCGCTCACCCAAATTTGCTTATGGCCTATGAATGCCTTTGCTTGACGGCGACTCCTCTGCGGACAACTTGTCACACATGCGCGGCATGGCCACGGGCTCTGCCCCCTCCTCAGCATCCTGCCGGACCGAGCAGGGGCTGCTGCTGCCCGAAGTGATCTTGCACATTTTCTCCCTTGGGCACGGATTGAGCTCTATGCGGACGCATCCGCCAAAGAAACGCCGTTCAATATACCGGCACATTGTCCGCGGCGGCGTTTATGGTGGCAGGCGGCGAGATGAGTTTCCAGTTCAGGAGACTTGAGAGAGAGTTAGTAAGTTGTCAATTAGCGTCAGCACCTCGTTTTACCATCTCAGAACCACACATAGCCAGCTCAGTGGCATGGAACTTTCTGCTTTCCTGCTCATCCACAGGGGTAGTCCCTGAAAACGCAGAGCTGGCAGTGCCACACCACAATCCCACCGGACAAACATTAAGCTAGCAGGATCGAATGCTTGTTGAGAAATCAACGCCACGTATGTATGCAGTGTACTGATTCCGAAAAATACGCCGCTTGGTCTGCGAGTGTTTGATATAAATGGTTGCGATGAGGTTTGGCTGCTTGTACTCACAGGTCTCAGCTGAAAATAGCAGTTTATGAACTTTGAAGGGGCTTTCAGACGACAATGGAATACGACGCAATCAAATGACTACTTGCGGCCAGTGCCAGTTTATAGGGTTTTGCCTTTTTTTCTGGCATGATCTAGTTTGGCCTTTTCTGCATTGGTGTCAAGGGGTTCGTGAGGCAAGATGAGCACCCAAAAAGCACACCAAGTAGGTTCTCAGGCTGCTCAAGAGTTTTCAGGCTCAACTTTGAGGTGTGCATGAAAAGTGATGTTGCTTCAATGGGAAATGCGGGTAAGGTACCGATTTAGGAAGGTTCTGGATCAGAATGGAGGGAAGAGTACAGAAAGACTGGAACGACCGAGCAGTGTGTAACCCCCCTCAACATCTTGAAGTCTAGTTATAAGGTGAAAAGGGATTTGTTTCTGGGTATGCCTGCAAGGGTTCTTGTTTAGGAACAGGTTAAAAGAAGGTGATTGAAAGTCTGGCTTTGTTCTCGTACTGATGGGTGCTTTCGATCAGGTGCCTGAACCACAATGTAAACAATGGAAGAGAGATGAATCCTGTATCTACTGTGTTCTAATCAACCGGGAGAGATTCACAGCCTGCGGGCTTCGTGTTTATCAAACAAGGGGTTGGAATTTTATCACGGTCAAAATATGCAGCCAATGAGTTCGGGCGGGGAACTTCCGAGATGCTACCCATCGACTCCCGTGCTAACTCCGCATAAACGGGGAAAAGGGGGGAAGCAACGAGCCCCCGCCCGGTCTCGGGGTTCTTGGAACAAACAACTCCAAAACACTGGCATACTCAACGATCCGTAAACACCAAAAAGGCACCAAAAAGGCAACCATGGCGGCTCCTATCAAAGTTGGCATCGTGGGCTACGGGTTTTCGACGAAATGCTTCCACCTCCCCTTCATTCTCCCAAACACAGAGCTTGAGGTGTACGCCTTCCTGCAGCGCGCAGCCCCACCCAGCGGCCCATCTCAACCGCCCGGCACGCCCTGGGGACATTGCACTGTCGATTTCCCAGAGGCAAACCACCACCAGACACCCGAGGCATTCTTTGCCGACGAAGGTATTGAGCTGGTCATAGTGTGCAGCCACTCGCATGGCGAGATTGTTGAGCAAGCGCTCCGAGCCGGGAAACACGGTGAGTCCAACTCCATTTCCGCTTCACAATCCCAGTCGCTGTCTAAATATTCAGTAATTGGAAGAGGAGCCTAATCTTGTGGTGCAGTCGTCGTTGAGAAGCCGTTTGTCAACACCAGCGCTGAAGCCGACCGACTCATCGCCCTGGCCAAGGAAAAGGGCAAGATCCTAACAGTATTTCAGAGTAAGTGCGTTTCTACCGTCCAATCTACAGACTTTTTATCTAACAAGAAACTTCAAGATCGGAGACTTGACAGCGACTTTCGCACCCTGGACTACCTTATTAAACACGGTGCCCTAGGAACGGTATTGGAAGCCGATATCCACTTTGATTTCCCCTCGCCGAGTTGGGTCAATGGCTGGGGGAAAGAGTACTCCCCCGGCCAGGGCATGGCGTTTGGCCTCGGTGAGATCCACAGCTTCCATCACCTAAAATTTCGATTTTACTGACCCAATCGTAAGGCACCCACACCATCGATCAGGCTTTGACCCTGTTTGGCCGCCCGGCTTCAGTGACGGGGTTCCTCCGAGCCAACCGTGGGGCTGACAGTGAGATTGATGACACATACACCATCATTTTGCAGTATGATGGCGAGCAGCAGAATCTCCTGGTTACTATCAAGACGGCCATTGTCACTCATATGAAGGACCAACTCAGGTTCTTCGCCAGGGGAACAAAGGGAACCTTCCTGAAGGCATGAGTTTACCTTCCCCTTTGAATCTCACGTAGCACGGTAGAACACGATCGCTAATAACTCGGGACACTCCAGTTCGGATGCTGCCCCCAAGAGAACAAAGCCATAGCCGCTCCTGGAGAACCCGCAACGGCCCCTGACTTTGGTCTGGAAGAGAAGAGAACCTGGGGTACTCTGACGACTACTGCTGAGTTTGACTCTCAGAACCAGACGTTTGACGAAGAAAGCAAGTTGTATGTCGGCAAGTATCCAAGTCTGCCGGGATGGTATAGGGGCTACTACGAGAATATCGTCGCGGCAGTCCGTGGAGATGCCGAGCCCCTGGTTGACCCCGAAACCGCCCGTGATGGCCTGAGGGTCATCGAGCTGGCGAGACAGTCGCACAATGAGGGTCGCACGGTTGCTTGGTCGTGATCAAGGGCTCGAGGGTTGAATGTCGAGCAAGAAGGAAGCCCCTTACAAAAGTCACCTAAAAACTAAAGCAGCTTGCCCTCTCGCCCGCCCTGCACAATTCCAAATGTCATTACCCCCTTCTTCAGACTAACCCCGTTCAACTGAACGCCACACCGGCCCAAACTCAGACACCTACGCGAACAGAATCCCCTTGATACCTCCTCTCCAAAG